>Ga0193717_1000273_pt1 | contig 38594 bp, 46 predicted proteins | sample U2c2metaG_FD_145900 | JGI IMG/M metagenome (GOLD analysis project Ga0193717, IMG submission 145900) | Soil microbial communities from a riparian zone of the East river system, Colorado, United States - U2c2 | ecosystem: Environmental > Terrestrial > Soil > Riparian zone | place: USA: East River... | reverse complement strand
TCTTGCGGGCCTTGCCCTCGAGTCCGGCGGCGTCCCAGTCGACCTCGCCCGCGTAGAGCACGGCGTTGCGACCTCGGCCGATGTCGACGAACGCGGCTTCCATCGACGGCAGCACGTTCTGCACGCGGCCGAGGTAGACGTTGCCGACCAACGAGCCGCTGCCCGACGTGGTCACGAAGTGCTCGACAAGCACGCCGTCCTCGAGCACACCGATCTGGATCCGCTCACCGCGCTCGCGGATGATCATGGCCCGGTCGACGGCCTCGCGCCTGGCGAGGAACTCGGCCTCGGACAGGATCGGCGCACGCCTGCGGCCGGCCTCGCGACCGTCCCTGCGGCGCTGCCGCTTGGCCTCCAGCCGGGTCGAGCCGCGCACGCTGCGCACCTCGTCACGACCATCGGACTCGGGCTTCTCCTCGCGGGCCTCACGCGCCTCCCGGACGTGCACGACCGTGTTCGGCGGGTCGTCCTCGGTCGGGTTGCCGTTGGCGTCCGTGTCGTCGCCGCCACGCCTCCTGCGCCTGCGGCGCCGCCTGCGGGTGGCCGCGTCGTCGTCGTCCTGCTCGTCGTCGGCCTCCGCCTCGGCCTCGTCGGCCTTGGCCTTGCCACGCTTGTTGCCGGGCTTGTCCGACTTCTCGGGCTTGTCCGACTTGGCGGCCGGCTTCTGCTCGTCGTCGGCCTCGTCGGCGCCGTCGCCGTCCTGACCGCCCTTGCCCCGGCCACGGCCACGACGGCCACGACGCCTGCGCGGCCTGCCCTCGTCACCGTCGTCGTCCCCGTCACCGTCGACAGGGCCGTCGTCGTCCGCGTCGTCGTCGACCGGCTCCGGCTCGTCCTTCGGCTTTGGCGTCGACTTGGGTGTCGACTTCGGCGGGGCGGCGGGCGCCTCCGGCGGGAGGAACAGCGGTGACGCCGAGGCGAACACCGGCGTCGGGGGGATGGCCCTGGTGCGCCGACCGGGCTCCGGCTCGACGACGGGCTCCGCCGCGACGGGTTCGGCGGCCTGCTCCGGCGCGGCCTCGGCCGCCGTGACGCCGAGCGACTCGGCGACCCGCAGCGCGAGCTCGCGGTCGATGCTCGACTGCACGCTGCGGCCGTCGGCGCCAAGACCGGTGACCGCCGCGAGCACCTCGCGGCTGCTGCGGCCGAGCAGCTTCGCGAGTGCGTGGACCCGGATCCGGGCCGGCAGCTCGGCCAGTGCGGCCGTGATGGGTGCGGTGGTGTTCCCGCCGGAGTTTCCGGCGGGCATGGACATATCCGACATGTAGCTCCTTCGCCTCCCGGGCGCGTCCAACGAACCGGCGCCGTGGCACCAGCTCTCTCTCGGACGCGGCCACACAGGGGCCTCGTTGTCCAGCTTCACCGTGCTCCTACGGTGAAGCGTGTTTGCCTTATTCCGCCGCGGGGCGGCGGGAATCCTCGCCTCACGCCGCGGGCTCCGGGCGGGTGCCCGGCGACCACGGCAGGTCAGTCACAACGACGCGCCAGGCGTCAGCCGGATGCCGAGGCCCGCGCGGCCCGGTCAAGGGCCAGCGGGTCGGACAGACCTCCACCATCGTCTAGCCGTCCCTGGGCCAACCGGGTCGCCTTCGCGGGCACCGGCGGTTCCAGAGCGGCGACGACACGGAGCGCGCTCAGTACGTCGTCCGGTCGAACGGCAGGTGTCAGCTGCCGGACAACCACGACGAGTATCCCACACGGTTGCGCCGGTGGCTGCGAAGCCGACCCCTCCGGCTCATCCTCGACCCACCCGGACACGACTGCGGAGCGTGCATCCAGCGTGCGCATACCGTGTTTGGTCAGGCGTTCGACCTCGATGACGGCCGCCGCGAGAAGCTGTGTAAACGCCGCACGCAACGTGTCGGACGACACGCCCGGGAGCTCGATCCGCCACCGGCTGGCCTCCATCCGGTCCGCCAGCGACCCGCCGTCGGACCCGATCAGGACGCTGACCGCCTCCATCAGGTCCAGCCCCGGTGGCATGGCAGCGTCCAGCATGCGGATCAGCTCGTCCGGTTCGACCGTCTCGACGAGCTGTATCTCCACGTACTCGGCCTCGCTCGCGACCCCGGTCGGCGCCGCGCCGATCCAGGAGACCTTCGGATGCGGGTTGAAGCCCTGGGAGTACGCCATGGGCACCTTCGCCCTGCGCAACGCACGCTCGAAGGCGCGGGCCACGTCCCGATGCGAGGTGAACCGCAGCGGTCCGCGTTTGGCGTAGCGAAGCCGCAGCTTCTGCACCGCCGACGCGGAGGGGTTCGGACGATCGTCGCGGGTCAGCGTTACTCCTTCTGGTGGTGTCCGGCTACTCCGGTGGTGTTCATTTGCGGCTGCTGGCACCGTACCCCCCAGTCCAATTCCGGCACTGAGCTTGTCCGGGAGGCGGCTGTCTGGCTACCGTCCGGCTATTGGACCGCCGGAACCCCCCGAACCGGCCGCCCCAACAACTGGAGGTCATCCGTGCCTCTGCTGCGCCGTGTGCCGGCGGCAGCGGTCAGTGCCGTGGTACTCGCGACGACGCTGGTGGCGACCGGCGTCAGTGCGAGCGCCCAGGCCGAGAACCCACCGCGCGGGGCGTGCTCGTCGAGCACCGCCGAGCTGCGGTACCTCGTCGTGTTCGACCAGGGCACCGCCCAGCCGGACGCCACCGAGGAGATCACCAGGGCGTGCGGCGCGCTGACCGTGTACTACCCGGAGATCGCCGTCGGGGTGGCCAACTCGGCCGACGCGGCGTTCGCCGAGCGGATGGGCATCGACCGGGCGTTCAGCGCCCAACGCGTGCTGCGGGGCACGCAGGGCCCCCGCAAGCCGGACGAGACCCAGTCCGGTCCGGTCGTCACCGCCGATCCGGCCGCCGTGGCCACCGTGGACCGCTCCGCTGAGCAGTGGGACATGGCGATGATCGGCGCGGACCGCGCCCGGCGGCTCGACGCGGGCAGCCCGGACGTGGTGGTCGGCGTCCTGGACTCCGGGATCGACCCGAACCACCCCGACCTCGCCGCGGCCCTGGACCGCACCAAGTCGGCGGGTTGTCTGACCGGCCAGGCCGACCAGACCCCGGCCGCGTGGGAGCCGACGGTGTCGCCGCACGGCACGCACGTCGCCGGCACGATCGCCGCCGCGGACGACAACCGCGGCACCGCGGGCGTCGCGCCCGGCGTGCGAGTCGCTTCGGTGAAGGTGGTCGACGACAACGGCTACATCTTCCCGGAGTACGCGGTGTGCGGGCTGATGTGGGCCACCGCCAACCACATGCGGGTGACCAACAACAGCTACTTCATCGACCCGTGGCTGATGACGTGCGACCGCGAGGACGAGCACGTGGTCTACGAGGCGGTGCGGCGCGCGGTCGACTGGGCGAGCCAGCACGGGGTGCTGACCGTCGCCGCCGCGACGAACGAGGGCGCCGACCTAGCCGACCCGAGCGGCCGGACGGCCGACAACCCGGCCGCGACCACGGGCGCCGACCGGTCCGCGCCGGAACGCAGGACGCTGGACGCGAGCTGCAAGGTGCTGCCGGCCGGACTGCGCGGCGTGGTCGCCGTCTCGGCGGTCGGCCGCAACGAGCTGAAGGCGAGCTACAGCTCCTACGGGCTCGGCGTCATCGACGTGGCCGCGCCGGGCGGTGAGACCAAGCCGAACGGCTACGACCCGTCCGGCACCAAGCAGGACGAGTCGTGCGTGCTGTCGACCGTGCCCGGCGGCTACGACCGGTACTGCGGCACGTCGATGGCGACACCGCACGTGTCCGGGGTGGCCGCGCTGCTCGCGTCGGAGCACCCGGAGGCGTCGCCGCAGACGCTCACGAAGCTGCTGACGACACAGGCGGAGTCACTGCCGTGCCCAGCGGACTACGACCTCGACAACACCGGGGCGCAGGACGCGTACTGCACGGGTTACCGCCCGTACAACGGGTTCTACGGCCACGGGTTGGTAGACGCGCTGGCCGCCGTCAGTCTGAACTGACCGGTCACACCGGACTGAGCGGCAGCAGCTTCCGTCCGGTCGGGCCGATCTCGATGTCGGTGCCCATGGCCGGGCAGACCCCGCAGTCGAAGCACGGCGTCCAACGGCAGTCGTCGAGCTCCTCCTCGTTGAGCGCGTCCTGCCAGTCGTCCCAGAGCCATGCCTTGTCCAGCCCCGAGTCGAGGTGGTCCCACGGCAGCACCTCGGTCTCGACACGCTCCCGCGTGGTGAACCAGTTGATGCTCACGCCGAGCGGCTCTAGCTCGGCCGCGGCGGCGGAAAGCCAGCGCTCGTAGGAGAAGTGCTCGCTCCAGCCGTCGAACCGGCCGCCCTCGCGCCACACGCGCTCGATGACCCGGCCGACGCGCCGGTCCCCTCGGGACAGCAGTCCTTCGATGAGGCTCGGTTTGCCGTCGTGGTAACGCATCCCGATGTTGCGGCCGAGGCCGCGGTCGGAGTTGACCGCCTCGCGCAGTTTGCGCAGTCGACTGTCCACAGTGTCCGGATCGCACTGCGGGGCCCACTGGAACGGCGTGTGCGGCTTTGGCACGAACCCGCCGATGGAGATGGTGCAGCGGATATCCTTGCGGCCACTGGCCTTTCGGCCGGCACGGATGACCTCCTGGGCCATCGCGGCGATCTGCAGCACGTCCTCGTCGGTCTCGGTCGGCAGGCCGCACATGAAGTACAGCTTCACCTGGCGCCAGCCGTTGGCGTACGCGGCGCTGACCGTCCTGATGAGATCCGCCTCGGACACCGTCTTGTTGATGACGCGTCGGATCCGCTCGCTGCCGCCCTCCGGCGCGAAGGTCAGACCGGAGCGCCTTCCGTTGCGGGACAGCTCGTTCGCGAGGTCGATGTTGAACGCGTCGACGCGGGTCGACGGCAGCGACAGACCCGTGTTGGTGCCCTCGTACCGGTCCGCGAGCCCCTTGGTGATCTCGGCGATCTCGGAATGGTCCGCGCTGGACAGGGATAGCAGGCCGACCTCCTCGAACCCGCTCGCCTCGAGTCCCTTGTGGACCATCGCGCCGATGCCCTCGATCGAGCGCTCGCGCACCGGGCGGGTGATCATGCCGGCCTGGCAGAAACGGCAGCCTCGGGTGCAGCCGCGGAAGATCTCGACGCTCATCCGCTCGTGCACGCTCTCGGCGAGCGGCACCAGCGGCTGCTTCGGGTAGGGCCACGCGTCCAGGTCCATGGTGGTGCGCTTGGCGATGGTCGCCGGCACGCGGTCCCGGTTCGGCGTGATCGGGTTGAGCGCGCCGTCCTCGGCGAACGAGACGTCGTAGAACCGCGGGACGTACACGCCGCCGGTCTCCGCGAGGCGGGTCAGGATCTCGTCCCGACCACCGGGGCAGCCCTGCTCCTTCCACGCGTGCATCAGCGCGGTGATCTCGAGAACGGCCTCCTCGCCGTCGCCGAGCACCGCGGCGTCGATGAAGTCGGAGATCGGCTCCGGGTTGAACGCCGCGTGCCCGCCGGCTATCACGATCGGGTGAGACTCGGTGCGGTCCTTGGCGTGCAACGGAATCCCGCCGAGGTCCAGCGCGGTCAGCAGGTTCGTATAGCCCAGCTCGGTGGAGAAGCTGACGCCGAGCAGGTCGAACGCGCCGAGCGGGCGGTGCGCGTCGACGGTGAACTGGGGCACGCCGTGCTCACGCATGAGCGCCTCGAGGTCCGGCCAGACCGCGTAGGTCCGCTCCGCGAGGACGCCGGGCAGCTCGTTGAGCACCTCGTAAAGGATCATGACGCCCTGGTTGGGCAGCCCGACCTCGTAGGCGTCCGGGTACATCAAGGCCCAGCGGACCGTGGTGGCGTCCCATTCCTTGACGGTCGAGTTCAGCTCACCACCGACGTACTGGACCGGCTTGGACACCCTGGGCAGCAACGGCTCTAGCTGGGGAAAGACGGACTCGACGCTCATAGTGGCCCAAGGGTAACCCTTCAGCGCAGCAGCAGGACGCCGAGCCTGCGCGCCGACACGACCACCCCGAGCGCCGCCATCAGCGCGAAGTACGCGAGGTGCCCGAGCATCCCGACGCCGACGACCCCCGCGCACAGTCCCCGCATCAGCTCGATCGCGTGGTACAGCGGCAGGCACTGCACGACGAAGCGGATCGCCGCCGGGTACACGGTCAGCGGGAAGAACGTGGTGGAGAAAAGGAACATCGGCAGCAGCGCGAGCTGGATCAGGTCGAAGTCCTGCCAGGACCGCATGAACGTCGTGCACGCCATGCCGATCGCGGCGAACGAGAACGCCACCAGCAGCGCCGCGGGCAGCGCGAGCAACGCCCACGGCGACAGGATCAGCCCCATGCCCAGCATCACCACGAGGAAACCGGCCGCGTAGAGCCCGCCGCGCAGCAGCGCCCACGCGATCTCGCCGACCGCCACGTCGATCGGGCCGAGCGGGGTCGCCAGCATCGCGTCGTACAGTCTGGCGTACTTGAACTTGAAGAAGATGTTGAACGTCGCGTCGTACACGGCGCCGTTCATGGCGGACGCGGCGAGCAGCGCGGGCGCCACGAACGCGACGTAGCTGATCGTCTCGCCGCCCGGCCCGGTCACGTCGCCGACCAGCTTCCCGAACCCGACGCCCATGGCGAACAGGTAGAACAGCGGCTCGCAGAAGCCGGACACGACCGCGAGCCACGCCCGCCGGTTCACCAGCAGCGACCGTTCGACGAGCACCCGGGCCCGCCCCGCGTACATGCCGGTCGGCAGGATCCGCAGCAGCAGCCCGCCCTCGGCCACCATCACGCCGCGAGCCGTCTGGTGAAGGTGCGTGCGCCGACCAGGGCGCCGAGCCAGAGCAGCGCGCACAGGAACGCCAGGTGTCCGGCCGCGGCCAACGGCGACAGCCCGCCGAACGCGGCGCCGCGGCTGAGCTCGGTGCCGTGCCACAGCGGGGTGAGCCACGCGAGCGGCCGCAGCCACACCGGGAGCTGCTCGACCGGGAAGAAGGTGCCGGCGAACAGCGTCATCGGCATCACGATGAACCGGAACAGCGCGTTGAACTGCTGCCCCTCGGTCTGGAGCGTCGCGGAGTAGGCGGCGATCGGGGCCGAGCACGCGAGCCCGACGAGCACCGACACCAGCAGCGACAGCAGCACCCCGGGGCTGGTCAACGTGCCGAGCGCGGCCGCCACCAGCAGGTATGCCGCCCCGGAGACGACGAGCCGCAGCCCGACCCACAACAGGTGTCCGCCGAGGATCTGCGCCGGCGTGATCGGCGACGCGGCGATGCCGAGGTAGGTCTGCTGCCATTTGAACGCCGACAGGATCGGGTAGGTCGACTCGGCCGCGGCGATCTGGACGGACGTGGCGACGAGCAGCGCGGGCGCGAGGTACACGACGTACTCCAGGCCGCCGGTCGCCTCGGCCGGCCGGACCTGCGAACCGAGCCCGAACCCCATGGCGAGCAGGAACAGCACCGGCTGCACGACGCTGGAGACCACGGTGGCGCGCCAGTTGCGCCGGTACCAGGTCCACATCCCCTCGACGACGATCAGCGCCGCCCGGACCGATCCGACCGCGTGACCGGCAGCCTCCCGCGGCACGTCGATGTCAGACATCGCGCCTCCCCAGACCACGACCATAACTTCCCGGCGCGCTTGTTAGCGAGTTGTTAGCGGGCCTGCGCACAGTGTGATCCGACCCTGATTGGAGCACGCGTGAGGCGACCGGACGGCGAGACCAGCCGGCCCGCGCTGTTCGCGGCCGGCTGGTCGGCGGTCGTGCTGGGGTGGCGGGCCTCGCGGCTCTGCTCGCTCGCCAGGGTCGTCCTGACCGTCGTCGGCGCGGTCAGCGCGCCAACCACCGCCTGGCTCGGCAAGCTCCTCGTCGACGAGCTGACACTGGGCCGAGCCGGGCACGCCAGGGACGCCGTCCTCTACGCCGTGGCCGGCGCGGTCGCCGCCGCGCTCGGCCTGCTCGCCCAGCAGCTGTCGCTCTACGTCCGCATCCGGCACGACGCCGCCATCGCACTGCGCGCCGAGAGCGACCTGTTCGCGAAGGTGTGCGGGTTCGTCGGCCTGCGGTACTTCGAGGATCCCGAGTTCCAGGACCGGCTCGCCGTCGCGGAGGGGTCGGCGACGGAGGGACCCAACGCGGTCACCGGGTTCGTCGAGGGCACGATCCGGTCGGTCATCTCGACGCTGAGCTTCCTCGGCATGATCGCGGTGGTGTGGCCGGCGCTCGCGGCCGTACTCTTCCTCGCCGCGCTCCCCGGGCTGGCCGCGGAGGTCATGCTCGCCAACCGCCAGGTCTCGGCCAGCATGGCGATCACGCCGCTCCAGCGCAGACGGTTCTTCTACCGCACGCTCCTCACCGACGGCCGCGCCGCGAAGGAGGTTCGGCTCTTCGGGCTCGGCACGCACTTCCGGACCCGCCAGCTCGACGCGCTGCGCCGCTCGCAGGAGGTGCAGGTCCGCCTCGCCGCGCGCACCGTCATCATCCAGTCCTGCCTGAGCCTGCTCGCCGCGCTGATCGCGGGCGGCGCGGTCGCGATCGTGGCGCTGCGGGTGGTGCGCGGCGAACTGACCCCCGGCGACGTGCTGCTGTTCATGACCGCGGTCGCCGGCGTGCAGGGCGCGTTGTCCGAGCTGATGGCGAAGATCGGGGCCGCGGTCCAGGCGGTCAAGATGTTCCAGCGCTACCTCGACGTGATGCGGCTCCCCGCCGACCTGGCGGTGGGCGCCCTGCCGGCGCCGGACCTGCGGGACTCGGTCCGGTTCGAGGACGTGTGGTTCCGCTACCGGCCCGACGGCCCGTGGGTGCTGCGCGGCGTGAGCTTCGAGATCACGGCCGGCGGCTCGGTCGCGATCGTCGGGGTCAACGGCGCGGGGAAGAGCACGCTCGTCAAGCTGCTGTGCCGGTTCTACGAGCCGGAGCGTGGCCGCATCCTCTGGGACGGCGTCGACCTGCGGGAGATCGCGCCGGAGTCGCTGCGCCTGCGGCTGGCCGCGACGTTCCAGGACTTCATGACCTACGACCTGTCCGGGCGGGACAACATCGGCGTCGGCGACCTCGCGCGCGGCGCCGACCTCGACGCCATCCGCGCGGCCGCACAGCGCGCCGACATCCACGACGCGATCGCCCGGCTGCCGCACGGCTACGACACCATGCTCAGCCAGATCTTCTTCGGTGACGAGGACGATGAGCCCGGCGCCATGTTCTCCGGCGGCCAGTGGCAGCGGGTCGCGCTCGCGCGGTCGCTGATGCGGAACCGGGCCAGTCTGCTCATCCTCGACGAGCCGAGCGCCGGGCTGGACGCCGAGGCGGAGCACCGGATCCACCGAACGCTGCGGCAGTTCCGGGAAGGCCGCACGTCACTGCTCATCTCCCACCGGCTCGGCACACTGCGCGACGCGGACCGCATCGTGGTGCTCGACAATGGCAAGATCACCGAGCAGGGCGACCACGACGACCTGATGGCACGCGCGGGGACCTATTCACGACTGTTCACGATTCAGGGAATGGGATACCAGTCGGCCGAGGCGACAGGCTCAATGCCCTGAAAGGCGCGTTCAGGGCGTTGACTGCCCCCAGCGCGCCTTTCACGGCATGACCAGCCGGCGGGCACGTCCCGGTGGGGACGTGCCCGCCATTTGTCATCAGCAGGGCTTGTTGGTCGGCGAGACCTGACACAGCCGCTTCGAATAGATGGTGCAGCGACCGTTGCAGTCGTTGACGCGGAGGGTGTACCGCAACGTGGACCACCTGCCGTTGTAACAGGTGTAGACGGGGTTGGCACATGCGTCGCACACTTCCGGCGACAAGCAGGCGGCGGCTTCCCGTTTCGGCACCAACCGCCGGATCACGGCATCGGACAACTTCACGATGGACATCGATTCTCCATTCCCGGCGCCATTCAGGTGACGGGCGCCGGGCCCAGTGTTCTGCGGTGCCCTAACAAGCCACTAACAAATGCACGGGGGAATTATCCGAAATGCACTAAATCAGTCCTGGCCCAGCGCTGCTGTGTCCCACGGATTGTGCACGTCTACGCCGGTATCGACGAAGTCCTTGATGTTTCGTGTGGCCAGGCGAGCGCCGTAGCGCCGGCAAATCGCGGCGAGCTGCGCGTCGGCCATGCTGATCGGCCGGCCTTCATGCTCGCGCGATGCGGCGATCTGCGCGTAGTGCGCCGCCTCGTCACCACCGAAGGGCAAGATCTGGTCTCGGAAGTCCTCGGTGAGAAGTTCGGCGACCTTGGTCGTCAACACCGTCTTGCGGCGGCCGTCGGACAGTCGCGCGACCCCGTACTGAAGCTCGGCCGCCGTCACCGCCGTGATGAACACATCGTCGGCCGGATGCTGGTCAACCCAGCGGACGACCTTGGCCTCCGGAGCTTGCCGCATCAACTCGAAGACGACGTTGGTGTCGAGAACGATCACTCAGGCAGCTCCGCCGCTCGCGCTCGATCGTTCCGCGGCGGCGACTCGATCGACACATCATCGGAGCCGGTGAACCGTTGCCGGATCCGGGTCCCCATGCCAGGTCCGGACGCCGGCTTGGTCAACGCTGAGCGCAGAATCGAGCGAACTTCGGATTCCATCGAGCGACCGTGTTCGGCGGCACGGACCCGCAGTTGGGCTTTCAGATCATCATCGAAGTCTCGAATCGTCAACGTCGCCATCCCGAACCTCCCATGCTGTCGTTGCTGTCAATGCAAGCACGTATTAGTCCACCAGTGTGCGGCCGGTCAGCCGGAGGAACACGTCCTCGAGGGTGCTGCGCCGCACGAGGCTGGAGATCGGGTTGACGCCGCGACCGTGGACCGCGGCGAGCACCGCCTCGCCGTCGAGGACGTAGAGCAGCACCCGGTCCGGCAGCACCTCGACCCGGTCGGCGAGCCCGTCGAACCGGCCCTCGAACCGGCCATCGAACCCAGCGGGTTCCGCGCCCGGCGAGAACCGCAGCTCGACGACCTCGCGGGTGGAGTAGCGCCGGATCAGGTCGGCCGGGCTGCCCTCCGCGGCGATCCGACCGCCATCCATCACGACGAGCCGGTCGCAGAGCTGCTCGGCCTCGTCCATGTAGTGGGTGGTGACGATGAGCGTGACGCCGCTGTGCTTGAGTCGGAACAGGCGGTCCCACAACAGGTGGCGCGCCTGCGGGTCGAGGCCGGTGGTCGGCTCGTCGAGCAGCAGCAGCTCCGGGTCGTTGATCAGCGACCGGGCGATCGTCAGCCGGCGCTTCATGCCGCCGGACAGCGGCTCGACCTGGTCGTCGGCACGGTCGGTGAGCTGGGCGAAGTCGATCAGCTCCACGGCCTTGGCGCGCACGTGGGCCTTGGACATCCCGAAGTAGCGGCCGTACACGTGCAGGTTCTGGCGAACGGTCAGCTCGGAGTCGAGGTTGTCCTGCTGCGGCACGACACCGAGGCGGGCCCGGATGCGGGGGCCGTCCCGCTCCGGGTCCATGCCGAGTACCTCGAGGTCGCCGCCGGACCGGGGCGACACACAGCCGATCATGCGCATCGTGGAGGACTTGCCGGCGCCGTTGGGGCCGAGGAACCCGAAGGCCTCGCCCCGCTGGACCTCGACGTCGATCCCCCGTACCGCCTCCACCCGACCGAACCGTTTGACAAGCACCTACGGAGCGTAAACGCAGGTACGGCGGGCCTGTACCGGGTTAACCCGTGCGGCCGAACCGTTTCGTGAACCTCAGACGCCGGGGAACCACAGATCGATCTCGCGCTTGGCGGACTCCGGCGAGTCGGAACCGTGCACGATGTTGTACTGCACCTCGACCGCGAAGTCGCCGCGGATGCTGCCGTTGGCGGACTGCACCGGGTTGGTGGCACCGGCGAGCTGGCGGAACGCGGCGATCGCGCTCTCGCCCTCGACGACCAGCGCGACGACCGGGCCCGAGGTGATGAACTCGAGCAGCGACTCGAAGAACGGCTTGCTGGCGTGCTCGGCGTAGTGCTGCTCCGCGACGCTCCGCTCGACCTTGCGCAGCTCGAGTGCGGCCAGGGTGAGGCCCTTGCGCTCGATGCGGGAGATGACCTCGCCGACCAGGCCGCGGCTGACGCCGTCGGGCTTGACCAGCACCAGGGTGCGCTCACTCACGACTGTCCAAACTCCTTCATGAGGGGGAAACTCTGCGCGCGAGAGCCTAGCTGGCCCGCCTCCCGCATTTCACAGTGTGGGTCGCGTTCCGGCGAAGGTTCAGCTACCCGGGTGGTTGGTGGCTGGGTGCCATCACGTTCCCCTGGGGTATCTGTTGGTCAGCCCAGACTTTCGCGCAGAGCCAAGGGACAGACCTCTAGTCCTGCGTCGGCTGTTGTTGCTGGGCCGGGAGCCGACCCTCGGCCATGCGTTTCGCCACGTCCCAGCGCATCCACAGCAGCACGGCCCACACGAGGCCGAACACGAGCCCCAGCACGCCGAGCGCCACGACCGCGAACCAGCACGCGATCATGACCACCTGCAGCCCGGCCGCGACCCACCTGCCCCACGGCCGCCGCACGAACGCGCACGTCGCCACCAACGCGAGCGCGAGGGCGCCGACCAGCACACCTTGCCACGTCGCGAGTCCGTCGCCGAGCTTCGCGATCACCGGTATCGCCAGCAGGACCACGATCACCTCGAGGATGAGCGTGAGCGCCATGACACCGGCGAACGAACGCATCGGGTCGGGCCGCTTCGTGGTCATGCCGGGTCCTTGCCGAACATCGCCCGCGCCTCGCCCGCGGTGACCACCGAGCCGGTGACCACGATGCCGACGCCGGACAGCGGCTCCTCGGCGTCCGCCTCCGCGAGGGCCAGCGCGGTGTCGATGGCGTCGTCGAGACGGGGCCGCACCTCCACCCGGTCCGGGCCGAAGATCTCCAACGCGACCTCGCCGAGCTCCTCGGCCGCCATGGACCGCTCCGACGAGTTGGTCGTCACCACGACCTCGTTCAGCACCGGCTCCAGCGTGGCCAGGATTCCGCGCGCGTCCTTGTCCTTCATCACGCCGATGACGCCGACCAGGCTGCGGAACCCGAAGTCCTCCTCCAGCGCCGTCGCCAGCGCCCGCGCGCCGTGCGGGTTGTGCGCGGCGTCGACGAACACGCTTGGCGCCGACCGGACCCGCTCCAGCCGTCCCGGCACGACGAGCGACGAGAAGCCCTCGCGGATCGCGTCCTGGTCGAGCATGCGTTGCGCACCGGCGCCGAAGAACGCCTCGACGGCCGCGAGCGCCAGCGCCGCGTTGTTCGCCTGGTGGGTGCCGTGCAGCGGCAGGAAGATCTCGTCGTACGCGCCGCCGAGCCCCTGGAGCTTCAGCAGCTGACCGCCGACCGCGACGTCGCGGCGCAGCACCCCGAACTCCATGCCGGCGCGCGCGACCGTGGCGTCCACCTCGACCGACCGCCGCAGCAGCACGTCGGCGACCTCCGGCCGCTGCTCTGCGAGCAGTGCGATCGAGCCGGGCTTCATGATCCCGGCCTTCTCCTTCGCGATGCCGGCGAGGTCCGAACCGAGGTACTCGACGTGGTCGATCTCGATCGGCGTGATCACCGCGACCTTCGCGTCCGCGACGTTCGTGGCGTCCCAGCCGCCGCCGAGCCCGACCTCGAGCACCGCGGCGTCCACCGGCGCGTCCGCGAACGCCGCGAACGCCATGCCGGTGAGCACCTCGAACTTGCTCATCTGGACCTCGGCGCCGCGGTCGACCATCGCGACGTACGGCTCGATGTCGCGGAACACCTCGACATAGCGGGCCGGCGTGATCGGCGCGCCGTCGAGCGCGATCCGCTCGGTCACCAGTTGCAGGTGCGGGCTGGTGAACCGGCCGACGCGCAGGCCGATGCGCGTCAGCAACGCGTCGATCATGCGGGTGACCGACGTCTTTCCGTTGGTGCCGGCCACATGCAGCACCGGGTAGGACTTGTGCGGGTCGCCGAGCAGGTCGACGAGCGCCGCGATCCGTTGCAGCGTCGGCTCGATCTTCGTCTCGGGCCACCGGGTGTTGAGCTCCGACTCGACCTGACGGAGATCGTCCACAGTGGTCTCAAGGGCTTCCTTGGCCGCGGCGGCCGAATCGTCAGCCACCGAACGTCTCCAGCCGCGCGGTGATCCTGGCGATCTCGCCGGCGGCGAGGTCACGTCGCTTCTTGATCTTGTCGACGACCTCGGTAGGCGCCTTGTCCGTGAAGTTCGCGTTGCCGAGCTTCGCGTCGCAGGTGGTGAGCTCCTTCTCCGCCGCCGCGAGGTCCTTCTCGAGCCGCTTGCGTTCCGCCACGAGGTCGACCGTGCCGGACAGGTCCAGCTCGACGTGCACGTTGCCCTCCGGCAGCGCCACCTCGATCGACGCGCTGGCCGTGAACGCCTCGCCGGGCGCCTCGAGCCGCGCGAGCGAGGCAACCGAGCCGACCAGCGTGGCAAGGCCCACGGCGTCCACACCACCGAGCGGCTGTGGGACCCGCTGCCCCGGCTTGACGCCCTGGTCGCTGCGGAACCGGCGGATCTCGGTGACGAGCTTCTGCACGCCCGCGATCCGCCGCGCGGCGTCCTGGTCGGCGGCGCCGCCCGACGGCCGGGGCCAGTCGGCGATCACCAGCGACTCGCCGCCGGTCAACGTGGTCCACAGCCGCTCGGTGACGAACGGGATCAACGGATGCAGCAGCCGCAGCACCACGTCGAACACGTGGCCGAGCACCGCGCGCGTCGAGTCGGCACGCGCCCCGCCCTCGGCGATCTGGACCTTCGCCAGCTCCAGGTACCAGTCGCACAGCTCGTCCCACGTGAAGTGGTAGAGCCCGTCACACAGCTTGGCGAACTGGTAGTCCTCGTACTGACCGTCCACCTCGGACACCACGGCGTCGGTGAGGTCGAGGATCCACCGGTCGGCGTCGGTGAGCGTGTCCCGCGCGGGCACGTCGCTGGCCGTGGTCGCGCCGTTCATCAACGCGAACCTGGTGGCGTTCCACAGCTTGTTGCCGAAGTTGCGCGAGCCGCCCGCCCACTCCTCGGAGATCGCCATGTCGCTGCCCGGGTTGGCGCCGCGCGCCAGCGTGAACCGGGTCGCGTCGGCGCCGAAGCGGTCCAGCCACTCGAGCGGGTCGATGACGTTGCCGCGCGACTTGGACATCTTCTTGCCGGTGGCGTCGCGCACCAGCCCGTGCAGGAAGAGGTGGTCGAACGGCTGCGCGCCGTCCATCGCGTACAGCCCGAACATCATCATCCTGGCCACCCAGAAGAACAGGATGTCGTAGCCGGTGACCAGCAGGTGGTTCGGGTAGAACCGCTCGAGGTCCCTGGTCTGCTCCGGCCAGCCGAGCGTCGAGAACGGGAACAGTGCTGAGGAGAACCAGGTGTCGAGGACGTCCGGGTCCTGCGTCCACTCGGCACCGGTGGGCGGCTCGTCGTCCGGCCCGACGCACATGACCTTGTCGTTGGGGCCGTACCAGACCGGGATGCGGTGGCCCCACCACAACTGGCGCGAGATGCACCAGTCGTGCATGTTGTCGACCCAGTCGAAGTAGCGCTTCGCCAGCTCCGGCGGATGGATGGTGGTGCGGCCGTCGCGGACCGCGTCACCCGCGGCCTTGGCGAGCGGCTCGACCTTGACGAACCACTGCAGCGACAGCCGGGGCTCGACGACCGTGCCGCAGCGCGTGCAGTGCCCGACGGCGTGGACGTAGGGCCGCTTCTCCGCGACGATCCGGCCCTCCGCACGTAGCGCCGCGACGACCGCGGGCCGTGCCTCGAACCGGTCGAGCCCCTGGAACAGGCCCGGCGCCGTGATGACCGCGCGCTCGTCCATGATCGTCAGCATCGGCAGGTCGTGCCGCTTGCCGATCTCGAAGTCGTTCGGGTCGTGGGCCGGGGTGACCTTGACCGCGCCGGTGCCGAACTCCGGGTCGACGTGCTCGTCGGCCACGACCGGGATCAGCCGGCCGGTCAGCGGCAGCTCGACCTCCGTGCCGACGAGGTGTTGGTACCGCTCGTCGTCCGGATGGACCGCGACCGCAGTGTCACCGAGCATCGTCTCGACGCGGGTGGTGGCCACGACGATCGACCGGTCGGCGGAGCCGTAGCGGATCGAGACCAGCTCGCCATCGTCGTCGGAGTGCTCGACCTCGATGTCCGACAGCGCCGTGTGGCAGCGCGGGCACCAGTTGATGATCCGCTCGGCGCGGTAGATCAGGCCGTCCTCGAACAGCCGCTTGAAGATCGTCTGAACGGCCTTGGACAGGACCTCGTCCATCGTGAACCGCTCGCGGCTCCAGTCGACGCCGTCGCCCATGCGCCGCATCTGGTTGAGGATCTTGCCGCCGGAGGCGGCCTTCCACTCCCAGACCCGGTCGACGAACGCCTCCCGCCCCAGGTCGTGGCGCGATTTGCCCTCGCCGGCAAGCTCGCGCTCCACGACGTTCTGGGTGGCGATGCCGGCGTGGTCCATGCCGGGGAGCCACAGCACCTCGTAGCCCTGCATGCGGCGGCGCCGGGTCAGCGCGTCCATCAGGCTGTGCTCGAGCGCGTGTCCCATGTGCAGGCTGCCGGTGACGTTCGGCGGCGGGATGACGATGCAGAACGGCGGCTTGTCGCTGTCCGGGTCGGCGGTGAAGTAACCGGCGTCCACCCACCGCTGGTACAGCTCCGCCTCTACCGTCGCCGGCTCCCAAGCCGGCGGAAGGTCGGTGCTCTGTTGCGATGAGGTGTCAGTCACGCTCGAAGAGTCTACGAACCGTCACGACGGGCTCGCATTCGAGTTCCTCAGCCCACACCTTGTTAACGCCGCGCACCGTCGGATCGATGACCTGAGCACCGGATAGTTCAGGTTTTCGCTGGTTGTCGGATCAACCACAGGTTTGTCAGGTGGGAACGCGTGAAGGCTCGGCAACGCGACCCCCAGCCGGCCGTAGCGGCCGTCGACTGGGCGGACAGCGTGGCGCAGGCGGCCACCGCCGACGTGCACGAGATGCTGCGCGTCGCGCGGCGGCGACGCCGTGGGCGCTGGTTCGCGGGCGCCCTCGTGATCCTCGCGGTCGGGGCCGTGGTGACGTTGCTCGTCGAGTCGAGTGTGTTCCAGCCGGTCGCCGGCGCACCGGAGCGCTCAGCTCCCTCCGCCGCCGAGGCGGGCCGACGCGCCCCGATGCTGGACACGGGTCATCCGTTCGCGTCGACGCCGGCCGCGCACTGGCCGGACGGCGCCGCCGGCATCCTGCTGCCTGCCGCCGCGGCCGTGAACGGGTTCAGTGCCAAGCAGGTAGCCGAGGCCACGACGCTCGTGCGGGACGCGCTAGCGGCGAGCCGGCTCGACCCCGCACTGCTCACCCGGCACGACCCCGGCGCCTACCTGGACCTGCTCGCGCCGGACGCGCGCCGGCAGTTGGCCCCGCTGTTCGGCGACGGCCGCGAGCCCGAGGTGCAGTCGCTGGTCAGCATGGTCGCCGACGGGAGCACGCTGCTCAGGGTGGACGCCAAGGTGGCCGGTGAGATGACCGTCGACGCGGGCGCCGAGGACGAGCTGGTCGTGCACACCAACTACGTGTTCGTGTACGCGTTCGAGCCGGTGTCCCCCACCCGGCTGGTGGACGCGATGAACGTGATCGTCGTCGTACGCGCGGACGTGGACTACGTGCTGCGCGCCGGCGACCGGTGGACCCCGGGCAGTCGTGGCCTCTGGTACGGCGACGCGACCGGCTACAGCTACTCCATCGGCTGCGACGCGTACCGCAAGGGCTTCCTCGCGCCGGCCGCCACCGAGCGGGCCGTCAACGACAACCCGCCGCAGGAACCGGGCGGGTTCTTCGACCCGGCCGCCCCGGTGCCCGCCGTCGGCGGGTGCCGCTCCTAGAGTTCGGTCGCTCACATCGGGCATGTTCGGCGCCCGCGCGGTGTTGATATGTGGTGACGGTGAATTCCCGGACTTTCTGGCAGGAGTGATGATGGCCGACGCGCCCGCGAAGCTGACGATGTACTCGACGACCTGGTGCGGCTACTGCCGGCGCCTGAAGTCGCAGCTCGACCGCGAGGGCATCGAGTTCGCCGAGATCGACATCGAGCGCGTGCCCGGCGCCGCGGACTTCGTGATGCGGGTCAACGGTGGCAACCAGACCGTGCCGACCGTGCACTTCCCGAACGGCGCCGCGCTGACGAACCCCACGCTCGCCCAGGTGAAGGCGGAGCTGACGCCGACGAATTGACGCGGGTCCGCGTCAGCGGGACAGGATCGCGTTGGCCGCGTTGTGGCCGCCGAGCCCGCTGACGCCCCCGCCGCGTCGTGCGCCGCTGCCGCACACCAACAGGTTGGCCACGTCCGTCTCGACGCCCCAGCCGGCCTCGCCATCTTCCGCGAACGGCCACGCCAGGTCGCCGTGGAAGATGTGGCCGCCCGGCATCGCCAGCTCCTCCTCGAGGTCCAGCGGCGTGCGTGCCTCGACGCACGGGCGGCCGTCCTCGTCGGTGGCCACGCAGTCCTCGATCGGCTCGGCGAGGTAGCGGTTCAGGCCCGCGAGGTAGCGCGCGACGAGGTCGGCCCTGCGACCCTGGTTGTCCTCGGCGAACAGTGGCGCCGGGACGTGCAGACCGAACAGCGTGAGCGTGTGCCAGCCGCTCAGTCCGGAGTCCACAATGGACTCGTCGGTGAGGGTGTGGCAGTACATCTCACCCGGCAGGGGATCGGGCACCGCGCCGGAAACGCTTGCCTCGTATGCGTTCTCCAGCTCCACATAGGACTCGTCGAGGTGGAAGGTGCCGGCGAACGCCTGTCGTGGGTCCACCCCGGTGCGCAGCCGCGGCAGCCTGGACAGCAGCACGTTGATCTTCAGTTGCGACCCCGCCGGCGGTGTGGCCACCCGACCCCGCAGCCGGTCCAGCACCGCGGGCGCCACCCCCGACAGCACGTACGACGCGGCCACCGTCCACTCGACGTCGTCCGCCACGTACCGGACCTCGGCCACCGCGCCGTCCGCGTCGACCCGGTCGACGACGGCCGACGTCACGAGCGTCGCGCCCGCCTCGCGAGCCACCCGTTCGAGCTCACCGGTCACGGCGCCCATGCCACCCACCGGCACCCGCCACTCGCCCGTGCCATCCCCGATCAGGTGATACAGGAAGCATCGGTTCGCCAGGAGTGACGGCGACCGCAGCGACGTGTGCGTACCGATCAATGCGTCGGTGGCGGCGACGCCCCGCACGAGATCGTCGGCGAACGTCTCCTCGATCGCCTCGCCGATGGGACGCTCGAAAACCTGCTGCCACAACGTTTCCCCGGCCGCCTCGACTACCAGCGCCCGAAGGTCGGCGCGCGACGGCAGCGGGCCGAGCATGGTCGGCGCCACCGCGGTGGCCATCGCCGAGAGCGACGAGTACCACGACATCCATCGGGTGAACTCGTCGTCCGATCCGGTCAACGTCCGGAACGACTCGGCGGTCGCCGGGCCCGGCGTGCGTTCGACGAGCAGCCCTTCCGGCCGGCCGGACCGCTCGGTCGGCGTGTACGACGACACCGAACGCGACCGCAACGCGACCCGCAGCCCGAGGTCGGACACGATCTCGCTGGGCAGCAGGCTCACCAGGTAGGAGTATCTGGACAGCCGTGCGGCCACCCCGGGGAACGGGGTGGCACTCACGGCCGCCCCACCGACCCGGTCGAGCCGTTCGAGCACGAGCACCGATTTGCCGGCGCGAGCCAGATAGGCGGCGGCGACCAGTCCGTTGTGGCCGCCGCCAACCACTACCACGTCGTAGCGTTGCGTCACACCGGTCACGCTACCGGGCAACACCCAGTCGGCGGGCTCGTACCGGTCGAGCCGCCGGTCGCGGAACCGGCCGGGTCTCGTCGCGCGTCTCCCGGGACGCCTTGGCGACACGGGACTCGTGCGCCTCCCTAACCAGGTCGTCGCGACGGGTGCCGGCGATGGCATAGGCGCTGTAGACATCCATGATCGATCTCCTTTGGGTAGGTTGAAGACGGCTGTCGTTGCCGACAGCCTCGAGGGGTTCTCAGTCCTTGGCGGGTGCGACCGTGGTCGAGAGGAAGATGTTCACCGACCGGGCCCCGTCCGGGCGCAGCTCCGGTTTCGTGCGTCGCTCCTGGTACTGGTTCATGATCGTGCGGACCGCAGCGCGCAGCTCATCGACCTCGGCCGGGGTCATGAAGTCGTTGCTGTTGTCGACCCCGATCACGTCCCGCCAGTCGTCCGGCTCCAGCGGCGCGGTCAGCTGACGTTCCCTGATCTGCGTGAGGGCGTGGTCGAGGAACGCGCCGGACGCGGCCTGCGCGGCGAGCGCGCCCTCGGTGTCCATGCCGACGTCGGTCCAGCCCTGGCTCTGGCTGACCACGCGCCACGGCTTCTCGCGGCCCTGCCCGCCCTCGGCCTGCTCGACGTAGTCGTACTTCGCGAGCGTGTTGAGGTGGTACGAGCAGTTGGCGACACTCTCGCCGGTCTCCTGAGCGCACTGCGTGGCGGTGGCGGTGCCCTCACGACCCACGATCTCCAGGAGCTTCCACCGCAGCGGGTGGGCGAGCGCCCGGAGCGCCTTCGCGTCGGTGATCTGCTTGCGTTCCTCGGCCATGCTTAACAAGATACCTTGCTAAGCACTTCTTGAGCAAGAGTTCTTTCTAAAGAGTTCTTGTTATGCACAGTTGTAGGCTGTATGCATGGGAAGAGTGACCGTTCGCCGCCCGGTTCTGCGACTGTCGGCGGACGGCGTCCACCGCAGGCAGGACGCGCTCGCGGCCGAGGAGCCGCTCGAGCTGCGGGTCGACGGCAAGGCGCTCGCGGTCACGATGCGCACGCCGGGCCACGACGTTGAGCTGGCGCACGGCTTCCTGCTGACCGAGGGTGTGATCGGCGCGGCGGCGGACGTGCGCACGGCCCGCTACTGCGACAGCGTGGACTCGGAAGGCCGCAACACCTACAACGTGCTGGACGTGGCGTTGGCGCCGGGCGTCGAGCCGCCGGACACGGGCGTGGAGCGCAACTTCTACACGACGTCGTCGTGCGGCGTTTGCGGCAAGGCGGCGCTGGACGCGGTGAAGCTGAAGACGCGCTTCTCCCCGGCCGGCGACGACTGCCGGGTGTCGCCGGAGACGCTGGCGACGTTCCCCGACCTGCTGCGTACGCGGCAGCGGGTGTTCGAGTCAACGGGCGGCCTGCACGCGGCGGGCATCTTCACGGCGGCCGGCGAGCTGCTGGTGGTCCGCGAGGACGTCGGCCGGCACAACGCGGTCGACAAGGTGACGGGCTGGGCGCTGCTGGACGGCCGGATCCCGCTGGGCGGGTCGGTACTGATGGTGTCGGGGCGGGCGTCGTTCGAGCTGGTGCAGAAGGCCGCGATGGCGGGCATCCCGGTGCTGGCGGCGGTGTCGGCGCCGTCGTCGCTGGCCGCGGAGCTGGCCGACGAGCAGGGCATCACGCTGATCGGGTTCCTGCGCGGCACGAGCATGAACGTCTACACGCACTCGGCGCGCATCACCGGTTCATGATCATCCTGGTGTGCCGGTCGGTGACCCATCCGCGTGCGGCGGGCCACAGCCCGTAGCCCGCGTCGGTGTTGAGGTGCGCGCCGCCGGGAATGACGTCGAGGTCGACCTTGAGCGCGGCGGCCATCTCGACGGCCTCGTCGACCGAGCAGGCGTCGTCGTCGTCCCCGATGACTAGCTGCGTCCACCCGGCGGCCCGGCGCACTCCGGCGGCGTCGAGGGGCGTGGGGTGGAAGCCGTGCACGTCGGGGTGGTGCCACCGGGGGCCGGGCGGCGACACGAGCAGCACCCGGTCGAACCGCAGTGGGTGGCGTTCCTCGTCGACGAGCCGGGCGGCGTGGTGCAGCCAGAGCGTCGCACCGCAGGAGTGGGCGAGCAGGATCCGCTCCTCGGTGTCCGGGGCGGCCCGCAGGTGGTGTCGCAGCTCGGCGAGCCACACGTCCAGCTTGGGGTGGTCGGGCTCCGACAGTTGCGGGATGTCGACCACGCAGCCGGTCTCGGCAAGCTGCCCGGCGAGCCAGCTCTGCCAGTGCGACGGACCAGACCCGGTGTGCCCGTGGAGAAGCAGGACGTACGGCATGGGCGTCATCCTTGCATCGTTAGTGCGAGGCGTGCCCACTTACGTTGCCGCCCGACGGAAGCGTGTTGCACTCCGACCTCGTCGGCACTGGCCGGCCGCTGGTCGGCTTTCGGGGTTGATCACGCAGCGGTGCCGTGAAGGACCCCTTCAGGGCGTTGAGTGCCGTGAAGGGGTCCTTCACGGCATCGGCCATGTCTCGAACGCGCCCTGCACGGCCGCCCGCCCGGGGCGGGCTTGAGAGGTTCGAGTTCAACCGGCCCTGACGAAGCACCCCGCATGCCAACCCAATAGCCAGCCCACACCCCCGGCGGCCCGGCCCACCTCACCCACAGATCAGGCAGACTTCTCCCGGCGCTCCCGCCGAGAAGGCTGACGAGCGACGATCGTGGGGTTCACGTTCTCGCGAACCGTCTGCTCGGTGATGACGACCTTCGCGACATCGGTGCGAGAAGGAATGTCGTACATCACCGGCTGCAGCACTTCCTCCATGATCGCGCGGAGCCCACGGGCGCCGGTGCCACGGAGAATCGCCTGGTCGGCGACGGCCTCGAGTGCGGTTTCGGTGAACTCCAGCTCCACGCCGTCCATCTCGAACAGCTTCTGGTACTGCTTGACCAGCGCGTTCCGCGGCGCGGTGAGGATCTGCACGAGCGAGGGCTTGTCGAGGCTCGTCACCGAGGCGACGACCGGCAGCCGGCCGATGAACTCCGGGATCAAGCCGAACTTGATCAGGTCCTCCGGCATCGTGTCCGCGAAGAAGTCGGCGCTGTCGATGTCGGCCTTGGAGCGGATCTCGGCGCCGAAGCCGAGGCCACGCTTGCCGACCCGGTCCTGGATGATCTTCTCCAGGCCCGCGAACGCGCCGGCCACGATGAACAGCACGTTCGTGGTGTCGATCTGGATGAACTCCTGGTGGGGGTGCTTGCGACCACCCTGCGGCGGCACCGACGCGGTGGTGCCCTCCAGGATCTTCAGCAGCGCCTGCTGCACGCCCTCGCCGGAGACGTCCCTGGTGATGGACGGGTTCTCGGACTTGCGGGCGATCTTGTCGACCTCGTCGATGTAGATGATGCCGGTCTCGGCGCGCTTCACGTCGTAGTCGGCGGCCTGGATCAGCTTCAGGAGGATGTTCTCGACGTCCTCACCGACGTAGCCGGCCTCGGTGAGCGCGGTGGCGTCGGCGATGGCGAACGGCACGTTGAGCAGCTTGGCGAGCGTCTGCGCGAGGTACGTCTTGCCACAGCCGGTGGGCCCGAGCAGCAGGATGTTCGACTTCGAGAGCTCGACGGTCTCCTCGCGGGGCTCACGGCCCTCGCGCGCCTCCGGCCGGGCACGGTCACCGGCCTGGATGCGCTTGTAGTGGTTGTAGACGGCCACGGCCAGCGTGCGCTTGGCCTCGTCCTGGCCGATGACGTACTGGTCAAGGAACTCGTCGATCTCGGCGGGCTTCGGCAGCTCGTCGAGCTTGACGTCGCCGGCCTCGGCCAGCTCTTCCTCGATTATCGCGTTGCAGAGGTCGATGCACTCGTCGCAGATGTACACGCCGGGGCCGGCGATGAGTTTCTTCACCTGCTTCTGGCTCTTTCCGCAGAAAGAGCACTTCAGCAGGTCTCCGCCGTCACCGATACGCGCCATGACCGCTGACCTCTGTCCCCTCCGGCGCGCTCGGAAGCGTGCCTGGATCTGTGGCCTAGAACGGGCCCTGAGTGCGAGTATCGCGCACTTCGCTCCAGGCCCGGTCTTGCCTGTTGCCCTCGACGGTACCTGCCAACCCCCACTCAGTGGGAGAACCTAACCGTCGAGTTGTCGGATTCGGCCGATCAGGTGGCCCCGGAACACGGTCCGGAGCCACCCGGCGGACGATTCCACAACTATTTGTTCGACAGCTTCCGGTACCCGAGAACCTCGTCGACGATGCCGTACTCCTTGGCCTCGTCGGCGGTGAGGATCTTGTCCCGCTCGATGTCCTTGCGGATCTGGTCGGCGTCCTTGAGGGTGTGCCTGGCCAGCGTCGCCTCCATGAGGCGTCGCACCCGCTGGATCTCGTTGGCCTGGATCTCCAGGTCGGAGACCTGGCCGTAGACACCCTCCATGGCCGGCTGGTGGATCAGCACACGGGCGTTGGGCAGGGCGAACCGCTTACCCGGGGTGCCCGCCGACAGCAGTACCGCGGCCGCGGAGGCCGCCTGGCCGAGGCAGAACGTCTGCACGTCGGGCCGGGCGAACTGCATGGTGTCGTAGATGGCCATCAACGAGGTGAACGAGCCACCCGGCGAGTTGATGTACATGGTGATGTCGCGGTCCGGGTCGACCGACTCCAGGTACAGCAGCTGCGCCATCACGTCGTTGGCCGACGCGTCGTCGATCTGCACGCCGACGAAGATGATCCGCTCTTCGAACAGCTTGTTGTACGGGTTCGACTCCTTGACCCCGTAGCTCGTGCGCTCGACGAACGACGGCAGCACGTACCGGGACTGTGGAGAGAAATCGTTCATGGTCCTGTGTCTCCTCTGGGGCCGGCCCCGTCAGTTACTGCCGTTGGGGGTCTGGCTGGCGCGGGTGACCACGTGGTCGATGAAGCCGTAAGTCTTGGCTTCCTCCGCCGTGAACCAACGGTCGCGGTCGGCGTCCTCGGTGACCTTGTCGACAGTCTGCCCCGTCTGGTCGGCGGTGAGCTCCGCCATCTCGAGCTTCCACTTGCCGAGCACCTCGGCGCGGATCGCGATGTCGGACGCCGAGCCGCCGACGCCACCCGACGGCTGGTGCATCATGATCCGCGCGTGCGGCAACGCGTAGCGCTTGCCCTGCTGGCCGGAGGAGAGCAGGAACTGCCCCATCGAGGCCGCCATGCCCATCGCCCAGGTCTGCACGTCGGGCTCGATGAGCTCCATCGTGTCGTAGATCGCCATGCCCGCCGAGACCGAGCCGCCCGGCGAGTTGATGTAGAAGATGATGTCTTTCTCGGGGTCTTCCGCGGCGAGCAGCAGCAGCTGCGCCGTGATCCGGTTCGCGATCTCGTCATCGACCTCGGAACCGAGGAACACGATGCGCTCACGGAGCAGCCGCTCGTACACCGAGTCGTTCAGGGTGAGCCCTGCCGTGCCCGACCGCATGTCGGGCCCCTGCCGTGGATGCGTCACGTCTGCCTGCCTTCTCCGCTCTGTCCACCACCGCAGAGGCGCTGGATGCGACGTTGATCTGGTCTCATGTTCGACACTAACGAAGGCGGGCGGCATCGAATGCCCGACACCGCCCGAGTTCGCTCAGAGCGTCACTGAGCTGCCTTCTCCTCGGCCTCTACCGGCGCTTCCTCGACCGGCGCGTCAGCCACGGGGGCGCCGAAGAGTTCCTCGAGGTCGACGGCGTTGCCGGAGGCGTCGGTCACGGTGGCGAGCCGCACCACCGAGGCGAGCGCCTTGCCGCGGCGCACGTCGGCGAAGATCGCGCCGAGCTGGCCGGACTGCTGCGCGCGCTGCACGTACTCGTCCGGGCTGATGCCGAAACGCTGCGCCTGGTAGATGATCCGCTCGGTCAGCTCGTTGTCGTCGACGCCGACCTTCTCGGCGTCCGCGATCGAGTCGAGGATCAGCTGGGTCTTGACCGCCTTCTCCGCTTCCTCGCGGACGTCGGTGTCGAACTCCTCGCGGGTCTTGCCCTGCGAGGTCAGGAACTCCTCGAAGCGGTCGTCGTCGTGGTCGAAGGTGTGGACCGCGTCGTGCCTGCGGACCTCGATCTCCGACTCGACCACCGTGTCCGGCAGCGGGACCTCGGTGACCTCGAGGAGCGCCTCGAGGACCTTGTCGCGGGCCTGGACACCCTGCTGCATGCGCTTGACCCGGGTCAGGCGCGCGCGCAGGTCGGTCTTCAGCTCGTCGATCGTGTCGAACTCGGAGGCGAGCTGAGCGAAGTCGTCGTCCGGCTCCGGCAGCTCACGGACCTTGACCGAACGGACCGTGACGGCCACCTCGGCGTCGCGCCCGGCGTGCTCGCCGGCGACCAGCTTGGTCGTGAAGGTCTTCTCCTCGTCGACGTTCGCGCCGATGATCGCCTCGTCGATGCCCTCGATCATCTCGTCGGAGCCGACCTCGTAGGACAGGCCCGTGGTCTTGGCCTCCTCGACCTCTTCGCCGTCGACCGTCGCGGACAGGTCGATGGAGACGAAGTCGCCGTTCTCGGCGGCGCGCTCCACACCCGTCAGCGTGCCGAAGCGGGCGCGCAGCTCGTCGAGCTGCTCGGCCACCTCCTCGTCGGTCAGCTCAAGGTCCTCGACCGTCACCGCGAGCTCCCCGAAAGAGGGGATCGTGATGTCCGGCCGGATGTCGACCTCCGCCGTGAACGCGATGAGGTCGCCGTCCTCCAGCTTCGTGACCTCGATGTTCGGCTGGCCCAGCGTGCGGACCTCGCCCTCGGTGATCGCTTCCATGTACTTGGCCGGGATCGCCTCGTTGACGACCTCGTCAAGGATCGGCGCGCGGCCGATGCGGGACTCGATCACGCGGGCCGGCGCCTTGCCCGGACGGAAGCCGGGGATCCGAACCTGCGACGCGAGCTTGCGGTACGCGCGGTCGAAGTTCGGCTTGAGCTCGTCGGACGGCACCTCGACGTTGATCCGGACCCGCGTCGGGCTCAGGTGCTCGACGGTGCTCTTCAACGTGATCTCCTGGATGGCTGGTTGACCGGTTTGGGCTCTCGCGAGTGTATGGACCTCGCGAGGTAGCAGGGCGGGCGGGGCCGACCTGCGTTGTTTCACCGCAGGCCGGCCAACCAGAGTCGGGATGACAGGATTTGAACCTGCGACCCTTCGCTCCCAAAGCGTGTAGCGGCAAGCGCTGTGCTTACCTGCAACATTAGCAGCGTGGCCATAAACGAAAGTCGCCGAATCGAAGAGTCCAGAAACGATCATTCCAGCATGATCACGCAGGCGTCGTCCAACCGCCCGTTCTGAGCACCTGGACACTCGCCGCCGGCCGACCACCCGCATTCTCGGCGGCGACCATACTCAGGTGCCGAACTCTCGGCTTCGGCACGAGGTTGCCCGGGTCTCCCCCGCCGACTGCTAGCGGCACGACGGCCGCGACCGGTGGCGGCGCGAGGATCTGAACCGCGTCGGCGAGCACGTGCAACATCTCCGGCAAGGTGAGCCCCGGCGAGATGTGGACGGTGTTGGAGTAGCGGTCGACGCAGCCGGTCATGCCTTCGACGTCAGTGACCGTGAGGTGGATCTCGCCGCACTCAGTCACCGCTCTGTGTATCCCTGACAGGAGCCCCAGTAGGTCGGTCATGCCTTACGTATACGCCCAGTTAGTTTCATCGTTAACAAGGTTCTGAAACTACTTGACGACAATGCGCCAACCAGGTATTTCCGGAAGTTTCTTCGGCTACTCAACGTAATGGAGTCCAACGTCGACGGTCGTCTACGTCGCGCGCACCCCCGGCGCACGACCAGGCGCAGCCGGCGACTGACTCGGCGACCCGGCCGGCCCGAACCGATTCGGCTCGGCGGCCATCTCCTGCGCGCTGAGCGTCCGCTTCGAGGTGCGCAACTGCATGCGGCGCCGCACCTCGTCGAGCAGTTGCTCGTCCGACACGCCGGCCAGGTCGAGGACTTCGAACTCGGCGGGGTCGACGGTCGGCAGGCCGGCGAGCGCGAGCGCCGTTTTCGGGTCGATGTCGGCGATCCGGGCGGCCTTGACGACCGTCTCGGGCCGGGGGCTCGCTGGGAACCTTGTGCCCTTCTTCAGTTCGAAACCGCGTTCGAGGGTGCGCCAGAGGGTGTCGCTGATGCCGGCGCGGCGAGCTGCCTCCTTGGTGGAGAGTCCACGGTCGATGCGGGCGGTTTCGAGTAGTCGGCCTAGTGGCCAAGGGGAGTTGTCCACGGGGCAATCATCGGCGCAAAGCTCCGCAAAGTAAAGCTTTTAGCGGCATGTCACGCCTTTGTCATCACCCGTACGGACTAGTTACAAGCTTGTGACTATCCATGCGAGACCGCTTGCGCTTTGCGCAGCTTTGCGGCACACTTTGCACATGGCCAACACCCCGACCCCCACCACCTGGCAGAAACTCCAGGAACTCCGCACCGACCAGGGCCACACCCTCACCACCCTCGCCAAGGCCGCCCACGTCTCGCTGCCCTACCTGTCGCAACTGGAGTCGGGCCAGCGCCGCGACCCGAGACCTCCGGTCGTCAAGGCGCTCGCCGACGTCCTCGGAGTCACCGTCCGAGACCTCTGCATGGGCCGCCCCCAGGCATGAGAGAAGCCCCGCCTACGGCTGGCCAGCCAAGGCGGGGCTCCAGAAACCCATCCACTCCCCACCACAGGAGAAGCAGATGACCACATCATACCGCGACACCACAGTCCCGCTATCCGGCGCGCTGCTCGTGCTGTCGCTCGAGCTGGCGTACGGCCGGGGCGTCTCGCCTCGGATCGCCGACGTGCCGCCGCGCCAGTGCGAGTACTGCGCCGAGGTGGACGCGCTCACGATCTTGCGTGTCTACGGACAGCCCCGCGCCGACGTCCTGCACCCGGTCGAGGTCGAGGAGGTGTGCGGGCTGTGCGGGCCGACCGTGATCGCTCGCGCCCGCGACGAGGCCCGCGACGACGCCGGCGACATCGTGATCGAGGTGGCCGCGTGATCACCCCGGAGATGATCGACGCTGGCGCCCGCGGCCTGGCGAACCTGCTCGACCACGTCGGCGCCGAGTACGACCAGCTTCCAGACCGCATCCGCGGCGGACTTCGCGTCCGCGCCGAGGCCGTCCTCCGCGCCGCCGCGCCGGATCGTGCCGAGCCGTCCGACCGGTCCACCTCGTACCGCCTGTCGCCCGCCGGGGTCTTGGTGTGGCGGGACTTGCGCCGCGAGCCCGGCTGGGCCGCCCCGCATTGGTCGGTTCAGCACGTGCCGGCCGGCGACCGCTCCCACCACATCGGGCAACGCCTCACCGACCAAGCGGTCGCCGGCTGGTCGCCCCTCATCCGCCGCAACGCGTCCTGAAAGGACAGACCGTGAGCAACCCCAACCAGGCCGCCAGCACCGAGCTGGCAATCACCGAGCAGCAGGCGCGCGGAGTGCCCGTCGCGCTGACCGGCCGGCAGAGCGACTTCGACGCCACCTACCGGCTCGCGAAGAACCTCGCGATGTCCGGCCTGCTGCCGAAGGACGTCCGCGGCAAGCCCGCCGACGTGCTCGTCACGATCCTCTACGGGCAGGAACTCGGCATCGCGCCGATGCAGGCCTTGCAGTCGATCTACGTCGTGAACAGCCGCCCGACGATCTCCGCGCAGCTCTGGGTGGCGCTGGCCCGCCGCGCCGGGCACAAGGTGCGCGTCACCAACGAGACCCCGGAGACGTGCACCGTCGAGGTCGAGCGCTCCGACGACCCCGGCCACCCGACCCGGGTCACCTACACGCTGGACCAGGCGAAGAAGGCCGGTCTCGCGGGCAAGGACATCTGGAAGGGCCACACGCACGCGATGTTGTACGCGCGGGCGGTCAGCACGGCGTGCCGGCGCGCGTGCCCGGAGATCGCGCTCGGGTTCGGCGACGACGTCGACCAGGCCGCGCCGGAGCCGGTGCGGCCGACACTGGCGCAGGTCGCCGCCGAGCGCACCGACCAGTCCGCCGGCCCGGCGGTCGTCAGCGTGCCGGAGGCCGTCCCGGTCGCGCCGGTGCCGGACGCCGAGCCGACCGCCGACGACTACGCGGCGATCGAGGCCGCGTACGCCGAGACCGTCGAGCCGGCCGGCGACTTCGGCGGTGGATCGTGACGGGCACGGCGCTCGTCGGGCCGCTCCGACGTCACTACTTCGGCGACCGGTCGGACGTGGTGTTCGCGGCCAGCCTGCCGCGCAACACGCTCGACATCAGGTCCCGCGCGTGCGCGGCGCACCGGTTCGCCTGCGACTGCCGCGAGGCGCTGCTCGCCGAGAACACGGCCGAGCTGCGCGCCGAGTTGCACACCTGGACACGCGCACTCCGGACCGTCCTTGCGGGACACCGCGCATTTGACTGGGGGGCGAGCGCGGACAGCCCGCAAGACCTGTACGGCGACGGGCCGCTCGCGTGCAAGTGCCACGGCTGCCAGGTCGTGCGTGCCGCTCGCGCCAGCGTGTACAGCCTCGGCGGCGACTACAACACGGGGATCATCCAGCCACCGGACGGCACGTCATGACCGCGGTCGACGACCGGCCGGTCGAGAAGACGACCGCCGACCTCCTGCTCGACTGGGACCGGACCCGCCCCCGCTCTCGCCAGCGCGAGCTGGGCTGGTCCGAGGTCGGCGGCTGCATGCGCCGCGCCGGCTACCGCATGGCCGGCACCGAACCCTCGAACGCGGGCGGGTCACTGCAGGCCGTCATGGGCACCGCGATCCACGACGCCGTACAGCAACGCCTCAACGAAACCGCGGCGCCCGACGACCTCGTCGAGTACGAGGTCGTGTTCGCCAACGTTCTCGGACACCTCGACCGGTACGAGGCCGACACCTTCACCCTGGTCGACGTCAAGACCACCTCGTCACGGTGGCTGGAGCACATCAAGGTCCACGGCCCGGAGCGGTCACACCTATGGCAGTGCAACGGGTATGCCGCCGCGCTGATCCGGGCCGGCATCCGCGTCAAGCGGATCGTGATCGACTACATCGCCCGCGACACCGGCGAGTTGTACAGGTGGGAAGGTGTCCCGGACCCGCACCAGGTGAAGGAAGCGCTTGCCTGGCTGGCCGAGGTTCGCGACGCCGACCTGGACATGCTGCCCCGCCAGTACGAGCCCGACGGTCCTTTCTGCCAACACTGCCCGTTCCTGGACGTGTGCTGGGAAGGCGCGGTGACCGACCGCGACCGCCGGTCGGTGCTGTTCGTCGAGGACCCCGACGCGCGCGCATGGGCCGAGCGGCTGTTCGAGCTGCGGAAGCAGATCAAGGCGCTGAAGTCCGAAGAGGAAACAGCCAAGGGCGCGCTCGACGCGTTGCGCCCCAACGTGACCGGCAAGTCCGACGTGCTCGACGTCGGACTCGACGACATCGGACTCGTATGGACGGTCAGCGACGTCACGAAGGTCGACCCGGCCGCGGTTCGCGCCGAGTACGCGCTCGCCGGAGCGAAGCCGCCAACCAAGACGAGCACCAGCACCAAGTTGGCGTTCGTCCGGCTGCCAGAGCCGGAGCCGGGTCGGTGACCGCCCGTACCCGGCGCGGGGCGTGCCCGCGCAGCGGCAAAACCCGCTACCGCAACAGGTCCGCTGTCCGCGCCGGGATCGACACCACCCGCTACCGGCACTGGCAGAACTACCGGCAGGCCGCGCCCCGCCTCTACGAGTACAGGTGCCCGTTTTGCGCCGGCTGGCACATGACCAGCCGAACCCCGATGGAGGAAGGGATCGCATCGTGACCGACTCGACGACCGTCGTCACCGAAGCCGACGTGGAGCGGCTGGCCCCCGGCCAGTGGGTGTGGGACGCGAACGGCACCCCGCGGTGCCTCGTCGACACCTACGTCGCCTGGCCGCAGCGCATGTTCATGTCCGAGAGCGGCGCCGGGTTCACCGGCATCCCGCACGTCACCTACCCGCTGACGCTCGCCGAGCTCGCCGAGTCGCCCGAGGTGTGCCAGCACCGGCGCACGCAGGAGATGGGGCACTGCCTCCGCTGTGGCCGCGTCGTCGCCGAGGCCCGACCGCAGCCCGCCGACCCGCGCGAACTCGCGCAGCTCCGCGCCGTGCTCGCCGCAACGTCCAGAAAGGACCCCACCTGATGTCCACTGCCCACGACCACTACCGCGAAGCCGAACGGCTGACCCAAGCCGTGGTCTTCGACGATCTGCCGTTCGATCACCTGCGGCCCGTCGAGACGCTCCGCCTCGCGCAGGTGCACGCGACGCTCGCGTTGGCCGCCACCCACGGCGCCGACAAACCCGCCACGAACCTCGACACCCGCACGGTCGCCGACCCGCACGACAGCAACCTCATCGTCGAGCAGATGGGCGACGAGCCCAATGTCGTCGAGGCCGTCATCTACTGCGGCGGCTGGACCACCCGCGAGGACAGCACCTACGACTGCATGCTCCCCGACGGGCACGACGGCGACCACCTCGACGGCGAAGGGCGGTTCTTCCAGTGACCGAGCAGACCGCCGTCATCGGCGAGTACTACCGCAGCTCCCAGGGCGACGTCATCCACCTCGCGCCGTGCTCACGCATGGGCGGCGCGGTCCGCTGGACCTACGCCGACGGCCGGTCACTTCACGCCGTCACGGCGGAAGTCAACGCGGCCGGCTGGATGCGGCTGTGCCGGCACTGCTGGCCGGCCGGCGCACTGGAGGTGCGCCGTGGCTGACACCAAGACCCGCCCCCCGCGCGCGAAGCACGCCGTGCACTTCTTCAGTGGCGGCGAAGGGTTCGTCGTGCGCGGCACCCTCGACCCACACCAGGCGTTCGCGCTCGCCGTCGCCGACGAGATGTTCGACGAGCGGTACGGCGCGGCCCTCTGCGGCGTCGCCCCGGAATGCCCCGACGGCGAAGCCGACTGCGACACCGACCCGGACGCCGTGGCGGACATGGCCAGCCGCTGCAACCGGCTGATCAGAACGGCCAAATCCGGTCTCTACCGCACAGTTCCGGCCAGCGCAGCCGACCGCGACGACGAAGGCGTCACCTGGTGGCTCCGAAGAGTCGATGCGCCGGGCCGAGGCGTGTGGCAGGGGGTCGAGTTCTATGAGTGACCAGCTCGCGTTGGCGTACGGCGACCGGCACGCCGGCCAGAACGCCAACCTCGCCGCCGCAACCACCGGCCACCGCGACGACCGCACCCGCATCGAGGACGCTGTCGCCGAACTCGCCGGCAAGGGCAAGGCATTCACCGCCGACACCGTGCACGCGCTACTCGGCGCCGACCAGCCCTACGACCGCAACATCGTCTCGTCCGTCCTCGGCATCTGGTCCCAGCGCGGCTGGATCGTCGAGGACCGCGACCAGCCCGCCGTGCCATCCGGCAACCGCGCCCGCAAAGGCAGCCGCAACCGCTGGTGGACCGGCGGCAACAACGTCCCGGAGGCCCGCAATGGCTGAGACCGCGCACACCGTCGTGGCCCGGAAGGCGTTCGCCTGCGAGGGCTACCGCTGCCACAACCGCGTCCAGACCGGCGAGCACTACGCCCGGCACGTCGCGTTCCCCGGCTCGGACCACTGCAACGGGCCACGCCCCATCGTCGCGCGACTCTGCTCCGACTGCCAGGCGCCCGTCGAGATGCCTCCCCCGATGCGCCGCCGGACGCCGGCCGGCTGACACCGCCGCCTGATCATCACCCCCAGCACGGGCCGGGGCAGCAACCCCTCGCGGAGCTGCCCCGGCCCGAACCACAACAAGGACATCCATGAACCCCGAGCAGTACGCCGAAGCCCTCACCGCCGCCCCCGCCATGCGACTCATCGCCGCCATCCGCGACGAAGGCCCCAACAACGTCACCGCCGCCGTTGCTGCCGCCCTCGCCATCCCCGCACCCGACGGCATCAACCCCACCGTCGCGTTCGCATCTGTCCTCGCCGCCGCCATCCCCGCCGACCGCACCCGAACCCAGTTGTGGGGCTGGACGCTCGGCATCCCCGGCCACCCCGCACTCCCCACCGGCGACGCCGCCCACCAATTCGCCGTCGACATGGCACTCGCCGGCCGGCTCCCGCTCCACGCACTCACCGCCGACGAGCGCGCCACCGTCGAAGCCCGGAAGGCAGCCGCGGCATGACCCTCAAGCACCTCCTCGGCGGCACCCCCGACTGGCAACAGGACGCGCTCTGCGCCCAAACCGACCCCGCCGCGTTCTACCCCAGCAAGGGCGAATCCCTCCGGCCCGCTAAGGCCGTCTGCCGAGGCTGCGACGTCCGCGCCGAATGCCTCACCTACGCACTCGACCGCGGCGAACGACACGGCATCTGGGGCGGACTGTCCGGACCAGAACGCCGCCGCATCCTCACCCACCGCGCACCACGCGAGGCCGCCGCATGAACAAGCTCATCCTCGGCGGGTTCGAAGGCCCCGGCGGGTGGTCAACCGGCGCCCGGATCGCCGGATGGACCGGCGACAACCTCGGCGTCGAGATCAACGCCGCCGCGTGCGCCACCGCCGTCACCGCCGGACACCGGCGCATCCTCGGCGACGTCGCCAAGTTCCCCGTCGAACAGTTCGCCGGCATCGTCGACGGCGTCACCCTGTCCCCGCCCTGCACCACCTTCAGCAGCGCCGGCCACGGCGCCGGCCGCGAACTACTCGCCGTCCTCGCCACCGCCATGACCCGCACCATCCGCGGACACAAGGTGCTCGCCGCCACCCGCCGCCAGTGCGCCGCGATCCTGCGCCGCGTCGCCGCCGAGAAGTGGCCGAAGTGGACCCGCCGGCAGCGCGGCGAGTGGGCATGGCGGCAAGCCGTGCTCTCGGTACTCGTCGTCCAACCCGCCCGCTGGGTACTCGCCATCCGCCCCCGCTGGATCGCCCTCGAACAGGTGCCCGCCGTCCTCCCACTGTGGCGCCACCTCGCTGCCCTACTTCGGGAACTCGGCTACAGCGCATGGGCCGGGGTGCTGTCGGCCGAGGAGTACAGCGTCCCCCAAACCCGCAAACGCGCCATCCTGATCGCCCGCTGCGACGGCGTGCCGGTCGGGCCGCCGACACCGACGCACCAGGCGTACCGCGCCGGACGCGAACTCGCCGTCGAGCCGGACCTGTTCGGCGACCCGCTCCCGCCGCCCGTCTCGATGGCCGACGCGCTCGGCTGGGGAGGCGTCGATCGCCCTGCCCGCACGATCTGCGGGGACCGGTCGCCGAGATGGGCGTACGGCCAGGGCAACAGCTACGCCACCGGCTGGACGCTGCCCGACGTGGTGCTCCGCAACGGCAACCAGGCCAACGCCTGCGAACGGTCGATCGACGAGCCAGCCGGCACCCCGTTCTTCGGCCAACGCACCAACGCCGTCGACTGGGTCATGCGCTCGAACTACACCGACCGCAACAGCCCCTCCGAACGAGGCGAACGGGCCCTCGACGAGCCGGCCGCGACCGTCACCAGCAAGGCGAAGGGCGCGAAGTGGGTCCGCCAGACCGAGCGGCAGGCCAACGGCGGCAACCGGTCCGTCGACGACCCGTCGCTGACGATCACCGCCAGCCTCGACAACGGCAACCTTCGCTGGTCCGCCGACGCGGTTCGCATGTGGCCCGCCGGCGTGCACGGCAGCTACGGCTACTCGCGCACCGCCGACGCACCCTCACCGACCATCAAGGGCGCCGGCTCGGGCGGCCAGTACTGGACCGCCAGCCGCCCGGCCACCACCGTGTGCGGCGACCCACGGATCGCGCCACCCGGCCACCGCGACCGCGAAGGCGGCGAACCGCAGTTCGGCAAAGACACAGTGCGCGTCACCGTCCAGGAAGCTGCCGTGCTCCAGTCCTTCCCCGCCGACTACCCGTGGCAGGGCAACAAGAGCGAGCAGTACCGGCAGGTCGGCGACGCCGTGCCGCCACTGCTCGCCGCCGCGATCCTGAAAGACCTCCTCCCCGACGACACCCGCGAGGCTGCCGCATGACCTGGTTCAAGACCGACGACGGCTTCTGGCGGCACCGCAAGGTCCGCCGCCTCGGCCGCGCGAAGGTGTCCGTGCCCGCCCAAGTCGCATGCGCCGGCCTCTGGCAGCTCGCCGGCAGTTGGGCTGCCGACGACACGTCCGACGGGTTCGTCCCCCGCGAACAAGTCGAACAATGGGACCCCAAACTGCAACTCGCCGCCCGCCTCGTCGACGTCGACCTGTGGCACGAAACCGAGGTCGACGGCGAGCCCGGCTACCGATTCCACGACTGGGCCGACTACAACCCCACCGCCGACGAGGTCGCCGACAAACGCGCCAAACGCGCCGCCGCCGGACGCCGCGGAGGCGTCAAATCAGGCGAGACCCGACGAACCAAACCCGAAGCAAATGCTTCACCCGATGCTTCAAGCAAAACCGAAGCAAAAACGAACCCCGTCCCGTCCCCTACAGGTACTTACGTACCTACCGGGGCAGCAACTACCGAACGCGAGCGCGAAAACGAGCCGATCCAGCACGCCGAACAGCCACACACCGGCCCCGGCATCACCGGACCCCGAGCCGTCGACGCCAAAACCCTCGTCGCCCGCCACATCGGCCCCGAGTTCCCCGCCACCATCCGCACCGCCCTCGCCATCGAAGTCGGCCAGCTCATCCAGCACTACCCCGCACACGTCCTCGCCGAAGCACTCGACACCTGGAAGACCCGCACCGGCATCGGGCCCCGCATCCTCCCCAACCTCGTCGCCGACATCGTCAAGAACCAGAACCCCAATGCGTACGACGTACGCGTACGTTCGTCGGTTTCGGGCGCGCGGTCTGCGCGGGGCGAGAAGGTGCAGGACTGGGTTGCGATGGGTGCCCAGTTGCAGGCCGAGCTCGACGGGGCCGCGCCATTCGCGCCGCGGCTGATCGAGGGCGGGCGGTCCGCGTGAACGACCTCGAGGTGCAGGAGCCGATGTCGGCGCAGGAGTGCGCCCAGCTACTCGGGATGGCGGCCGCGGTCGACCCGAAGGTCGCGGGTGCCGATCCGATCGTGTTGCGGGTGTGGTTCGCCGAGCTGCGCAGGGTTCCGTTTCGGGTGGCGCAGGAGGCGGTGCTCGACTGGTACAGGTCGGAGCGCTATCGGGAGACGCGGGACAGCGTGAGTCCGGCGGACATCGTGGGGTGGTGGCGGGATCGGCGCCGGCACGCCGAGGAGTCCCGCGAGCTGCTGCCGGTGGTGCCGGAGCGGATCCGGTCCGGCATCGACCGCGTGTTCGCGGCGCTCGCCGAGCGGAAGGCGCTCGCCGCCGGCCTCGACCCGGAGACCGCGGTCGACGTCGCCGACTCCGAAGCGCAGTCGCGGCGGTTGATGCAGTCGGTGCGGTGTCCGTGGGAGCCGTGTGCGGCGCAACCGGGCCGGCCGTGCACCGGCTCGAAGGGGTTGCCGTTGTCGCGTGGCGCGGTTCATGACTCGCGGAAGCTGGTTGCGCTCGATGAGGCCGGGTTTTCGTCGGCCCCCGCTTGACGCTTTGCGCAGCTTTGCGCTACGCTTTGCGGTGTCACCAACCGAGGAGAAACCCGATGACCACCACGAACACCAGCCGCCCGGCCAGCGGCGACGAGCGTTTCTACGCCGCTCCCTGGGAGCGGCACGTCGCCGAAGGCGGCGGGACCAGCTTCGCGGTCTTCGACCACGAGACCGGCACGTTCGCCACCGCTGAGGCCGGCGGCTTCTACTCCGCGTTCAAGTCGCTGGAGAGCGCGCAGGAGCAGGCCGCCCAGATGAACAGCCGCCCGGCCAGCGGCACCACGACCAGCCCCCGCTGGTACGTCGAGGACACCGGTAGCGCAGGCCCCCGCCGCGGCCGCTACCTCGTTCGTGACGCCGAGGGTTTCACCCCCGGCGGCTTGCCCAGCACCTACGACCACCGCCAGCTCGCCGACGCGCTTGCCGCCGACCTGAACGCCGCCGCCGCGCCGATGCGTCAGCAGCCGGAGCAGCAGCACCAGGCCGCCGACGTCGCGACCGACCAGCGGGTCTGCGTGACCTGCGAGGAGCCGATCCAGCTCACCCCCGGCCTGAGCACCGTCTACGAACACGTCGCCGGGCGCTCGAACCACCGCGCGCAGCCGAAGCTGTGGCACCCGATGGACGCTGACCCGTTCGCCGGACTCGACGACGAGGACGACGGCTTCGTGTCCGAGCTGACCGCCGCTGACCCGCTCCTGCCGGCGTTCGAGGAGGACCAGAACGCCAGCGACCGCGAGGCCGCCGCCGCCGAGTGCGACGGCTCGAATGCCTGCCCGGTCAGCACCCACGTCGAGGGCTGCTTCGTCGAGCCGGTGTTCCCGCCCGCCGAGCCCGAGCCGTCCATCTCGATCGAACAGTTCCAACAGCGCGTCGCCGCCGGCGAGTGGCAGACCAAGGCCGTTGTCGGCGCGGTCTTCCCGTCCGCCGTCAAGGCCGCCGTCGCCGCCGAGGAGAAGGCCCGCGCGAAGGCCCGCGACCTCACCCAGCCCAGCCCCGACGCCGAGCGCTCGGTCGTCTCCTCGCAGGTGCTCGCCGCGCTCTCCAGCTCGGACCGCCCGGTCTACGGCGGCACCGCCAACCCCCGCAAGGTCGCCCGCCGCCGCGCCACCAACCGCGTCGCCCGCGCCACCCGCCGCACCAACCGGGGGCACTGACCATGACCACCTACGACCCCCGCGCCCACCTGGCCGCCCTGCTCGGCCACCTGAACGCGCACCCCCACCTGAACGACGTCTACTCCACCCAGACCAACGAAGACGGCATCCGCGTTCACGCCTGCTCGAGCGGCCCTGCCTGGTCGAGCCCTCAGCTTCCCGCGCTGGCTGCCTGGGCGCGCACGCTCAGCGACGCCACCACCGTCCTAGTGGCCGCCGTCAGCGACGAGCCCGACTACACCCACCTGCACCTGGACGGCCACATCGCCGACAGCATCCCGGCCAAGGTGGTCGTGGTTCTCGAACGCGACGAGTCCGACCTGCTCGCCGCCAACACGGTCGTCGAGGTCGACGCGCGCATCCCGGTCGAACTGCTGCTACGGC
>Ga0193717_1000272_pt1 | contig 38816 bp, 36 predicted proteins | sample U2c2metaG_FD_145900 | JGI IMG/M metagenome (GOLD analysis project Ga0193717, IMG submission 145900) | Soil microbial communities from a riparian zone of the East river system, Colorado, United States - U2c2 | ecosystem: Environmental > Terrestrial > Soil > Riparian zone | place: USA: East River... | reverse complement strand
CGAGCGCAGTGCCAGCGTCGCGATGATGATCGTGCCGATCACGACGATCACGCCGGCCGCGGAGGCCCGTCCGTAGTCGTGTGCGGTGTAGAAGGTCTGGTAGATCGTGTACGGCAGGTTCGCCGTCCCGAGGCCGCCGGAGGTGATGGTGAAGACGGCGTCGAAGTTCTGCACGACATAGATCGCGCCGAGCAGCGCGCTGAGCTCCAGGTACTGCCGAAGGTGCGGCAGCGTCATGTACCGGAAGATGTCCCACTGACTGGCGCCGTCGATCCCCGCCGCCTCGATCACGTCCAGCGGGCGGCTCTGCAGCCCGGCCAGCAGGATCAGCATCATGAACGGCGTCCACTGCCAGACCAGCGCGAAGATCACCGACCACAAAGGCTGATTGCTGATCCAGTCGGGCTGTGGCGCGTTGTCCCCGAAGATCCACGTCAGCACACCGTTGAAGAGCCCGTACTCCGGGTTGTAGAGCGCGTGCTTCCACAAGAGAGCCGCAGCTACCGGGACGATCAGGAACGGAGTGATCATCATCGTCCGGACGATGCCGCGACCGCGGAACTTGCGGTCCAGCAGGAGCGCGATCGCCAGCCCCAGCAGCAGGCTGATCAGCACCACCGCAGCGGTCAGCAGGATCGTCACCCAGATCGCCTGCCGGGTGTTCGCATCGGTGAGCACGCGGCGGAAGTTGTCGATCCCGGCGAAGCTCCGCTCGTCGGGGTAGTAGGCGTTCCAGTTCATGAACGACACGATCACGGTGACCACGAACGGCAACTGGGTCACCAGGATCATGAAGATCAGCGCGGGCAGCAACGGCGCCCGGCGGGCCCAGTCGCCGGTCCGGCGCATCAGCGTGCCTTCCGGGCTGCGCGGAGGCGCGCTATGACGACCCGGGCGAGTCTCGGCTTCGACAGTCATGACCGCTCCCTCACTTCGCTTCTCTTGAGCGATAGCGCTCAGCTACGTCGTCGGCGAGCCCTTGCCCGCGTTTCAGTGCTTCGTCGACGCTCATCCGGCCGGCGATCGCCGAGCTCACGTCCTGACTGACCTGGGTGCCGAGGTCCGGGAACTCCGGGATGTCGACGAACTGGATCCCGAGCGCCGGCCGTGGCTGCACACCGGGGTCCTTCGGGTCGGCGGTCTCGATCGCCTGCTTGGTCGGCCCCGCGAACGCGGCCGCCTCCTTCAGGTACTGCGGGTTGGTGTACGTCGAGGCCCGCTTGCCGGCCGGGACCCGGGACCAGCCGAGTTGCGAGCCGACCAGTTCCTCGTACTCCTTGCTGGACGCCCAGGAGATGAACTTCCAGGCGTTGTCCTTCTTCTTGCTGGCCTCCTGGATGCTCCAGGACCAGGTGTAGAGCCAGCCGGAGCTGTCGGTCTTGACCACGGGGGCCTGCGCGTACCCGATCTTCCCCTTCACCGGTGAGTTCGGTGCTTCCAGCGATCCGGCGGCCGACGTCGCGTCGTACCACATCGCCACGTTGCCCTGGACCAGGTTGTTCAGGCACTCGGTGAAGCCGGCCTGCGGTGCGCCGAGCTCGCCGTGCTCGCGGACCAGGTTCACGTAGAAGTTCGTCGCTTCCTTGAACTCCGGCGCGTCCACCTGCGGCTGCCAGTCCTGCGTGAACCAGGTGCCGCCGAAGGTGTTCACCACCGTGGTGAGCGGCGCGAACAGCTGACCCCAGCCGGGCTGGCCGCGCAGACAGATGCCGCGCATCCCCGGTTGGGCGTTGTCCACCTGGGCCGCGATGTCGGCGACCTGCTGCCAGGTCGGCTTGGCGGGCATCGTGATGCCCTTCGCGTCGAGCACGTCCTTGCGGTACATCAGGAACGACGACTCGCCGTAGAACGGTTCGCCGTAGATCTTCCCGTCCTCACCGCTGAGCGACGTGGTCATCGACTTCAGCACGTCGTCCTGGTTGAACGCCGGGTCCTTCGCGATGTAGTCCGACAGCGGCGCGATCCACTTGCTGGTCGCGTAGATCGGGATCTCGAAGTTGCTCAGCGACGCCACGTCGTACTGGCCGGCCTGGCTGGAGAACTCCTGGCTGATCTTGTCCCGGACGTCGTTCTCCGGCAGCACGGTGTAGTTGACGCTGATCCCGGTCTGCTTGGTGAAGTTGTCCGCGGTGAGTTTCTGCAGGTCCACCATCTGCGGGTTGTTCACCATCAGCACGTTGATGCTGTCGGATCCGCCACCGCCCGCACCGCCACCCCAGCCGGCGCAGCTGCCGACCCCACTCACGAGGAGGAGCGCGACAGCGACGCCCCCGATCCGGCGCCGACTGATCCGTCGCTTCCCCTGTTCCAGCACGAGCTGCTCCTTCTCCGTCGGGGTCTCAGGACACGCTCATATGAGCACCACCCTGCTCACAGGGCGAGTGAACCCGGGCACAGCCGGGCGTGTCAAGACTTCGCGCATCACTAGAGCGCTCTGTTGCTCAACTGAGCACCTGATGCTGAAGACTGGGCTCGGACGGGGATGACGGAGAATGCGGTGGGTGAGTGCTCGGGTGATCTTGCTGGCGGGGCCGTCAGGGGCGGGGAAGTCTCATCTCGCCGAGGTGGTGGGGCTGCCGGTGGTGCGGCTGGACGACTTCTACCGGGACGGCGACGACGCGGCGATGCCGCGCTCGCCGCTCGGGATCGTGGACTGGGACGCCCCGGGCTCGTGGGACGCCGGCCGCGCGGTCGCCGCACTCGAGCAACTCTGTACGGCGGGGTCGGCGGACATGCCGATCTACGACATCGCGGCCGACGGGACGACCGGACATCGGCAGGTCGTCACCGGAGGATCACCCCTGGTAATTGCCGAGGGCATCTTTGCCGACCAGATCGTGGGAGACCTGCGGACGCGCGGTCTCCTGGCTGCCGCGATCTGTGTGCGGCACCACCGTCTCGTCACCTTCGCACGCCGTTTCCAGCGCGATCTGAGAGAACATCGCAAACCACCACTGACCCTGCTCCGCCGCGGCCTGCTGCTGCTGAAAGACGACCCCCGAGTGGTCCGCCGCTGCCTCGACGCCGGCTGCGAACCCCTCCACCCCAAGGCCGCCCGCCGCCGAATCGCCACCCTCCTGGCAATCAGCACCGCCCATTAGCCGGTGCATTGGTGCTGTGGTTGCGCGGTCTCTCCGCCAGCCAACCGTCGGTGATCGTGGTTGCGCTCGGTGGATGAGCGCTGTGGTTGCGCCGGCGCATTGGGACTGTGGTTGCGCGGTCTCTCCGCCAGCCAACCGTCGGTGATCGTGGTTGCGCTCGGTGGATGAGCGCTGTGGTTGCGCCCGGTGCATTGGTGCTGTGGTTGCGCGGTCTCCGCTGCGGGAGTGTGCTAGCCGAGGTGGTGGGTGTCAAGGGCGCTTCGCGGCCCTTCGGGCTCGAAACAAGTTTCGACCCTTGACACCCACCACGTCGACCAGGGAAGGACGCAGCTACGCGGATCCCGCGCTGACGTGTGAGCTGCATCCGGGGATTCCGTTCGCCCGGGTGGTTCCGGGGCGAAGGTGTGAGCTGCGTTCAGGGGATCCCGTCCGCCCGGGTGGTTCGTGCGGGGTGTTCGGCGATCCCGCTGATTCCGGCGGCCCGGGTGGCGCCGGTTACCGAAGTGGCCCCATCCGGACCTACAGAACTCGCGGAACCCTGTCCAGTAACCGGTTTCCCGGGGTGGTTTCGGTGGGTTCTGTAGGTCCGGGTGGGGCCGGGCCGCAAGCCGTGGCGCGGTCTCGCCGGCTGCCGGTTTGTGGGGCCGATGCCGGTCTGCTGGGCGCTATCGGTCGAACAGCCCGCTATCGGCGGTGGGCGCGTCCGGGTGGATGCCGGGTCGTTGGGCCGATGCCGGTCTGTAGGGCGGTATCGGCCGAGCAGGCGGCTATCGGCCGGGTGGTTCACCGGCTGGTCCGCCTGGTGGTGTGCGCGTTCCGCTAGGTGGTGCGCGAGGTCTCGCCCGCCGGCAATCGCCGCTGACCGGGCCGTATTTTGGGGGGTTGACCACTGAGATTGTGGGTTGCCCCTCGAGATTCTCAGGTGACAACCCACAATCTCAGTGGTCAACCCCGTCCAGATCCGGCGCAAGCGCGACGGCCGGCGCCGGGGTGGGGTGCACCAGTCGCCAGGCCAGGGAATCCCCAGCCCCGCTCCCGGCGAACCGCCCGCGCGGCCGAACCGGCGAACCACCCGGGCAGCCTGCCCGACGAATCCCTTGGGCAGCACCCCTCGAGGGAATCCCTGAATTGTGGCCGTTCTTCTCAGCGGCTCCGGGCGTAGCTGCGTCCTTCCCTGGTCGCGGTGAGGTGTGTCAAGGGTCGAACTCGTTCGATCGCCGAAGGCGACGCCAAAGGCGCCCTTCACTCACCTCACCACGACTAGCAAACTCACGCAGCCCGGCGACGCGAACCACCCACACCTACCCGCGAACCACCCACACCTACGCACCCACGAACCACCCGTTCCCGGCGTAGCGCCGTACCCGTGTAGTGGCGTTTTTGAAACCCGTTGCCAGGGACAATTTGTCTGGTGTTCACTTTCGTCTGATCCGATCGTGGCTCCTGGACCCTGCGGAGGAAGCGTGAGGCGGAGCGGATCCGGCGTTGTACTGGTGGTGAGTGCTGCCCTGCTGGGCTCTGTCGTGCTCGCTGGTTGCGGTGGTGACGCAGGTGCCATGGCCCCCGCCGCCACCCCTGCGGCAGCCGGCCAGAAGGCTCCGGTGGCGCCCTCTGCCGCTGCGCCGAAGAGCGGACTGGGCTCGCTGGTCGTGGTCCCGGCGGGGTATCTGGACGACTCGCGGGAGTTCACCGGCGCCTTCGGGCTCGAGTCGTTTGTGAACAATCTGGCGGCGGCACCGGCCGAGGATCGCGCGTTGTTGCTGAACGCGGATCTCGCCGAGGGGTACCAGGCGGCACGCGTCAGCCCGGACCGGAAGAAGCGGTTCACCGTGCAGTTGTTCAAGACCGGCTCGCCGAAGAAGGCGAACGACCTGCGGCAAGGCTTCTGGAACCAGGAGACGCATAGCAAGCAGTTCGCAGTATTGGGTGTTCCCAACGCGTTGTCCGACGCACGCACGGTCCCCAAGGGAGTCTCGGACCAGTCCGAGGCCGTCGCGCAGGTCAGCTTCGTGGTCGGCAACGTGGTCGCCGAGATCACCGTCCGGCAGACCGTCCAGATCGGTGACACCCTGGTCCCCGACGCCGGGCTCGTCACCAAGATCGCCAAGCAGCAGAGGGCCCAGCTGACCAAACCGTCCGGCTGACCGGCAGGGTGGCGTTTGCGCTACCCCTGATGGGGCGTTAGCACCATCGGCCGGCGACCGTCCGCTCACTAGCGTCGATCGGGTGAACCCGAACCAGTCAGTCAGAGCCGGAGCCATCGCCTGGATCGCCGCGGTCGGGCAGTTCATCGTCGTCATGCTGGTCGTCCAGGTCACCTGGAAAGGGCCGTACAGCTGGGCGGACAACTACATCAGCGATCTGGGCAACGTGCAGTGCGGCGAGTGGGACGGCCGTTCGGTGTGTTCACCACTGCACGGCCTGATGAACATGTCCCTGACGCTCGGCGGCGCGCTGATCATCGTCGGCGTCCTGCTGACCGACGCCGCGTGGCCACGCACGACGCTGGCCCGCACCATCCGTTCCTTGCTGGTGGCAACGGGTGGTGGATGGATGGTCGCCGGCCTCTCACCAGCGGACGTCAACGAAGACCTGCACCTGCTGGGCGGCGCGTTCGTGATTTTTGCCGGCGGCAACCTCGCCCTGCTGCTGACCGCATTCCTCCGGAGCAGCAAGCCGATCAACAACACCCGCCGGTACGCCGCTGCGCTCGGTGGCGTCGGGTTGATCGGCATAGTGCTGCATCTCGGCGGAAACGATCTCGGCCTCGGCCTCGGCGGAACGGAGCGCATGACCGCCTACGCGCTACCCATCTGGCTCCTCATCGCCGGCACCCACCTGCTCAGAGCAAGCCGGCTGCCACGAGGAACTTCTCGACCTGAGCGATCTCGTCTGTATCCAGTGGAATCTGGGGTGGCGCCATCACGCCGTACTGGATGACCCCGCGCAACTGCAGTGCTGCCTTGAAGGCACCGAGGGCGGAGGAGCTCATACCCATCCGGGCCGGGTCGCCTACGCCGATCAGTTCGAACAGACGCAGCAGCCGTTCCTGCTCGGTGCGGGCTTCCTCCCACTCACCGGCGACCGCGTGGTCGAAGAGCTTGGCGTAGCCCCGTGGGTCCACATTGCCGAGGCCCGGAACCACTCCGTCGGCTCCCATCCACAGGGCATTGTCGACGGTCAGTTCGGAGCCGGTGAGCACGCTGAAGTCGGTGATGTCGCCCCGGTCGCGCGCCCGCAGGATGACATTGCGCAGACCACCCTCGTCACCACTGGAATCCTTCAGCCCCGCCAGTACGCCGTCGGCCGCGAGCTGCAGCAGCAAGTCGGCACCGAGCTTGGTGTGTACCGACACCGGCAGGTCGTAGGCGAAGACCGGCAAGCCCGCGGCCGCAGCGACCATTCGGAAATGCTTGTCGATCTCGGCCGGGTGGGTGCGGGTGTAGAAGGGCGCCGTCACCACGATGCCGTCGACGCCGGCCGCGACGGCCGTGCGGACGTGATCGATCACCCGCAGGGTCGCCGTGTCGATGACGCCCGCCAGCACCGGCAGCCGACCTGCCGCGTGGGCCACCACCGTCTCGAGCACGACCTGGCGGTGCCCGTCCGGCAGGTACGCCACCTCGGACGTGGAGCCGAGGATGAACAGTCCGCTAACGCCGCCGTCGATCAGGTGGTCGACCAGCCGGACCAGCGAGGCGGTGTCCACCTGGTAGTCCGGGGTGAGCGGCGTACAGACAGGTGGGATGACACCGGTCAGGCGGGCAGGCAAGGTCATGAACGCTCCAGTGCTTGGGTGATCAGGTCATCGGTGGACTCCCGCTCGACGACGGGGTGATAACAGCGGAACCGGTGCGCCGGATCGGCGGCATCGGACTCGAAGTCGGGCATCGAAACGGCGCAGGCGTCGTCCGCCTTCCAGCACCGGGTCCGGAACGGGCAGCCGCTGGGCGGCCGGGTCGCGGACGGTACCGGTCCGACCAGCGGGATCGGGTCGATCGGCGAGATCAGGCCGGGTGTCGCCGAGAACAGCGCCCGGGTGTAGGGATGCCGGGCCTGCCGGGCGATCCCGCCGGCCGGTGCCTGTTCGACGATCCGCCCGAGGTACATCGTGATCACGCGGTCGCTCATCCGCCGTACGGTCTGGATGTCGTGCGAGACGAACACCAGTGCCAGGCCGAGCCGTTCCTTCAGGTCCAGCAGCAGGTTGAGGATCTGCGCCCGGACCGAGACGTCAAGGGCACTGGTCGGCTCGTCGGCGACCAGCAAGGACGGCTCCAGCGCGAGTGCCCGGGCGATCGCGACGCGTTGCCGCTGGCCGCCGGACAACTGCCCGGGCAGGGCATCGGCGACGCTCTGCGGCAGTCCTACCAACGCCATCAGCTCCCGGACCCGCTCGTTGCGCTGGGCAACAGTGCTGCGCCGGTGCACGTCGAGCGGGTCACGGAGTACGCGATGCACGGCTAGCCGGCGGTTCAGCGCGGTCGACGGATCCTGAAAGATCATCCCGGTCCCGGTGCCGATGGCCTCGCGACGTTCGGCCGGCTTCATCGACCAGATGTCGTGGCCCCGGAACGAAGCAGTGCCCTCGGTAGGTTGCTGGACGCCGACCAGCACCTTGGCCAGCGTGGACTTGCCACAACCGGACTCCCCGACCACTCCGACCGTCTCTCCGGCCGCGATGGTCAGATCGGCCCCGGTCAGCGCGTAGACCCGGTCCCTGCTGAAGAGACCACCGGAGCGGGCCCGGTGGACGACGTGCACGCCCGACAGTTCGAGCAGCTTCTCCGTCATCGCAGTGCCTCCTTCTCCAGCGGCTCCGGAAGGTCGAGGATGACCGCCGGGTGATGGCACGCCACCAGATGCCGTGCGGGCCGACCGACCAGCTCGGGAGCGGTGCTGCGGCACAGGTCGGTGACCATCGGGCACCGGTCCGCGAACCGGCAACTGGCCGGGAAGTCGGCCGGCGAGGGCACCACGCCGCGGATCTGGGTCAGCCGGGCCGCGCCGGACTCCAGCGACAGCACCGAGCCGAGCAGGCCGCGGGCGTAGTGGTGCGCGGGCTCACCGACCAGATCGGCCGTGACACCGGTCTCGACGATCTGACCGCCGTACATCACCACGACCCGGTCGGTGACGTCGGCGACCAGCGCCAGGTCGTGCGACACCAGGATCAGGGCGAAACCGAGTTCGGCCCGCAGCCGCAGCAGGAGCTGGATCACCTGTGCCTGCACGGTGACGTCGAGTGCCGTGGTCGGCTCGTCGGCGACGATCAGCTTGGGCTCACGGGACAGCGCCATCGCGATCAGCACCCGCTGGCGCTGACCACCGGACAGTTCGTGCGGGTAGCTGGACAGGGTCCGCTCGGGATCCAGCCCGACCAGCTCCAGCAGTTCCGTCGGCGTACGGCGTCCGCCGCGGCGAACGACCTGCTTCAGCTGCGACTTGATCGTCATCGCCGGGTTCAGCGAGGACAGCGCATCCTGGTAGATCATCGCCATGTCGTGACCGAGCAGCCGACGCCGTTCGGACCGACGCAGACTCAGCAGGTCCTTGCCGTCGAACCGAATCCGTCCGCGGATCCTGGCGCCGCGCGGCTCCAGACCCATCACCGTGAGCGCGGTCAGCGATTTGCCGCAGCCGGACTCACCGACCAGGCCGAGCACCTCTCCAGGCCGTACCTCGAAGCTGATCCCGTCGACGATGTCGACCCCGTCATGCCGGCCCTCGAAGCCGATCGCCAACTGCTGCACGGACAGCACCGGCTCACCGTCTGGTAAGGGCCGCGCTCGTTCTCGCAACCGGGTCGCCGCCGTGTCCAGCCCGGGGAGTTCGACCAGTTCACCGGAGCCGGGTTGTGCGGTCTCCAGTGCGTCCTTGTCCTGCTTCTTGCTAGCCACCCGCCGTGCCGCTGGCGCGGCCCAAGCATCGGAGACGCCCTCAGACAAGATGTTCAGCGCGAGAACGGTGATCAGGATCAGCAGGCCGGGGAACACCGTCGCCCACCAGCCACCGAGCAACACCATGTTCTTGCCGTCGGCAATCACCGACCCCCAGGAAGGCTCCGGCGGCCGGACCCCCGCCCCGATGAAGGACAGCGACGCCTCGAACACGATGGCGTCGGCAACCATCACCGTGCAGAACACCAGCACCGGTGCGGCGCAGTTGATCGCGACGTGCCTGATCAGGATGAACGGTGTCCGGGCGCCGATGATCTTCTCCGCGACCACATAGTCCTCGCCGTACTGCGCGAGCACGTTGGCGCGGACCACCCGAGCAACCGGAGGCGTGTAGAGGAAGGCGATCGCGAACACGAGCACCGGAATCGATCCACCGAACACCGCCACCAGTACTGCGGCCAGTGCTATGCCGGGGAACGCCATCACGACATCCAGGAGCCGCATCAGGGTCTCGTCGACTGCCTTGCGGGAAGTGGCTGCGACGGCTCCGATGACAGCACCGGCGACCAACGCGAGGACGGTCGCGCCGAGGCCGATCATCAGCGACCAGCGCGCGCCGTACACGAGCCGGGTGAAGATGTCGCGGTTCGCGCTGTCCATCCCGAACCAGTGCGCGCCCGACGGCCCGCCACCGGTGTCCTCCTGCGTCAGGATGTCGTACGGCGTCAGCAGCGGAGCAAACACCGCGGCCAGGATCACCACCGTCAGCACGGCGACCGCAAGCCAGGCCATCGGTGGCAACCGCTTGAAGTTGATCCCTGGACGGGACAGTTGTTCGGCCAGTTTTCCGCGCATCAGGCGGCGCTCCTCAGTCGCGGGTTCACCAGCAGGTACAGCACGTCGACGACGAGGTTGACCACCACGAAGCCGATCGCGATCGTCAGTACGACGCCCTGGACCACGGCCGGATCACCGTCGCGGACCGCGTTGATCATCAGCGTGCCCATGCCTGGCAGGGTGAAGATCTGCTCGATCACCACGGCTCCACCGAGCAAGTAGCCGATCCTCAGTCCGAGCACCGTGAGCGGGTTGATCAGGGCGTTCCGCAGAACGTTGCGCCCGACAACGACCACCGGCGGCAGGCCGCTGCCGATCGCCGTTCGCACATAGTCCTTGTCGAGTTCCTCGACGACCGAAGTACGGATGATCCTGGTCAGCTGCGCGGCCACCGGCAGGGACAGCGCGAGCGCCGGCAGAGTCATCGTCCGCAGCCAGGGCCCGATCCCGTCGGCCGGATTCACATAGCCACTCGGCGGGAACCAGCCGCGATCGACCGCGAGGTACTGGATCATCAGGAGCGCCAGCCAGAACGATGGCGCCGCCACTCCGATCAGCGACACCAGCCGGATCGCCTGGTCCGGCCAACGGTCCCGGAAGATCGCGGCGGTGACCCCGAGCAGCAAGGCCAGGACCAACGCCACCAGCAACCCCAGCAGGGTCAGCTGGAAGGTCAGCGGCATCGCGGTCGTGACCGATTCCAGCACCGGCGCCTTCGTCAGCACACTGGTTCCCAGGTTGCCCTGCAGCAGGTCACCGACGAAGTGCACGTACCGCAGCGGCAACGGGTCCAGCAGGCCGTTCTCCTGCCGGAAGTTGTGCAGTTGCTCCTCGGTCGGATTGGCGCCCTGGAAATAGGCGATCGCCGGATCGTTGTTGGAGAACCGCATCACCAGGAAGACGAACGCGATGATGCCGAGCAGCAACGGAACCAGGATCAGCAGCCGGCGAACCAGCATTCTGACGATGACGGCCACAGTCGACTACCTCAGGCCCGCTTGGCCTGCAGCAGGTTGATGCCCGGATAGGACTGCGCCTTGATCCCGCTCAGCTTCTTGGCGTTCCAGGCCGTCATCAGCTCGGTGTGGAGAACGGGGTACAGCACCGCCTGCTCGGCGACCAGGTCGAGGTACTCGTGGGTCAGCTTCAGCTTGGTGTCCGCGTCGGAGGCCCGGATGGCCTCGTCCATCTTGGCGAAGATCACCTTGGCGCCGGCGCTGCTCTCCCAGCGGGTGTACTTCATCCACACCCCGCCCTGGGTGTAGTTGTACCGAAGGATCAGGTCCGCGTCATTGCCGAACTGGTTCGGGTTCGACGCCGCCGCGACCACCTGGTAGTCGGCGTTCTGGTCCATCTTGGTGAACACCGCGGCGGTGTCCTGCGGCTCCAGTGTGGTCTTCACGCCGATCGCGTTCCAGGACGCGGCGATGGTGGGCAGGCAGTCGACGATCCAGCTCACGTTCACCGCGAGCAGGTTGATCGACAGGTTCGTCACGCCGGCCTCGGCCAGCAGCGCCTTCGCCTTCGCCGGGTCGTAGCTGTAGACGGTCTTCGCCTTGGCGTAGGACGGGTTCTCCTCGTTCAGGAACGAGGTGCTCGCCCGGCCGCGGCCCTTGAGCGCGACCTCGATCATCTTCTGGGTGTCGATCGCGGTGAACAGTGCCTGCCGGACCCGGACGTCGTCGAACGGCTTGTTCGCGGTGTTGAACATCAGGAACATGTGGTTCATCCCCTTGCCACCCTCGACCGTGAGGCCCGAGCTCTTCAGCTGCTCGATGTTGGCGTAGGGGATGTTGTCGGCGATCTGTGCCTCGGCGCTGGCGCCGGAGATCTTCGCGACCCGGGCCGAGGAGTCGACGATGCTCAGCCAGTTCATCTTCTTGAACGCCGCCGGCCGGGGGCCGTTGTAGTCCGTGAAGGCCTCGAACGTGCTGTTCGACTTCGGCTGGTGCGAGGCCAGCTTGTAGGGACCGGAGCCGACCGCCTTGCCGTTCTTGGCCAGGTCCCAGGCGCCGGCCTGGGAGAAGACGTGCTTCGGCATGATCTTCGCTGTGGTCAGCCGTGGCGCGCCATCGGGGTACGGGAAGTTCAGCACCAGCTCGACGGTCTTCTCGTCGATCTTCTGGACCTCTGTCAGCCAGCTGGCGAAGAACGAGTAGGTGAGCACCTTCAGCTTCGGGTCGAGGATCCGCTGGAAGGTGAAGACCACGTCGTCGGCGGTGACCGGCTGGCCGTCGTGCCACTTCGCACCGTCGCGCAGGGTGAACTTCCAGGAGGTGGCGTTGAGGTCGGCCGGTACCTCCGTCGCCAGCGCGGCGTACGGCTCGCGGGTGATCGGGTCGGTGTCGAGCAGGCCCTCGTAGATGTGCTGGATGGCGGCCATCGTGAAGGCGGAGGCGGTCAGGGTGGGATCCCAGCTCTGGTTGTTGCCATAGCCGATCACCGCCGTGACCAGGTCGGTGTCCCCGGAGGCCCCGACCGCTCCGGTCGACTGCGGTCCGCTGGAACAGGCCGACAATCCACCAGTGATCGTCGCGGCTGCGCCCAGCGCACCGGAGTACTTCAGGAACGAGCGGCGGTCGAACCCGGATCCTGCGGTTTGGTTCACGATGCCTCCAGCGGCAGGGGATGTGATTGCGCTTCGCAGCAGGTAGGTTGTGGGTTGTCCCACATCCCACGTCCTACGACTGCCGACCTTAGGAGGCCGTCTCCAGTCGGTCAAGCCCCGCGGAGGAAATGCTGATGGCTCACCAGGTACTGCAGGACCAGATCAAGGACCTGATCCTGCGGCTCGACCTGTCCGCCGGCGACGCGCTGCCGACCGAGGCCGAGCTCGCCGCCCGGCTGAACGTCGGCCGGAACTCGGTCCGCGAGGCGATCAAGGCCCTGCAGGCCGTCGGCATCGTGGAGGTACGCCGTGGGCTCGGCATGTACGTCGGCACCATGTCGCTCGGCTCACTGGTGGACGAGCTGACCTTCCACACCCGGATCACCCTGCGGGACGGGCGGAGCGGGCTGGCCGAGCTGACCGAGGTCCGCGAGGCGCTGGAATCGGGACTGGCCCAGCGGATGATCACCCGGCAGCAGCGACCCGATCTGGCCGAGCTGAGCCAGGTCCTCGACACGATGGAGGCCGAGGCCAGGGCCGGCCGCATCTCCCCCGCCGTCGACCGGCTCTTCCACGAGGTGTTGTTCCGGCCGCTCGGCAACACGCTGGTCAGCCGGTTGCTCGGCGCGTTCTGGGACACGTACCACCAACTCGAGCACGAACTGACTCCGCCGGAGGAACCGCCGCTGGCGATCCTGGAGCGGCACCGCGCCATCCACAAGGCGATCGAGGCGGCCGACCCCACCGCGACCGCGAGCGCGATGGCCGCGCATTTCGCTGGTGTCCGCAACCGCCTCGCGGCTCCTCCGACGTAGCATGTGGCAGATGCGGGACGGACTGCGTGATCCGGGGAAGGGCAGGAGCGCATCGTGGCAGTGACAAGGCCGAAACGCAGCGACGAGCTGGCCAACGCGATCGCCGACCTGATCATCGCGCGCAACCTGCAGCCTGGAGCCCCGCTGCCCCCTGAGAACGTCTTGATGGCCGACTTCAGCGTCAGCCGCAACTCGGTCCGGGAGTCGCTCAAAGCCCTGCAGGCGCTCGGGATCGTCGAGATCCGGCACGGCTACGGCACCTTCGTCGGCTCGGCCAGCTCGGCAGCCTTGCACCCGTGGCTGCTGTTCCGCACCCGGTTGTCCGGCAGCAGCACCGAGCGGCTGAGCGAGCTGCTCGAGATCCGGGAGATCCTCGAGACCGAGCTCACCCGCCGGGTCGCGGGGACCGACACCGGTGAACTCCAGCAAGAGCTTTCCGGTTGCGTCGCACGGATGCGCGTCGAGGGCCCGGACGCGGCGACCGCGGACCGCGAGTTCCACGAGCACATCTGCGACGCTGCCGGGGTCCCGCTCGCCCGCGAGCTGGTCGGCTTGTTCTGGGACGTCTACCGGGCCGTCGAGACCGACCTCGAGACCCTCACCACGTCCCCCGACGAAACCGCCGCGCGGCATCAGCGGGTGATCGACGCGATCGCCTCCGGCGACGCCGACCAGGCCGAGAAGGCCGTGCACACGCACTTCGGCGAAGTCCGCGACCGCCTCGGCACCGGCCCTTACCGAAGCCCGCGACTCACCTGATCATTCGCCCCCTTTTCACCCTCGCCGAGTGCCGACGAGCAATGGACAGCCTGCGAGGAGGGTGAAAAGGGGGCGAATGATCAGGTGAGTCGGTCGATCACCAGCGGAGTCGGCCGGTACGACGATCCGTCCGGCGCGATCTGGACAGCGTCAGCAAGGGACTCCAGCGCCCGGTCGAAGCGCCCCGGGTCATCCGTGTGCAAGGTGAGCAAGGGCTGTCCCTCGGTCACGGCGTCACCTGGCTTGGCGTGCATCTCCACACCGGCCACTGCGGACACCGGGTCTTCCTTACGAGCCCGGCCCGCACCCAGTCGCCAAGCAGCAACCCCCACGGCCAAGGCGTCCAGCCTGGTCAGCACTCCCGAGGCGGAAGCGTTGATCACGTGCTGCTCGGGTGCCACTGGCAACGACCCGTCCGCGTCCCCACCCTGAGCTGCGATCATCCGGCGCCACGCATCCATCGCAGTACCGTCGCGGAGTTTGTCGGCGGGGTCGACATCCGTCACGCCGGCCGCGGCGAGCATCTCGACGGCGAGGGCGACGGTCAGCTCGATCACGTCAGCCGGTCCGCCGCCGGCCAGCACCTCGACGGATTCCCTGACCTCCAAGGCGTTTCCGGCCGTCAGGCCCAGCGGAGTGGACATGTCGGTGAGCAGGGCGACGGTCTTCACCCCGGCATCGGTGCCGAGCGCAACCATCGTCTCCGCGAGCTCTCGCGCGTCGGCCAGGTCCTTCATGAACGCGCCAGTTCCGACCTTGACGTCCAGGACCAGCGCGCCGGTGCCTTCGGCGATCTTCTTGCTCATGATCGAGCTCGCGATCAGCGGGATCGCCTCCACCGTGCCGGTCACGTCCCGGAGCGCGTAGAGCTTCTTGTCCGCCGGAGCCAGTCCGTCACCGGCCGCACAGATCACCGCACCGACGTCTTCGAGCTGATGCATCAGCTCGTCGTTGGACAGCGCCGCGCGCCAGCCCGGAATCGACTCGAGCTTGTCCAGGGTGCCGCCGGTGTGGCCGAGACCGCGGCCGGACAGTTGCGGTACGGCGACCCCGCACGCCGCCACCAAAGGGGCCAGGGGCAACGTGATCTTGTCGCCGACGCCGCCGGTCGAATGCTTGTCCGCCGTCGGCCGGGACAGCTTGGCGAAGTCCATCCGCTCGCCCGAGGCGATCATCGCCGCGGTCCAGCGGGCGATCTCGCGCCGGTTCATCCCGTTCAGCAGGATCGCCATCGCCAGCGAGGACATCTGCTCGTCCGCCACGTCGCCGCGGGTGTAGGCGTCGATCACCCAGTCGATCTGGCCGTCGCTCAGCTCACCGTGGTCGCGCTTGGTGCGGATCACGTCGACCGCGTCGAAGCTCACAGGTCCTCCAGAAACTCAGGCCCGAACGCCTCGGGCAACAGCTCACGTAGCGGCCGGCTGCCGGTAGCGCATTCCACTTGTAGGTCAGGGCCGCCGTGCTCGTGCAGCAACTGGCGGCACCGTCCGCACGGGGTCAGCAGTTGCTCGTTGTGGTCGACACAGGTGAACGCGACCAACCGGCCACCACCGCTGGCGTGCAACTCGGAGACGAGGCCGCACTCGGCGCACAGGGTCAGCCCGTAGGAGGCGTTCTCGACGTTGCACCCGGCAACGATCCGGCCGTCGTCGACATACGCCGCGGCGCCCACCGGGTACCCGGAGTACGGCGCATAGGCGCGGCGCATCGCCTCGACGGCGGCCGCCCGCAGCGTCAACCAGTCGAACTCATTCGGCGACGTAGGGCTCACCGTCCGCCTTCGGTGCTCTGACCCGGCCGACCAGACCCGCGACCGCGATCACCGTCGCCAGGTAAGGGGCCATCAGCAACAACTCGCCCGGGATCGGGGTCTGGATGATCTGCAGCTGGGACTGCAACTGGGTGGCGAAGCCGAAGAACAGGGCGGCCACCATCGCCCCGATCGGATGCCAGCGGCCCATGATGAGGGCGGCCAGCGCGATGAACCCGTTGCCCGCGGTCATGTCCTTGCTGAAGGATCCCGCGTAGCCGACCGTGAAGAAGGCGCCACCGAGCCCGGCGAGGACCCCGGCCCACAGGACCGCGGAGTACCGGACGCGCTTGACCTTGATGCCGACGGTGTCCGCGGCCTTGGGGTGCTCGCCGACCGCGCGGACCCGCAGGCCCCACCTGGTCTGGAAGAGCACGAAGGTGACCACGGCCACCGCGAGGTAGGTGAGGTAGACGAGGATCGTCTGGTTGAACAGGATCGGGCCGAAGAACGGGATGTCGCCGAGACCGGGGATCTTCACCGCGGACAGGACATCCGGCGTGTTGAGGGACTCGGCATCCTCCTGCAGGAACTGGTCGAACAGATACCCGGTGATGCCGGAGGCGAACACCACCAGCACGACCCCGAGCACCACCTGGTTGACCAGGTACTTGATCGAGAACACCGCCAGCAGCGCGGCCATCAGGACACCGGTCAGCGCCGCGGCGATCAGAGCCGCGGCCGCGCTGCCCGTCGTACTGGAGACAACTGCCGCGGTGAAGGCTCCGACCAGGAACTGGCCCTCGATCGCGATGTTGATGACACCCGCGCGCTCACACAGCACGCCGGCCAGCGCGCCCAGGATCAGCGGGGTAGCGAAGTTCAGCGTGCCCTGGAACTGGTTGGCCAGCGGGAAGGTCTTGCCCGCGGCGGCCCAGCACAGGAAGGCCCCGATGAAACAGACCCCCAGTACTGCGGCCAGCCAGCCGGCGTACCGCTGCGGGACGCGGCGCAACACATACGCCACCGCGGCCAGCACGCCGAGCGCACCGAGCAGGATCGCGACTGGTTGCGCGGGAACACCCACCAGGTTGTTCTGCAGATCGCCCGAGACCAGCTGGAACGTCGCGTCGCCGTTGCCGGTGCCGATCGCCAGGCCGAGGCCGATCAGCGCGAACACGACCATCAGGCCGCCGACCCGCAACCGGCGGGTCCGCTCGGCGGGAGCCTCGATCTGGGGCGGGGCGGGAGCCCGTACCGGCTCGGTTGTCGTCTCGCTCATCCGTTCCAGCCTTTCGCGAGGACGGTGCCGGTACCGCGTTCCTTCGGCAGGAACCGGAAGACCGAGCGCACCAGCGCCGGAGCCGCGACGAACAGCACGATCACGGCCTGCAGGACGGTGGTCAGGGTCAGCGGTGTCTGCGTCTGCAGTTGCATCTGGAGACCACCGGCGTTCAGAGCTCCGAAGAGCAGGCCCGCCAGGACCGTGCCCAGCGGAGTACCGCGCCCCAGCAGGGCGACGGTGATGGCGTCGAAGCCAACCGACGCGGCCACCCCGTCGGTCAGCGGGAGATCCGTTCCCAGCACCTGCTGGGTGCCGGCCAGACCGGCCAGGGCCCCGGCGACCACCATTTCGATCACGTAGGCCCGGCCGACGGACATACCCGCAGTACGGGAGGCATCGGCGTTGGCGCCCACGGCGCGAAGCTCGAAGCCGACAGTCGAGCGGTTGAGCAACCACCAGACGAAGACCGCCGCCACCAGCGCCAGCAGGAAGCCGACATGCAGCCGGGTGTCGCCGAACTGCGGGTACTGCGCGTTCGCGTCGACGATCGGGCTGATCGGGTCCTCGCGCGCGGGCCGCTTGAAGGCCGTTGTCGTCAGCAACCACTGGAGCAGGTAGATGGCGACGTAGTTGAGCATGATCGTGACGATCACCTCGTGCGCGCCGGTGCGGGCCTTGAGCAGGCCGACCACGCCGCCCCAGATCGCGCCGCCGATCAGACCGGCGATCACCGCGACGATCAGGTGCAGACCGGGCGGCAGGGACCAGGCGAAGCCGACGTAGGCGGCCAGGATCGCGCCCATGATCAGCTGGCCCTGGGCCCCGATGTTGAACAGCCCGGTGCGGAAGGCCAGCGACACGGCCAGACCGCCGCAGATCAATGGGGTCGCCTGGGTCAGCGACTCGCTGATCGGGTCGAGGCCGCCGAGAGCGCCGACCGCGAGCGCCTTGTACGCCTCGCCGACCGCCGTGAAGGCGGCCGACACGGTGTCCATCGGCGCGGCGCCGAAGTACCCGGCCGCGGTCTTCACCTGGTCGTCGCCGATGATGATCAGGATCGCGCCGACGACCAGCGCCAGCACGATCGCGCTCAGCGAGACCAGGCCCTGGACCGCCCAGCTGGGCAGGCCCGAGGACCGGGGTTCCTTCACCGGCGCGGCCGGCGCCGGCGTCTGCTCCGGCTCGGTGGCCGTCTCGTTGCTCATCTAGATGGTTCCCAACGTGGTCGGGTTCTCGATCGCGACTTCGTGCGCCTCGGTCCGGGACGCCCCGGCCATCATCAGGCCCAGCTCGTCGCGCGGGGTGTCGGACGGGACGATGCCGACGATCTTGCCGCGGTACATCACCGCGACCCGGTCCGCCAGCGCGGCGATCTCGTCCAGCTCGGTGGACACGATCAGGACGGCAGTGCCCTGGTCGCGCTCCTTCACGATCCGGGTGTGCAGGAACTCGATCGAGCCGACATCCACGCCGCGGGTCGGCTGTGAGGCCACCAGCAGCTTCAGCGGTCTGGACAGCTCGCGCGCCAGCACCACCTTCTGCTGGTTACCGCCGGACAGCGAGGAGACCGGCAGGTCGATGCTCTGGGTGCGGATGTCGAACTCGTCCACCCGCTCGCGGGCGTTCTTCTCGATCGCGTCGGTCCGCAGCGCCAGCCCGTTGCCGAACGGGGCCCGCCGGAACAGGTCGAGCACCAGGTTCTCCGCGACCGTGAAGGAGGCGACGAAGCCGTCGCGACCGCGGTCCTCGGGGACGTACCCGATACCGGCGTCCAGCCGGTGCTTGGTGGTCCGGCCGGTCAGGTCGTTGCCGTCGATCGAGATCGTGCCGGCCGCGATCGGGGTCAGGCCGAGCACCGCCTCGGCGAGCTCGGTCTGACCGTTGCCCTGGACACCGGCCACGGCCATGATCTCGCCGGCCCGGACCTCCAGGTCGACGTTGTCGACGGCGGTGAACCCGCGCTCGTCGATCACCGTGAGGCCTTCGATACGCAGTACCGGTGCTCCTGGGTTGGGCGGATCCTTGTCCACCACCAGGTCGACCGCGCGGCCGACCATCAGCTCGGCCAGCGACTCCTCGGTGGCCGACGGCTCGGCGCTGCCCACCACCTTGCCGCGGCGGATCACGGTGATCTTGTCCGCGATCGCCTTGACCTCTTTGAGCTTGTGGGTGATGAAGACGATCGAGGTGCCGCTCTCCTTCAGTTGCCGCATCACCGCGATCAGCTCGTCGATCTCGGCCGGGGTGAGCACGGCGGTCGGCTCGTCCAGGATCAGCACCTTGGCCTCGTTGGTGAGCGCCTTGATGATCTCCACCCGCTGCTGCACGCCGACCGGGATGTTCTCCACCAGCGCCTCGGGGTCGACCTCGAACCCGTACCGCTCGGACAGTTCGGTGACGAGCTGGTTCGCCTTCTTGCGGTCCAGGACGCCGCCGGGATGGGTGTTCTCCCGGCCGAGCATGATGTTCTCGGCGACGGTGAACACCGGCACCAGCATGAAGTGCTGGTGCACCATCCCGATGCCGTGCGAGATCGCGTCCCGCGGCGAGGTGATCTTGACCTTCTCGCCGTCGATCAGGATCTCGCCGGAGTCGGGCTGCAACAGGCCGTACAGCATGTTCATCAGGGTGCTCTTGCCGGCGCCGTTCTCACCGAGCAGGCAATGGATCTCGCCCGGCTCGATCACCAGGTCGATGTGGTCGTTGGCGACCAGGGAGCCGAAGCTCTTCGTCAGCCCCGAGAGCTCTAGATGCATGCGCGGGCAGCCTTCCTTCAGACGGCGAGCCAGGCAGATCGACCCGTGCGGGTCGTCTGCCTGGCTCGCACCGTACTACGTGTTTGTGTCTAGGCTCAGGAGGCCTTCGGCTGCGCCTTCGACGCGATGGTGATCTTGCCGCTGATGATGTCGGCCTTGATCTGGTCCAGCTCGGTCTTCAGCTCGGCCGGGACCTTGCTGTCGAAGTCGTGGAACGGCGCCAGGCCGGTGCCGCCGTTGTCCAGCGTGCCGATGAACTGGCTGTTGTCGAACTTGTTGTCGACCACCGAGGTGACCGCGTCCTGGACGGCGACGTCCATACCCTTCTTGACGCTGCTGATCAGCACCGAGCAGTACTCCGCCGCGCTCTCGCAGCCGTCGGTGTCGACCCAGATGGCGTTCACCTTGCCGTTGCTCGCCTTGGCCGCCTGCAGACCGCCCAGACCGGACGGGCCGGCCACCGGGAAGATGATGTCGGCGCCCTGGGTGATCAGGTTCTGAGCCGTGTTCTGGCCCTTGGCCTTGTCCTCGAAGTCACCGGTGAACAGGCCGGACTGCTTCGCGTCGTCCCAGCCGAGCACCTGGACATTCTTGCTCTTCTGGGTGTTGTAGTACCGCACGCCCTCGGCGAACCCGTCCATGAAGATGGTCACCGGCGGGATCTTGATGCCGCCGTAGGTACCGACCTTGCCGGTGGTCGACATCGCCGCCGCCAGGTAGCCGGCCTGGAAGCTCGACTGGGCGGTGTTGAAGCCGAGCGGCTTGACGTTCGTGATCGGCTTGGCCGGGGCCGAGTCGACGATCGCGAACTTGATGTCCGGGTTGGCCGCGGCCGCCTTGTCGGTGGCGTCCTCCAGCTTGAACCCGACCGCGATGATCACGTTGCACTTCGCCTGCACCATCGCGGTCATGTTGGTGGGGTAGTCGTTGTCCGACTTCGACTCCGCCTTGACCTCCTGCAGACCCTTCGCCTTCACCGCGGCCTGGAGGCCGGCGTACGACGTCTGGTTGAACGACTTGTCGTCGAAACCACCCGAGTCGGAGACCATGCAGGCCTTGAAGTCCTTGTTGGCGCCCCCCGCCGCCGCGTCTTCCGCCGGCTTGCTGCCACACGCGGCGACGGCGAGCGTCACCACGCCCACGATCGCCAATCCCCGCACGTACTTCTTCACCGGACGTCTCCTTCGTCGACCAAAACTGCTTGCCCGGCACGCCTTCCCCAGGGTGCCGCATCCGCAGACTATAGGGGCCACTCCCGCTTCTTTGAACGTGAAGAGGGCCTCGATACCGGAAAGTGACCGGCGCTTTCATAACATCCCTGGAACTCCTGCGGTACGGCTACCGTCCGCTCGACCGGGATTACCGAGCGCAACTTTGCTCACTGTGAGTTGCGATCACAGTAGGTGATCGCGGTGCGGTCTGGCCAGGTCCCGAAATCCCGGGATGAAAGAATCGTTGAATGACGACTTCGCACCAGCTGCTGCTCGCCGACGTGGAGACCCGCGTCGCCAAGGTGCAGGACGAGGTGATCGCGGTACGCCGGGACCTGCACGCGCACCCCGAGCTCGGCTGGCACGAAGTCCGCACCACGGAACTCATCAAGCAGCGGCTGATCGCGGCCGGCCTGTCGCCGCAGGTGCTGCCGACCGGGACGGGGCTGATCTGCGACATCGGCTCGGGTGACACCTGTGTCGCCCTGCGCGCGGACATCGACGCGCTGCCGGTGCCGGACGCCATCGAGGCCCCGTGGCGCTCGACCATCGACGGAGCAGCGCACGCCTGCGGGCACGACATCCACACGGCTGCTCTGCTCGGGGCGGGTCTGGTGCTCGCGGGCATGGCGCGGGACGGATTGCTCGACCGGAGGGTGCGGCTGATCTTCCAGCCGGCCGAAGAGGTGATGCCGGGTGGTGCGCTCGGCGTGATCGCGGCCGGCGGGATCGACGGGGTGCACCGGATCTACGGGCTGCACTGCGACCCGAGGCTGCAGGTCGGCCAGATCGGTCTGCGGGTCGGCGCTCTGACGGCTGCTGCCGACAGGATTCTCGTACGCCTGACCGGGCCCGGGGGACACACCTCGAGACCGCATCTCACGGCTGATCTGGTCTACGCGCTGGCTCAGCTGGTCACCGAACTCCCGGCAGCGTTGTCCCGCCGGGTCGACCCGCGGGCGGGGATGTCGCTGGTCTGGGGCCGGATCACCGCGGGCTCTGCGGCGAACGCGATCCCGGCTCGCGGCGAGGTCGAAGGGACCGTGCGCTGCCTGGATGTGAACGCCTGGCGACTCGCGGCCGAGCTGATCCCGACCCTCGCGGCCCAACTGGTCGCCCCCTTCGGCGTCGAGGTGGACACCGAGGTCACCCACGGAGTACCGCCGGTGGTGAACGATCCACGGGCGATCGAGGTCTTCCGCTCAGCGGTCGAACAGACCCTGGGAGTCGACTCACTCGCTCAAACGGACCAGAGCCTGGGCGGCGAGGACTTCGCCTGGTATCTGGAGCACGTACCGGGCGCGATGGCGCGACTCGGAGTACGGGCTGTCGGCACCGAAACAGCAGCCGATCTTCACACCCCGGAGTTCAACCCCTCCGAGAACGCCATCGCCCTCGGCACAACGCTGCTGACGGCGTCCGCCTTGTTGGACTGACCTAGAACGTGTCGGCGGGGATGTAGGCGCCCCAGATTTCGCGGAGGGCGTCGCTGACCTCGCCTACGGTGGCGCGGGCCTTGAGGGCTTCCTTCATCGGGTAGAGGCAGTTGGCGTCGCCCCGGGCTGCTGCCTGGAGGTCGGCGAGGGCCTTGTCGACGGCGTCCTGGTCGCGCTCGGCGCGGGCCTTGAGGGCTTCCTTCATCGGGTAGAGGCAGTTGGCGTCGCCCCGGGCTGCTGCCTGGAGGTCGGCGAGGGCCTTGTCGACGGCGTCCTGGTCGCGCTCGGCGCGGAGCTTGGCGAGGCGCTCGACCTGCTGGGCCTCGATCGTGGGGTCGACCCGGAGCGGTTCGTACGGCTCCTCCTCGGCGACCTTGAACTTGTTCAGCCCGACGATCACCCGCTCGGCCGAGTCGATCTGCTGCGCGATCCGGTACGCCGAACGCTCGATCTCCTGCTTCTGGAATCCCTTCTCGATGGCCGCGACGGCACCACCGAACTCTTCCACCTGGTCCATCAGTTCGCGGGCCGCGGCTTCCACCTCGTCCGTGAGCGACTCCACGACGTACGAGCCGGCGAAGGGGTCGACGGTCGCGGTGATGTCGGTCTCGTAGGCGAGCACCTGCTGGGTCCGCAGAGCTAGCCGGGCGGCCTTCTCGGTGGGCAGGGCGATCGCCTCGTCGTACGAGTTGGTGTGCAGCGATTGGGTGCCGCCCAGCACGGCGGCGAGTCCCTGGATCGCGACGCGGACTAGGTTGACCTCGGGCTGTTGCGCGGTCAGCTGGACACCGGCCGTCTGGGTGTGGAACCGCAGCATCAGGGACTTCGGGTTCTTCGCGTGGAACTCGTCGCGCATCACCTGGGCCCAGATCCGCCGGGCCGCGCGGAACTTGGCGACCTCCTCGAGCAGGGTCGTCCGGGAGACGAAGAAGAACGACAGTCGCGGGGCGAAGGTGTCCACGTCGAGGCCGGCCGCGACCGCCGTACGGACGTATTCGATGCCGTCGGCAAGGGTGAAGGCGATCTCCTGCGCGGGCGTCGCTCCCGCCTCGGCCATGTGGTAGCCGGAGATCGAGATGGTGTTCCAGCGCGGCAACTCGGTCTGGCAGTACGCGAAGATGTCGCTGATCAGCCGGAGCGATTCCTTCGGCGGGTAGATGTAGGTGCCGCGGGCGATGTACTCCTTCAGCACGTCGTTCTGGATCGTGCCGGTCAGCTTGTCGCCGGAGACACCCTGCTCCTCGGCCACCAACTGGTAGAGCAGCAACAGCACCGAGCCGGGCGCGTTGATGGTCATCGAGGTGGACACCTGGTCCAGCGAGATCTCGTTGAACAGAAGCCGCATGTCGTCGATCGAGTCGATCGCCACCCCGACCTTGCCGACCTCACCGTGCGCGATCGCCGCGTCCGAGTCGTACCCCATCTGCGTCGGCAGGTCGAACGCGACCGACAGCCCCATCGTCCCGGCTTCGATCAGCTGGTGATACCGCTGGTTGGACTCCACAGCCGTCCCGAACCCGGCGTACTGCCGCATGGTCCAGGGCCGCTGCGTGTACATCGTCGGGTAGACGCCCCGCGTGAACGGGTACTCGCCCGGCACACCCAACTTCTCCGCTGGGTCGAAACCTTCAAGCTTGTCGGGACCGTAGACAGGCTCGAAGTCCCACCCCGACTCGGTCTGGTGGCTCATCTCCCAACCGTAGGCCCGATCCCCACTTCCCCACACCACCCACCACGGTGACATCCAGCACCCTGTGTGACCGGAGTCTCGCGCTCAGACCAAGACAAGGCCGAGTTTGGCCGCGACCTCTGCCTGGGCGGTGTCCCGACTTGCGAAACCACAGGCTTCCGGCGAGGACAACGGCATTGCGGCCAGCTCGGCTACCGCCAGATGCAGAGCGTCCAGAGATCTGATGGCATATTCACGGACGATCTCGATCGCCCTTGCCTCAACCGCGACGGCGTCCGGGCGGAGCAAGGTAACGGGGCCGTCGACGGCTACGTCCACCTCGAAGGCGGCGAGAAGGTCGTCAAGTGCCGCTCGGCCACCTCGGGCTGCGCGGGTGAGCGCGCTGGTGACCTCGACCAGCGTCCACGTCGACGTCACCAGCGCGTCCTCACCGTCCAGCAGATCGTTGGCAGCGGTGTGGCCGTTCTCGTCCGGCAGGTAGGCGCGCACCAGCACGGACGAATCGACGTAGATGATCATCTAGCGGCCGTCCTCGAGGATCGCGTCGACGACCGGACCGAGTCCCTTGGCAGAGTCCAGAGCGGCCTGCCGTTCAGCCCGCGTGAGAATCCGGCGAGGGGCGTGCGGCTCCGCAAGGACGCCGAGTTGATGGGCCCTCGCGCGCAGTCGCCTGCGGACGGACGCAGGATCTTCCTCGATCAGATGGTCGAGCAGTTCGGTGGCCAGAGCATTGACAGACTGCCCGCGCTCCTGGGCACGAGCCGCCAACCTGGCATGCAGGTCATCAGGCACACGAAGCAGAAGTTGTCTCATGACGACAATGCTATCAACCAAGGCGCGCGGGTGCTATCACTCCAGCGAAGGTGATCGACAACCACGGCCAACGGCAAGTGGTCAGGTCACGGTCGCCGGGGTGGGGGGTTTTGGTCATCGAACGGCCATTTGGTGGCCGTTGAGGTGTCGTCGGGGGATCTGCGGACTGTCACGAGAGTGTCGCCGAGGGTTCACCCGGAGTGGGGAACCTCCGGAGTGTGCGCATCGTGATGGTCGCTGAGTCCTTTCTGCCGCAGATCAATGGTGTGGCGAACACGGTTCGTCATGTCGCCGACCGGTTGCTGGCCCGCGGGCACCAGCTGCTGATCATCGCCGCCGGACCCGGTCCGGACAACTACAAGGGCGTCCGCGTACTGCGCGCCCGCAGCTTCGGGATCCCCGGGTACAAGGAGTTCCCGGTCGGTCTGCCGGACCCCGCGATCGAGCGGGCGATGGCCGAGTTCGAGCCCGACCTGGTTCATCTCGCCTCGCCGTTCATCCTCGGTGCGTACGGTCTGCGCAGCGCGCGCCGGCTGGACCTGCCGACGGTCGCGATCTTCCAGACCGACATCGCCGGCTTCGCCCGGCAGTACCCCTGGTTCGCCAAGGCCGATCGCGGCGCCTGGGCCTGGGTCCGCCGGGTGCACTCCCGCGCCGACCGGACCCTCGCGCCGAGCTCCTCCGCGATGGCCCAGCTGATCCAGGTCGGGGTCCCCCGGGTGCACCACTGGGGCCGCGGCGTGAACCTCGATCTCTTCGATCCCAAGAACCGCTCGCAGGCCTGGCGGGACCAGATCTCCCCCGACGGCAAACCGATCGTGGGCTACGTCGGCCGGCTCGCGGCGGAGAAGAAGGTCAAGCGCCTCGCCGAGCTGACCGAGCTCGACTGCCACCTTGTCATCGTCGGCGACGGGCCGGACCGGTCGTCCCTGGAGCATTCCTTGCCGGGCGCAACCTTCCTCGGAATGCGCCGGGGCGCCGACCTGGCCTCGATCTTCGCCGGGTTGGACGTCTTCGTGCACACCGGCGAGCACGAGACGTTCTGCCAGACCATCCAGGAGGCCCAGGCGTCCGGTGTCGCCACGGTCGGCCCGGCCGCGGGTGGTCCGCTCGACCTGATCAAGCCGGGCGAGACCGGAATGCTCTTCGAACCAGGAAAACCGGGCTCGCTACGGGACGCGGTCTCGGTCATGCTGGATTACCCCCAAGCCCGCGCCCGGATGGCGGCGGCGGGACTCAAGCGAGTACAGACAAGGACGTGGCCGGCTGTGGTCGATGATCTGGTGGACCGGCACTACGCCGAGGTACTCCGCGAGGCTGCTGCCGTCCGGTCCGTCGCATGACGCTGAGGATTGCGCAGCTCGCGAACTTCGTGGGACCGACCTCCGGCGGGATGCGGACGGCGATCGAGCATCTCGGCCAGGGGTACTGCGAGGCCGGTGCCGCGCGGATCCTGATCACGCCCGGTGAGCGCGACAGTGTGACCGAGACCGAGGCCGGCACGGTGATCCGGATGAAGGCGCCGAAGATCGGCGGCGGCTACCGCTTGATCACCGATCCGTGGCGAGTGATCGAGACCCTGGAGCGGTTCAGGCCCACCAGCGTGGAGATCTCTGACAAGTCCACTTTGTTGCCGGTGGCAAGGTGGGCGCGGAAGAACGGCATCGGCTCGCTGCTGTTCTCCCACGAACGCCTCGACGCCATGCTCTCCCTCCGCACCGGCCGCCAACTGGGCGTCGCCGCCGGGGTCGGCGCCCTCTACCGCCTGCTCAGTCGCACGTACGACGCTGTCGTCGTCACGTCGCGCTACGCGGCAGCCGAGTTCGACGAGGTCACCACCCCGCTGGTCCGGATCCCCCTCGGCGTCGACCTGGACACCTTTCACCCGTCACTCGGCGCACCCGCCGATGACGGGCTGCTCAAACTCGTCCACGCCGGCAGGTTGTCCCGCGAGAAGAGCCCTCACCTCGCCGTCGCGACGGCTGCCGAGCTCCACCGCCGCGGTGTCCCGCTCCGGATGGACGTCTACGGCTCGGGCCCTCACCTGGACGAACTGGTCGCCATCGCCGGCCGTGCCCCGGTGATCTTCCACGGGTACGTCGACGGCCGGGTCACCCTGGCCCGTCACCTGGCCGAAGCCGATATCGCCCTGTCGGTCTGCCCGGGCGAGACGTTCGGCCTCGCAGTACTGGAAGCTCTTGCCGCTGGAACACCTGTGGTCACTGCCGATACCGGTGGCGCCCGTGAGTTGGTCGACGAGACCTGCGGCCGCTGGGGGCCGGCAACCCCCGCGGCGCTGGCGGACGCAGTACTGGAACTGGCAACCGTGCCCGGCCGTAGAGCCGCGGCGCGGCAGCGGGCCGAGCTCTATGACTGGGACAGCTGTGTGCAGCACATGCTCAAGCTGCACACCCAGCTGGCCCAGGCCCGCTTGGCTGCGTAGTCGTAGCTGTTCAGGTGAGGTGGTCGTAGTCGCCACGGACCCAGGCGGCGTGGCGGTCGGCGGAGTTGCGGACAACAGTGCGGGCGTCCGTGGGAATGCTGGCACCGAAGTTGCCGTAGAGGCGGTCGTAGGTGAAGACGTCCAGGGCCTTGGCTACCCGGTCGACGACCGCGCCTGACAGCGGGATGCGGTTCGGGTAGCTGCGCATGAAGCTCACCGAGGTGCGGTCTGGGTTGGCGAAGATGGTGTCGCCTGCCAGCACGACTCCCTTGCCCCCGGCACCTTCCGCCCAGTGACCACCGCGCTGCCCGGGAAGTGCCCGCCCGGCTGGATCAACGTGACGCCGGGCAGCAGGTCGAGGGTGCCGGACCAAGTCTGGATCACCGGATCCTGCCGAGCCACCCACTCCTTGTCAGGCTCCGAGACATAGACCGGTACGCCGCCCAGCCGGTGGCTCCACTCCACCTGGACTCCGTACATGTGCGGGTGGCTCGCGATCACGGCGACGACCTCCCCGAGTTCGCGGACCCGGCGTACGGCGTCGTCGTCGAGGTAGCCGATCGGGTCCCAGAGAAGGTTCCCCTCGCTCGTCCGGACGAGCATCGACTGCTGACCGATGCCGGCGCTCGGCTCCGAGGTGATCCCGTGCAGACCGGGCTCGACCTCCTTGACCTTGACCTGGTAGCCGTCGGCGGCCAGCTCCTCCAACGTGGTCCAGTGCTGTCCGTCGGCGGGCACCCACTGCCGCTCGTCCGCGCAGATCGCGCACACCTCCACCTGCTCGGAGTGCTCCACCGCACAGGTCTTACAGATCCAGAAACTCACGTCTTCCTCCCCAAATCGGTGACGCCGCGAACATACGCCTCGCCGAGGTCCACCGACACCGCCGGAAGAAGGCGGCTTGCTGTAACCGGCTCAGCAAGTTACAGTCCTCAGGTGAACGCGCTGGATTTCCGATTCCACACAGGGGCGCTGTCCACCGATTTCGTGGCGACCGTCGGCCGCCGCCTCGCCGGTGGGCTCGAGCGGCTGACCAGCCCCGCCCGGCTGACCGAGTGGCTGGCCGGGGCCGGCGTTGACGTCGCCGGCCGGCAAGTCTCCAGCCGCGAGCTGCAGCAGGCCCAGGACCTCCGCGAGGCGATCTACCGGCTGCTGCTCAGCCGGATCGCGCAGGGACAGGCCACAGCGCAGCAGCAGGCGGCCACGGCTGACATCCGTGCGGTCAACAGCTGGGCTCGCAAGCGGCCGGCGACGCCACAGCTGGCCGACGACGGATCCTTCGCGCTGCAGAAACTCGTGGGTGAGGATGCCGGGACGGCGCTCGGAGTCATCGCTCGCGATGCGATCGACGTGGTGACGGGCGAGCGAGCGGCGTACCTGCGGGCCTGCGAGGCAGGCGATTGCGGGATGCTCTATCTCGATCTGTCGCAGGGCCTCACGCGGCGGTGGTGCTCGATGACGGAGTGCGGAAACCGGGCCAAGGTCGCCGCCCATCGCGCCCGGCGCAAGGAAGGCGCCGCGTCGTGATCCGGCATCAGCGAGTGGCAGTCACCGGTACTACGTTGCACACCGTCATCGCCGGAGACGGCGATCCCGTCGTACTACTGCACGGCTGGCCGGTGACCTGGTACCACTGGCGCGACCTCATCCCGATCCTGGCCCGCAAGCACACCGTCATCGCCCCGGATCTGCGGGGACTGGGGGATTCCGACCGACCACTCGGTGCCTACGGCAAAGAAACACTCGCCGCCGACATCGCCGAACTCACCGACCAGCTGGGGATCGGGCGTTTCGCGCTCGTGGGCCATGACTTCGGCGGCTCCGTCGCCTGCGCTCTGGCGGCCGCCCATCGGGACAAGGTGAGCCACCTGGTGATCGAGGAGGAGCTGTTGGCGGGGTGCCCGGTTCCGTTCGACCTGGTCAGTCCGCAGTACCCGCGCTGGCACAACGCCTTCCACGCCGTACCCGACGTACCGGAACTGCTGATCACCGGGAAGGAGCGCGACCATCTGAATCTCTTCTGGAGCCTCACCACGGCCGGTACTGCCTTCTCGCGCTCCGTGATCGAGGAGTACGAGCGGACCTATCTCACACCCGGCGCTCTCCGGGTCGGGCTGGCCTACTACCGGTCGGGAGCCGAGGACGCCGAACTCAACCGCAGGACGGCACATCGGCCGCTGGAGATTCCCGTCCTCGCCATCGGCGGAAGCGAAGCCATGGCAACCGCAGTCGAGGCATCCGTGCGCCAGATCGCCTCTGAGGTCTCGGGGGTCGTCGTCGACGACTGCGGCCACTACCCGGCCGAGGAGCATCCGCGGCAGGTTGCCGAGCTGATCGCAGCCTTCCTGCCCTGAAGGGTGGGCGTCGAGAGCGAAGTCACACCTGTCAGGACAAATCGACCCCGAGGGCAGCGATAACATCAAGAACGGCCTGGTTCCCTTCCAGGCCGAGCCGATCGCGGTCCCCTTTGCTGAACTGACGCCCCGGAGGGCCTGCGTCCACCGGCTCTGGTCTGTCGTCCGATCGGAGGATCGGTTTGCCCAGCAAGCCAGTCGGCACGCTGTACCGCGGTCATGAGGGCATGTGGTCGTGGGTCGCACACCGCATCACCGGCGTCGGGATCTTCTTCTTCCTCCTCGTGCACGTCCTGGACACCGCCCTGGTGCGGGTCTCGCCCGAGGCCTACAACGAGGTGATCGGCACCTACAAGAACCCGATCATCGGGTTGCTCGAGGTCGGGCTGGTCGCAGCGATCCTGTTCCACGCCTTCAACGGCATCCGGCTAATCCTGGTGGACTTCTGGGCCAAGGGCCCGCGCTACCAGCGGCAGCTGATGATCGGCGTCGGCATCGTCTGGGTGGTCCTGTTCGTGCCATTCGTGATCCGGCACCTGAGCCACGTGTTCGGAGGCTGACATGACCACCCCCGAGATCTCCCAGCCGCGCTCCTCGACCCGGTCCCGGTCGCTGAAGGGCGGCGGCCGCAACCGGTCCGGGCAGACCAACTTCGAGCTGTACAGCTGGCTGTTCATGCGGTTGTCCGGGCTCGCCCTGGTGGTGCTGGTGCTCGGCCACCTGTTCACCAACCTGATGCTCGGCGACGGCATCAACGCCCTCGACTTCGGCTTCGTGGCCGGCAAGTGGGCCAACCCGCTCTGGCAGGTCTGGGACCTGCTGATGCTGTGGCTGGCGATGCTGCACGGCACCAACGGGATGCGCACGATCATCAACGACTACGCCGAGAAGGACCAGAGCAGGTTCTGGCTGAAGGCCCTGCTGATCACCGCCTCGATCGTGATCGTGGTGCTCGGCACCCTGGTCATCTTCACCTTCGATCCCTGCCTCGACCCCAGCTCCACGCTGTCGGTCTGCAAGTAAGGACAGTCTTGTCATGCAGCGCCACCAGTACGACGTAGTCATCGTCGGCGCGGGCGGAGCGGGAATGCGCGCCGCCCTGGAGTCCAGCAAGCGGACCCGGACCGCGGTGCTCACCAAGCTCTACCCGACCCGGTCCCACACCGGCGCCGCCCAGGGCGGGATGTGCGCGGCCCTGGCGAATGTCGAGGAGGACAACTGGGAGTGGCACACCTTCGACACGGTCAAGGGTGGCGACTTCCTGGTCGACCAGGACGCGGCCGAGGTGATGTGCCGCGAGGCCGTCGACGCTGTGCTCGACCTGGAGAAGATGGGCCTGCCGTTCAACCGGACGGCCGAGGGCAAGATCGACCAGCGCTTCTTCGGCGGACACACCCGCAACCACGGCGAGGCCGTCGTCCGCCGGTCCTGCTTCGCGGCCGACCGCACCGGCCACATGATCCTGCAGACGCTGTACCAGCAGTGCATCAAGCAGAACGTCGAGTTCTTCAACGAGTACTACGTCCTCGACCTGCTGATGGTGGCCGGCAAGGCGACCGGCGTGGTCGCGTACGAGTTGGCCACTGGTGAGCTGCACATCTTCTCGGCCAAGTCGATCGTGTTCGCCTCGGGCGGGTTCGGGAAGGTCTTCCGGACCACCTCGAACGCGCACACCCTGACCGGCGACGGGATGGGGATCGTGTGGCGGAAGGGCCTGCCGCTGGAGGACATGGAGTTCTTCCAGTTCCACCCGACCGGTCTGGCCGGACTCGGAGTACTGCTGTCGGAGGCCGCGCGGGGTGAGGGCGGCATCCTGCGGAACAAGGACAACGAGCGGTTCATGGAGCGGTACGCACCGACCGTGAAGGACCTGGCCCCGCGGGACATGGTCGCCCGGGCGATGGCGAACGAAGTACGGGAGGGGCGTGGCTGCGGGCCGGACGGCGCGTACGTGATGCTCGACCTGACCCACCTCGAGCCCGCGCACATCGACGCGAAACTGCCGGACATCACCGAGTTCGCCCGCACCTATCTGGGCGTCGAGCCGTACACCGAACAGATCCCGGTGTTCCCGACCGCGCACTACGCGATGGGCGGCATCCCGACCAACATCCAGGGCGAGGCGCTGGCGAACAACGACGACGTCATCCCCGGCCTGTACGCCGCGGGCGAGGTCGCCTGTGTCTCCGTGCACGGCGCGAACCGGCTGGGCACGAACTCCCTGCTCGACATCAACGTGTTCGGCCGGCGGGCGGGGATCGCCGCCGCGGAGTACGCGGCGACGGCCGAGTTCGAGGACCTTCCGGACGCTCCGGAGACCTTCGTGGTCGACCTGATCGAGGGCATGCGGACGGCGACCGGCGAGGAGCGGGTGGCGGCGATCCGGTCGGACCTGCAGGCGACGATGGACATCAACGCGCAGGTGTACCGGACCGAGGGCTCGCTGAAGCAGGCGCTCACCGACATCGAGGCGCTGAAGGACCGGTTCAGCCGGGTTTCCGTGCAGGACAAGGGCAAACGGTTCAACACCGACCTGCTCGAGGCGGTCGAGCTGGGCTTCCTGATCGACCTGGCCGAGGTGCTGGTGGTGTCGGCGCTGGCCCGCACGGAGTCCCGCGGCGGGCACTTCCGCGAGGACTATGCGACCCGCGACGACGTGAACTTCATGCGGCACACGATGGCCTACCGGTCGATCGATGCCGAAGGCAACGTGAATATCCGGCTGGACTACAAGCCGGTCGTGCAGACTCGCTACAAGCCGATGGAGCGGAAGTACTGATGGACGTCAAGGTCAAGATCCTTCGGTACAACCCCGAGGTCACGCCCGACGCCGAGTGGAAGACCTACTCGGTCACCCTGCAGCCGGGCGACCGGGTGCTGGACGCGCTGCACAAGATCAAGTGGGAGCAGGACGGCACGCTGACGTTCCGGCGGTCCTGCGCGCACGGGGTCTGCGGTTCGGACGCGATGCGGATCAACGGCCGCAACCGGCTGGCCTGCAAGACGCTGATCAAGGACCTGAACCCGGACAAGGAGATTACCGTCGAGCCCATCAAGGGGCTGCCGGTGCTCAAGGACCTGGTCGTCGACATGGAGCCGTTCTTCGACGCGTACCGCTCGATCATGCCGTTCCTGGTCACCGACGGGCACGAGCCGAGCCGGGAGCGGATCCAGTCGCAGTCCGACCGGGAGCGCTTCGACGACACCACCAAGTGCATCCTCTGCGCCGCCTGTACGACGTCCTGCCCGGTCTTCTGGTCCGACGGCCAGTACTTCGGTCCGCAGGCGATCGTCGGCGCGCACCGGTTCATCTTCGACAGCCGCGACGAGGGCACCGAGCAGCGGCTGGAGATCCTGAACGACAAGGAGGGCGTCTGGCGCTGCCGGACCACCTTCAACTGCACAGAAGCCTGCCCCCGCGGCATCGAGGTCACCAAGGCCATCCAGGAAGTCAAACGAGCCCTCATCTTCCGCCGCGTCTGACCCTCCCGCTCCTCACTTACGTCCGAAGAACCTTGGGCTATAACCCAAGGTTCTTCGGACGTTGTGGCTTCTCTGCAACCAAATGGCGGTCGTGGGAGTCGTTCGGGGAGAAGATGTCGCTATCGGGGAGGGTGGATGGGCGAGGGAGAGAGCCTGCGCGACCTGTACGACGGGTGCTACCGCCGGCTGGTCGGGCAACTGTTCGCCGTCTGCGGGAACCTCGGTGAGGCTGAGGACGCCGTCCAGGAGGCGTTCGTCCGGGCGGTGGAGAAGCCCCGCCGGTTCGACCGGGTGGAGAACCCGGAAGCCTGGTTGCGGACCGTCGCGCTGAACGTGGTCCGCAGCCGGTACCGCCGGATCACCCGCTTCCACGGGCTGCTCGCCAAGGCCGCGATCCCACCGCCCGGTACTGCGCCAGGCCTGTCCCCCGATCACGTCGCACTCGTCGAGGCGCTGCGGCAACTGCCTTACGAACAACGCGAAGCGATCACCCTGCATCACATCGTGGATCTGCCGGTCCGCGAGATCGCCGTACAGCTGGGGGTTCCGGAGGGCACCGTGAAGGCCCGGCTGACGCGGGGGCGGAGCAGGCTGGCTCCGCTGGTCCGCGAGTTCGCCGACGACTCCGAGGAGGTCGACCATGTCTGAGCTGAAGGATCTGTCCTGGTCGGTCCAGGAGACGGTCGAGCCGCTGCCGTTCGAACAATTGGAGCGTCGCGCGGTACGGCGTCGTCGCCGGCGCCACGTGATCGTCGGAATCGGAGCCGCGGCAGCCACCGCCGCCGCAGTACTGGCTGTGCTCGTGCCGTTGGACCAGACCGGCCAGGCGCCCGTTGCCCCGGAGCCGACGAAGCCCGTGCAGTTCTGGCCCACTCCATCCCCGCCGAAACCTGACACTGGGGCAGCGGAGGCACTGATCGCGGCGCCGGGGGCACAGCTCGGTTCGACCCTCATGGCCACACCGACCAACTGGGCTGCCGCCTGGTCGAACTGCGCGCCGCAGCCATGCCGCCACAGCGCCGTCGTCAAGCGCGGCGCTGCGCGGGTTGTGGCGCCGGTACGCGAGCAGCCCTATGTCGTGGTGCAGGCGGGCGATGAGGCGATTGCCCTCTCCGGTCCGGCAGGGTTCTCACTTACGCCCGATGATCGGACCTGGGCACAGACGGTGATGGTGCGGTTGACCGACCGGGGTCTGATCGAGACCCAGTTGCACTTCGCCAAGTCGACGAAGACCTTCAGCGACGCGGAGATCCTGACGACCGCGAATGGCGAGCCGTTCGTGCTGAACCTGGAGAAGTCGACCCTGCGCCGACTCGAGATGCCGGCCGGGTTCGCAACGACCACCTCGCCTGTCCGGGACGGAACCGGGCGCTGGTGGGTGGTAGGCACGGAGGGCTTCAGCAGCGATATCGGCTGGACGGATGACGGTGGCGCGACCTGGACCACGGAAGTCCTCGATCTCGATGCGAGCGGCAGCACGGTCGCCGTCAGTGCGGACGGCCGGACGGTGCTGGCCACTTCGTGGGTCGACGGGGCGACGCTGGAGGCGATCGGGAAGGTGAGGATGTCGACGGATGCGGGTGCGCGCTGGCAGACGGTGCAGATCCCGCGGCTCGCTCGCGGCGGTGGGCCGGTGGCTTTCAACGACGGCACGGCACGGATGATCGGGATAGCGAACGACGACACCACCGCCCTGTACGGGATCGACTCCTCCGGCAGCATGACCAAGCTCCCGGGCCTGCCCGATCTGCTGGACGACCTGTCCGGCGACGGGAAGCTGCTGTACGGTCCGCTGATCCAGGGCTCGGCCCAGGAGCTGTTGCGAGGCCCGAGCCAGAACAAGATCGCCACCAGTACCGATCGCGGGCTGACCTGGCGTCAGTTCGAGCCGCGCTAGCGGCGGGGGTCAGTACCGCAGGGCCTGGCTCTCGAGTTCGACCTTCGACGGGCGGCCTCGCCGCCGTGGGTTTTGGCGGAGGGCGCGGCGCTCCTCCTCGGACTTGCCGCCCCAGACGCCGGCGTCCTGGCCCGTCTCGACCGCCCAGCGGAGGCAGGCATCCATCAGGTCGCAGCCCCGACAGACCTCCTTCGCCTCCTCGATCTGCTCCAACGCCCGCCCTGTCTTGCCGACCGGGAAGAACAACTCCGGATCCTTGTCCACGCATGCGCCGAAGAAGGGGAGTTTCATCGGGATCACCTCGTCACCTCCTGGGAAGGAATGATCGGTTGACTCGCCCGCTCACGGGCGAGGAACCCGTTGAGCTGCTCGATGGTGCTCATCAGCGGGGCCGGGAAGACGACGGTGGTGTTCTTGTCGACGCCGATCTCCACCAGGCTCTGCAGGTTGCGGAGCTGCAGAGCGATGGGGTGCGCCATCATGATGTCGGAGGCGGCGCCGAGCGCGTCCGCGGCCAGCGACTCCCCCTCGGCAGCGATGATCTTCGCCCGCTTCTCCCGCTCGGCCTCCGCCTGGCGGGCCATCGCCCGCTTCATGCTGTCGGGGAGCTGGATGTCCTTGAGTTCCACCAGGGTCACGACCACGCCCCAGTCCTCGGTCTGCACGTCGAGGATCTTGCGGATGCTGATGTTGATCTGGTCGGTCTCAGCCAACGTCTCGTCCAGGCTGTGCTGGCCGACCACCTTGCGGAGCGTGGTCTGGGCGATCTGGTCGATCGCGGCGGCGACGTTCTCGATGGCGATCACCGACTTCACCGGGTCGAGCACCTTGTAGTAGGCGACGGCGGAGACGTCGATGCTGACGTTGTCGCGGGTGATGATGCCCTGGGACTGGATCGGCATGGTGACGATCCGCAGCGGCACCCGGTTCAGTACGTCGATCAACGGCACGATGAAGGTCAGGCCGGGCTCTCTCACCCCGACGACCCGTCCCAGCCGGAACAGCACACCCCGCTGGTACTGCTGCACGACCCGGGCCGACAGGGCCAGCACCAGCAGTACGATCACCACCAGCACGACGATGACGGTCGTCAAACCACTCATGTCCGCTTCCTCTCCGAACTGCGCACGCCGGGTCCCAGGAGGGTGTCCTGAACGTTGAGCTATCAGGTTGGCGTGAGCGGGTGGTGGATTCCATCGGGGCCAGCGCCCCTCCGCACCGCGTGGTAGCTGCAATGCGCAGTACCTGCTAGCCGGTAGGGCGGTTGGGCGCCCGCCAGAGGGACAGCGGGTCGGGCGGAGGGCCACTCTGGTTCGGGAGGAGGCTCTCGGAAGAGACGCCAGTGGGCCACGCGGCGCGTAAATGCCCGCGTTGATGGGAGGTGGCGGGGATGACCGTCGAGGCAGCTGCGGCTGGGGTCGCGACGCTGAACCGGCTGGTGAGAGGCCGCTACCGGCTTCGGTCACTGCTGGGCCACGGCGGCATGGGTCTGGTCTGGCGCGCGGAGGACGAGGTACTGCGCCGGCCGGTCGCCCTCAAGCAACTCGTTCCGCACACCTCGGGCTCCGAGGAACAGTGGACGGAGAGTCGCGGCCGAGCGCTCACCGAGGCCCGGGCGGCCGCGCGGGTCGACCACTTCGGGGCGGTACGGGTCTACGACCTTCTCGAGGAGGACGGCCTGCCCTGGATCGTGATGGAGCTACTGTCCGGCCGGACGCTGAAGGACGTCATCGCAGCCGAGGGTCCGCTGTCGGTCGGCGAGGTGGCACGGATCGGCGTCCACCTGCTCGACACCTTGCAGGCAGCGCACCGGGCCGGCGTCGTCCATCGAGACGTCAAGCCGGGCAACGTGTATCTCTGCGACGACGACCGGGTGGTCCTGGCCGACTTCGGCATCGCGTCCACCGCGGGCGATGACGTGACCGTGACGAGTGGGGAGTTCGCCGGCAGCCCGGCGTATGTCTCACCCGAGCGGGTCCGCAGCGAGGAGGTCGGGCCGGCCTCCGACCTGTTCTCCTTGGGGGCAACGCTGTTCGCGGCGGTCGAGGGCCGGCTGGCCTTCGACCACGGCCCCCTCTTCGACACCCTCAACGCCGTCCTCCACGACCCGCCGGCCGCGTTCGTCCTTGCTGGCCCACTGACTCCGGTCATCGAAGGTCTACTCGCCAAGGATCCCCACGAACGCCTCACCGCGGAAGCGGCCCGAGCGGACCTGCAGGCGATCCACCACCTGCCACCACCGCCCGCCACCGCCGCGGCGGCGTGAAACGTCAGGGATGCATCTGAGCGCCCTTGAGGACCTTGTCGACGGCGTTCTTCGGACCATGCAAGGCCAGCCCGACAAGATCCAGCTGATCGCGAGCGACCGCCTTCACCGCGGCCCGGTTGTCCCGATCATTGCCAGTAGCAAATAAATCCGCGGTGAAGACGGAGACCGGGATCTGCCGGCCGAGAGCCCGACCATGCGCGACGCTCATGAACTCCTTAGAGCCCTCGAACACCAACACCGGTTGACGAAACATCGGCAGGTACTGCGTCCCGTCCGCATCCTCGTACGCCTCCCCCACCAACTCCGGCGTGGTCGCCGCGATCCCGCTGACCAGGAACGCCGTCACGTTCAACCGTTGCCAGCTCGCCAGATCATCCCGCAGCAGCACCGCGAGCTTGGTATCGAACCGGATCGGCTCATCATCGTTGTTCACCACCCCAATCTCCCGCCCGCGTGGCCCGGCAGTCTTGTACGTTCTAAGCCTTTGCGGTTGTCCGCATTAGGGACTGTGGTTGCGCGGTCTCCGCTGCGTGAGTGTGCTAGCCGAGGTGGTGGGTATCAAGGGCGCCTTTGGCGTCGCCTTCGGCGATCGAACAAGTTCGACCCTTGACACCCACCACCTCGGCCAGGGAAGGACGCAGCTACGCGGATCCGCGCTGACGTGTGAGCTGCCTCAGGGGAATTCCGTTCGCCCGGGTGGTCTGCGCGGGGCGTGAGCTGCTATCCGGTGATTCCACTCGCCCTGGTGGTCCGGCGCGGCGGACGGGTTGCCCACCGTCCATGCATACAGAACCTGGCCCGGCAATCGCTTGCCCGGGCGGTTTGGGTGGGTTCTGTCTGCGTGGGTGGTGGCCGTGGTCCGGGTCGTGGTGCTGGCGATCGGCTGGCGGGATCCGAAGACCGATGGCGGCTTGTTCGGCGCTACCGGTCGAACAACCCGCTACCAGCCGGCGTCGGGTGTGGCCCGCTGGCGGGATCCGGGGACCGATGGCGGCTTGGTGGGCGCTATCGGGCGAACAAGGCGGGTATCGGCTGGCGCATTGTGCCGGGTGTTCCGCTAGGTGGTGCGCCTGGTCCGCCTGGTGGTTCAGTAGGCCCCGGACCGGGTCTGGACGGGTGAGTTGGTGGCGGCTCGGACAGGCAGTGGGGACTTCGGACAAGGTATTGCTTGTCCGAGGCCCCCATTTCCTGTTCAAGGTCCCGACTCCCTACCCGAACGGACCGCCCCGGGCCTCCCCGCGAACCACCCGGGCGATGGCCCCCACGGAATCCCCTGAATTGTGGCCGTACTTCCCAGCGGCTCCGGGCGTAGCTGCGTCCTTCCCTGGTCGTGGTGAGGTGTGTCAAGGGTCGAACTCGTTCGAGCCCGAAGGGCCGCGAAGCGCCCTTGACTCACCTCACCACGACTA
>Ga0193717_1000271_pt1 | contig 38887 bp, 37 predicted proteins | sample U2c2metaG_FD_145900 | JGI IMG/M metagenome (GOLD analysis project Ga0193717, IMG submission 145900) | Soil microbial communities from a riparian zone of the East river system, Colorado, United States - U2c2 | ecosystem: Environmental > Terrestrial > Soil > Riparian zone | place: USA: East River... | reverse complement strand
CGCGCCGCTTCCGCAGAAGCAGCGCCCGTCGGCGGCATAGGAGCCAACGAGCTCCCGTCCTCTTGAGCAGGAGGCGCGGCTGCCACATTCTGAGTCTTGTCCGCTTCGGCTTGCCGCGGAAGCCTGTTCTTCGCCGTTTCGTTCTTTTTGGTTTTTGAACCCTGTGCTGCGCTCTGCTCGAGCGAAGCCAATCCAGCTCGCGCCTCCTCAACATGAGGGCTGCCGGGATACTGTTTCACGAACAACGCATATTTCTCTCGCGCAGAAGCCAGATCACGCAGAGAGTTCTCGTAGATCTGTGCCTCAGCCAGCAATGCACTCACCCGCAGAGAACTGCCCGGATACTGTTTTCGCAGAAACTCGTACTGAGCTACAGCATCCTTGAGGCTCTTCTCATCTCCAAGATCGCGTCCCTGCGCAGCCAGCAACTCGGCAACCGAGTTCACCGCAGCGGGTGCATATTTGCTCTGTGGGTCGTCATGGTAGACCTCACGAAATCTGTCGAGAGCACGCGTATAGTCCTCGCGTGTTCTCTTTGCCGGAGGAATCGCCTCCAGGGCTTCACGTCCCTGGGTAGCCTTCTCCCAGGGAGACATCGGCGTAGCCCGCCGCGCACTCGAAGAACCTTTTGTCTTCGAAGGCGTCGCCCCGGATGCTCCGGCGCAGATGAGCCCAGCCGCGCAAACGGCACCCCAGATTCCAACACTCCGCAGTTTGTTGCATAGCAGCATTGCAACTTCAGTTTAAGAGGTTCACCCATCTGCCCTTACCGTGAAAACTCGTACAGGTACTCCCCCCGATACCCCCACGTTGGAACACGAAAAGAAGTTGATTCAATCTGCATATTTTTTACATCGCTTTCATGGGATGTAACTCATTCAAGCTACGCTGCTAGACAGCCGGTTTATTCAGGGAGTGCACCACATGAAGGATTTAAACGGGAAAGTCGCAATCGTCACCGGATCATCCAAGGGGATCGGTGCAGCCATCGCCGAACGCCTCGCCTCTGACGGAGCCTCGGTCGTCGTCAACTACTCGCGAGCCGCTGCCCCCGCTGAAGCGCTGGTTCAGCGCATCACCTCTGGAGGAGGAAAGGCGATCTCGGTCCAGGCCGACCTCTCAAAATCATCGGACATTGAAAAGCTCTTCTCCGAAACCGGCAAGGCCTTCGGACGCCTCGACATTCTCGTCAACAATGCAGGAATCTACAAATTCATTCCACTCGAAGCTATCGACGAAGAGCACATTGATAAGCACTTCAATCTGAACGTCAAGGCCCTCCTGCTCGCCACCAAGGCCGCGGTTCCCCTCTTCGGACCGGACGGAGGAGTGGTCATCAATATCAGTTCCGGAGTTGCGCTTACGCCTGCGCCGGCCAGCTCTGTCTACAGTGGAACCAAAGCCGCCGTCGACGTCATCACCCGGGTCCTCGCAATGGAGCTCGGGCCGAAGAAGATTCGTGTTGTCGGTATCTCGCCTGGAGTCACCGCGACCGAGGGTCTCGATGCTATGGAAGAGATGGACGAAGCGACGACAAATTACGCCATCTCTCGCACCCCTCTCGGACGTATCGGCAAACCCAGTGACATCGCCAGTGCCGTAGCTTTCATGGCATCTTCCGACTCCGGATGGATCACAGGCGAGACACTACAGGTCGGAGGCGGACTGAAGTTCTGACTTACTGCAGTAGTCCACCAACCACCTCGGAGGCCTTGCCCAGCGCTCCATCGAGTGCGCCTGCATCGCTTCCGCCAGCCTCGGCGAGATCCGGCCTTCCGCCGCCTTTTCCGCCGACTAACGCAGCAATCTGACCGACGATCTTACCGGCCTGTACCTTGCCGGTAAGGTCCTTGGTCACCCCGACAATCAGCGAGACCTTGCCTTCGTTCGCGGCGCCCAAAACCACCACGCCCGATCCAAGCTTGCCTCGAAGCTCATCCACAAGGTTGCGCATCTGCGATTTATCGAGAGCGTCAACACGCTGAGCCATTACCTTGACGCCTTTCACCTCAATCGCCGTAGAGGCAGCATCCGATACCGCAGCAGAAGCAGACTTCATCCGCACCTGCTCCAGCTCGCGGCGCAGCTTTTTCATCTCCTCTTCCTGCGCGGCGACTCTTTGCCGCAGAGCATCCGCGGGAGACGCATCGCTCGCGCCAACCATCTGTCCCACAACACGCGCAACGTCAAAGCCGCGACGGAACTCGTTCAACGCGCCTGTCCCGCTCACCGCCTCCACACGTCGCACACCGCTTGAGACCGAGCCTTCGCCCACCAGTTTCAACAAACCGATCTCGCCGGTTGCCGCCGTGTGAGTTCCTCCGCATAGCTCGGTCGAGAAGCCGCCAATCTTCACGACGCGCACGCGCTCGCCGTACTTCTCACCGAACAAGGCCATCGCTCCCAGCTCGTTGACCGCGACATCGATGGGAACATCCACCATGGTCTCGACCTTCGTGTTTTCCAGTACCTGGCGATTCACGATGTCTTCGACCTGCTGCAGCTCCTCTTCGGCAACCCCGGTGAAGTGCGAGAAGTCGAAGCGCAGACGCGTGGCATCGTTCAACGATCCGGCCTGTTTCACATGCTTGCCCAGAACCTCGCGCAGCGCCGCGTGCAGCAAGTGCGTTCCAGTGTGATTGCGCTCGGTCGCGCGGCGGTTCTCCGCATCGACAACCGTATCGACGGTATCGCCGACGGCTAGCGTCTCGCGCGCCTTCACCCTGTGCGCGAAGACTCCCTGCACCGGCTTGGTTGCACCAAACACATCGGCAACGACGGTATTGTGATCGTCCGAGTACAGCCAGCCGATGTCGCCAACCTGACCGCCTGAGTCTGCATAGAAGCTGGTCGCATCGAGCACAACTTCGCCCTGCTCTCCTGCTTTCAGCTCGGGAACACCCACGCCATCCTTGACCAGTGCAAGTACCTTCGCGCCCTCAACCGTCAGCGAAGAGTACCCTTCGAACTCTGTCTTCGCCAGCTCGCGATACACCGGGGCAGCCGACTTCTGCGATCCGCCCTTCCACGATGCACGAGCGCGTGCCTGCTCCTCTTCCTTCGCGCGCTCGAAGCCATCCATATCAAACTGGATTCCGGCATCCCGCGCTGCATCGACCATGAAGTCCAGCGGCATACCGAAGGTCTCGTACAGACGGAACGCAGCCACACCGGAACGCAATGTCTCTTCATTCATCTGCCGCAAGCCAAGTTCGAGGGTGCGCGCAAACTGCTGCTCTTCCGCCAGCACCACCTTCGCCACACGATCCACAGATTCCTTCAGCTCCGGATACGCCGCTCCCATCTCGTCACGCACGGCATAGACCATCTCATGCATGAAGGGCTTCTCCTGCCCCAGCAAACGACCATGACGAATCCCGCGCCGCATGATCTTGCGCAGCACATAGCCGCGTCCCTCGTTCGAAGGCAGCACGCCGTCGGAGATCAGAAACGTCGCCGCTCGCGAGTGGTCGGCGATGATGCGCAGCGATGCCGCACGCTTGTCATCACTGATGGCCAATTCGGAAACTGAAGTGTCTTCTTCCATAAACCAACCTTCGGAGTCTGTCAGTTCGATGGCACGCATGAGTAATGGCGTGAATAAATCGGTCTCATAGTTCGACAACGCCTCCTGCAGCACACTCGCAATGCGCTCAAGCCCCATGCCCGTATCGATCGAAGGCTTCGGCAGAGGAGTCAGCAGCGGTCCGCCCGCAGTCACCGTGCGGTCGAACTGCATGAACACCAAATTCCATATCTCGACGTAGCGCTGCTCGTCTTCGCCGAATGGCTTGTCGATGCTCGGATCTTCTCCAGCCTCTTTGCCCAGGTCGTAGTAGATCTCGCTACAAGGACCGCATGGGCCGGTATCGCCCATCGCCCAGAAGTTGTCCTTCGCTCCCAGCTCGAAGATGCGCTCTGCCGGAACTCCTACATCGAGCCAGAACTGATACGCCTCCGAATCACGCGGCACGCCTTCGTCGCCTTCAAAGATGGTCACGTACAGCTTCGCTGGGTCGATCCCGAACCACTCCTTCGAGGTCAGCAGCTCCCACCCATATGCAATGGCATCCTTCTTGAAGTAATCGCCGAAGCTGAAGTTCCCCAGCATCTCGAAGAAGGTGTGGTGGCGCCGGGTGAAGCCGACGTTCTCAAGATCGTTGTGCTTGCCCCCGGCACGAACGCACTTCTGCGAGCTGGCGGCACGAGAGTAGTCGCGCTTCTCCAGGCCCAGGAAGACGTCTTTAAACTGGTTCATTCCCGCGTTGGTAAACAGCAGCGTGGGGTCGTTTGCCGGAACAAGCGACGACGAGTGCACTCTCCGGTGCCCTTTGCCCTCAAAAAACCGCAGAAAATCTTCGCGAATCTGACTTCCAGACCTGTAGTTCATAGACTTTTAAGTCTATCAGCGCAGAGCCCGATTTCCGGGCGAGCCCGGCCCTTCACAGGCCTTATGTGATGTTACGGATGCTGCCGCCATCTACGCCCCAGACCGACGATGTCACATAGGAAGCAAGATCGCTTGCCAGAAAGACGATTACGTTCGCCACCTCTTCCGGCTCGCCCAGCCGCTCCAGTGGGAGCTTGCGCAGCTTCATCTCGTGATCTACCGCCTGCCGCGGCGGCATGTTGTAGATCGAAGCCAGTCCCTCGGCAAAGCCGCCGGGACGCGACCAGAAGGTGCTCCAGATTGGCCCCGGAGCCACAGCGTTGATACGAATCTTCGGAGCCTCTGCCCGCGCCAGGCTTTTGGTCAGCGCCAGCATCGCGGCCTTCATCGCCGCATAGTCCGCAGGCATGGCCTCCGGCTGACGTCCCAGGTCTGAGGCATTGCTGACGATCACCGCCTTCTCCTTTTGCCGCAACACCGGCAGCACATGGCGCGTTACCCGCACCATCGACATCAGATTGAGCTCGAATGTTCTCTCCCACTGCTCATCGGGAATCTCCAGAAACGGCTTCGGATCGCCATGGCCGACGTTGTTGATCAGCACATCCAATCCCCTCGGAAGCTGCGCCAGCATCGTCTCTACCCCAGCCTTAACTCCCTCTGCCGTGCCGAGGTCAGCCTCAACCGCAAAAGCCGCGACGCCACAGCCGCGAACAAGCTCCGCAGCCTCTGCAAGCTTGATCGGATCGTGATCGAGCATCGCCACATGCGCTCCTTCTTTGGCAAAGGCGAGCGCAGTAGCACGGCCGATGCCGTTTGCAGCTCCCGTGATCAACACAGTCTTCCCAGCTAAACCGGTCTCCATTCGTCACCCCTCGGAAAATAATTGGACCGAATCCACAGCAGAATACGGCGATACCTATATATAACGGCTTTAGCGATCCTGAATCGCCGGCCTCCAGGTAATGCCCTCCAGGCGCAACACATCGTCCTTCGTCGCCTTCAACCGCAAAAACTCCTCCCGCCACCGCACCATCTCCAACACACTGACCAACGCATCGAAAGCATCTTCAGAGCTGAGCGCCTGCCGCACGGCAACGCGGCTTAATCCCGCATACATCGCATCCGTCTTCTTCTTCGCCGCCAGATATCTGCCCGAGCCCCTTCGTTGCTCTTCGCAACCGCGCCGGTCAACAGCCGCGTATACATCTCCACCAGCAACGGTTGCGGCTTCGCGATCGCGAGCCGCGACGACTCGAACGGCCACACGCGAAAGCCCGCCTCCCGCAGCCTCAGCAGAAACGGCATCGCCCGAAGACTTCCCGTCCCCACACTGCCCGCCCCTCCGATCTGAAACGGCGACTTCGGCGTGATCCCCTTCACCTTCGCCGCTCGATCCGGATCGCCTTCGAGCAGCTTCGGCGTAATCTTGTTGTCCATATCCGTCAGCCGCATCGATCGGTGCAGGTTCTCTCCACAGAACTCCTCAGGGCGCTTGTGCGGAGCGCCCCAGAACCTCACATCGCGCGCCACCTCTTCGCACTCGCGGCTCAACCACCGCTCGCCATGCCCCTCCGCAACCTTCTTCCAGAAGTCGAAGACCGTCGCGCACCCATGCTCCAGCAAAAACCACGCCGGAAAACTGAAGCAGCAATCGAGACTTACCACCATCCGCGGAGTCTCACGTGCCATCCCGGTAAGCCACGTGACAAGCTCTTCGCGCGTCCGCCCAGCCTCGAGCGTGACCTTGCCGCCAGTCCATATCCCAGCCCAGATATGTCTGCGCTGGCCGATGGCATCCACCCTGCCCGACCAGTCCACAGCCACGATGCGGTCCAGATCTTCCATCCCACCATCATCCTACCGGGATGGAACTTTAAGAATGAATCACGCGTATCTCGCGCAGGAGAGAAATAACAATGCTCAAGCTGCTCCTCTTCTGTGTGCTTCTTGTCACCTGCTGGCCGATTGCCATCATCGCCGTCCTGCTCTATCCCCTCATCTGGCTCCTGCTGCTGCCCTTCCGGCTGGTGGGAATCGTCGTTGGAGGGACATTCGATCTCATCGCAGCTCTCTTCTTTCTTCCGGGCCGCATCCTTCGTACCATTTAGCTCACTCGAACCAGCCGCACCAGCGCAAAGGCCGTCAAGGCCAGCGAAAGCCATGCGAACCAGTCACCCAGAAGCTGGTAAATCGTCTGATGGTGCTCGGCAGGAAGATCCGCCACCAGCGTAGCGAAGCGAGCCGCGTTGCTCCGCCTCTCCGCGACGATCCGTCCACGATCGTCACTCATGGTCAGGTAGCCTCCCTTCGCCGAACGCGCCACGCTGAAACCGTCCTCCACGCCACGCATCACCGCGATGTGGCCGTGCCACGCGGCATCCACTACAAAGTCCCAGCCCGGAACCAGCATCAGCCCCGCCCCCGCCTCTCCATAACGACGCGAGAGCCTCGTGAAGTCCATGTCCTTGCAGATGGCCACACCCCACGTCTCCTGGGATCTCGGAAGTAGCGTCAGCGTCGTGCCAGGCTTCAGATTCGACTCAAACGGAGGAAGCATGTGGTGCTTGTCATAACTCGCCACCTTCGTCTGAGGCGCATATACGCGCGCTTCGTTATAGGTAAACGGAGCGGCGACATGCACCGAGCCCACCACAATGATCGCTCCGGTCTTATCCGTCACCGCCTGGAAGACATCGTCGGACTGCTGGGTATTCGGGTCGATGATCACACCCAACTTCTCCGGCAGCACAATGGCCTGCGCCCCCTGGATGGCCAGCTTCTCCACCTCAACCGCATAGTCACGAAACATGCGATTCGTGGGTGCACCCTCATCACTCACATTGGCATAGGCGCGCTCGTCGGAAGTGACCAATCCTACCCGAGCCGTCTTCCCCATCGGTTGCGCAAGCCGTATCGCTCCGAAGATCAGCGCCGCAGCAATGACTCCCGCGCTTACTCCAACAACACGCTGCGCAAGCCTTCGCTGCGTTCGCCAGAGATGAATCCCAATCGCAAGCGCGGAGGAGAACAGCACCAGAAGAAAGCTCATCCCCCACGGCCCGGTGATCGATGCGACCTGCAGGAATGGCAGAAATCTTAGCTGCGAATACGCCAGACTTCCTGCCGTTCCGTGCGGCGTCGTCAGGTTCCGGATGTACTCGAAGGAGACCCACACGGCCGGTAACGCCAATAACCCGCTCCACACCGCACCACGAAGCACGAGCGCGCGAAATAACAGCACTCCCAGCGCGAAGGCCACACCCGCGGTCAGGTACACCACCACCCACACCAGGACAGGGGCTCTCAGTACGCCGTGAAAGTAATGAAACATGTTCAGCCCGCCCACCATCATCGACAAGGTGGAGGCCAGCGCCGCGCTCCACCAGGAACGTCGCAGCGCAAACCACAGCACCGGCACCATCGCGAACCACATCAGCGGCCATACAGGATTCAGTCCGTTCCCGAACCAGATCAGCACTGCCGTGCAGGCAACAGCGAGTGTTTCCATACCCGCCAATCGATACTTATTTGCGGATTCCATGAAGATACCTCTCAAAAGATCTGCGGCAGAAGCCGCGAAAACTATCCTGGGACATCGCCATACGTCCGCCCAGGTAAAGCATGATCAATCCCTGCAGCAGTGCGCCCATCTCGAAGACGATCTCCCACACGTCGTCCTCATGCAGATATCCGGACTCCATGCCCTCCTTCAGGACCTGCGCCGTCGGTGCCGCCGTAGGAGACAGCCCCGCCTTGAAGTCCTGCGGAAACTGACGGGCTCCTTCGCGCGGCTCAAGGAACATCAGCTGAAACAGGCGCGGATTCTCAAGCGCGTGATCGAGAAAGATATTCATCAACCTTTCCAGTCTCTTCTCGGTGCTTCCGGAGAGCCTGGCCCCCTGCAACCTTCCCGCCAACTCGGCGAATCCCTCATCGGCCAGAACGTTCAGCAGGCCCGCGCGATTGGGATAGTGGCGATAGACCGCCATCGCCGTGATGCCGACCTCGTTGGCAACCCGGCGCATCGTCACCGCCTCGGTGCCCTCGCGGTCCAGCAGGCGTCGCGCGGCGGAAGCGATTTTTCCAGAAGTAGACTTTGCAATCACGTATACACTGTATACATAAAATACCGAGGAAGGGAAGGCTAGAGGAAAGGGTTCCCTAAAATTGTCTTCAGGCTTGTGACGAATAGCGTCCGCTACTGGTCTTCCTCGACCATGGGCTCTTCCGTATCGTCCACTTCAATATTCCACTCTCGTAAGACTTTAAAGATCGCGCTCGCAGAGAACCCGGCCCGCATCAGTCTTCCCATCACGCGCGCGGCCTGTTTTTTCGCATCTTCACCCTCAGGACGCTTCATTCGTTTTCGTGCAATGTACTCGCGCGCCAGCGCGACCTCATCCACATCGTCGTATGCCGTTGCCAGCGTCGAAGCCACTAGCTCCTTGTGAATCCCCTTCTGCACCAGGTCCTGCTGCACCCGCCGTCGGCCAAACTTCTCATTCTCTTTCCGCAGGCGCGTGTAATCGGCAGCGAAGCGGGTGTCGCTCAGGTAGTTGAGATCTTTCAGCCGCGCCACAACGCGATCCATCATCTGCTCGCCGGCTTCGCCTTCTTCCACTCGCATGCGCATCAGACGCTTCAGATCGCGCACCGTCCGCATCTTCCGCGCCAGCGCGCCTACCGCATAGTCAAGCAACGCCGTCTCGCCCAGGGGCTCTTTTTTCTTTGGTCGTGCAAATGCCATTACTGCGTCGTCCCCGAGTAAGTGTTCGATCGCGTCCATCGATCGCACCACTCACCGACTTCCTCGTACCAGCGTTGGGAGTTCTGCGGCTTCAGCACCCAGTGTCCTTCATCGGGAAAGTAAAGCATGCGCGACGGCACATCCAATCGCTGCAACGCCGTGAACAGTTGAAAGCCCTCGCTCACATCCAGCCTGTAGTCGCGCTGGCTATGGATCACTAGGGTCGGCGTCTTCGCATTTTTAATTGAGAGCAGGGGAGACCATTTTCTGAAAGGATCCATCGCCACCGGTTTGTCCGCATATCTCCACGGCTGGCCTGGCTCCTTATCTCCCTGCGCGCGAAACTCCCATTCATTGAACCACATCTCCTCGGTCGATCCGTACGCGCTCTGCGGATTGAACATTCCGTCATGCGTCACGATGCATGCGAACCGGTTCGTATGGGTCAGGATCCAATTCGCCATGAAACCACCATAGCTTCCGCCTAGCGCGCACTCCCGCGTCTTATCGACGAAGCTGTAGTGCTGCTCGACGTAGTCGAGACCCTTCATCAGGTCCACATAGGGCTTGCCGCCCCAATCGCCGTTTACCCCATCGATAAATGCTTGTCCGTAGCCTGTCGACCCACGTGGATTGACCATGACGACCACATATCCACTCGCAGCCATCAGCTCCGGATTCCAGCGATAGCTCCACGCGTCGCCCCACGCTCCCTGCGGTCCGCCATGCATCAGGAACTTCACCGGATATTTCCTGGTCTCGTCGAATCCCGGAGGCCGCAGCAGGAATCCCTGCACCGTCGTGTTCTCCGCCCCGGGGAACATGAAGCTCTCCATCCGCGGCATATCCAGTTGGCTGAGCACAGCATCGTTCATGTGCGTCAACCGGATCACCGCAGCTCCACCACGACCCTCAGCATCCAGTGGAATCGCCGAAATCGCCGCCGGACTTCGTACCGTCATCATCGAGGTCACGATCGTCCTGCCATCCTTCGCGACCTGCAGCTCTCCATACTCGGCCTTGTTCGCGATCGCGGTCGCCTCCGGCAGATCCACACCGACCGACATCACATTCGCTTCGCCCATCTCGCCGCTGACAAAGTAGATCGTCTTCGAGTCCGGAGCCCAGGTAAACTCATCGACCCAATGATCGAACCGGGGCAGCAGATCCTTCAGCAGTTCCTCCGCAACCTCGATGTGCGTTCCTGGCTTATGAGCCGAAGTCTTCACCATGTGTGGCACAATCGGCGCCGTCTCCTCACCAACCGCTCGACCCGCACTGGTGCCGCTCCGGTCAAACACCATCAACCGGAATCGATCACTCTCATATCCCGCCCGTGCCTGCGATCGAAACGCCAGCCACTTTCCATCAGGTGAGTATGCCGGACCATCGTCGCTTCCCGGCGAGGACGAGATCTTAACCGGGCACTCCCCCGTCTGGTCCAACTTCAGCGTGAAGACATCGTTATTTGTACTCGTCGCCGGAACCGCGTCCAGATTCGCTACAAAGGCAATCTCGTGCGAGTCCGGAGCCCACGCGTATCCCACCGGACCGCCAAGTGAAAATACCGGAGCCTCTGCATCGCTGATCCAGCGCCGCGGCGTCAGATCGCGCACCGCATTCCCATCCGTCGCGCTCACAACCAGAATGTGGCTCCGTTTTGGCCCAACATAGGAGTTCCAATGCCGGTACAGAAGATGATCGAAGGTCATCGCCTTTACCTGGCTCTTTGCTGCGGCCTCATCCCTTCGGCGGTTGCAGTTCTCCTCATCCAGCCATATCTCTTCGTCGCTGCACTCTGGATACACACGCGACACGAATAAAATTCGCTTCGAGTCCGGCGACCATACCGCTCCATCTGCCTCCGTACTCACATGGGTCAGTTGTTTCGGCGTTCCCAGTCTTCCAGTCGCATCGTTCCAGTCTGCGACATAAATCTGCGACGATGTCCCACCATCAACGGAGACAAACGAGACATGCCTCCCATCCGGCGAAAATCTTCCCTCGCTCTCGCCTTCTTTCCAGAAAGTAATCTGCTGTTCTCGCCCGCCTCCGATTGGAACGACCCACAGATGCGAGACCTTTGTATTCGCGGCCAGATCGACATCCACCGAGGAAAACATGACCCATTTGCCTGAAGGCGAAATTTGCGGATCGCTCAACCGCTTCATCCGCTGCAGATCGGCAAACGTCATGGGGCGACGACCTGACGAGGAAATATCCTGTTCGCCAACGACGCTTGCGGAATCCTCTTTTACAGTCGCGGCACTACTTCCACCAGAGACCTGGGCCATCGCCACACCTCCGGCAATCAGCCCTGTAAACACCCATGCCAATTTCTTCATCGGCCCGTGACTCCCGCGCCAGTCTATAACGGAGAGCACCTCATCCCTACACTGCGAAAGGCATCAGGACCACATCAGGTACGTCCAGACTGCGGCTCATGCATTCCCGGCAACCGTGACCATCCCATCTTCTCTCTGACCTGCGAAGGCACTGACATCCTTCTGCAGATGCGCTGCACTCCTGCGCACGACCTTCAGCGGGTAGCTTCGTGAAGACAACAGCTTTCCCGCCAGCCTTTCGACGCGACGAGGGCGCACGTCCGTTTCGGCCTGCTCCATCGCGCGGCCGAGCTTTGTCGCCAGGGCTTCCAATCCCACCACTGTCTCATCGGCACTCCGCCGCCGAACCTGCATGACGCTGTCGGCGCACACCAGCAAGGCTCCCACCATATGCTCCGCCGCCGTCTTCACAGGAACCACGATGGCGCGGCTGGGCTCTCGGCGCCCATCGCTTCCAAGCGAGATCACCATGCTGCTCAACCCGATGCCGACACCCTCTCCCCATCGTCCTCCGCTCTCGCGCTCCTGCTCTCTCACACGATCCAGCCATCTCTCCACCATCAGGACCGTCGCGCCGTCCATTCCCTCGCTTGCTATCAGGGACATGCGCCCCTGCCCATCGCGCGACATCATGGCCACACGACGGAACGCGCTCCTGGCTGCGATCACCCCGCACACCCTCCGTGCCATCCCCCTGGCATCGCTGTTGCCCGTCGATCGCAGATCCAGGCGCGTGTACGCCTCCATCTCCTCCCGGCCACGGCGCTCCCGGTCGCGTTCTCCGCGGACCGCGCGCAACCGTCGCCAGAGCATCCCTACCATTCCAAACAATAGGCTTCCATATACCAGATACGGCCAAGTTCTCTGCAATGCCGTCAGCATCAACCAAACCTCCGCCTGTCGCGTCTATTCTGTATGAGGGGGAACGACCAGCAGTTTGTCCAGGCCGTTTCCTCACGCATGGAGTGACAGATCCGATGAAGCTCGCCTCAGCGCTCTCCGTCAGCATTCTCGCAGCGTCTCTCGTCCCCGTATCGGCAATATGCCCGCGCATCTTCGCGTTCGTTCCAAATTGGGACACAACGGTCTACGCCGCGGAAGACCAGGGCTTCGGCCCGATGGACCCCGCGCCGCCCTCCGGCATCACCGTCGAGGAGATCGTCAAAAGGTTTGGTGAGCGCGAAAGCCAGTTCAACCAGGCGCGCCAGAACTACATCTTTCGCCAGTCGGTGAAGGTTCAGACCATCTCCGACGACAACGGCCGCCCCGACGGCGAGTATCAGCAGGTCACCGATATTACCTTCGACAAGCAGGGCCGTCGCGCCGAGCGCGTCGTCTTCGCCCCCCAGAACAGCCTCGAACGCGTCCTGATGACTCCCGCCGACTTCGAAGAGATCGAACACCGTCTTCCCTTCGTCCTCACCGCGGAGGAGATGAATCAATACGACATCAAATATCTTGGCCGCCAGAAGGTCGACGAACTCGACACTTACGTCTTCGAAGCCGGTCCCAAGACCCTCGAGAAAGGGAAGCGCTACTTCCAGGGCAAAGTCTGGGTCGACCAGCGGGACTTTCAGATCGTGCTCATCAATGGCCAGACCGTCCCTCAGGACATGCGGAAGGGCCACGAAGACCTGCAGCCCCCCTTCACCACGTATTACGAGCAGATAGACGGCAAATACTGGTTCCCCACCTATACCAAGGCCGAAGGAACCCTCCACTTTCCGGCATCAAACGGCGCCGCGCGGCAGGACGTGCACATGCGCAACATAGTTCGCTACACGGACTATAAACAGTTCCGCGCCACCAGCCGCATTATCTACAACGGCGAGGACATCACCAACAATCGCGCTCCCGAAGACGACAAGGACAAGCAGCAGCAACCGCCTCCGGCCAATCCGCCAAAGTAATTGCAGCAGCTCGTGATCGCCTCACGGCAAAACATCCCGTCTCCTCTTTCGAGGCCGGGATGTTTTGCGTGAATGGAATCTTCGATGAATCCTGGTCGGGAACCGCAGCTATGCCGTCTGGCAGTGGGCGTCCGGATCGGCGTGCTGCTCCATCATCCACCGGTCCATCATGGTTCCCGCGCACCTGGCGCCGCATAAATGCTTTACCCCATCTGAGTGCGCGTGGCCTATCTGCCATCGCGTCATCTTGATCAGGGGCTGATCCTCCTCCGGCTTCTGGCCCGGAAAACAATCCACCCAGGCCAGCCACCAGCCATCCGATTCCTTCTTCTTCCCACACACATCACACGTGTAGCTTTCGCTGTAAGCCATCTTTCGTCTCCACCCCTCAAAAGTCTGCCTGCGGCCGTATTAGCGCAGCGCCACCGGATCCACGCGACCGGAATCTGCCAGCATCTGCCAGTCCGACTCATCCACCGCCTCGAAGTCCTCGCCCTTCACGGTCTTCAGGCGAGCAAGGTCACTGTCGCTCCAGCGCTTGTCCGGTTCGCCGATGATAAACCACGGTCCACCGTTATCCGAAAGGATCATCCCGTACTTCTTCAGTCCCTTCAGGATAGTCTGGTTCTCCTTGGAGAACTTCGAGATGTCATAGTCTGCCTTCAGGCGGAAACGCTGGCCCATCGGCGGATAGCTCGGATCGGTGAGCTTCGAAGCAAAGTGTCGTGCCGGCCACACATACAGCCGCTGGGTCTTGAGAGTGGTAAACCGAATCGCGTGCTTGACCTCGCCGGAGGCAACCTCGTCATATCGCAACAGACCCGGAAGGATTGCGAGCCCAGCCGCGTCGGTCGAAGTCTTGTCAGGAGCGCGCAGCGCATTGCTGGTCAGGTCCATCTTGATGCCCGCACCTCCGCTCCAGCTTCCATCCTTCTGCTTCACCGTGCCGCCCAGTTCTGTCAGAGCGCAGCGCCCCTCGTCCACCATGATGATGTGCCGGTCTGAATCCTCCGGGGCGTTCGGCCCGCCCTCCATCAAAGCTCCCTCGGGGGTAGGGTAGTGTCCCGGATCGCTCTCGTCTCCGTACATGAACGTGATGGGGACTCGCGGCCTGTTCGGCTTGATGATGGTGATGGGAATGCCGTTCGTCGGCTCGGAGCCAAAGTTGGGATGCAGTACCGACGCCGGTCCCATCCGCTGAATATAGTCCTCAGAATGCTTATCTTTCTTCAGCGTGTCGATCGGCGTGTTCCACACATTGTCCGCGGGAAAGATCGGGCAACCGGCGATATGCGGGCCAGACCCCGAGTTTGAACCTGCGGCACCCACCACGCCGGAGCCTACCGCTGCCAGCTTCGAGGCGGCCATCACCGCATCTGCTTCCGTTGGAACCTTCGAGTGCCAGACAAGAATCACTACAGCGATGCCGAATAGAACTGCGCCTAACTGCTTCCTCTTGCTGGCCTTCATTCACCCTCCACCAGATGCTCACGAAACGAATCCGTTTATCAGCACCATCATAATCTCCGAACTCAAAGCAAACCGGAATTTCTGTTTTGCATCCAATACCGACATCAGCCCTGGTTGGGTACAGGGCTGCCGCCATTTGTGTTTCCGTTCAAATGGTCCTCCCTCGCGTCTTTCGCGGCTTCTGTTTACCCGGCCCCTATATCGATCAGATTGTTGAAATTTACCCGCCTTAGGGGGGTTATATCTTTGGTCTACTTTTTATGGCAAAGGTTCTCGTCATTGGTGCAGGTGTAATGGGTCTGGCGGCGGCATGGCAGGCAGTTCGCGACGGACATGAAGTCGATCTCGTAGAGGCAGCGCCTGAGGCAGGCGGTATGGCAGCCCACTTCGACTTCGACGGCGACTCCATCGAGCGCTTCTATCACTTCGTCTGCCGTACCGACTACCCTACCTTCGAGCTTCTTCGCGAATTAGGCCTCGAAGACCGCCTCCAGTGGAGAAGGACCTCCATGGGCTTCTATACCGATGGGCGTCTTCATCCCTGGGGGAACCCGTTCGCGCTCCTCCAGCTTCCCAATGCCCCTCTGCTCTCCAAGTTGCGCTATGGCTTGCTCGCCTTCGTCAGCACCCGCCGCGATCACTGGGCCGAGCTCGAAAACGAGTCCGCAAAAGATTGGATCATTCGCTGGTGCGGTGAGGATGCCTACCGGCGCTTCTGGAAGACCCTGCTCGAATTCAAGTTCTACGAATACGCCGACAATATCTCCGCCGCCTGGATATGGACCCGCATTCGCCGCATCGGCCGCTCGCGTTCCAGCATCATGCACGAGCAGCTCGGCTACATCGAGGGCGGATCCCAGACCCTGATCGATGCCCTGGTTCACGCCATCGAATCCGGCGGCGGCCGCATCCACCTCGGCTCTCCAGTGCAGTTCGTTACGACTCAAAATAATCGCGTCACCGGTGCGGAGACCTCAGCCCGTCACTTCCCCGCCGATTTCGTCATCTCCACCACACCAACCCCCTTTGTCGCCGAGATGGTCCCCGATCTTCCCGAAGACTGGAAGCAGCGCTATCGCGCCATTCAGAACATTGGCGTCATCTGTGTTATCTACAAGCTGCGCCGTCCGGTCACCGAGCACTTCTGGGTCAACATCTCCGTCCCCGATCTCACCATTCCCGGCGTCGTCGAGCTCACCAACCTGCGCAGCGAGATAGGAAGCTCCATCGTCTACATCCCCTATTACATGCCGACCACGAAGGAGAAATTCTCCTGGCCCGACGAGCAGCTGTTAGCGGAGGGCTTCGGCTGCCTCTTACGGCTCAACCCCGATCTCACTTCGGCCGATATCCTCGCCACCCGCGTCGCCCGGCTGCGGTTTGGCCAACCTGTCTGCGAGCCCGGCTTCGCCGCGAAGATTCCTCCCGTTCAGACCCCGATCGAAGGCCTTCAGATCGCCGATACCTGCTTCTACTACCCCGAAGACCGCGGCATTGCCGAAAGCGTCCGGCTAGGCCGCTCCATGTCCCGTTCCATTCCTGCCCCTTCGCCTGTACCTTCCCCAGTCGTGAAGCCTTCGACGCGGATGGAGACTTCCGTTTGAACTCAGCCTTCCCCAAAACAGTTACCGCCAAACCGGGGAACAACCCCACCCCCAGAAGTCACACTACGTCTTCAAAGAACCGCGCAGCGCTCACCCTGGGTGGACTCTTCCTGCTCGCGCTCGTGATTCAGGTCATCACCTTCAAGTGCAAAGCCGGACCCTATGATGAGTTCCTCTCCCTCTATGGAGCCGACCGCATCCTGCATGGAGAGACTCCCTACCGGGAGTTCTGGACCATGTATGGCCCAGCCCAGTTTTATGTCATCGCCTTCTTCTTCAAAATCTTCGGCGTCAGCACCCTCACCGGGCGAATCTACGACGCCCTCATTCGCGCCGGAATCGCCTGCACGTGCTTCTCCCTGGCTCGCCTGCTGACATCTACGCGATGGGCCTTCGTCGCCTTCGCAGCCGTAATTCTCTGGTTATCTGGCATCTACTATCCCGCCTATAACTTCCCTGTCTATCCGGCCATGCTGGCCTCCCTCGTCAGCTGCCTTTTCTTCGCGCGATTTCTGCAGTCCTTCGGAGAGAAGCCCCTTTTCCAGGCCGGGCTCTTCGTCAGCATCGCGACCATCTTCCGTCACGACTCCGGGTTTTACATCTGCCTGGCCGAGCTGCTCATGCTCATCTGGATCGCGGCTCTCCATCGCCGCTCCGGTCAATCTCTCAGCGACCTGCTCACCACGATCGGCAGGCGCGTCATTCTCTACCTCTCGGGAGTCGTTCTCATCGCCGCACCTGTTTACGCCCTCATCGTCCTGAAAGCAGGTTTTCAGAATGTCTTCTACGACCTCTTCTATGTTCCTGCGGTTATCTATCCCAAGGTTCGCAGCCTGCCCTTCCTCACCAGCGAGACGCTACAGCAGCTCCACAGGCCTCTTTCCTGGGACGGCCGCATTGCTGTTGAGTCACTCATCGTCTTTTTCCCCATTTTTGTGATCCTCTCGGCGTTTCTCTTCCTCATTACCTCACGCCAGGCGCGCGTCTTTCCCACGAACTGGCAACGCCGCACCTTCTCTCTCCTGCTCCTGCTGGCCTCGCTCTTCTTTCTGAAAGGCCTGATCCGGGTCGGCCCGGTTCAGCTTCTTCAGAGCATCATCGTCTGCCTCATCATGATGGCCGTACTGTTCGGCCATCTGCAGAAGCTAAGCCGTCCCGTGGCCGCCTCACTGTACACGACCGTCTTCTTCCTAACCCTCTGCACTCTTCCGGTGCTCTCCCACATGCTCAGCTTCGCCCGGGTCAACCTCCATCAGACGATTCATCCCGGGAACGCGGATTCCTACGCTCATCTCTGCCATCCGGCCGCCGAGCTGAGCCGCGCACGCTGCATCCTTGTTGAACCCGACGAGATCGCCGCCGTCAAAGACATCGAACGCCGCAGCTCTCCCGACCAACCCATCTATGTCGGCGATGGACGCCACGACCGAATCTTCTGGAACGATGTCCGCCTTTACTTCCTCTCCGGACGCAGCTCTATCACCCGATGGCACGATCTCCACCCAGGCGTCCAGACCACCCTTCCCATCCAGAATCAGATCGTCGACGCGATGCGGCGTGACGCTCCTCCGGTCATCGCGATCAATTCCACCTGGGACGACACCATCGAACCGAATCAGAGCCAATACTCCAGCGGAGTCACCGTCCTCGATGACTACATCCGCGCCAACTATGTTCCGCGGGACATCTATGGAAAGATCAGCATCCTGACCCCGTCACCTTAGCAACAGGACGCTCACGCCGCCGGCTCATTGTGCTCGAAGTACAGATACTTCCGCCACGCCGCGTCCGCGCTTCCGATCATCCGCATAATGTGCCGCGAGGTATGCAGGGAGAAGGGTCTCGGCTCCCGCTTCAAGCGCATATCCGTCAACTCGTGAAGCAGCTGGTTGCCCTTCCTGCGATTGCAGGAGTGGCAACAGGCCACCAGGTTCTCCCACGTCGACAGTCCTCCGCGCGACCTAGGAATCACATGGTCCAGCGTCAGCTCTGCCGCGGTCAGTACCATATCGCAGTACTGGCAGCTGTTCCGGTCCCGCAGCAGGATATTCTTCCGTGACAGCGCCCGGGTCTGGTGCGGGATTCTCCTGTACTCCAGCAATCGGATCACGCTCGGCATCGGGATCCGCATCCGCGCCGCGTGCAGTATGTTTCCCTGCTCCTCTTCCGTCCTCGCCACTCCCTTCAACACCAGGACGAGAGCCCGCCGCGCTCCGCAGATGTTGATCGGCTCATACGAGGCGTTCAGAACCAGGACCGGCGTCTGCATCGCAGGCTGCCGAAAAACGCCGGCCCGGACCTCCACCCCCGTCAGTACTCGCGGCGTGCCACCCGGCAGATGTCCCGCGTGCCGCTTTCCAGTGAATCCCTGCTTGCGCTTCTTTGCCGATTGCATCTTCCTGTCCTCCGGTTGAACACTCTCAGATCAAAAACCCGCTCCCGCTCTTCGCCCCGCCTCAGCTTTCAACTCATCCCGTACAGACGCATCCCAACTCGCGACCATCTGCTTTTGCGCTCGTGCCACCGTCGCCACCCATACCTTCGCGGCTCCAGCCTGCCGCAGCACGCGAGCGCACTCCCGCGCCGTCGCTCCAGTGGTATAGATATCGTCGATCAGAAGGACATGGCTTCCGTTCACCGCCGCCGGATCCTTCACGGTGAAGGCCCCACGAAGATTCCTTCTGCGCTCCCGCGTACTAAGACCAAACTGGCTCTCCGTCTGTCGCGTGCGAATCATCGCTCCATGCGCTGTGCTCAGGCGCCAGCCAGTACCGCTCCGACCCAGGCTCCGCATCGCTTCCTCTGCCAGCAGCACCGACTGGTTATAGCCTCGCTGTCTCTGCTTAGGAGCAAACAGCGGAACCGCAATCACCACCAGCTCCCGTCCCATTCCGCCTGCGCCCATCTTCGCGATCACGCGAGCCAGCAGCCTGCCCAGTGGACGCGCCACACTCTCTGCACGCTCATACTTCAGCAGCTGGATCGCCTCGCGCATGCCACCCGAATAAACGCCCCACGCCCCAGCACGCTCAAACTCCGGAGGAACCATCCTGCAAGGCGCGCACAGAACGCCTTCTCCCTCGATCTGCCGCGTAAAGCGCAGTCCATCCATGTCGAGCGCCTCGCCACAGCGCGCACACAGCTCCGCCGTCTGCTCCCGCAGCGCATCCACACATTCATCACATAGAGGGGAAAGCCCAGCACTTGTCAGCGGTCCCCCACAGACCCTGCAATCGGCTGGGAAAAAGGTTGTTACCAGATCGTCGACTACCGCCCGAACCGTTTGGCCCGGACTCTTCAGCACGCGGGACACAGCGCGCCACTCCTCCACACCACCCGGTGGTCCTCCAGGCGGAGCTCCCTGGGCATTCCTGAGCGAATTGTCCATCCAGCGTTGGCTGAAGACGCACCTCACTCGTAGCAACGAATAATCGTGCCGATGCCCGCAGTATAGTCCTCTCCCGCTCCCCCGCGTCAAGAATCCCGCACCACGGCAGGTGCGCCTTGTGCTACACCTGAACTATGGTTCGTGTCCTCACCTGGTGCGCCAAGTGCCTCTTTCTCTACCTTCTCGTAGCGATGCTCGCCATCAAGTTTGCCTGGATCTTCGTCCTTCCCGTCTGGGCCATCGGCACCAAGATGCACTGGACCACAATCAGCCGCTTCGTCTTTCTTTTGAACTATTTCCTTCCCATCTTCGCGATCTCGGGCTTCATCTTCGGCTGGATTCCCTTCGGACGCCTGCGCAAGGCCCTCATCGACATCGCTCCCGGTCTCGCCCGCTTCGTTGAGCCCGACAGGATCTCCGCAATTTACCTGGCCTGGGTGCCAGTAACCCTCGCCTTTCTCGTTCGCTTTTTTACCTGGCAGTCACGGAACGCCAGTGTTCTGGGCGGCAAAGACACGGTTGGCCGAACAGCCCGTTTCTTTGGAACGCTGAACTCCCAGACACCTGCGCTCTTCGACAGTCGCTGGGCGCAGGACCGCTTCCTCTATACCGGACCGATGTTCTTCCTGATGGCCTGCGCCATCGCCGTTCTGCTTCGCCACGTCATCTTTGGTCGGCCATCCTTGCCTGACGAGGTTGCCGCATCTGAATCGCCAGAATAGACGACGACAGACGTTCTTCTCCGCGTCATCAGCGGGTTATCGCTGGTACACTCAACCAGCCGCTACGCCACGTGACGCGGAGACATCTTAACCATGGCGACCACAACCACTAAGCCCGTGTTCCAATCCTTCGTTCCCGCCACCGAGTCGCGCCCCGAGTTCACCGTACGCGCCCTCCTCCTCGGAGCCATCTTCGGCATCCTCTTCGGAGCCGTCACCGTCTACGTCGGCCTCCGAGCCGGACTCACGGTCGCTGCCTCCATTCCCATCTCTGTCCTCTCCATCTCCATCCTGCGAGCCTTTGGCCGCGCCTCGATCCTCGAGAACAACATCGTCCAGACCACCGGCAACGCAGGGCAGTCGATCGCCTCCGGAGTCATCTTCACCCTCCCGGCCCTCATCTTCCTCGGCTTCGATCTCGAGTCCACCCGCATCTTCGCCCTCGCTCTCTTAGGAGGCTGGCTCGGCGTCCTCTTCATGATCCCGCTGCGCCGCCAGCTCATCGTCCAAGAGCACGGCACCCTCACCTACCCGGAAGGCACCGCCTGCGCCGACGTCCTCATGGCCGGCGAGCGTGGCGGCTCCTTTGCCTCCCGCGTCTTCCTCGGCCTCGGTCTCGGCGGCCTCTATACCCTCTTCCAGAACGAGAACCTTTTCAGTCTCTTCCCTTCGACCCCCAACTACTCCCCCGACCTCGGTGAGCAGCATCTCCTCCGCGGCGGAGCCATCCGTGCCGACGTCACCCCCGAATATCTTGGCGTCGGATACATCATTGGCATGCGCGTCGCCGCCGTCATGCTCGCCGGAGGCGTCTTCTCCTGGCTCGTCCTGATGCCCGCCATCTACTTCTTCGGATCGCATCTCTCCACGCCGCTCTATCCCGGCACTACGCTCATCCGTGACATGTCGCCTTCCGATCTCTGGCGCACCTATGTCCGCCCCATGGGAGCCGGAGCCGTAGCCTGCAGCGGACTCATCACGCTGCTCCGCACCGCGCCAACCATCCTCGCCGCACTCGCCGAGGGCTTCAAATCCCTCGGGAAAAACAAGGGCGAAGTTCGCGATGCATCCACCTCCACGCCGCGCACAGAGCACGACCTTCCCTGGTCGGTCGTCATCGGAGGCTCGGTCCTTCTCGTCGCCCTGCTCTGGGTCTTCCTCCAGTTCAAGCCTGTTCCCGGAGCGCAGGTTGGGGCCTTCGCCAATCTCGCCGCCGCTTTCCTCGTCGTTCTCTTCGGCTTTCTCTTCGTCACCGTCTCCGCGCGTATCGTCGGCATCGTCGGCTCCAGTGCTTCGCCGGTCTCCGGCATGACCATCGCCACTCTGATGGCCACGGCGGCCATCTTCCTCGTCAAAGGCTGGACCGCCCCCGCCTTCGGAGCCCTCGCCATCACTATCGGAGGCATCGTCTGTATCGCCGCCGCCAACGCCGGAGACACCGCCCAGGACCTCAAAACCGGTTACCTCATCGGGGCCACGCCCTGGAAGCAGCAGCTCGCCATCATGATCGGCGTAATCGTCTCGGTCCTCTCCATCGGGATCACCCTGAACGCCATGAACAAGGGCCTCGAGAGCTTCCAGCGCATGCCGCGTCCCATCACGCTGAATCTCTCACAGCTTCCCGACGGAGTACAGAACCAGGGCAACTTCACCCGCGACCGCATCACACTCGCACGTACCGAAGATCAGGGTGCCCCATCTTCGCCGACAGCTTCATCGTCGGCTAAGGTGGGTTCGCAGAATGTGCAAGAGATCACCAACGCCCGGAGCTACATCCTGCTTAACGCCATCGGCTCCTCCACCCTCGCCGACGGCAAGTACCTCTACAACCCCGCCACCGGCGAGATCGAAGTTCAGTGGACCCAGGGCATCGGCAGCGAGAAGGCCGCCGCTCCACAGGGCCGCCTGATGGCCACCGTCATCAACGGAATTCTCAGCCGCAAGCTCCCCTGGTCACTCGTCCTGCTCGGCGTAGCTCTCGTCATCATGATCGAGATGCTCGGCGTCCGCTCATTGACCCTCGCGGTGGGAGCCTACCTCTCCATCGGAACCACACTCGCCATCTTCGTCGGTGGAGTCATGCGCTGGATGGTCGACCGCGCCGCAGAAAAGAACTCCGAGCAGGGTGCCGAGGCAGAGCTGCAGGCCTCACTCGAACTTTGGAGCCGCGACCGGGACGCCTGGCTGGCACAGCATCCCGATTTCAATCCCGCCAACCCCGAGCATCTAGACACATCCACCGGGCTCCCTGACAGAACCTTCTGCCTTCGCAATCCCGAGATCGAATCCGAGATCTCCTCCGGCTCCCTCTTCGCATCTGGTTTAATAGCAGCAGGCGGCATCGTCGGCCTGCTCGGGGTCGCCATCAAACTCTACGAGTCTGCCACAGATCGCACTATTCCCAGGTTCAGCGACCACAATCCGCTGCATCACGATTGGGTCAGCGTCCTCATGTTCGCCCTGCTCGCCTACTCGCTCTACTACTTCGCGCGCAAGCCGCTCGATCAACCCGATAAGGTATCCCGATGAAAAATCTCTCCCTCGTTCTACTGCTCTCCTTCGCAATGGCTCCGCTCGCCCATGCCGACGACGCCTCCAAGCGCGCCAAAGTCGAAGAGCTGATCCAGGTGATGAAACTGAGTCAGATCATGGACCAGATGACGAGCCAGATGACTACGCGCATGAGGACTGTCGCTGCCCAGCAATCGGCCAACCACACCTTCACCCCCGCCCAGCAAAAGCTCATCGGCGATTACATCAACCAGATTCAATCCATCACACAGGGCGCAGTCTCCTGGGACAAGATCAAGCCCACCGTCGTCCAGGTCTATACCGAGACCTATACCGATCAGGAGCTCGATGGCATTATCGCCTTCTATCGCTCGCCCGCCGGCCAGGCCCTCATCGCCAAGTCTCCGCAGCTGATGAGCCGGACCATGCAGCTTGTGCAGACGCAGATGAGCGAAGTCCAGCCCCAGATCCAGCAGGCCAATGCAGACTTCAACCGCAAGATGAAGGAGCTTGGACCTGTGCCTCCCGCGTCCACTCCCGCACCGACGCCAGCCCCGGCAGCCAAACCTTAGCTGCATCGACAAGCTGCTGATGATGGATCCGATCTGCGACACACCTTTGTGTTTAGCTGGCGTCGTGGATCCTCATCGCAGCTTTTCTTTGCTGAGCTCCTCGTCATGCTTTTCGATCTGCTCCGACTCTCGCGGCTTAAGACTCCGCAGAATCTCCAGCAGTTTGGCAGGCTGAAAGGACTCCACCCGCTTATCCGCGCTTGGACAATACGCGCCACCGGGTGCGCAGATCACGATCACAGGAATATCCGGATTCGCCGCCTTAAAGTTTTGAGCCAGATCCTCCGCGGAGATATCGTCCATCTCTCCATCCATCACGATTCCATCCAGCGCGGGAAAACGCCGAAAGATTTCGAGCGCCTCGGGTCCGCTGTAGGCTGTAATTACATTGAACTTCGCTGTCTCAAGTACCAGCTTTCGGGTTGAGATACTCCCCGGAAACTCCCGGTCGATCACCAGAAAACACGGCCTTATCATTCGCGAATTATCCCTGATTGCGGAATGGGATGTCACTTTGGCGGACGAAGGATTCTCCGCTACCGCAAGCCTTCCTTGTCTTTACATTTGGAAGCTGGTTTCTGGTCCTACCAATTCTCTGCTAGCATGGCTGCGCCATGAATACCATCAACTCTGCCCGCCGCGAACTCCTCAAGCTCAGCGGCATGGGGCTGGCCGCTGTTGCCGCCACCGCCGTGCCTTCCGCCTACGCCGCTCCCCGATCTGCCTCCGCAGCCTTTCCAGCCGGAGCCATCTTCGACATTCGTTCTTTCGGGGCAGTCGGCGACGGCAAGACCGTAGATTCGCCCGCCATCAACAAGGCTATCGAGGCCGCTGCAGCAGTTGGCGGAGGCACCGTCTTCTTCCCCGCAGGAACCTGGCTCTCCTTCTCCATCCGCCTGAAGAGCCACGTCTCGCTCTATCTCTCGCAGGGCTGCATTCTGCTCGCCGCCGACTCCCCTAAACCCGGCGAGACCACCGGCTACAACGGTGGAACCTACGATGCCGCCGAGCCCAACACCGCCTGGGACGCCTACCAGGATTACGGCCACAATCACTGGAAGAACTCGCTCCTGTGGGGCATCGACATTCAGGATGTCTCCATCATCGGCCCGGGTCTCATCTACGGCAAAGGCCTCAGCTACGGCGCTGGCCCCGGACGCCCTCCCGGTGCCCCCAAGACCACCGGCTTCGGCCCCGAGCGCCCCGCCGGATCGCCTCCTCCACCCCCGCGTCCCGCTCGCGGCAACTACACCATCTTCCAGGCCGAGCAGCCCGGCGTCGGCAACAAGGCCATCGCGCTCAAGAACTGCCGCAATGTTCTCTTCCGCGACTTCTCCATCCTCAAGGGCGGCCACTTCGGCCTTCTGCTCACCGGCGTCGACAACCTCACCATCGACAATCTCACCATCGACACCGACCGGGACGGCATCGACATCGACTGCTGCCGCAACGTCCGCGTCTCCAACTGCTTCGTCAACTCACCCTGGGATGACGGTATCTGCCCCAAGTCCAGCTACGCTCTCGGCTATGCTCGCGCCACCGAGAACATGACGATCACCAACTGCTACGTTGCCGGCTCCTGGGAGCTCGGAACCATGCTCGACGGAACCTACAAGAAGTTCCCCGCCAACACACCGCGCCTCGCCCATAACGGACGCATCAAGTGCGGAACCGAGTCGAACGGAGGCTTCAAGAACATCACCATCTCCAACTGCGTCTTCGAAGCCTGCATGGGACTCGCCCTTGAGAGCGAAGACGGTGCCCTGTGCGAGGACATCGCCATCTCCAATATCACCATGCGCGACGTCGTCAACGCCCCTCTCTTCTTCCGCCTCGGCTCACGCCTGCGTGGTCCGAAGGAGAGCACAAAGGTCGGCACGCTGCAGCGCATCGTCGTGGATAACCTCGTCAGCTATAACACCGTCCCGCACATCTCCTCCATCCTCAGCGGAATCCCCGAATATCCCATCAAGGACATCAAGCTCTCCAACATCTTCATCCAGCACCAGGGCGGAGGCACCGCCGAAGCAGCCAAGATCGTCATGCCCGAAAACGCAGACAAGTATCCCGATCCCGGCATGTTCGGCCCGGAGACTCCATCGCAGGGCTTCTTCCTCCGCCACGTCAAAAACATCGAGATGAGCCACGTCGAGGTTGCGCCCGCACAGGCCGACCAGCGCCCCAGCTTCTACCTCGAAGACGTCAACCGCGCCGACTTCATCGCCGTCACCGCACCCACCAGCCCAGCGGCCTTCGCGCTCAACAAGGTCACCGATCTTCGCGTCGCGATCAGTCGCGCGGCGAAAGACACGCAGCTAGAAACCGCCGACAACCAGAGCCTCTAAAACACAAAAACCATGCGGGCTCCATCGTTCGCGACGATCTCATCGTTGCGAACGATCGGGATGCCCGGCTTCGCGCTCATCGCCTGGTCTTTGTTCAACTGCCACAGACGAGCCCCGCTCCACCCAGTTGTGTAGAAGCTTTCCATCCTCCCGGATCGCCCACACCGCAGTTCCGGTAAATGAGATCGGCTTCTGATTTGGCTCCGTAGCAATCAATCCATTGTTCTTGCCTGAAACCCTCCACCGCGACGCCACGCGGCTGCCATCCGCGTTCTGAAAGGTCTCAATCACTTCAAAGCGGAAGTCCGTGATCTTTGCAAGAAACTGTCCTACCCAGGCGATAAAGTTCTCCTTGCCTACAATATCGACGCCGCCCGTTGTAATCACGAAATCATCGACCACAAATTTCTGAACTGCCTCTGGATCACGCGCACTCCAGACAGCCTCCCAAAAATCTTCCACGATCTTGACTGAGTTCATCTCTCTCACCCCATCCCCGTTCCATCAGAGGTAGGGATGATTTTAGAATGGCCCACATAGCGCAAGGATTCACGCTCTCCGCAGCGTTAAACCACCCTCTCGACGTAAGGCCTCTATCTGAACTGCAGTCAAGAGAAGCCGACGAACTATGGACCTGGAATCAGGTACTCGCCCCTCACATTCATCCCTTCTTTGCGCCCTGCTGACGGTCTTACCGCACCACAAGCACACGAGACTCATAGGCACCGAGTTGAAGTTCGACCGACCTGCCGCCGCTCTTCCCGGACGAGCGCACCTCGGCAATCTTCCCGGTCTGTGCATCCCATCCCTCAACGCGCTGGCCGCTGCTGTGCAACAGGACCCTTTGCGACAGCGCGTGCGCACCTTCGTTGAACAGCACGTATACATCCGCATCCTTCAGCCTCCGCTTCATCACTCGAAGCGACGTGTCGGGACTCTCTAACTCCACGTCACCATGCTTCACCACACTGTGCAACGCGTCCTCGATCGAGAGAGGAACAGTCTGCGGTGAAGGAGCCTCTGCAGGTGGTTGTGCCGGAGGCGTCGGCGTCTCCGCGAGCTGAGCATCGGTTACCACCTTCGCCCATGCAAAGTCCTTCGCAGAAGTTTCCCTCGCATCGAGATATGTTTTTCCCGAAACCATCGTTGGCAGATGCCCAAAAAACAACACCGCACCACCGCCCCTGGCAAACTCACGCAGACGATCGAGCGCAGCCTGCGAGATCACAGCCTCCCCCGGAAGAATCACCGTTTCGTATCGATGGCCGCTCATCGTCTCAAAGACGCCCTTAGTCGCCTTCAGATCCGTCGCAACAGCATCCTCGCTCACGATGTCGAAGTCGATCTGACGCTCCGACAGCATTCGTTCTGTCGACACAAACTCCGCATCTGCTGCCTCATCCCCCATCCACATCGCACTCGAGGGCAAATACAGCGCCACCGAGGCCGCGGGCCTTCCCATCGACAGTAGATAGCTCATCCGTCGCACATACTCCAGCAGCGCCGGATAGCCTTCCTCTTTCATGTAAGGCGAGCCTCCGCGCCCACCCGTCGTCGCCGGAAAGTACATCGTCTCCACCAGGTTCACGCCCCGCACGAACTGCTCGTTCAGGATGTAACGAGCCATCTCGACATCAGGCTCCGGCCTGTAAGCCGCGAAGCTCTCCGTGAACGCCCGCGGCTTGCCATACACATGCGACACCGAAGCCGCCAGCCGCGGAAAGTCCGAGATCGTGTCCTTCCAGATCTGGTGCCAGATCGAATCGATCCCCGGAACCTGCACATAGCGCATATCGCGAAAGAACTCTCCCTCGCTGTGGACCAGCTGCATCTCCATCTCTTCGTGATTCAGGTGGACCTGGTACTCCAGATGATTCGCGGCGCACCAGTCTCCCTGCGGCTTGAAGAAGCCATCGCGGAACATCTGCGAGAACACATCGGAATAGTCTGCCTTCGCCCGCCGTTGCCTCTCCGTCATCTCCGTAGGCTTTCCAAAGAACGAGGCAAGATAAGGCCGCACATCGTAGCCCTTCACCGCTGTAAAGCGATCGAAGAACTTCGGCGTCCACGGCAGTCCGCGAATCGAGTAGTCGGGCTCGTCTCCGCGAAACCCCAGGATGGTCTTGCCGAACTCATCTCCGACAACTTTCTTGTACTGCTCGTGCGTGAACGTAAGATACTGTGCGGTCGCCGCCGGGTCCAGGTAATCCTCCAGCGACTGCGAGCCATCCTTCACGTTCTTCGGATTCGTGTCGCTCCTCGTCGGCGACGTGCTGAACCGGTGCTCGACAACCGTCACCGTCCAGCTCCCCGCCGGGGCCGTCCACTTCATCGCTCCATTCGAGAATGGAATCTCTTCCGTCCTGCTTCCGTCAGCGTTTCTCGCCGTTACCGCGACCGTCTCCGGCTTCAGGGTACGCGTCACTGCTTCGCCGCCATTTACAGGAATCGTCTCTGCCGCGACCAGCGCCTGCATCCGCAGTTCAGGCTTCTCCGCCGTGAACCTGCCGCCCGCGAACCCGCTGGGATAACCGGCGTCATCCACGATCCACACGCGCATGTCGCGCTTCTTCGCCTCGTCCACAAAGCTGCGAAAAAATCGGAAGTACTCTGGAGACAAGTAAGCAAAAGGCGCGCCACGCCCGTATTGAACCGTCACTGCTCGGTACCCAAGCCGTTTCATCGTATCCAGGTCGCGGCGAATCACCTCTTCATTCACTGCTCCATTCAATCCGTAGTAAGGCTCGGGGCCGTACTCGGACGAAGGATTCACCCACCGCTTCGCGACCTCAGATGCGGGCGGCATCTGAATTCTCTGCCACGCCTGCTGTGCCTCGCACTGCACTAACGCCGATGCTGCAAGAAGGATTCCCAGCTTTTTGAACACGCCATCTCCCGGTCTGTAAACCTTCCCTTTTATACAGATCATCCCTTGAAATAGTTTCAACTTGCATTCGCATCGATATCCCCTCGGGCATCGTCCGACGCTCGCAGTGAAAGGAAATGATTTGTGCTCATGGCCTGCGCGTGTTTTCATCTCTCTTGCAGACACCAGGAGCCCTCATGCCCTATCTCATCTCTCGCGCAGGACAGACCTACGGCCCTTATACCCTCGAAGACCTGCAGCGCTACGTCGCCACCGGCAACGTTCTCCTCACCGATCTCGCTAAATCCGACGAGATGACCGACTGGCTTCCGGTCGCGCAGATCCTAAATCCAGCCGCAGGCGCTACCCCACCCGCAGTCGGGCCACAAGGCGCGTATGCCGCCGGGGCACCCATCCCCCCAGCTTACGTCCCACCCGCTGCGCCCTATGGACAGCCAGCCTACGCTGTCTCTCCCTACCCCGATCCGCCCAATCTCCACTGGGCGCTCGTCCTCATCCTCGCCATCGCCACCTGCGGACTCTTCGCCGTCATTTGGGACTTCGTCCAGGTCCTCTGGATGAAGCGCATCGAGCCGCAGACCCGGGCCTTCCCTTACTTCATCGCCTACGCCGTGCTCTCGTTCCTCAAGGGTGGCCTCTCCATGCGCGCCGGCATCTTCGCCATGCATACCGGCCATCGGCACATCTCCCCGCTTTCGATCCTCGTCAGCATTATCGCTTCTCCATGCGCGATTCTCTCGAGCGTTACTTCAACGGCGCCGACCCCGTGGGTCTCCAGCTCGGCCCCATCATGACCTTCTTCTTCGGCGGCTTCTACTTCCAGTACCACTTCAACCGCATCAACGCCATCAAACAGGCTCTCCGTTATCGCAGCGGACTCTGACGATGTTCCTTCCCGCACAGGATCGCGCGCCCCATCCGCACGACGCGTTTATAGCGGAACAAAGCCGGGTGCCCCATCTTCGGCGCAGCTTCATCGCGCCTGAGGTGGGCCGCGCCGCCACAACACTATCGCAGCGACGAACACCTCTCGTCATAACTCTAGCCATCCTCGCTGCAGCCGCAATGCTGCTGCGCTTCCCGCCCACGCAATACGGCTTCTACCCGCAGTGCCCCATCCACCACTACTTCGGCATCCTCTGCCCCGGCTGCGGAACCACCCGCGCCCTCGCAGCTCTTCTGCAGGGCCACGTCGCAGAGGCTCTGCATTTCAACCCGCTCACGACGCTTCTAATTCCGACCGCTCTCGTGTGGGTTCTCTTCTCCGGAAGGCGGCCGACTCAGCTCTGCCTTCCACCGGCGACGCTCTGCATCCTTCTCGCCCTCGCAACCCTCTTCACGATCGTCCGCAATCTCTGATTCGAGCAGCCCAAAACAAAAACGGTCCCGGCATCTTCGCCGGAACCGCTCCCGCAACTCTTTTAGAGAGTCTGGTAGGCCTAAACCGCGACGGGCTCCGAAGTAGTGGCCGGTTGAGCGGGTCCACCCTTCAGGTCGGTTCCACCGGGCTTGCGGATGTCAATGCCGCCCTTGAAGAAGGCGCCATCCTCAATCGAGATGCGTGCCGCAATCACATCGCCGGTCAGCGAACCTTCGCTGCGAATGTCCACGCGATCGCTCGCCTGGCAGTTTCCGCGCACCTTGCCCAGCACCACGACCTCGCGGGCGACGATGTTCGCCGCGACCTGGCCGTTACGGCCCACTGTGACGCGATTGCCCGGCAGGTTGATTGCGCCCTCGACCTTGCCGTCGATGTAAAGCGACTCTGAACCGGTCACTTCACCCTTGACTACCAGCGATTTGCCAATCGTCGCCTGCTCGCCCGTTCCCGGGGCAGCGGTGGTGCTTGCGCCGGAAGAAGCAGCCGCCGCTCGCGGAGCCTCGTAGCTCGGCGCCGGGGGAGTCGGCCGCGACGGTTCTGGAGTTGAGGGGCTATTGCTTCCCGGCTGATTCGGTTTCCACATATCTGTTCGTATCCTTTCCTCACTGCTGGAGATGGCCCCTCTGCGGGCTCCACTCGGCGCACACGCACAGGCACACGCTCTGTTTTCACGATACTACTCCGCTCACCATCACGAATTGAGCGACATTCACAAGGTATTCCACAGTTTTTTAACCTTCTTCAACACAACCGGGGAGCTCTTTCCCCCCTCAATGAACTTTCTTCCACGTATAACCCCTTTTATTCCACTCCACAAAAGTGTCAGAAAGTTCTCTGCTTCGAAATCCACAGCCTCCAGTAGCATGACACCATTCTTTCTTCCTTCGGCGCGCGGGAATCTCCGCGAGCCCTCTTTCCACTACGGCCAGTTCTAACAGCAGTCCCACGAACTGGCCGTCTACCTTTTCCGAGCACATTCCCGAAGTGAGATCCTGCGCCGCTGTCCTCTTCCTGAGCCTCACTCTGCTGCCCCGCACCGGCTCTGCCGCCGCTACCCCAAAAATCCACACTGTCGCCCTCGGTGCGGCCCGCCGCGTCTCCTATACCCAGCCGGACTCCACGCCGGAAGCGAAGATCGACGAAACCTCCACCATCAGGGTCCGCCCCCTCATCATCGACGACCGCCAGAAGGACTGGACGACCGGAGACTCCCACCCGATCACCGATCGCACCTTTGCCATACGCCGGGCCCTCCGCATCAACGACGCCCTGCCGGGTGACTCCGCCCCGCGCTGGATCTGGCAGCCCGGTCCCTGGATTACCGTCGATCGCGTCACCGGTCATATCACCGCGCTCCATCTCCCCGACTTCGACCCCCTCGTCTCCGACGCCGTCTGGTTCCGTGACTACGCCGCCTACTGCGGCACTGCCACCACAGCGAAAGGAGCCAGCCTCTACGTCATAGTCGCCCAGCTTGGAGCCCGTCGACCTGTCGTCCAGAAGCTCCTCGGGAGATGGCCACAGACCAATCACTTCATCCCGGTCTGCCGGCCCGCCCAATGGGAGCGTCTGCCACTCCGCGTGACCATACAGCCTACCGGCGGCGAGGCCGCCACCTACGACGTTGTCGGAACCTCCTCCATCCTCGAAGAAGGCGACAACGACGATGGCAACTGAAGCCGTGGATTGAGAATCAAAACGCGATAATCCATCTCCGTCCGCTAAAGACTGCTTGCGTCCTTCCCGCCCTGTTCAACATCTGTTACAAAGAAGCAAATCTGCTGCAAAGGGTCTGCCGTGAGACTTATCATCGCGTTTCTGCTTCCCTGGCTTACCTTCTTCACCATCGGGCGCCCGATCGCCGGTGTGCTCTGTCTCGTTCTCCAAATCACGCTCATCGGTTGGATCCCTGCCACAATCTGGGCCGTCTACGCTCTCAGCCAATACAAGACCGATCAAAAGATCCGTCACGCTCTTCATCGCGGCTAATCGCCCTGCCTCATTGCAGGCGCTGGAGGTATTCATGAAGGTTATGTGCCTTGCGGACTCCGGAAAGTCCCCAAAGTTGGTCGAAGCCACCCTTCCCGAGCCTCAGCCAGGCTCCGGTGAGGTTCTCATCCGCATCTCTGCCGCTGGCGTCACTCCCACAGAACTCTCCTGGTATCCCACCACCCACGATCAGTCCGGGGCATCCCGCACCGGCGCCGTCCCCTCGCATGAGTTCGCCGGAACCATCGCTGCCGTCGGCTCCGACGTCCGCGACTTCGCTCTCGGACAATCCGTCTTCGGCATGAACGACTGGTTCAGTCAGGGTGCCCTCGCCGAGTTCTGCCTCGCCCAGACAACCTCCATCGCACCGGCCCCGCTCACCCTTACCCCCATTCAGGCCGCATCTGTCCCCATCGGCGCCCTTACCGCCTGGCAAGGCCTCTTCGAGCATGGCCACCTGCATCCCGGCGACCGTGTCCTCATCCACGGGGCCGCGGGAGCCGTCGGCCACTTCGCCGTTCAGATCGCCCATCTTCACGGTGCCCATGTCATCGCCACCGCCTCTTCCGCCAACTTCCCTTTCGTACGCCAGCTCGGAGCCGACGAAATCATCGACTATCACACCACCCGCTTTGAGGACGTCGTCACCGAACCGGTTGACATCGTCTTCGACGCCGTAGGAGGCGACACCCTCCTGCGCTCGCTGCCCCTCGTCAAGCCCGGCCGCTTCGCCGTCACCATCGCCTCTGATAAAGAGTCCTCGGAAGATCCCCGCATCATGCACTCCTTCTTCATCGTCAAGCCCCACCAGCGCCAGCTCATGGAGGTCGCCGCCCTCATCGACACCGGCAAGCTCCGCACCTTCGTCGATGCCATCGTCGGCTTCGCACAAGCCACCGACGCCTACACCGGCGGCGTCCCCAACCGCAAGGGAAACGGCAAGCTCGTCGTCGCCGTCAACCCACCCACCGTCTGAAACCCGCACGCCCCACGCATTGCCAAAGGACGATCCGGAACCGGTACAAATCTACTTGGGATGGATCGGGTTTCCCCACTTCGAAAAGGAGGGTGCAGGGTGTCGGGTGCCCATCTTCGCCGTGGCTTTATCGCGGCTAAGGTCGGCATGCGCGCGAAGCGCGAACCATCTCTCTCCCGATTACCCCTTGGGCGGAAGTTAACCGCGTCGAAGGACGTTCCCGGCTCTACGACCCATGGCTCGCGATCAGCGGCTGGATCAGCGCCTCCAGCCCATTCCATGCAATCTGTACACCGATGCACAGCAGGATGAACGCGATGACCCGCAGGATTCCATGCACCGTCGAAGGCGAGATCGTCCGAGTAATCTGCGGAGCATAGGCGTAGCACACGTACACCAGCGCACTCAGCACCACCACTGCCAGTAGCAATCCAGCGCGAGCCAGCACCGTCTCTGTCAGATTAAGGCTCTCCATCGTATGCGCACTCAGCGTCAGCATCACTACCAGACATCCCGGCCCCGCCGTCACGGGAAACGTCAGCGGATAAAACGCCTTCGATTCGAAGTTGTCCCGCGTCACCGACTGCGCGCCCGCCCGGGCATCCGCGTTCTTCGAGCTGCTTTCAACCTCAGTCTGGTTCAGCACGCCCCAGCCGATCGCCGCCACCACGACACCCCCCGCAAGCTGCACAATCGGCATGGAGATCCCAAAGAAGGTCAACAGGTATGAGCCAACCAACTCAATCACGGCAAGGAACAACACCGTGTTGATGGCAATCTGCCGCGCCAGCGACTTGTACACCGCCGCCGGCTGAATTCCCACCAACCCCAGGAACACCAGCGCAGAACCCAGCGGATTCACTAGCGGCAGCAGCGCGCTGAAGCCAATCGCAAAGTGTGTCCACAAGATGCCCACAAACCCTCCCCCATGCACTCGATGGCCCTCTGCAACAATACCGCAACATCCTCCCAAACCCGGCGCTCTCAACAAAACGCGGTAGTGGACCAGTTTGAACGCCAGGGCATCCAAAGTTACCTATAACCCCGTTTTCAGGGAAGGACGTTTTTACTTGAGGAAGTTTGACCACGTATCTGATTCCGCTACTTGTTTCACAACTTCGTTGCGGTTCCGAAGAAACCGGTCCATATAACGTTTGAGAAACAATTGCTCCGCTATAGATCCAAGGACTGACAAGCCGGCTGCGAACGTGAAACGGTCTTTCATTTCCGTCTGGTTCTCAGAGAGAGCGATGAAGAAGTGATCATGCTGCATGAACTTGAAAGCTCCCTCGATCATTGTGTCTTGGAAATAGTTGGGATATTTGAAGGCTGTAATCTTGTTCGTAAGGTGCTGATGAATGCCGAGATGCTTCGCTCGCCACTTCACGACTTCGTTTAGACCGATGAGACCGGTCGTTACGCCACCCACCACCCGCTCGCCCGTTCTCTCGGTTCCTAGCAAATGGACCTCAATGCTGCGCGAAAGGTCGAAGCATCGCTCAACGGGCGCGGCAATCAGCATGGATTGCTCAATGGAAACCATCAGCCTATCTTCCTGTACGCGTAAAGGTTAGTCTAGCGCGCGCAAAGTCTCGTTTTCGGAAACTTCAGTCATGCACTCTAAACTGACCCATTAACTAACAACGCCGTATCATCACTCCATGGAGCCCTTCGACGACCTCCTCCGCCAGGCCGAGCTCGCCCACGGCCACCTCTGCGCCGGCCAGATCCTCGGCGTCCGCCTCGCCATGCTCGGCTGCCAACGCCTCGGCATCGCCGAGCCCCGCACCACCGACCGCAAGCGTCTCGTCACCTTCGTCGAAATCGATCGCTGCGCCACCGACGCCATCGCCGTCGTCACCGGCTGCCGCCTCGGCAAGCGTGCTCTCAAATTCCGCGACTGGGGGAAGATGGCCGCCACCTTCGTCGATCTGAACCTCCCCCTGGATCCACTCAACGATGGCACCCCCACGTACAAAGGCATCCGCATCGCCGCCCTCGAATCCTCCAAGCAGCGCGCCCGCGATCTCTACCCTCAAATCGAAAACAAAAACCAGCAGCAGATGCTCGCCTACCGCGAGATGATCGACGCCGACCTCTTCCAAGAACAGTGGGTCCAGGTCCCCATCCACGCCCGCGAGATGCCCGGCTACAAATCCCCACGCATCGTCTGCGAACAATGCGGCGAGGGCATTAACTACGACCGCGAGGTTCGCCACTCCCAGTTGGGCGTCACAAAAAATCTCTGCGAAGGCTGCGCCTCTATCGAGACTCGCTACTACCAGCCCCTTCCCTGAGCACCACGAAAGGCTTGCCGATGAGCCCTCATCGATATCCAGAGAAGACTGCGTTTCCGCACCTTTACTATCTGCTTGGAGCGTACTTTCATCAGGACTTCGATATCAATGGAAATACGCTCGAAGAGATCCTCGCTACCTGCAGAAATGATCTTCCCACCGAAGATCGAAAGGAAACGGCTGCGGAGATTCATCGCTTCATCGCTGCTTATGGCGACAGCGATTCACGCCTCGCGGAAGAGTTTGTCCAGATCTTCCGCCCGGACATTATTGCGGAAGGCTGGGAGGGCTTAACGATACGCGAGTGGCTGCTTCGTATCTCCGCGCTGCTGGAAGAAAAGTAAACTTCCCCGGGTCCTCCACATTCGGGACGGACCCGGAGTACGTGGCTGCCTGCTAGTGCTTGACCGCGATGGCCGAGATCTCGATCTTCGCTCCGCCGATCAACCCAGCAACCTGCACCGTGGCGCGGGCCGGCTTCGGATCCGGCATCTCCTTGATGTAGACCTCGTTCATCTTCTTCACATCGTTCAGGTCGGTCACATACACCGTCACCGAGACCAGGTCGGACATCTTGAAGCCCGCCTTCTCGACAATCTTCTTAATCGCTGCGATGGTGTTCGTGGTCTGCAGCGTGATATCGGTGCCGGTGACCTTGCCATTCGCGTCCGGCCCCTGCTGACCCGCAACGTAAAGGGTGTTGCCCGCGACGAACCCATCGCTGAAGGGCATGCCCTGCTTGAAGTCGATGGCCTTGTTCTGGGCGAAAGCGCTGCCCGAGGCACACACGGTCATGATTCCGGCCAGGATAAGACCGCGCTTCCGCATCAGCGAATACAGCTTTTTCATCGTTCAATCTCCTGTTGATTTGTTGCTACGGGCATCTTCTCATTCTTCCCGCCTTTCCACATTTCCCATATGTCCTAGATGGAAAGGAATCGGACGCGAAGAACACTCCCCTGTCTTCTATCCAGGAACGAAGCCGCAATGACGCTCTGCAAGTTAAAAGAGGATGGGCCGGTGCGGATCTCCGCAACCGGCCCTTCGTTCAAAACCGAATGACCTACCGGCCGTAGTATCCATAAGGACGGGGCGCATACCGATGCGCTCGCACCCATTGCTCGTGCCGCCATGCCTCACGACGAGCAATCTCGGCTCGACGAGCCTCCTCCCAGCGCAGACGATCGTAGTAAGCCCTTCGTTGAGCGTAGTAATCCGGATAAACAACCGGCCGACCGATCTGGACTCCGATGTTCACCTGCGCGGCCTCAGCCTTCTTCGGGCCTGCGAAGAGAAACGCACCCGCTACCAAACCCGCCGTCATCACCTTTGTAATCATCGACTTCATCTGAGTGGCCTTCATAACAACCTCCTCACTACACCCATAATGAACACTCATTCAGTCGACCGGTTGCGCGCAACTTTCCTGATTGCGAGGGGTTTCCCCTCAGCCGCCGAAGAAATCGTCCAAGAGCGTTTCCCGCTCCACCCGCAGCTCCCCAGGTCCGAACCCGAAAGGGCTCTCGGCCTGGAATTCTCTCTGTTCAAAACCGGACGTTGCCGCTCGGTAGCGGACACTCTTGCGGTGAAATCTTCGAACGGCGTGGCTGATAAGACTACATTTAACTGCTCCAGCGGGGTGGTAATGCGATTGCATTTGGAACACTAGACATCCGGATGGAGGTGCGCCTTGCTAGCCCTTATTCAGAACTTTCGATTTGCTCTGAAGATGCTGCGAAAAAGCCCGGGGTTTACGGCTACAGCGGTTCTGATCATGGCCCTCGGCATTGGAGCGAACACCGCGATCTTCAGTGTGGTGCATGCAGTGCTCCTCGAACCCCTGCCCTTCCGTGACGTGGACCGGGTGGTGCAGGTATGGCACACGCCGCCGCAGAAGAGCTTTCCTGGCATGACGCAATTTTCGGTCTCAGCGGGGAACTACCTGGATTGGCAGAAGCAGAACCACGTCTTCGAGAGCATGACTCTGTACTCCGGCAGGGGGGTCGATGTGACCGGGGCTGGCAAGCCGGAGGCGGTCAGAGCGAGCACAGTGAGTCCGGAGTTCTTCTCAGTATTTGGGGTGCAGCCGCTGTACGGCAGAGTGTTTTTGCAGAAGCAGGGCAGCGGCACGCCGGAGCGTGAGGTGGTGCTGAGCTACCGGTACTGGCAGGAGCATGGCGCGGACCGGGGCATTGTGGGGAAGAAGATCAATTTGGATGAGGAACCCTATACGGTGGTGGGCGTGATGGGGCCGGCGATGACCAAGCCGGGGTTTGCGCAGATGTGGGTGCCGCAAATGCTGACCGATGCGGAGAAGGCGGTGCGAAACGAGCATCACTTTCTTGTCGCCGCGCGGATGAAGCCAGGAGTGACGGTGGAGCAGGCGCAGGCGGAGATGGATACGATCTCACGGCGGCTGGAGGCGGCGTACCCGGAGGACGACAAAGGCTGGGGTGCGGCGGTGAACCCGATGCGCGAGGAGACGGTGGGGTCCGTGCGTCCGGCGCTGCTGATGATGCTGGGGGCGGTGGCATTTGTGCTGCTGATCGCCTGCGCGAATGTGGCGAACCTCGTGCTGGGACGCGCTTACGCGCGGCGGAAGGAAATTGCGATCCGTTCGGCGATGGGAGCGACGCGGGGCAGGATCGTAGGACAGCTCTTGGCGGAGACGGTGGTGCTGTCGTTGTTTGGCGGCGCGCTGGGTTTGCTGGGAGCTCACTTCGGGATTCAGCTGCTGCTCAAGTTCTTCGCCAACAAGCTGCCGCGGATGGGTGAGATTGGATTGAATGCTCCGGTGCTTTGGTTTGCACTGGGCCTGTCGCTGGTGACGGGTGTCCTCGCAGGGCTGATTCCCGCGCTGCGGATGAGTAAGGGCAATGTGAACGAGGCGTTGAAGCAGGGGCTTGGAAGGACGGACTCGGATGGTAGCGGCGGCAGGACGCGATCGGCGCTGGTGGTGGTAGAGGTGGCGCTGTCGCTGGTGCTGCTGGCTGGAGCGGGATTGATGATTCGCAGTCTGTGGAACCTGCAGAACATCGATCCGGGGTTCGATGAGAAGAATGCATTGACGATGAACGTTCAGATAAGCCGCAAGGCGTTTGCGAGCGCGAGCAACGAGGCGCAGTTCTTCGATCGGGTGCAGGAGCGGGTGAGGGCGCTGCCGGGAGTGACGGCGGCGGGTGCGGTGGATAGTCTGCCGCTGCAGGGAGGGTCGAACCAGCCGGTGGCGGTGGAGGGACGGCCTGCGGTGGCGCTGTCGGAACAGCCGGAGGTTTCGGTGCGTGCGGTGACGCCGGGGTATTTCAAGGCGATGCGGATTCCGGTGCTGGAAGGAAGGGACCTCACGGACG
>Ga0193717_1000270_pt1 | contig 38898 bp, 31 predicted proteins | sample U2c2metaG_FD_145900 | JGI IMG/M metagenome (GOLD analysis project Ga0193717, IMG submission 145900) | Soil microbial communities from a riparian zone of the East river system, Colorado, United States - U2c2 | ecosystem: Environmental > Terrestrial > Soil > Riparian zone | place: USA: East River... | reverse complement strand
CTGGTCGCGGTGAGGTGTGTCAAGGGTCGAACTTGTTCGAGCCCGAAGGGCCGCGAAGCGCCCTTGACTCACCTCACCGCGACTAGCACCATCACGCAGCCCGGCGACGCGAACCACCCACACCTATGAACCCGCGAATCACGTGCACCTGTCGACCCGCGAATCACGTGCACCTACCGACCCGCGAATCACGTGCACCTGTCGACCCGCGAATCACGTGCACCTATCGACCCGCGAATCACGTGCACCTGTCGACCCGCGAATCACGTGCACCTACCGACCCGCGAACCGCGCAGATCTGTCGACCCGCGTCGGGCCGGAATACAGGGCTGCGGCCCTCAGAGGTGGAGGATGCGCGTGGCGTCGGCTAGGACGGCGGGGGAGGCGAGGGATTGCCAGCGGGGGACGAGTTCCTGCAGGTACAAACGCAGCTTGGGGGCGAGGGCTGGGGCGTGGTCGAGGACGTCTAGTTCGTTGACGATGGAGAGGTCGACGAAGTCGCGTAGTTCCTCGGTGGTGAGTTCTTCGGACGTTCCGGTGAAGCGGTCCGTGACCGTGTGGTGCTCGGCCAGGTCGCGCCACGTCGTTTCGCGTTCGCAGGAGCCGTAGCGGTAGACCAGTAGTTCGGCGTCGGGTCCGATCACGGCCTCCAGTACCGGCCGCTCCTGCTGCCAGTCGAACAGGTGCGTCGGGAACCCGTCCGTTCCGTACGCCGCGTGCGCGAGCCCGGCGAGCACCAAGGTGTCCGAGGCGCCGAGCGAGGTGAGTCGTTTCGCGACCCGGTGGAGGTGGACGTAAAGCGTCCCGCCTGCATGGTCCAACTCGTCCGCACCGCGAACCAGCAACAACGATCCCAGGTCTTGGAAGCTGCTCATCTGACCCCTTCATCTACGGAGCGGTCAGGGCCCAACGGGACCGGCCCAGGCCAACACGGTACGTCGGCCGGGAGCGCCGCGCCCAGCGATGCGGCGTGCCGGATCGGTCACACTGTGGCAATCACTGGGCCACCCTGGGGCAACCACGGGTACGACCACCGGCCACCGATCCGGCACCTCCTCATTTACCTTCCCCGGAGTGCTCCGTGCCGGACGCCTCGGGCCCGGAGCACCTGGGAAGCCTTGGGGTTCTACTCGTCCAGCTCGGCCAGGGCCTTGCGAGCGGCCTCCAGCTCGGCCTCGAGGGCGGCAACCTTCGCGGCCTGCTGCTCGCGGGCGGCGTCGATGACCTCGTCGATGGGGCCGGACAGATCCTCGTGCAGTTCCTTGGCGGCGCGCGAGACGGCGGCGGCCGCGACGAGGAGGTTCTTGGCGATGTAGCTGTTGCCCTGCTTCAGCTCCGCCTTCCACTCGCCATCGGCGGTGCCGGTGACGGTCAGGGTGAGCTCGAGGGTCTTGGTCTTCTTGGGCGCGGCCTTCTTGGCCGGCGCGCGCTTCGGCTTCTCCTCGGCGACGACGGGTGCCGGGTCGGCCGCCGGAGCATCGGTGTCGGCGTCAGCAGCTGACGTGGACGTCAAAGCGGAGTCGGCAGCAGACTCGACCACCACGTCGGGAGTGTCGTCGACATCGGTCTGAGCTTCTACTGCAAAAGTGTCTACAGTCATCGTTGCGGCGATCTCCCTGAGTGACATTTGTCCCCGCCGAAGCGGGCTGGCGCTGAGAGTCTATTAGAACATACGTTCGACCCAACGCCAAATGCCACCAGCTCGCCCTTGCGTCCGAAGGACCGAGGGGCCCGCCCCACGGTCCTTCGGACGCAAGCGTCTCGAGGGGTTAGGCGGAGTGTTCCTTGTGGTCGCCGGACCAGTCGAGGTGGAAGGCGCCTTCGCGGTCGACCCGGTGGTACGTGTGCGCGCCGAACAGATCGCGCAGACCCTGGATCAGCGCTGCGGGAAGCCGCTCCGCCCGCAGTCCGTCGTAGTAGGAGAGGGCTGCCGAGAAGCCAGGAGCCGGTACTCCGACCGTGGCCGCGGTCGCGACCACGCGACGCCAAGCGTCCTGGCCGTTCGCGACGGCGTCCTTGAAATAGTCGTCCACCAGCAGCGACGGCAGTGCGGCGTCGCGGTCGTACGCCTCCATGATCCGGTTCAGGAAGCGGGCCCGGATGATGCAGCCGCCGCGCCAGATCTTCGCCATCGCGCCGAGGTCGATGTTCCAGTCGTACTGCTCGCTCGCCGCACGGATCGCGTCGAACCCCTGCGCGTAGGCGACCAGCTTGGACGAGTACAGCGCGTGCCGGACGTCTTCGATGAACGCGTCCCGGTCCACGTCCCCCTTGGCCTCCGAAGGACCAGGAAGCACACCGGCCGCCGCGTTACGCCGTACGACGTCTCCTGACAGCGAGCGGGCGAAGACGGCCTCGGCCACGCCGCTGACGGGGATGCCCAGGTCGAGCGCGACCTGCACCGTCCACCGGCCGGTGCCCTTCTGCTCGGCCTGGTCGAGCACCACATCCACGAAAGGCCCCTGAGTCGACTCGTCGACCTGGCTGAGCACCTCCGCGGTGATCTCGATCAGGAACGACTCCAGGTCGCCGGTGTTCCACTCGCGGAACACGTCGGCGATCTCGGTGGCGCTGAGGCCGAGCACGTGCCGGAGCAGGTCGTAGGCCTCGGCGATCAACTGCATGTCGGCGTACTCGATGCCGTTGTGCAGCATCTTCACGAAGTGCCCCGCGCCGTCGGGACCGATGTGGACGCAACACGGCTCGCCATCGACGTGCGCGGAGATCTTGGTCAGCATCGGCTCGAGTGCCGCGTAGGACTCAGGGGAACCGCCGGGCATGATGCTCGGTCCGTTCAGCGCACCCTCCTCGCCGCCGGAGACGCCGGAACCGACGAAGTGCAGGCCCTTCGCGCGCAATGCGTTCTCGCGCCGGCGGGTGTCGGCGAAGTGCGCATTGCCGGCGTCGACGACGATGTCGCCCTCGTCCAGCAGCGGCACCAGTTCGTCGATCACCGCGTCGGTGGGCTCGCCGGCCTTGACCATGATGATGATCTTGCGCGGCTGCTCCAGGGCGGCGACCAACTCGGGCAGGTCGGCCGCCGGGGTGAACTCGCCTTCGTGGCCGAACTCCTTGATCAGCGCGTCCGTGCGGCCCTGTGACCGGTTGTGGACGGCGACGCGGAATCCGTTGCGCGCCAGGTTCCGGGCCAGGTTGCGGCCCATCACCGCAAGTCCGGTGACGGCGATCTGGGCTTGGGCTGAGCTCATGGAATCTCCTGCGGGTGAGTGCTGGAAGTCTGAGTGCGGTACCAGTCTGTCGCCCGTGGCAACCGCTCGCTCTACCGGGGGCAACCCGTGGACCTCGGCTTCGATTCCCACTGCGCGCGGCCGCGCGAATGAGCAACTCCTGCGCAGCAAATAAGCGGCTTCGAGCTCTTCTCAAGCAAGCGGTCCCGATGGTAGACATCTGAGAAATCGATTTCCCAGCCCGGAAGGTCCGCCCATGACCAGGTTGCTGCGACGTCCCGCCACGCTTCTGCTCGGCGCACTGCTGATGCTCCCCGCCGCCTCTCTGGCGACCGCGCCAACAGCCGCCGGTGCGGCCGGCGCCGAGGCAGTCCGTACTGCGCTGACGCCTGCCGCGGGTGGCAACGGCCCGGTCGGGTGGGATGTCTATCGCAGGCTCGACCGGCTCCCCGAGCTGCAGAACAGCGTCCGGACCAAGCAGTTCTCCAGCTTCGGCCGCGACGGCACCAACAACGACGGCTTCGACGGCAAGTACTCCTGCCTGCGGACCGGCCCGTCCGGCTGTGTCCTGGCCGAAGATGCCGGTCCCGGGGAGATCGCGTCGATCTGGTTCACCCGAGACGAAGGCGATGTCCGCAAGACCGGCACCATCACCATCGAGCTCGATGGGAAGAAGGTGCTCGACGCCGACCTGCAGGATGTCGTCGACGGCAAGCTCGGCGCACCCTTCGTCTACCCGCTGGTCGCGAACGCCCTGCAGAGCAGCGGCGGTGTCTATCTCCGAGTGCCGATGCCGTACCGCAGTTCGATGCGGGTGACCGTCCAGAACAACCCGCTCTTCTACCACGTCGACTACCGCGAGTTCCCCGATGCAACAGGCATCGCCACCTTCGACCCGACCGACAAGGCCGAGGATGTCGTCGCCCTGCTGACGGCCTCCGGCAGCACGGATCCCAAGCCGGCCAACCCGGCCGCGAAGACCACCGCCAAGCCGGTGAACCTTGCCCCCGGCAAGCAAATGACGTTGTCCGACAGCTACGGTCCCGGTGAGCTCAGCGCGCTCCGCCTGAAGCTGCCGCAGCTCGTCGGTCTCGACCTGAAGTCGTTCGCCGACGACGGCCGCGCATTCGTCGGCGGCAGCCAGTTCACGGTCAAGCTCGACCCGGCCAACAGCGGCGTGAAGCTGACCAGACGGATGGACCTGCGGATCGGCAACCAGCGCGCGAGGATCTTCGTCGACGGCACCCAGGTCGGCGAATGGGCTCCGCTGAAAGCCGCCGGCGCCCAGTGGCACGACCAGACGGTCGACCTGCCGGCGAGTGCGACCGCGGGCAAGTCGCAAATCACCATCCGCAACGAGTTCATCTCCTCGGATCTCGACTTCAACGAGTTCACTTACTGGGCGGACTCGATCGTCGGCGGTACCGCGAAGCGCACCGACACCCTCGACGTCGGCCCGAACCACCTCGCCGACGAGCAGGCCCACGGCTACGCGATCACCCAGGAGCGGTGGAACGGTCAGCACTCGATGCCGTACGCCGCGACGCCGGCGGATGCGGAACGCGTCAAGTCCTCGGATGCGCTGCTCGCCGGGGTCCGGGTCCAGGTGACGGTCGACGGTAAGAAGCGGGTGGACGCCCCGCTCGGGGAGTTCTTCGGCTCGGGCCTCGGCGAGAACGACGTGCGCTCGCTCTTCTTCGCGATGGACCCGGCCGGCTGGTACTCCGCGTGGTGGCCGATGCCCTACCTCGCACGGGCCACAGTCACCCTGGTGAACCCAACGCAGTACGGGCTGAAGGGGCAGGCGGAGGTCACGGCGGCTCGGGATCACCAGGCCGCGATCGACCTGGTGACGGGCAAGAGCGGCTACTTCACGGCGATCTCGCACCGCGCGGAGCCCGTGTTCGGCAGCGACTGGACGATCGCCGACACCACCGGTCGCGGCAAGCTCGTCGGCGTCTCGCAGACCATGGAAGGGCTGCAGCCGGACGGCAACACCCGCGGGTATCTCGAGGGCGACGAGCGCGTGTACGTCGACGGCGAGCGCACCCCGGCGATCCACGGCACCGGCACCGAGGACTACTACGAGTCCGGCTGGTACTTCAACCAGGGCACCTATGCCACGCCGTTCCACGGCAACTCCGGCCACGAGGTACAGGCGGGTGAGTGCAAGTACGAGTGCGACAGCGCGTTCCGCCTGCACATCACCGACTCGATCGGCTACCAGAACCAGCTGATCTTCGGGATCGAGCACGGCCAGCAGAACGACCACCCGGCGATCTACGGCTCGACAGCTTTCCTGTACTCCGCGGCGCAGTTCGGCGCGAGGGAGACCGACAGGATCGACACCGGCTTGGCCACAAGTCGTCAGCAGCATTCGTACTCCGACGCCGGGACGCAAGCAGAGCTGACCTCGGTCTACGAAGGAGACCACGACGACACGGTCCTGACTGACCAGGTTCGCTCGACGACCCAGCCAATCCGGTTCACCGTGAAGGTGGATCCGATCAACCGGGGCGTGACGTTACGTCGTACCAGTGATCAGAACGTGGCGTGGCAGTCGGCCAAGGTGGTTGTCAACGGCAAGGAGGTCGGGACCTGGTTGCAGCCGCTGGGCAACGATCGCCAGCGCTGGCTCGACGACGACTTCCAGCTTCCCGCAGCTCGGACCTTCGGCCGGAGCATGCTCACCATCGAACTCCGCCCGACCCCAGGTCCCGCCTGGACAGCGGCCGGCTACACCGTCCACTCCCTAGTCCTCCCGTACGCCGATCGGCGGGCTCCGGCGCCGGTGCAGAACCTCACGGCGACGGGTCGGACCGACAACGCGATCGCGCTGAACTGGTCCGACAGCGCGGACGAGAGTGGCATCGCGGAGTACAAGGTCTACGGGGCGACCGCAGGCGGTGCGGAGAAGCTGGTCGGCAGCAGCAGGAGCCCGGGCTTCCTGCACAAGGGGATCGGCCTGCACCAGACCTGGCGCTATTGGGTTGTGGCAGTTGATCTAGCCGGAAACCAGAGCGGCAAGTCCGCTGCAGTGGAGGCAACCTCGGGCAGCACGCTCAGGGTCGAAGCCGAGTCGCTGTTGCCGGCGGTGTCCGCGACAGTCCCGGCCGATCCACAGGGGAGTTGCTGCGGCGTGAGTTGGTCGGGCGGAAGTCAGCTCTGGATCCACGGGACCAAGGCCGGTGACAAGGTGGTCCTCGAATTCGCAGTACCGACCGCCGGGACCTACCACCTGTCGACGGTGCTCACTAAGGCGGCTGACTACGGGATCGCGCAGATCGGTGTCGACGGCAACACCCCGGTGACCTTCGACGGCTACGCCGCAGCTGGGGTGTCGACCGAGAACGTTGACCTGGGCAACGCCGTACTTACTGCCGGCAAACATCAGCTCAGCATCACCGTGACTGGGAAGAACCCCGCCGCGATCGGCTATCTCGTTGGTGTCGACCTCCTCGATCTGGAGCTGAACTCATGACGTGGGCGACGAAGGTCCTAGCGATGGTGATGGTGGCCGCCGTTCTCGCTGTGCAATCACTCCCGGCGAGCGCCGGTGGTATCCGGAGCGTGCCGTTCGTTCAGGTCGATCGAGTAGTTGCTGCAGGCAAGTTCGTGAAGGTCTATGACCCGAGCGTGGGGGAGACGAGTCCGTGGTACTACAACGATCACACGCTCGTTCAGGACCGGAAGACCGGCACCTGGCACGTCTACGCCATCACCCATGCCGAGCCGGCCGACCCGCTCGACGAGAAGAGTTTCGGCCACGCTACCGCGCCCTCGCCGAACGGACCGTGGACGAAGCAGCCGCCGGCGCTGTTCGCCGATCCGGCGGCAGGGGAGAGCCACATCTGGGCGCCGTATGTGATGTACGACGCCGGTACCTATTACATGTTCTACGCCGCCGGGACGCCCGACCACACGGCGTACCGGATGCATCTCGCGACCTCGACGGATCTGGTGCACTGGACGAGGGATGCGGCGAACCCCCTGTTCACCGACGGGTTCGACGGCCGCGATCCGATGGTGCAGAGGGTCGGCAACCAGTGGGTGATGTACTACACGGCGAACTCGACGCCTGCCGGTGGGAACCACCTCGTTGCCTACCGCACCAGTTCCGATCTGCGGCACTGGAGTGAGCGTAGGGTCGCGTTCCAGCATCCACAGACCGGGACGTTCGGCGGGCCGACCGAGTCGCCGTACGTGGTGCAGCGCGGCAGCGATTGGTATCTCTTCATCTGCTGCGACGGGGGCTATGAGGTCACCAAGGTCTACAAGAGCAAGGACCCGCTGCAGTTCACCATCGACCAGCAGGTCGGAACAATTTCTGCCCACGCGGCCGAGGTGGTCCAGGACGGCAGCAAGTGGTACGTCACCGGTGCTGGCTGGGGCAAGGGCGGGCTGTTCATCGCACCGCTCGACTTCAGCACTTTGCAGGTGACGCGGGGTCGGGTTATCAGTACGAAGTACTACCGGGCGACTGTGCAGACAACGCCGCGGGCGGCACTCACCTCACTCGAAGTGGACCCGTCCGGCCATAGCCGCTACCGGCCGGGACTTGACTCCTCGTCCCGCTCCACCGCGCCCTATCTCGCGGTCGGGAACTTCGGGGCCACCGATACGGCAGGTGCCGCGGCGAGGGTCGATGCTCGCGGCAACAGTCTCAAGTTGCGAGGAATCCGTTTCAACGACGAACCTGTGACGGTCGACTGGTCCTTCGCGTTCGGCCCGAAGACGTTCGACACCAGCCTGCGATGGCACGTCAACGGAAGCACGACGGCCCCTGTCTGGGAGGTCGCGCTCAACGTCGACTCGGCGTTGCCGAACCTGGGCGACCCGGGTGGATTCGAGCGCAACGGCGATGTGTCCGGACTGCCCGCTTGGTCGATGGCGACCGGACCCGGACTGAGCCTCGTCACCGCCTATCGGCAAGGATCGGCGTGGGCTGAGGACAACCACTGGTACGACCCGCAGAACGGCGCCGTCGCGTGGCAACCACTCTGGCAACCCGGCGGACGCCCGCTTCCGCAAGGCTCGTACGACGGCGGTCTTTGGCGCTTCGGCTTCTCTCCGATCGAGAAGGACACCACGTTCGCGAATCACCTGGCGAATGACCTGGGCTAATCTCGGAAAACGTGACCACACTGCAGCTGGAACCCCGCCGTACTGCCTTGGTGCTGATCGATCTGATGCCGCGCATCATCGCGCTCGAGACGGCGCCGTTGTCCGGCCGGGAAGTGCTGGAGCGGTGTGTCGCGCTGGCTGACGCGACCAGATCCGTGGGTGGGCTGGTCGTTCATGTCCGGGTCGAACGCCCCGGGCTCGGCGTACAGCCCGGGGGAAGCGAACTGGCGCCCGAACTCGCCCCGCAGCCGGGTGACGTGGAGATCGTGAAGCGGTCGGTCGGCGCCTTCCACCAGACTGGTCTCGACGACCTGTTGCGCGCCCGCGACATCGGCACGATCGCCCTGGCCGGTATCGCCACCAATTTCGGCGTCGAATCCACCGGCCGGGTCGCCTCCGACGCCGGCTACAGCACGCTCTTCCTGACCGACGCGATGACAGGTCTCGACGGCGCGGCCCACGAATTCGCCGTCACGTACATCTTTCCCCGCTTCGGCGCGACCTGCACGGGAACCGAATACATCTCCGCCCTGAGCCCGCCCCACTGACATCGAGTCCTTAGGCACCTACCGTCAGGAGATGAGCAGGTTCTCGAGGGCGGCGCTGACGGCCGTGGTCGTCGTGCTTGCGCTCGCGCCGGTAACAGGTGCGACCCAATGCACAGATCCAGGGGAGTGCGTGAACACGCTCTCCACGTTCTGGAACCTGCCGCTGGGCTCGTCGGAGCCCCTGGCCTGGATCCCGGCACTGCTGCTTGCTGGCGTAGCGGCTGTCTTCGTCTTCCGAAGGTCGAAGAAGAAGAAGCGCACCTAACGCGTCTGCGGGTCCAGGGACCACCTCGCACGACTATCGGACCACCGCTCGCCGGATGCAGGATGGATAGGGCACACTCCCAGTGAGGAGACCCTCGCACTCAGATATGTTCTGACAAATTCGGCCGAAAGAATTCCCGTTTCCGCGCCGGATTGCTGTGCAAAGTCGCACTAGTTGAATGTTTGTTTCCTTCGCGGCCGATTCTCTGGTGTGTTCATGCACCGCTTCGGTTCGGTTCACCACGCGTTGTCCCCACCTGGTCACTCTCCAGAGGCAATCACTCTGGGGGAGAGATTGGGAGGGCAATGACGGTGGGGGTGCGGATGCAGTTCCTGGACGATCCGCGAGGAGGGCAACGCCGATGGCGGCTGTTGTCCGGCAACAACCGGCCGCTGGCGATGGGCCGGAGTGGAACCCGGCCGCCACGAGAGGAACTGGCCGCAGTACGGCGCCTGGTGCGTGAGGCGGAACCCAGGCTGAGCAGGGATTCAGCCGGTCGGTGGCGGTGGGAACTCTCGGCCGCGGGTGGTCCAGAGGTTCGCTGTCCCGGGGTGTTCGCCCGCCGGATCGACGCGCACAGGGCGTTCCATCGATTCACCCAGGCGGTCGAGCAGGCAGAGCTGACGTCGGCGCAGATGCCGGTACCGATCCAAAGAGAGCTGGGCAGGTGAACGGATCCGCCATGCAGGACCCCGCGGTCACGGAACCGGTCGTACCAGAGACCCTTGTACCGCGGCGCCTCCGCGCGTCGCTCACCTTGTCCGACCGGATCTTCCGGTGGGTGGCCCGGGGCGGCGGCGCGCTGGTGCTGCTCATCACCGGAGGCATCGGCGTCTTCCTTGCGTACCAGGCGAAACCAACACTGGACGCCTACGGCTGGAAGTTCTTCACCGAGCAGTCGTGGAACCCCGAGGCGAACCAGATCGGTGTCGCGGCGGTGCTGTTCGGCACCATCGTGATCGCCACCATCGCGATCGCCATCTCGTTCCCGGTGGCGCTGGCGACCGCGTTGTTCATCTCCGAGTGGGCGCCCCGCGGGTTGAAGAAGTCGCTGGTGGCCCTGGTCGACCTGATGGTCGCGGTGCCGTCGATCGTCTACGGCCTGTGGGGCTTCTTCCTGCTGCAGCCGCAGATCATCCATCTGTCTCGCTGGATCACCGACTGGTTCGGCTGGATCCCGGTCTTCAAGGTCGACACCGACCCGGACGCGGCGATCTTCGACGGCGCGACATACGCGTCGTCGGCGTTCATCGCCGGCATCGTCGTCGCGATGATGGTGATGCCGATCGCCTGCGCGGTGATGCGCGAGGTGTTCGACCAAACCCCGCCGGGCGAACGGGAAGCGGCCCTCGCGCTGGGCTCCACGAGTTGGGGTGTGGTGCGGGCGGTCGTGCTGCCGTTCGGTCGCGGCGGCATCATCGGCGGCACGATGCTCGGTCTCGGTCGGGCGCTCGGCGAGACGATCGCGGTGGTGATGATCGTGTCGCCGCTGTTCGAGATCAACTGGCACGTGCTGCAGTCGGGCTCGATCACGATCTCGTCGATGATCGCGCTCCGGTACGGCGAGGCGTCGGGCTCGCAGTTGAACGCCCTGATGGCCGCCGGCCTCGTCCTGTTCATCATCACGCTGATCGTCAACCTGATCGCGGGATTCGTCGTGTCCCGCAGCCGTAGCGGCGCCGGAACGGAGATCTGAACCGCCATGAGGACACTGCCCCCGTCGCAGAGCCCGTTCGCTCCGCAGCCGCCCGGGTCCGGAACGACTCACCTGCCACCTCCCTCGACGAGTAACACCCCGGTGAACGGCGTGCCGGTCGGGGATGGGCCGCTCGAGCCCGAGGCGCCGCCGGAACCCGAGCGCCGCAAGCTCCGGGTCGTCGACGTCGAGGATCGCGCCTGCCTGATCGGTTCGCTGCTGGCCGGGTTGTCCCTGACCTGGGTTCTCTACAGCCGGATCCTGCCGACCGAGGGAACGCTCGGGTTCATCGTCTGCTGGTGGCTTTTCTTCACCGCGTTCTACACGCTCATCACCGGATTGCGCCGCGGCCGGGTGGTGCTCGCCGACCGATTCGCGGTGATCCTCGCGCACAGCATCGCGGGCCTGGTCGGCATCGCCCTGGTCAGTGTCATCGGCTACACCTTGATCCGGGGCATCCCTGCCTTGTCGCATTGGAACTTCTTCAGTTCGGACCTGCGAACGGCAGGACCACTCGAGCCGTTGACGGCCGGCGGCGCCCTGCATGCCCTGGCCGGCACGATGATCCAGATCGGGATGGCGATCGCTGTCACCCTGCCGCTCGGGATCCTCTGCGCCGTCTATCTGACCGAGGTCGGCGGCCGGGCCTCGAAGCTGGTCCGCTCGGTGGTCGAGGCGATGACCGCACTGCCGTCGATCGTGGCCGGCCTGTTTGCGTACGTCGTCCTGCTGATCGGCTTCGGCATGCGGTTGTCGGGGTTCGTCGCGGCGATGGCGATCTCGGTGATGATGCTGCCGATCATCGCGCGATCGTCGGAAGTGGTGCTGCGGTTGGTGCCCAACGGTTTGCGGGAGGCCTCGCTCGCGCTTGGGGCGACGCAGTGGCGCACGGTGTGGTCAGTGGTACTGCCGACCGCCCGGCCCGGTCTGGCCACCGCACTGGTGCTCGGAACCGCCCGTGGCATCGGGGAGACCTCGCCGGTGCTGCTGACGGCCGGCTACACGACGTACCTGAATCTCAATCCGTTCTCGGGGCCGATGACCTCGCTGCCGTTGTTCACCTTCAAGATGTCGCAATCGCCTGAGGACAACTACATCAGCCGCGCTTTCGGTGCGGCCGCACTGCTGCTCGTCCTGGTGCTGCTGCTCTTCGCCTTCTCCCGCTGGATGGCCGGTCGTGGCCGGTCCGGAGCACGCTAAACCCGTCCGCCTTTGAGAGGAAATATCATGCGACGACCGACCTCCCCTACCGGGCGTCGGCACCGCAACCCTGTGCCCCTGAAGTTCGGGGCCATTGTGCTGGCGCTGCTGCTCACCTGTGCGGCAGCGCTGGTCGGTGCTCCGTCGGCCGGTGCGGCGAACACTGCTTACACCAACATCTACGGCACCGGCTCGACCTGGTCGCAGAACGCGCTCGACCAGTGGATCCGCGATGTCGAGCCGCTCGGCATGCGCGTCGAGTACGGCGGCGGCGGATCGTCGCGTGGCCGGCTCGACTTCGCCAACCAGTTGACCGACTTCGCGATCAGCGAAATCCCCTACCAGGGCAAGGATCCGCTCACCGGCGCGAACGACACATCGCTGGGCCGGGCCTACGCCTATATGCCGATCGTCGCCGGCGGAACCGCGTTCATGTACCAGATCAAGGTGGGTGGCAAGCTCTACCGGGACCTGCGGTTGTCCGGCGACACCATCACCAAGATCTTCACCGGCAGGATCACCAACTGGAATGACGCGCAGATCACCCGGGACAACAACGGGAAGGCGCTGCCGAACAAGAAGATCATCCCGGTCGTCCGGTCCGACGGCTCGGGGACCACGGCGCAGTTCACCATCTGGATGAACACCCAGCACAAGGCCGTGTGGGACAGCTTCTGCCGGTCGACCCAGGGACGCGTTTGTGGGCAGACGTCGTACTACCCGACGACGAACTTCCCGGGCGTGAAGTCGCAGGGTGGCTCGAGCCAGATGGCCGGCTACATCTCTGCCGACTATGCCGATGGCGCGATCGGGTACGTCGAGTACTCCTACGCGCTGGGCAAGGACTACCCGGTGGCGAAGGTACGGAACAACGGTGGTTACTACGCCCTGCCGACGGCCTACAACACCGCAGTGGCTCTCACCAAGGCACAGATCGAGACAAACCAGAGCTCGCCGCTCTACCTGACCCAGAAGCTCGCAGGGGTGTACAACTTTACCGACCCGCGGACGTACCCGCTGTCGTCGTACTCGTACATGATCCTGCCGACGGCGAACCTGAGCACCAACAAGGGCCAGACGCTCGCCGACTTCGCCGCCTATTTCCTCTGCAAGGGGCAGCAGAAGGCGGCACCGCTGGGGTACTCGCCACTGCCCCTGAACCTGGTCCAGGCCGCCTTCCAGCAGGTTCAGAAAGTCCCGGGGAGTCCGACCACGGCGACCGACATCAAGAAGTGCGGCAATCCCACCTTCGACGGAACGAACCTGAACCGGAACCTGCTGGCAGAAAGGGCTCCGCAGCCGTTGGCCTGTGACAAAGATGGAGCCGGGCCCTCGATCAACGGCGTCTGCCCGAATTCCCCGGGCAACGGGAATGGCAATGGCAATGGGAACGGGACCGGCGACAACAACGGCAACGGTAACGGCAACGGCACAGGCACCGGCGACAACAACGGAAACGGCACGGGCACGGGCACGGGAACTGGAACCGGAAACGGCACGGGGACCGGCACGGGCAACGGCACCGGGACCGGCACCGGGGACGGGAACACGATCGACCCGAAGACCGGCCAGCCGGTACCGACGGCGGGCACGTCCATCGACCCCGAGACCGGTCAGGTGGTCAATGCCGCCGGCAACAACAACAACGCCTACGAGCCGACCGGCAGCGTCACCGAGCTGAACGGGAACCGTGGTGGCGGGGACATGCTGCGCAACCTCGGTCTGCTGACTGCCGCGGAGCTGCTCTTGTTGCTGCTGATCCCGACGCTGGTGTCGCGGTACCTCCAGCAGAAGCGGGCAGGGAAGAAGTGACGGCGGTCGACACCGCGCCGCCCCGGATCGAAACCCCGGCCGCCCGACCGGCTCGGCCGGCGGCGCGGGTGCAGGCCAGGGTCAGGTCCGAACTGGAGCTCCGCCCGCAGCTCACCGCGGACGCGCTGCGGCTGTTCGCGCTGGGCATCGCCCTGTTCCTGATCTACGTGCTGATGCTCGGCGCGCTCCAGTACAACCGGGCGCAGGACGTGGCCTATGACAAGATTCGCGGACAGCTGGCCGAGGCGACCGCGCCCCTTGGACCTGGCATGGTCTTCGGTGATCCGGTAGCGGTGCTGGATGTGCCGGGCCTCGGTCTGCGCCAGGTCATCCGGGAGGGAACCACCGGCTCGGTACTCCGGGACGGGCCTGGCCATCGGGCGGACACCCCGCTGCCCGGGCAGGCCGGGGTGTCGGTGATCTACGGCCGGGGACTGACCTTCGGTGCGCCGTTCCGCGCGTTGCCGAACCTCACCAAGGACGCACGGATCGAGCTCGTCACCGGTCAGGGCCAGTTCGTCTACCAGGTCCTCGGCGTCCGCCGTGCTGGCGATCCGTTGCCGGCGGCCATGGCTAACGGTGCGTCCAGAATCACCCTGGTCACCGCCGAGGGCTCGCCTCTGCCGTCCAAGACGGTCTACGTGGATGCCGAGTTGATCGAGGGGCAGGTCCAGCCGGATCCGGCCATGCGAGTGGCCCGGGTGCCGGACAGTGAGCAGGCGCTCGGGGTCGACCTGTCCGGGGTCCTGCCATTGGTGCTGTGGTTGGAGGCGCTGATCGTGGCGGTCGGCGGAGTGGTCTGGTTCCGCAGCCGGATCGGCAAATGGGAGTCGTACCTGATCGGCGGGCCGATCGTGCTGGCGTTGTTGTGGCGGGTTTTCGAGCAGGTCTCGGGACTGTTGCCCAACCTGATCTAAGCCTTAGTTAACTGCGCATTCCTATCACCTGAACAACCCTGTCGAGAACGTCTCGGAAGGCTGCTTTCTACCTAGTATTGCCACCAGGTTCCCCGTTCTTGGGAATTGCATTTCGCTCGGGGGTGAAAGGTCGGCCGCAGGCAATTCCGTCTGCCGCCGTTGAGCTTTCTGGGAGGAAACTCAGCCATGGTCACAAGGATCAGGCGCATGCTGCTGGCGGCATCGGCAGTCGTCGTCGCGGTCGCCGTTTCGGTGCAGGGCGCGTCAGCGGCCACCACCGAGACCAAGCAGTACACCGAGTCCGAGGCGGCCACCGCCGCAGGACGGAACGACTCCAGTTCGAGCGCCCAGCGCCTCTACGGCTTCGGCACCGGCTACTGGAAGGAGCCGGCCGCAACGGTCCACGGCACCCTGTCCCCGTCCCTGGTGGAGATCGCTGCCAGCACCGAGGACGACGGCGCCATCCCGCTCGCCGCCGCGACCGGCATCGGCACCGACGGACGTGGTGCGATCACGACCACCGGGCAGCTCGGCGATGGCCCGCACGGCACCCTCGGTGACCGCAAGGGTGACTTCGACTTCTACAAGGTCACTGGCGCAGCGGGTCACACCCTGACGGTGAGCACCGATGGCTCCGCGACGAGCACGAACACCGTCGTCGGCGTGTACGACGCCGCCGGTCAGCTGCTCGCCTCGGACGACGACAGCGGTGTCGGCGCGGCGAGCAAGCTCGTCTTCCAGCTCCCTGCCGCCGGTGACTACTACGTGGCTGTCGCCGGCAAGAGCCCGGCCGGCACTTTCCCGACCGACCCGAGCAACTCGGGTAGCGGCGTCGGCGGGCACGACACCGGCGCTTACAAGGTCCTGATCGCGGCGGCGCCCGTCGACAAGGACTTCTACGCTGTTCAGCTCGCCAAGGGCGACGTCCTCAGCGGCAGCCTGACCGCCGGGGGTAAGCGGGTCAGCGTATACCGGCCGAACGGCACCCTGGCAGTGAGCTCCGCCCAGAACGTGACCGCCCGCGTCCCGGCGTCGTCGCCGCTCTCGCGCGGCCCGGTCGACTTCGCGTACGTCGCGGAGCAGGCCGGCTGGTACGCCGTATCCGTCACCGACGGGTTCGGTTCGTACGACCTGACGCTGCGGGCATCCCGGTCCAGCACCGAGACGGCCGCCACCTCGCAGACGATCTTCCTCGACTTCGACGGCGGTGAGACCGACCTTGCGCCGCTCGGTGGCTCGGGCGTTCGTCAGCTCACCGGTCTGTCGGCCTTCCTCGGCAACTGGGGGCTCACGGCAGCCGACGAGTCCCGGGTGCTCAGCAAGGCGGTCGCGGTGGTGACCGAGAACGCGAAGACAGATCTGAAGAACAAGGGCCTGAACCCGAACGTCGACGTCAAGATCCGGAACAGCCGGGATGACGCCGACAACTTCGGCACCGCCAACGTGTCGCGGGTGGTCGTCGGTGGCGGGTCCGGGATCGGCCCGGTCGGATCGGCGCAGTCGATCGACCCGGGGAACTTCGTGCACGAGGAGACCGCGCTGGTGCAGCTCGACCGGGTCGGCGCGGCCGGCGGCGTCATCAGCTTCAACACCTACCTGACCGCGGACAGCAACCGGATCGCGTTCGTCGGCCAGGCGCTCGGCAACCTGGTGTCGCGGGAGATCGGCCACCTGGTCGGCAATTACGACACCGACCCGACCAGCCCGGTGGCGAGCCTGATGGATGCCGACGGCAACTTCCCGGGCCTGTACGGAGTCGGCGCCGACGGCATCGGCGGCACCGCGGATGACGTCGACGTGGACTTCGGCAAGGACAGCTACGCCCCGGCGACTGGCCTGACCGGCACACAGGACACGCTGAATGTCGCGGCCTGGGGCTTGAGCAAGCCCTGCAACTGAAGGGTAGATAGGACAGCGTGAAAGGCAGGATTCTTCTGGCGGCGGCCGCGGTCGCGCTGCTGATCACGGTGATCCTGGTGAGTGTGACTAGCGTGGCGCGTCCGGGATCCGGGCGCGCCACGGCTGGTCCCTTGGTGGTGTCCGGGGGGATTCCACCTGATCCGCCGCCGGCCGGTCCGACGCCCGTGGCCGCCGGACAGACAGGCAAGGCACCAACGGCGCCGGTAACCGACTGGGGTGCCGCTGGGCGCTACCAGGACTGGGCGAATCAGATCAGCGCCAAGGTTCCGGTGGCTGCACGGACCTTGGCCGCTTACGCACTGGGGGAGCGGTTCGTCGCTGATCGAAATCCGTCCTGCGGCTTGAGCTGGGTAACGCTCGCCGCGGTCGGGGCGGTCGAGTCCGCGCACGGACGCTTCGGCGGTGCGGTGGTGGCGGAAGACGGGACCAGCGCGCCGGCGATCATCGGACCGCCGCTCGATGGAAGCCCAGGTGTCATGGCGATCGCGGACACCGACGACGGACAGTACGACGGCGACACTCGCTGGGACCGCGCGGTTGGCCCGATGCAGTTCCTGCCGACTACCTGGCGGACGTGGGGTGTGGATGCCGACGGCGATGGTGCTGCCCGGCCACATGACATCGATGACGCGGCTGCGACAGCGGCTGTTTACCTCTGTGCGTCGACGTCGACCATGACGACGGGCCCGGGCTGGTGGGCCGCGATCACGACCTACAACCGGTCGGAGACCTACGCGCGCGACGTGCTCGAGCGGTCGAACGAGTACGCGAAAACCAGTCTGCGTTGACGATCAAGGATCTCGGTAGGGGCAACCGGATGTAACGGTAACGTTTCTGGCTAGCCACAGCATCATGCGTGGTTCACCAAATGGCCGGGCGCTGTCGACCCTGACGGGATGGATTGGAGCTGTCACCGTCAGACACGGTGACCGCGATCCACAAGGTCGCGCAAACGCAGGTGAGGAAGGAAACTCCCGAGATGCGTTTCACCCGTACCGTCCGTGCCACCGCTATCGCCGCGGCAGCGGTTGCGTTGGTTGCTACCTCCGCCCTGTCGGCGTCCGCCGACCCCGACTTCGTCCCGGACAGCGACGACCTCGTCCTGGTCGGCTCGGACACCTCCGAGTTCGTCCTGAACGACCTGGCCGCGCTGTACAACGACCAGGCCCCGACCAAGCGTCTGGCGTCGTTCGACGCCACTGGTTCCGCGCAGATCACCCTGCGCGCGGGCCAGACCCCGGTCAACCGGCCGAACGGTTCGGGCGCGGGCATCACCGCCCTTTGCTCGAACCCGTCGGTGTCCGCGGCCCGCTCGTCGAGCGGTCCGTCGTCCAGCAACTGCGCCGGCCTGGTCTTCCTGCCGTTCGCTAAGGACAGCCTGCGCTGGATGGCCAACGACGACGTCACCGGCATCACCTCGCTGACCGACGCGCAGCTGACCAAGATCTACAGCTGCCCGACTGACGGCAGCGCCGACAACTGGAACGACTTCGGCGGCCCGAACCTGCCGATCGTTCCGCTGATCCCGCAGCTGAACTCGGGTACCCGGAACTTCTGGGCGACCCAGGTCGGCATCAACGCGACCACCCCGCCGAGCTGCGTGAAGGACAATGTCGGCGGCCAGTCGGTGCAGGAGCACGACCCGGCGCTGGTGTCCGCGACCGCCGGTGCGATCGCGCCGGTGTCATTCGGCCGCTGGGACCTGCTCACCCCGGCTCAGAAGGTCGGCAACTTCCGCGGCGCGATCCCGACCCCGGACTCGAACGCTTACGACCGCAACCTGTACCAGGTCGTCAAGTCTGTTGGTGGCGCGGTGCCGGCCGACCTGGCCGACCTGTTCGGTGACGGCGACGGCTTCTCGTCGACCTTCGGCACGCCGTTCATCTGCGAGGACGCCGACTCCGACCCGTCCACCGCAACGGCCGGCGACGTCATCACCGACAACGGCTTCCTCCCGCTCGGTTCGGCCGAGAACGGCGGAACCTGCGGCGTGGTCTCCTAGTCACCATCAGAAGGCAGCGCACGCTGTGAGCTGCTTCGCTTGAAGCGCGCTTGCTGAGCACCAATGACCGGTGGGCGAAGAGTCCGACTCCTCGCCCACCGGTTCTGTCGTTGGCCGGCTGGCTCTGTGGAGCTGGTCGGCCGCGTTCATGCGTGGTTCACCTGATTGCGAACTGTGAGGACTGGCGTCAGGGCAAGCTCGCGGTGTCGACACGCCGTGCCGTCCGTCCGGACGTGTCCGCAGTCGTGACCTTGGAGGAATTACTGTGAGGCTGACCCGCCGCCGTCGCGCTCTGGCGCTGATCGCGGGCACGTTCGTGTTCGCGATGTCAGCAGTGAACGCAGCCGCCTTCGAACCGAAAGCCGACCCAGCGCCTGACCCGAACAAGGACAACGTCCTGGTCGCGGAACCGGCGAACACGGGGGCCACGCTGAGTCGGGGCGCGAGCAGCGTGACTGTTTCGCGTACGGCTGGCCTGACCCGCCAGATGCTGTCCGTGTCCTGGACAGGCATGACGCCATCTCCGAGTCTCGGCCCGACTTACTCGGTCGTCATCATGCAGTGTCGGGGAGCCAACCCAGCTCGGGAAGACTGCTGGATGGGCAGTATCGATGCCAACGGCAACGCGCTTGGCAGCAACGCGCAAGGCTCCGTGAGACCCACGCTATATCCGCAAACAGAGACCGCCCAATGGTGGACCAGCCCTCCGAGCTCGTCCGGTCAGCAAATGAGAATCCCGTTTCGCAAGGCAGACGGGACCCCGAACGCAATCCTGAACGCGAACGGATTCTGGACCGTCCTACCGCTGGCCACCACTGTGGAGCCGATCGACGATGTCACGCCTGGGACAAAGAATTTCCGTCGCGGGGCGACGCGGCCCGATGGCACAGGTGAGATGCAGACCTGGGTGAACACCAAACTGGAGAACCAATCGCTGGGATGTTCCGAAACCAGCCCTTGTTCGCTGGTCGTGGTGCCGGTGGCCGAGCGCCCGTGCAAGCCCGATGTGACCGGCGGTGGGCTAACCTTCTGCAACAACCAGATCGGCAAACCGCCCTCCGAAAACTGGCAGTTGCTGGCGAACTGGTATGACCGCTATGTCTTCAAGCTGAATTTCGCTCCGGCCGCGACTGCCTGCGTCGGGCGAGACGACTCGGCCGTGATGCTGGGATCGGAGTTGGTGGCCGAAGCCATGCGGCGATGGGTGCCGGCGCGTTGTCAGCAGTCCAGCCCAGCCGGCCTGGACTACACCCGGACCTGGGAACCTGACTCCCTGCGACAGTTGGGAATGTCGGATCCCATCGCGCCATCGGGCTACGCCGCTGATGCCGCCGTGGTCAGCGAACCAGCGGCTGCGGACAACTCGGTGGCGACGAAACGCAAGGCGGCCTATGCCCCGATCGCCGTCTCTGGGTTCGCGATCGGCTTCAGGATGGAGAAGATCGACGGCAGCCCGATCCCGGACGTGAAGCTCAATCAGCGGCTGGTTGCCAAGTTGCTGACCCAGTCGTACCCCGGCCGGTATGCACCAGGGACGGGGTTCCCAGTGAATCCGAACACGTCGGGGAATCCGCAGCGGCTGCTGAGCGACCCGGAGTTCCAGCAGCTGAATCCTGGCGCGGCTCAATGGGCCGGTGGGACCGACCCTCTCGGCACGCAGTTGGCGATCCCGGTGTTCAAGACCGACGTCATGCTGGCGCTGACCAGGTGGTTGTGGGCGGACCCTTCAGCGCGTTCCTTCCTCCAGGGCAGACCTGACCAGTGGGGCATGACTGTCAACAAGACCTACCGGAACTGGCAGCTCCCGCGGGATGACTACAACCTGAACGACGGCTGGACGTTGGGGACGGACCAGCAAATCTGGAGTGGCTTCGCCCCTCAGGCGCTCTGGGCACAGACGACCGGCTCGTGGGCACAGGGCGCGGATGTGCTGATGACTGCCTGGCCACTCTCGCAGTACCCGAACCTGCCGACCGAGCCCGGTCTTCCGGTCCAGCCGAAGCGCAACGAGGTTCTGCTGTCCGGAAGCCGGAACCTCCTCGCTGTGTCGACGACTTCGGAGCTGGAGAAGGCGGGCATAGCAGCGGTGTCCCTGCGGAACGCACAGGGTGAGTTCGTCCAGCCGAGCTACGAGAGCATGACGTACGCGCTGGACGGCGCGACCGTCGATCAGTCGTCGGGCGTCTGGAAGATCAACTACTCCTCGATGGACAAGCGTGGCTACCCCGGCACCATGATCAGCTACGCAGCCGTACCGACGAGCACGCTGAAGGGCACGGAAGCGAAGGACTACGCCGACACGCTGCGGTGGGCGACGACGGTTGGCCAGGAGTACGGCCAGGAGTCCGGCAACTTGCCGGAGGGCTACCTGACGCTGACCGACACGATGCGGCAGCAGGCGGCGAAGGTCGCCGACGCCGTGGAGAACCAGATCGGCAAGCCGGTGATTCCGCCGGACGGCCAGGACCCGGTGGACGACGACGAGGACGACACGCCGGACGACCCGCCAACGACCAACAACCCGGACGACCCGGGGCAGACCACAGCTCCGCCGCAGAACAACGGTGACGGCAACGGCAACGGAAACGGCACCGGGTCGAACGACGACAACGGCAACCAGCCGGGGAGTACGCCGACCTCGCCGGGTGCGACCCCGTCGGTGGGCACCCCGAGCAAGAACCCGCCCCAGGCGAGCGGCAGCACGAAGCCGATCTCGGCGACAACGCAGGGCGAGTCGCTCGGCTGGCTGGCATGGGGCATCCCGGCGCTACTGGTGGCAGGTCTCGCCGCCGGTGTCGCCTCACCCGGCATCCGCCTGATCGCCCAACCGGGCCACCCGGTTCGCCGCGGAGTAGTTGCCGGAGGCTCCTACATCGCAAGCCTCCTCCGCCGCGGGCGGCGCCGCGGCTGAGCTGTCGAGTGCACCATTCATGCGTCGTTCACCTGGTTTCGATCTCCGGGTCCGGAGCGGAAGGAAAGCTACCAAGAGTCCGTGCCTTGGCGCCGACCGCCGACCGCCCGTCCCGATCGGAAGGACCTGCTTGATGACGTCCGTACTGCCCGCTGTTCCGACCGCGGCGGACGACGAGACCACCGTGTTGCCGCCGGTCAGTGGCGGCAGCGTGCTCGAAAGCGATCGGGTGGCTGCCTGGTTCGGGAGTCACAAGGTGCTCGAGGAGATCTCGCTGCGGATGGAGTCCGGCCAGGTCACCGCCCTGATCGGGCCGTCCGGCTGTGGCAAGTCGACGTTCCTGCGGATCCTGAACCGGATGCACGAACTGGTGCCGAGTGCCTCGCTGGCCGGCCGGGTGATGCTCGACGGCGACGACATCTACGAGCCCGAGCGGCGGATCACCGATACCCGCAAGCGAATCGGGATGGTGTTCCAGAAGCCGAACCCGTTCCCGGCGATGAGCATCGCGGAGAACGTCACGGCCGGCCTCAAGCTCACCGGCACCCGGGTGCGAGGTGGCGAACGCGGCGACCTGATCGAGGAGTGCCTCACCAAGGCCGGTCTGTGGAAGGAAGTCCGCGACCGGCTCGCTCAGCCCGGCGGTGCGTTGTCCGGTGGTCAGCAGCAGCGGCTGTGCATCGCCAGATCGCTCGCCGTCCGGCCCGATGTGCTGCTGATGGACGAACCGTGCTCCGCGCTCGACCCGACCTCGACCCGGCGGATCGAGGAGACCATCCACGACCTGCGCCGTGAGGTGACCATCGTGATCGTCACCCACAACATGCAGCAGGCCGCCCGGGTCTCCCAGACCTGCGCGTTCTTCCTGGCCGAGCAGGGCACGCCCGGCGTGATCGTGGAATCCGGTCCGACCACCACGATCTTCTCGACCCCCGAGGACCCGCGCACGGCCGACTACGTGGAAGGGCGTTTCGGATGAGCCCGTTCGGTACCGGCGACGTCTGGCGGGTCAAGGTCGTGGCCGGCTGGGCCTGCCTGGCTCCCGTCGCCGCGATGGTGCTCGTGTTCGCGATCGGCGATTCGAAGCCGCCCGGGCAGTTGGTTGTCGATGGCACCAATACACCGCGGGCCGACTCGGTCTTCGACGACCTGGCGGCCGAGTTGCCGCCCGGGCCCGGTGTCGACGGCAGTCTCGGCACTCAGGAGAAGTCCCAGATCGAGATCCCCATCACCGGTACGACGGACGGCAAGCCGCTGCCCCCTGGGACCCCGGCGATCGGCAACACTTCCGGGATCCCGGGAACCGTGCTGGCGGCGTACCAGAAGGCGGCCAACGAGCTCGCCGTCTCGACGCCCGGCTGTGGGATCACCTGGCCGCTGCTCGCGGGCATCGGCAAGGTGGAGTCCTCGCATGCCAGCGGCGGCCGGGTCGATGCGGCCGGTCTCACCCGCGGGCAGATCCTCGGTCCGGTGCTCGACGGTGGACCGGGCATGGCCGCGATCAGCGACACCGACCAGGGCCAGTTCGACGGCAACACCCAGTGGGACCGGGCGGTCGGCCCGATGCAGTTCATCCCCGGGACCTGGGCGTCGTTCGGTGCCGATGGCAACGGTGACGGGATCAAGAACCCGCACAACGTCTTCGACGCGGCCCGGGCGGCAGGCGAGTACCTGTGCTCGGGAGGCGCGAACCTGCGCGATCCGCAGGGCCTGGTCCAGGCCGTACTGCGCTACAACCACTCCATGGACTACGTGTCCACCGTGCTCCGGTGGATGCAGACCTACAGCCAGTCCACGGTCACGCTGCCCGACACCGAGGGCGTGATCCCGCAATCGACCGGCGACGACGGCAACGTCGAACCCGGTGGCGATCCCACCGAGGAGCCCACCGGCCAGGCCACGACCACCCCGACGCCTACCCCGACGCCGACCCAGGGGTTGACGACAACCACCGCGCCTACTCAGCCGCCGGTGCAGAAGCCCACCCCGGGCGTGACCACCCCGTTCCCGCCGAAGACCCCGGTCCCGTCGAAGCCCCCGTGGCAACAGCCGCCCAGCCAGCCCACGAAGCCGCCGCAGACCCAGCCGACGAGCACACCGACACCTCCGACCAGTACGCCGCCCGACACCCCGACTCCTCCGCCGGACACCCCAACGCCGCCGCCGGACACTCCGACGCCGACCCCGACGGACCCCGTCACTGAAACCCCGCCTGCGGAAACTCCCAGTGAAACTGGGGCAAATCTGTCGCCATAAGTGGCTAGTCGGCTACTGAAGGCAACAGAAGTGCCCACATATCGGACAGGCTGGTCGCGCAGCGCCGACTGAGTTGCCTGCCTGCCCGCACGGCGAGCAGGCTAGGTTCATGACGAAGCCGGCCACACTCGGTGCCGACAGCTCCGCACAATCCGCCCCGCACTATCCGCACTCTCGTGATGACTGCTCGGAATGCCACGGCCATGACGCCGACATCATCGCGACCTGGCCCGGCCACGAGGTTCGCTGGTGCCATCGCTGTACCGGCGTCGCCCTGGCTTTGGTGGTCAACCTCGGCTACGAGGTGACCGTCCGTTCTCTCGACCGCCTGGAAGGCTAGCCCGCGAACAACCCGGCGTTCTCGTGGGTCCACTCCCGCAAGGTGCGGGGGCTGTGTCCGGTGACGGTCTCGACGGTGTCGGTGACGGTGGTCTCGTCGATGATTCCGTCGGCGTAGAAGGATTCGATCGCGCTCGCGTACTGCGGCGGCATCGCGGCGAGCAGGTCGTCGTGGGACTCGGCCCGCGTCATCTCATAGGTCTGCAAGGGGCGGCCGAGGACCTCGCCGAGGATCCGCACCTGCTCCGCCGGCTTCAACGCGACCGGCCCACTCAGCCGGTACGCCGTTCGCGAGTGACCGTCTTCCGTCAGAGCACGGACCGCCACCTCGGCGATGTCCAGCGGGTGGATCGTCGAGATCGGCACCTCGGGGAACTGCACGCGGACGACATCACCCGCGCGGAGCTGATCGAGCCAGCGCAGGGTGTTCGACATGAAGGTGTTCGGCCGCAGATACGTCCAGTCCAGCCCGGAGGCATCCACCGCGGCCTCGGCGGCCAGGTGGTACTGAGCGATCGCGTTCGCCGTCTCCGTACCGACGACCGAACTGCTCGACAGCAAGGCGACCCGCTGGACGCCGGCCTTCACCGCGTTCGCCAGCAACTCCTCGATCCGGTCGTAACCGCTGAGCAGGAAGATCCCGGAAACCCCGTCGAGTGATTCGACGAAGGTGTCGGGCTGATTGAGATCGCCGTACACGGGCTCGATCCCAGCAGGCAGTTCGACCTTGCTCCGCGCCAACGCCCGCCCGGGCAGACCCGCTGCCGCCAGCGCCCGAACCACAGCCCCGCCGGCGTTGCCGGTCGCTCCCGTCACCAGAACCGTCACGGTCGCAACACTGCCAGACGAAAGGGTGAATCGGCGCTGTCAGCGCACCTGATCGAGAGCCGCGGCGGCTATGACAGCGTCACGGATACAGTCCGCGGGGTCACCTTGGTGATAGATGCGTTCGCTCGGCTCGATGTTGTCCAGGAAGCGTTGGTACGTCACCGCGCCCAGGAGTTCGGCGATCACGGTGCTCGGTTTCAGCGCGCGCGACGGTTCGCTGCCTGGAAGGTGCTTGCGCCAGGCCGCCGTCCAGGTCGAGACGGCGTTGTCTTGTTTCTCGACAGGCAGCCAGACGCGAAGACGCTCGATGTCGGCGGCGGGATGGCCGACGTAGCTGTCGGCCCAATCGACGATCAACCGGTTCGTCCCGTCCGAACGCCAGTTGCCGGGGTGGAAATCCCCGTGCACAAGGGTGTTCGGCAGCCCTGACGACTCGAGTGCGTCGATGATCGCGGGCAGGTCTTCCGTCAGTTGCCGAGCTCCGGCGAGCTCCTCTGCCGACAGTTGCGTGCCCGCCTCGCCTGCCAGCAACGAGTCCAGCTCACCCGGCAGATCCCGCGGCAGCATCCGCGGCGTGTTCAGCTCGTCCGCCTCCGCAGCAAGAGCCGCCTGTACTGCGACCCAGCGGCTGACCACATCCTGCACAGTCGCCTGATCTGGTTCCCAGCAGTCGATCCCAGGAGCATGGCGCAGCAGGGACCACCGGTTGTCCAGGTCGACCGCGAGTACGCCGGGTGCGAGCGCAGCGTCGTACCTGTGGACGTGCTGGATGATGTCGGCGTCGACACTGCAGAACCGGCTGGTCGCCTTCGCCCACGCACCGGCACCGGCGAACTGGATCAAGCAGGAGAGATTCCAGGACTTCACCTGGGCAGGAGTGTCCTCGCCGATGAAGCCGGTGGCCCAGGAGATCAGCCGCCGCGGTCCGTCGACCTCAGCCCAGGTGGATCGCAACGGATGAGGTTTGGTGAGGTCCGGCCAGTCGGGACGAGGCCTTGGATCCAGTACTCCGGGACGCGGCTCGCTCTCCACCTGGACGTGATAGAGCACCCGGCCACCGCGCATGCGGTCGGCATCGTGGGTCTCGAGCAGCCGAAGGACCATAGTCGGCGTACCGAGCAACTCGTCAAGCTGGCGCGTGACGCTCCCGATCTCGGACCACCAAGGCGACTCCACCGTGAACAACGGCGCCTGCCCCACATACCGGCCGCCCACACTGACGAGCGCCTCAACCGTCTTCGTCTCCACCAGCCACCCTCCCCTGTCACCATCAGTGTGACCTGACCCGGTGCCACCTGCCTCAGTAGGCGTGGCTGACAGAGCCGGGGTCCCGATATCGGTGACAACTGCCTATCTCGGTCGTGGCCGCTAGGCTCGCCTCCGTGGACACTGAGCAGGTAGTGCTGGTGGACGAGGCCGGCCGGGCGATCGGCCGTCAGGACAAGGCGACGGTCCACCATGCCTCGACCCCGCTGCATCTCGCGTTCTCCAGCTATGTGGTCGACGACCAGGAGCGGGTACTGCTGACCCAGCGGGCGCCCACCAAGCGCACCTGGCCGGGCGTCTGGACGAATAGTTGCTGTGGGCACCCACTCCCCGGTGAACCGCTCGAGGATGCCGTCAGCCGCCGCCTCCGCGACGAACTCGGCCTGGTCGCTGAGCAGGTGGACCTGGTCCTGCCCGCGTTCCGCTACCGCGCGGAGATGCCCGAGGGGATCGTCGAGAACGAGCTGTGCCCGGTGTTCCGGGTCACCTGCGCGGGGGAGATCACCCCTGCCCCGGCCGAGGTCGCGGCGTACCGGTGGGTCGCGTGGCCGGAAGTCGGCGCCCAGGACGGGTTGTCGCCGTGGTGCGTACTGCAAGTGACCGAGCTGGCACGCCTCGGCGCGAATCCGAGCGCGTGGCCGCTCGCGGACGCAGCCTTGCTGCCGCCGGCCGCCCACTTGGGCACCGCTGGGCGGCCGGACAGGTAGGGCACGGTCAGTATCAGGACGCGGGCCGGCCTGCCGCTTTCAGTTCGGTGAGCAGGGCGGGACCGGTCCAGGACCGCTGCCCGCCGGACTCAGCGGCGCGGATCAGCTCGATCAGCTTGGCGTTCACCGGGGCCTTGCGGCCCAAGGATTCGGCCAGCCGGACCACCTCACCGTTGAGGTAGTCGATCTCGGTCCGACGCCCCGCCTGCAGGTCCTCCCACATCGAAGTGCGGGCATGGGGATCGATCGCAATCATCTTTCCGGCCAGGCGCTTGAACAAGAAGTCGGGCAGCCGCATGACGTCGGGAAGCCTGCGCGTCGGCAGTGGCATCAGCTGCGCGGGCGTGATGCCTTTCGCCTTCAGCACAGCGAGAGTCTCGGACTGGGCGGCAGCCAGGCACCGGCGATAGGCGTGCTGCGAGAGCTCGTCCTTCAGCGGGAGGTCCGAGAGGGCGTTGACCGGGTTGTTGAGGTTCAGCAGCAGCTTCGCCCATTGCACGGGAAGGATGTCGGCGTGCTGGGTGAGGGGGAGTCCCGCCCGGGCGAAGGCGTCCGTGAAGGTTTGCAGAGCAGGGTTCTGCTGGACGTCGAGGTCGCCCTGGGTGCCCTGGTGGAAGGCGCCGCCGCCGCGGTTCAGCACGCTGAAGGGAACCATGCCGGTCAGCACGAGGTGATCGGTCAGCCGCTCCCGCAGGACGTCGCCGTTGCGGACGCCGTTCTGGAAGCTGACCACGATCGCGCCGGGTTTCAGGACCGCTGCCAGCTCGTCCGCGACGGTCGCCGTGGCCGCGGACTTCACGGTGACGAGCACGAGCCCGGCCTCGCCGACGCCGGCCGGGGTCGTCTCGAAGCGGACGTCCTTCACCCGCAGGTCGGCGCCCAGGTAGTCCGTGAGATGAAGGCCGTGCTCGGCCAGTTCTCCGGCCAGACGCTGCCGCCCGATCAGAACCACCTCGGTCCCGGTAGCGGCGAGCCGCCCTCCGACATAGCAACCGACGCCACCCGCGCCGTACACCGCGATCGTCATGCGCCCAGTATCACCGGGCCTGGACCACCTGTCCGCCTAGTGCAGCCGGACGCGGGGATCCAGGACGGCGTACACGATGTCGACCAGGATGTTCGCCACCACGACGGCGGCGGAGGCGAACAGCACGATGCCGATGATCACCGGGAGGTCCTGCTGGTTGATCGCGACCACCGCGGTCTGTCCCAGCCCGGGCAGGCTGAAGACGGTCTCGATGACGACCACGCCACCGATCAACTGGCCCAGGTCGATGCCGAACTGGGTGACGACCGGCGTCAGCGCGCTCCGCAGTCCGTGCCGCACGATCACTCGTCGTTCCCGGATCCCCTTCGACCGCGCAGTACGGATGTAGTCCTCGCCGAGCACGTCGAGCATCGCCCCGCGGGTCAGCCGCGTGTACGTCGCCGCCAGCAACAGGGCGAGCGCGATCCATGGCAACAACAGATGCTGCACCCAGGAACCGACTCCCTGGGTGATGCCGGTGTACCCGCCGGCCGGGAACCAGGTGAACCCGGCGAGCGTGAGCCGGAAGTACAGGAAGTACAGCAGCAGCAACCCGAGCAGGAACGACGGGAACGAGTAGAAGAACAACGAGAACAGGGTGAGACCGCGATCGGCCAGCGACCGCGGGTGGACCGCCGAGATCACTCCGTTGAACACTCCGAGCAGCAACCACAGGACTGCTGCCCCCAGTGCCAGTGACACCGTGATCGGCAAGGCCTGCCCGATGATCGTTGTCACCGGCACCTGGTGGTAGTAGTCGTACCCGAGGTTGCCGTGCAGCGCGTTCTTGATGAAGTCGAGGTACTGCTTCCAAACCGGCTGGTCGAGCCCGAGTCGTTGTTTGATCAGGGCGATGGTCTCGGGCGTCGCCTGCCGGCCGGCCAGCGTCTGCGCGACGTTGCTCGGGGCAACGAAGAACAACCCGAAGACGGCGACGGTGATCAGCCAGAGCACGAGGATGCCGTGCCCGAGCCGGCGGATCAGGAACATGACCATCGGAAAACCACCTTCAGCGCAGCCGGTCGGCCCGCGGATCGAACGCGTCCCGCACGCCGTCGCCGAACAGGTTGAAGGCGAGCGTCGTGATGAGCAGGGCGATCCCGGGGAAGAGAATGAACCACCAGGCGGTCGTGTAGTAGTTCTGCGACTCGCTGATCATGCCGCCCCAGTCGGCGGTGGGTGGCGGGAGTCCGAGGCCGAGGAACGACAACGTCGCCTGGGTGACGATGACCACCGGGATCAGCAGTGTGGTGTAGACGATCACCGGCGCCAGCACGTTCGGCAGCACGTCGACGAACATGATCCGGGTGTCGCCGGCGCCGAGCGAGCGGGCCGCCTCGACGAACTCGCGTTCCCGCAGCGACAGCACCTGGCCGCGGACGATCCTGGCCACCGAGGCCCAGCTGAAGAACCCGATCACCAGCACCGTGATCGACAGACTCGGACCGGTGATCGACACCAGCGCGATCGCCACCAGCAGGAACGGCACCGACAGCACCACGTCGATCAACCGCGCCAGGATCGTGTCGACGATGCCACCGAGGAATCCGGCGGCCAGCCCCAGGACCACGCCGATGACCACGGTGATCGCGGTCGCGGCGACGCCGACCAGGAGCGAGATGCGAGCCCCGTAAGCGATCCGGACCAGCACATCCCGGCCGAGGTCGTCGGTGCCGAACCAGAACGTACCGTTCGGCCCGCGCGGCAGGCCGTCCGGGGTCAGCCCGATCTGGCGGTACTGCTCGTTCGGCGGGTGTCCGGTGATCGCGGCGACCACCGGCGCGAAGATCGCCATCAGCACGATCAGCACGATCACCACGAGCGAGATCATCGCCACCTTGTCGCGCCGCAGCCGCCGCATCGCCAGCAGGACCGGGCTGCGTCCCTCGATCGCCTTGGCGGGCGCCTCGATCACTTCCAGCGCGGCGGTCATGATGCCTCCCGATCTGGAAGATCCACTAGCTCCGGTACGGCGGTGGACAGGTCCTCGCCGATCGTCAACGGGAAGAAGCAGGCGGTCCGGTGGGCCGGGTCGTCGTCGAAGACCGGTTCCAGCGGGGGCTCGGAGGCGACACAGTCCGCACGGGCCTTCGGGCACCGGGTGTGGAACCGGCAGCCCTGCGGCGGGTTCGTCGCGGACGGGATGTCGCCGGCCAGGATGATCTGCTCCCGGCTGTCGGCGGTGTCCGGGTCCGCGACGGGAAGGGCCGACAGCAACGCCCGGGTGTACGGATGCCGGGTCTGCTCGAACAACTGGTCGGTCGGCGACACCTCGATCAGCTTGCCCAGGTACATCACCGCGATCCGGTCGCTCACGTGCCGGACCACGGACAGGTCGTGCGAGATGAAGACGTAGGTGAGGTCGAAGTCCTTCTGCAGATCCGCGAGCAGGTTGATGATCTGCGCCTGGATCGACACGTCGAGCGCCGACACCGGTTCGTCGCAGATCACCAGCTTCGGCCGCAGCGCCAGCGCCCGGGCGACCCCGATCCGTTGCCGCTGGCCACCGGAGAAGTCGGACGGGAACCTGTTGTAGTGCTCGGGGTTGAGCCCGACCAGCTCCATCAGTTCCTGCACCCGCTTCTTCCGCTCGGCGCCCTTGGAGATGCCGTGGATGGCGAACGGATCACCGATGATCGAGCCGACCCGCCGGCGCGGGTTCAGCGAGCCGTACGGATCCTGGAAGATCATCTGGATCTCCCGGCGCAGCGGCCGCATCGCCCGGCGGGACAGCCCGGTGAGTTCGTTGCCGTCGAACCACACCGAGCCCGACGTCACGTCGTACAGGTGGGCGATGCAGCGGGCCAGGGTCGACTTGCCGCAGCCGGTCTCGCCGACCAGCCCGAGCGTCTCGCCCTTCCGCACCTCCAGCGACACCCCGTCGACCGCGCGGACGACCTCGCCCCGATGGGTCGGGAACTCCTTGCGGACGTCCTGCACGCGCAACAGCGGCTGTGGTTCGGTTGAGGCCTCCGTCATCAAGCCACCGCCTCGACTACGTCGTGGTCCAGCCAGCAGGCCGACTGATGCCGCGGATCGCCCTGGACGTCGGCCAGCGGCGGGGTCTCCACCCGGCACCGGTCGAACACATGCGGGCAGCGGGCCGCGAAGGGACAGCCGGGCGGCAGGCTGATCAGGCTCGGCGGGCTCCCGGGGATCGGGGTCAGCCGCTTGCCCTTCTGGGTCGGCAATGAGGCCAGCAGCCCTTGCGTGTAAGGGTGATGGTTGCGGTAGAAGATGTCCCGGCGGGGTGCGCGTTCCATCACCGCGCCGGCGTACATCACGATCACCTCGTCCGACATCTCCGCGACCACGCCCAGGTCGTGCGTGATCAGGATGATCGCGGTGCCGAACTCCTGCTGGAGCTTGCGCATCACGCTCAGCACCTGGGCCTGCACGGTCACGTCGAGCGCGGTGGTCGGCTCGTCCGCGATCAGCAGCGCCGGGTCGAGTGCCATCGCCATCGCGATCATCACCCGCTGCCGCATCCCGCCGGAGAACTGGTGCGGATAGTCGTCGATCCGCTCCGACGCCCGCGGGATGCCGACCAGGGTCAGCAGGTCGGCCGCCCGGCGGCGGGCGTCCCGCTTGGAGATCCCCCGGTCGTGCGCCTGGATCATCTCCACGATCTGCCAGCCGATCCGGTAGAGCGGGTGCAGGCTGGACAGCGGGTCCTGGAAGATCATCCCGATCTCCGCGCCGCGCAACCGGCGCAGGGTCGGTGCGTCCGCGGTGATCAGGTCGGTGCCGTCGAAGACCGCCGTACCGGACACCTCGGCACCACGGGTCAGACCGGTGATGGTCTGGGTGGCCACGCTCTTGCCCGACCCGGACTCGCCGACCACGGCCAGGGTCTGACCCGGCTCGATCGAGAACGACAGCCCCCGGACGGCACGGACGATGCCGTCCGGGGTGTCGAACGAGACCCTGAGGTCACGGACTTCCAGCAATGCCATCAATCAGCCCTGCTTGTCCTTGGCGAGCCAGACGTTCGTGGGGTCGAACATCTGCATCGCGGGCACGAAGACCGCGTTGTTCACCTGTGACGCGTGGTAGTTCGGCCACTTCGGGTTGGTGAGGGGGTAGAAGGGCGCGTCGGCCATCACCTTCGCGTCCGCCTGGGCCCAGAGCGCCGCAGCCTGGTCCTCGGTCGGCGCCGCGGCCGCCTGCTGGATCAGCGTGTTCGTGGACGGGTCGTTGTACAGGCCGAAGTTGCTGCCGATCGGCGGGAACGACGGGGTCCCGGAGAACAGCGGGTTGAAGAAGGACAGCGCCGCGTTGCCGTACCAGTCGGCGCCCCAGCTGGCCAGGGACAGATCCCAGACCCCGCTGCGCGCGGCCGTCGGGACCTGCAGGTACTTCACGTAGAAGTCCGCGTTGGGCGACGGTACGCCGACCACGGTGATCCCCGCCTTGCTGAGATCCTGCTGGATCGTCTGGAAGGCCTTGCTGCCGCCCTCGGACGCGTTCCGGTAGAGGAACTTCAGCGTCAGCTTCGGGTAGCCCGCTTCGGCCAGCAACTGCTTGGCCTTGTCCACGTTGAACGGGTACGGGTCGATCTGCTTCGAGCCGACGATGCTGGCCGGCAGCACGTGGGTGAGCGGCGGGTTGATCGTCGGTCCGCCGAGCACCTGCAGCACGTTGTCCCGGTTGATCGCGTAGCTGATCGCCTGCCGCACCTTCAAGTTCGCCAGTGCCTTGTTGTTGTTCGGTGAGGCCGTGTTGTAGACGACGTACGGGTTGGTCGACGCGGTCTCCCCGAGGTTGAGGTTCGGGTCCTTCTTGGCGATCAGCGCGGGGAGTTGCGACGGTGGCGGGCCGACGTCGAACTCGAGGTCGGCGCTCGGCGTCCCGGTCTGCAACTGCTGCTGGATGGAGTCCTGGCTGACCGTCTCGTTGACGTTGATCTTGTCCACGTAGGCCTTGCGGACCGTGTCGGTGCTCGCGTTCCAGGCCGGGTTGCGCGTGTAGGTGATCGACTTGGTCGGCACCCAGGAGTCCACCTGGTACGGACCGTCGGACGGGAAGTTGTTGCCGAGCTCTGTGCTGGCCGGCAGATACTTCAACGCCTCGACCGGAGCCGGGGAGAAGGCCGGCAGCGTGAGCATGTCGGGGAAGTAGGTGGCCGGCTGGGTCAGCGTGAAGACGACTGTGGTGTCGTCCTTGGCGACCACGCCGGGCAGCGGGGTGTTGTTGATGTAGGACGCGATCGCGGCCGGGGTGCTCGCCACCTTGGCGAAGCCGGCCTGGAACGCCGGGAAGCCGACGATCAGGTTCGCGAAGTCCGGGATGCCGCCGAACGGCTGGACCGGGTTCGCGGTCCGTTTCACGCCGCGGACGAGGTCGGCCGCGGTGACCTGGCGGGCCGGGGTGGTGTTCCACTGGGCGCCCGACTTGATCTTGATCGTGTAGGTCTTGCCGTCGGCGCTGATCCCGCCGTTGGCGGTGGTCGGCAGTTCGGTGGCGAGGTCCGCGACCGGTGTGGTGTTCTTGCCCCCGGGGTCGGCCGGGTAGGTGAACAGCTGACGGCTCCACATCCGCAGGTTCAGGTAGCCGACCGAGTAGTAGCTGATGTTCGGATCCATGTAGTCGACGTCACCCGCCCCGAGCATGTTCAGGGTGCCGCCGGTGACCGCGGCGCCCGCGGTGCTGCTCCCCGTGTCGCTGGTGCCGCTGCTGTTGTTGCAGGCTGCCAGTGAGAGGGTGGTGACGGCAACGATCGTTGCAGCCGCCAGCCGTCTAGCGGTGCTGGCCATTGGTCCTCCTCCAAGACTCGATAAGGCCGAAGCTAGGAGCGGACGGATGCCGAGCGAGGGTGTTTCACGCAACCGTCAAGACTTCGTCATCGGCCCGCGCAGCGCAGATGACGAAGTCATGACAGCTGTAATCCTCGAAAACTCCCAGCGGCGAGCGACACTGGTGGGGTGCCTCACAGCTTGTTGTTGGTCGATGACGAACCGCGGATCAGGCGGGTACTGCGGCTCGCCCTGGAGGACGAGGGCTACCAGATCTCCGAGGCGGCGAACGGCCTGGACGCCCTCGCGGCGCTGCGCCGGGAGCCTCCGGACGTGGTGCTGCTGGACCTGATGCTGCCGGACAGGGACGGTTTCGCGGTCTGCCGGGAGATCCGGCGGACCAGCGCCGTACCGGTCATCATGGTGACCGCGCGCACTGACAGTCACGATGTGGTCGCAGGTCTGGAGGCGGGCGCGGACGACTATGTGACGAAGCCGCTGGTCGCCAAGGAGCTGTCCGCCCGGATCCGCGCGCTGCTGCGCAGGGTGGAACCAGCCGGTACGCCGTCGTCCGACCGGTTCCTGGTGGGCGACCTGGAGATCGCCGTGGGGGCCGCCCAGGTGACTCGGGACGGCGTGGTGCTGCCGCTGACCAGGACCGAGTTCAAGCTGCTGGTCGAGCTCGCGGACGCCGAGGGCAAGGTCTGCAGCCGCGAGCACCTGCTCTCGAAGGTCTGGGGCTACGGGTACTTCGGTGACAGCCGGATCGTGGACGTCCACATCCGCCGGCTGCGGCTGAAGATCGAGCGGGATCCGGCCAGTCCGAAGCACCTCGTCACGGCCCGCGGCCTGGGCTACCGACTGGTGAGCTGACGTTGCGGCGCTTCGGCCTGCGGGACCGGGTGATCCTGGCCTACGGTCTGCTGGCTCTCTGTCTGTCGGGCGTGCTCGCCCTGGTGACCTACAACGTCGTCTCGGACTACCTGACCCGGCAACGTACCTCGTCCGCGATCGTGGAGACGACCGACAACGCGGCGGCTTTGCGGTACGGGCTCTACGAGACCGCGCCGTCCTGCCACAACGTCCCCGACTGCGACACCACGCCCGTGCCGAGGTCGAACCCGGACGTGATGAACCTGCTCGACTCCCTGCCGTCCACCGACTCCGCGGCCTCGCTGCTGTTCTTCAACAACAAGTGGGTCGCCGCGGTCGGCAGTCCGGACGATCTGCCGGCGGACATGGTGCAGGCGGCCCGCTCCGGCACAGAGGTGAACCGGCGGATCACCGTGGCGGGCCAGCAGGTGATGGCCGTCGGCGTGCCGTTGTCGCGGCAGGGCGAGGCCTTCTTCCAGTGGCACCCGCTGAACAGCCTCGACGAAACCCTGCTGACCTTGAAGATCACCCTCGTCGCCGCGGCGATCGTGACGGCCATCATCGGCCTGGCGGTCGGCAGGCTCGCGAGCACGTTGGCGCTGCGGCCGCTCGCCAAGTTGACCCAGGCCGCGGCTGCCGTCGCGCGGGGGCAGCTCGACGCCCGGCTGAAGGCCGAGGGCGACCCGGATCTGACCGGTCTGGCCCGCTCGTTCAATCAGACGGCCGCCACCCTGGAGCAGCGGGTGTCGGCCGATGCGCGGTTCGCCGGCGACATCAGTCATGAACTGCGGACGCCGCTGATGACGATGCTGAACTCGATGCAGCTGATCCAGAACCACCGGGCCGAACTCCCCGCGGCGGTCCGCGAGCCCGTCGAACTGCTAGGCGACGACCTGGACCGGTTCCGCCGGCTGGTGATCGACCTGCTGGAGATCTCCCGCGACGACGGCGGCGACCAGGGGATGCGGGAGCTCGTCCGGATCGGCGACCTGGTCCGGGCCGCGGCGGACGAGACCGCCGGCCGGTCGATCACCGAGGTCGCGCCGGACGCGGCCGACCTGATGCTGCAGGCCGACAAACGCCGGCTCGAACGCGTGATCGCCAACCTGGTCGAGAACGCCGAGGACCACGCGGGCGGCTGCAAGGGCGTCAGCGTGATGGCCGGCGGCCTCGGCGTCGTTGTGTACGTCGACGACGCCGGCCCGGGGATCCCCGAATCCGAACGGGAGCGCATCTTCCAGCGGTTCGGCCGGGGTGACCGGGACGGCAAGAGCCGGGGGATCGGCCTCGGGCTGGCGATCGTCGCCCGGCACGTGGAGTGGCACCACGGCATCATCCGGGTCAAGGACCGCCCCGAGGGCGGCGCCCGCTTCATCATCGAACTCCCCGCCAAACCGCTCTGACGAAAACCAGCTGACGTCGGCCGGTGCTCCGGCCTACCCTGGCGTCATGGCTACTTGCCTCTGTGTCTAGCTGCGCGACCCGCTTCCCCACCAGAAGTGCGTCCACCAGCTATCACGGAGAGTAACCATCATGATCACCGTCCGCGGTGTCGACATCCGTGTCGGCGCCCAGCTCCTCTTGTCCGACCTGTCCTTCCACATCGGGCCCGGAGACCGCATCGGTCTCGTCGGCCGGAACGGCGCGGGCAAGACCACCCTGCTGAAGGCCCTGGCCGGCGAAGACCGCCCTGCCACCGGCTCGATCAACGTCACCGGATCCGTCGGCTACCTGCCACAGGACCCGCGCGCCGCGGATCCGGCCGTCACCGTTACCGCCCGGATCCTGTCCGCCCGCGGACTCGACATCGCCGTCGACCGCCTGCGGAAGGCGGAGGCGGCGATGAGCAGTGCCGTCGGCGAAGCCCAGGAGCGCGCGATGGCGGCGTACGCCGAGGCCGAGGCCGAGTTCCAGGCCGGCGGTGGCTATGCGGCCGAGGCGGAAGCGGCCCGCCTCGCGGCAGGCGTCGGCCTGCCGAATCGTGCCCTGGAACAGCCCGTCGGCGAACTCTCGGGTGGTCAGCGCCGCCGGGTCGAGCTGGCCCGGATCTTGTTCGCGGAGCACGACACCCTCTTGCTCGACGAGCCGACCAACCACCTGGACGCCGATTCGGTCGTCTGGCTCCGCTCGTTCCTGCTCGGCTACCAGGGCGGCCTGGTGGTGATCAGCCACGACCGTGAGCTGCTCGCCGCCACCGTGAACCGGGTGTTCCACCTGGACCCGCAGCGCCTCACGATCGACCTCCACAACACGGGCTGGGCGAAGTACCTCGCCCAGCTCGAGACGGATGAACGCCGGCGCGCGCGGGAACGTAGTACGGCGGAGCGCAAGGCGGCGGTCCTGCACGCGCAGGCGGACAAGATGCGCGCGGGAGCCACCACGGCCGTTGCCGCGCGCAACATGGCTCGCCGGGCGGACAAACTGCTCTCCGACCTCGAGCCCGTACGCCGGGCCGCGCGGGTGGCTCGCATTCGCCTGCCCGAGCCGGCGCCATCGGGAAAGACACCGTTGAGCGCCAGCGGCCTGACCAAGTCGTACGGCGGACTCGACGTACTCAAGGGCGTCGACCTCGCCGTCGACAGGGGGAGTCGGCTGGTCATCCTCGGTCTCAACGGCGCGGGCAAAACCACCTTGCTGCGGATCTTGGCCGGTCGGGAACAACCGGACAGCGGCCGCGTGGTGCACGGTCACGGGCTGAGGCTCGGGTACTTCGCGCAGGAACACGACACGCTGGATCTCGCCGTCACGGTTCGCCAGAACCTGGCCTCCGTAGCGCCGAGGCTCACCGACGGCGAGGTCAGAAACGTGCTCGGCTCGTTCCTGTTCAGCGGCGACGACGCGGACAAGCCGGCCAGGGTCCTGTCCGGTGGCGAGAAGACCCGCCTGGCCCTGGCCGGGCTGGTCCACTCGGGCGCGAACGTGCTCCTGCTCGACGAGCCGACGAACAACCTCGATCCCGCCTCGCGGAACGAGGTCCTCGGTGCGGTCGGCAGCTATCCGGGAGCGATCGTCATGGTCACCCACGACGAGGGCGCCATCGAAGCCCTCCAGCCCGACCGGGTGCTGGTGCTCCCGGACGCGGCAGAGGACCTGTGGACGGACGACTACCTGGACCTGGTCTCCCTCGCCTGAGGCGATTCCTTTGACGGGCAGTCGGAGTCTGCCTCCTCGAACCAACGAATTCGAGGAGGCAGACTGATGCGAGTGGCGACGTCCGAGTCCGAGGGATTTGTCCGGGAGGCCGAGGGGTTCCGGCGAGAGTTGCTCGCGCACTGCTACCGGATGCTCGGCTCGGTCGACGACGCCGAGGACCTGGTCCAGGAGGTGATGCTGCGCGCCTGGCGGTCGTACGAGAAATTCGAGGGCCGTTCCTCGGTCCGCACCTGGCTGTACCGGATCGCGTCAAACGCCTGCCTGAGCGCTCTCCAGCACCGCGACCGCCGGTACGTGCCGTCCGGGCTCGGCGCTCCGGGCGACGACCCAGATGGCACGATCGAGCTCGCCGGGCCGGAAGTCCGCTGGGTCCAACCGATCCCGGACTCCCTGGTCGATCCGGCCGAGATCGTTGCCGGGCGCAACCACCTTCGACTCGCCCTGATCGTCAGTCTGCAGCACCTCCCACCGCAGCAACGTGCGGTCCTGTTGTTGCGCGAGGTACTGGCCTTCTCCGCCGCCGAGGTTGCCGGGCTGCTCGACCTCAGCGTCCCGGCCGTGAAGAGCAGCCTCCAGCGCGCCCGCGCGAAACTCGATGAGCTGGAACCGGACGGCGACCAGATCACCGAGCCCTCCGACACTCGCGCCCGGGCCCTGCTGGACCAGTACATCGCCGCCTTCGAGAACTCCGACGCGGTCGCGATGGGAAAGCTGCTCCGCGACGACACCGTGCTCGAGTTCAGCCCGTCGCGCACCTGGTTCTCCGGCCTCCGGACCTGTCTGCCCTACCTGGCGAACTACGCCCTGGGCTCACCCGGCGAGTGGCGGATGATCCCGACCGCAGCCAACGGACAACCCGCGGCCGCGACGTACCGGCGTACCGAATCAGGCACCTACGAGCCCCTCGGCATCGCAGTCCTCACCCTCGCCGACGACGGAATCGCCCGCATCACCGTCTTCGGCGACCCCACCCTCGTCACCACGTTCGCCTTCCCCGCTGCAACCTGACCTGCAGTCCATTCCTGCGCACGAACAAACAACAGCCGGTATCCGGGCACCCCGGGTGCGCCGGCACCCCGGCACCCCGGCACCCCGGACATGCCCAGGTGCGCCGGGTGCCGGGGGTCCTGT
>Ga0193717_1000269_pt1 | contig 38904 bp, 46 predicted proteins | sample U2c2metaG_FD_145900 | JGI IMG/M metagenome (GOLD analysis project Ga0193717, IMG submission 145900) | Soil microbial communities from a riparian zone of the East river system, Colorado, United States - U2c2 | ecosystem: Environmental > Terrestrial > Soil > Riparian zone | place: USA: East River... | reverse complement strand
CGGTCCATACGAGATATACGGCGCCACTGCCTTTTGAGTGCGCTCCGAAAGTGTTTTTATATCTCGCTTAATATAACTTTGGGTAAACTTTTCAATAATGCCGGCAAAGGTTACGTTCATAGGGTTTTCGCCGATTTGCATTTTGAACTTGCGCGGTTTGCTGTGTAGCAGCAGGTCCATTTCTTCAGGACTAAAATCGCTCAGCTTTTTATCATTATCGAAAAAGCCTGAAGCACGGAACACATCGTTTTCCCACGGTGCAAACATCGCTACTTGCACGCCGCCTTCGTTGAGTGACTTAGTGGTGTCAAGAAACGTATCCGAAATCACGGTTAGTTTTTTGCCTATTCCGCCACATTCCGGGCACATACCGCGCGGATCGTTAAACGAAAAGAGATTAGAGGCGCCAATAGAAGGCTTGCCGGCACGGGAGTAAAGCAAGCGTAGTATTGTGTAAATATCGGTAATAGTACCAACGGTAGAGTGCGCGCCGCCGCCGAGGCGTTTTTGATCAACAATCACTGCCGTGCTCAAATGCTCAATCGCATCGGCGTCAGGTTGTGGGTAGCGCGGCAACAAATTACGAATAAACATACTGAAGTTTTCGTAAAGCTGGCGCTGGGCTTCTGTGGCAATGGTGTCAAACACAATCGAAGACTTTCCCGAACCAGAAACTCCGGTAAAAATAGTAATCTTACGTTTTGGAATGCGCAGCGAAACGTCTTTAAGGTTGTTTTCGCGTGCACCTCGGATCTCTATATATTCCTGCGCCATGTTATTGTACCGCCTTATAAAGTGGGTGACTATGCTCAATACCGGCTTGCTCGGCTATCTGCTTGGCTGCCGGGTTACTTGCGATTGCGGCTTCGATGGGATCGCTCGGTAGTATCGTATTATCGGTTACGATGACGGTTGCCGGCAGTTTGTCGTACCCGTAGGGTTGCTTGTCCCAGAAGTTCCCCCGGAATGTTACGTGGTGAATTGGTGGGATAACCCTAAGGACAGTTGGTGTATCTGCTCGGTAGATAATATTGTTTTCTACTACGGTCCAGGCAGTGGCGTAGTCGGGATAGAACCCGAAGTTGTAAGAGGTAAGTGTGTCACGAATAACATTTCCGCTTACCAAGGCGCCGTCATCGTACGATGTACCCTGTGCACTGGCGAGGTTAATACCGCCGCCATCGGCTAGTAGGTTCATGCTATTAAAAACAAGATTGTTGGTAATCCTTACGCCGCGTGTTGCACCATCACCATAGCCAACGATACCAGCGTGGGGTACATCGTTAATTTGATTGTGAGCGATTATCGTATGTTGCGCTTCTACAACGAGTACAGCCGAAGATCCGTGGTATTCGTTGCCTATATGATGAAACCAGTTGTTTTCGATACGATTATGCTTGGTTTCTTGGTTGGCGACTTTATCGGCTGACGGACTTCCTACAGTGAGTGCTGTAGCCGAAATATCTTCGAATACATTACCCGTTATCGTATTAAAAGAGCATCCCACGGCAAACTCCAGGCCGCCAGTACCTATATGAGTAAAACGATTGTTTTCAAATGTAATTGCCCGGGAGTGTTCAAAGGTAATTGCGCTTGGCATGTATTCCGATTCGCTTGGAACGGTTACCCAGGCGTCTTCGTCCAGCTTAATTTTTTGCAAGCCGCCGCCTACATAGTACGTTGCACCGTGATAATGCACGAAGCAATTAGGTCCGCTGGGCACTTGCCACGTTGCATGCGCAAAAGTGAGCCCGCGGAATGTCACGTTACGAAGCGGTGCGCTTTCGGTGCCGCGGCCCTGAATAAGCGCTTCGAGTATAGGAATAATTGCCTGTACGGTTTGCATGTCCTCATCTTTTCGAGGAATGTAATACAGTTTGTGCTGACCGGGCATCGAGCTATCAAATACGAACGTGCCGGGCTCACTCAGGAAGCCGAGCCCGTTTTCTATACTGGTCGGTCGGGACATACCAAGGTTCGAGACGGCATTCTTTCTCTCACCCTCAGGGGCCTTGGATTTATAAAGATTGCTTGCCCACGTAAAGGCAGGCTGTTTCATAAGAATACTCGTAGAGTCGTGGCTGGCTTTTATCGCTTCAATGCCAATGCGCGCTTCGGACCATGGATAAATACCGGTGTATACAAATTCCAAATCTCCCGTGTTGCCCCAGGTTTGCGGCTGCGTATTATCAATATCGTAGCCAGCAGTCGTTCGAGTCAGTGGCCCTGAAATATCGGTGAGGGTAGCCCGTGGTGCTCGTTTGCCGTTAACGAACAGTTGTCGTGTTCGGATATCTCCTATGTTGGCGACCCATATGTTTTTATCGGCATCGTGCAACTTCCAGGTGGTAATTTCTTTGCCGCCGCTTACGGTAGCGTCTTCCTGAGCGTTGGTTCCATACCCGTAGGCTTGGTAAGACACGTGATGTCCATTAAGCCCAGCATCGCTCTCGGCTGCAAGTAGGAGCGGCGAGGCAAGGTAGTGAATACCTGCGCGTAAATGAATAATGACATCTCCCTGCATTGATGCGATAGAGTCACGGGCTTTTTTATGAGCAACGGCAAGGGTTGCAAGGGGCCTAGCGAGCGTACCAGGGCCAGTATCATCCCCATCTATTGCTACGAATAACTCATGCGCTTGATTTTGTACCACTCTTATCCCTCCTTTTACTAATTCTTTCAGTAAACAATAACATACAAATACTATCTATTCAAGTTTGAATAGATAGTATTTTGTGATACACTTGCTGCACTATGTCAGCAAGGTTAATGGTACTCGGACTCGTCAAGCGTGAAAAACAAACCCACGGGTACGTTGTGTACCGCGAGCTTGCTTCGTGGCAAACAGAGCAATGGTCGAAGGTGCGACCGGGCTCTATTTATCACGCGCTCTCTCAGCTCGAGAAAGAGGGATTTTTACGCAATACAGGAATAACCAAAGGCACAGGTCCGGCTCGTACTAACTACGAAATTACTCCGGCAGGAGAGGTTGAATTCATGCAACTCGTTGAAAAGGCACTTGTCGAATATGACCTTGACCTATTCTCGGCTGGCTTAGCATTTATGCACGAACTGCCTCGCCTGCGAGTAATTGAGCTGGCAAAGCAGCGCCTTGAAGCCAACCAAGAAGTAAGTATGTTTCTAGGAACGCTACCTCGTGAGGCCGACCCGACTGCTCCGGCTAAACACCCGGAAATTATTAGCGCTTTTACAAACTTCTTTGATAGCGCTGCTTCGTGGCAACGTGATTTTATTAAGCGTCTAGAGAGAGGTGACTACGTTTTTGCGAACGAATAAATTGTGTTCTTATCAACTGTTATTGTTGCTATGATTAGGATATGAATGAAAACTTTGTAGAAATGCTAGCAGTGGGAGGCAAGTCGAACTCCCTCGGTAGAGTTAACGAAGTTATAGAACTTGTACTGGGCGATAAGCCTCGGCTTGATGAGCTGTATGATTGTCTTTTTGATGCAGATGCATGGATAAGAATGCGTGCCGCCGATGCGCTCGAAAAAATCTGTCGTGAGCACCCTGACTGGCTCTTGCCATACATCGATAGATTTACCGCGGAGTTGGCCACAAGCAGTCAGCCGTCTATACAGTGGCACCTGGCCCAGATTTATAGGCAGGTTTATGTAACGGATGAGCAGAAACACCTCATTATAAACTGGCTCAAGCATCTATTATCTTCCCGAGAGGTTGATTGGATAGTCGCAGCAAATGCCATGGATACGTTGGCTACATTTACGAGAGACGGTTCTTTCTCTGTGGCCGAAATGATTTCATTACTCAAAATACAGCAGCGGCACAAGTCTAATGCAGTGATTAAGCGCGCCAATAAATTACTTACTGAATTGTCAGCAAAATAGTGGCTTGGAAGTTGGAACTCAATTAATCTAGAGTAAACATCAACTAACTATCACCGATTACCACCTAGCTATTTTCATATTGACACAGGATGTACCATCAACTATAGTTAACGAATAAGTTAACTATTATGAATATACCTTACGATTCACCCCAGCTCGATGCTATCCTTGATGCGCTGGCAAATCAAAAGCGCAGAGGGATTGTTGATACTCTATCGCTGAGTCCATCAACGGTAAAACAGTTGGCAAGTCAGCATAACCTATCACTGCCTGCTATTCACAAACATATTCGTAGTCTGGAAAATGCAAACCTAATCGTTCGCCATAAAGTTGGCAGGACTAATTTTGTGGCGTTAAACCCAGAGACACTCGGCCTTGCTCAGGGCTGGATCATGCAATATCAAACCAGCTGGGGCAACGCACACGCCACATTAGAAAACTACGTTTCCGGGATGCGAGAATGAATTCTGGAAACAGTAGGGTATTAATAAAAAAATGGCTCAATATGTGAGTCGGAAGGAGACAAAAAATAATGGGGAAATTTGTATACGTTTACTATGCAGGTAAAGATACCGATGCAGGTGACAATGAAGCTTGGGGTAAATGGTTTGGTGAGCTGGGGAGTAAACTGATCGATGGCGGTAATCCATTTAGTGATGGCAACGCCGTTTACAAAGGTGGCGTTATGGCTATTGAAGAAAAACCGGTGACTGGTTATAGTATTGTCAATGCCGACAGTATGGAAGAGGCAACTGAGCTGGCAAAGGGCTGCCCTCTGGTTGATTCTGATGGCGGTGCTGTCTGCGTTTACGAAGCGCTACCTATGTAATAAGAGAGAATTCACTGCTAAAACGACCTTCGGGTCGTTTTAGTTTTGGCATAGATTCCTAATCTGTTTTATAAGTGGTGTACGGTCTCAATGCAAGTTGAACATGCTGCCTGATGTATTCTTCAATAGTGTTCTCTTGGGTCATTGCCCAAACGTGTCCAGCGCCATGCAGTATCATTTCAAGATGCCGGGCAAGCTCATCAACATTCGTTATGGGGGCAAGTAAGTCACTTTGTTGGGCTTTTTCGAGTAGTTCCTTAATTTGGAGGTGACGGCGCTCAAATGATACCTGGTAGTTATTGTATAGTTCTTTGTCACGAAAATCCTGTAAAAGAACTTCTTGTCCATTGGTAAAGCGCTGAATGGTTGAGGCAAACTTCAGTTCGGTGACAAATTGAACAATAATTGCCTCGACTGGTGAGTGTGTTTCGCTTATTGCTCTGGCAACTTCTTTGTCTGTAAGCGTTAAGGCATAGCGGTCGGTTTCTAAGATAAGTTGTTTTTTATTTTTGAAGCGGCGAATCAAGGCTGTTGGAACTAATCCAACTTTCGCTCCAAGACTCTCAAAAGTAAATTTGCTCGGACCAACCTCCATAAGCAACTCATATGCTTCAGCGAGAATGTCTTGAGTTGATATTGACCGTGGACGTGCCATACGTTATCCTTTAATTAGTGAGTATATATTCACTAATATACAACTGTTTGGCTATCTGGTCAATTATAAAGGAGAATTATTATGGGAAAAGTTATTATTCACGCAACTATAACACTCGATGGTTTTATGGCGGATACAAAGGGCAGCATCGACTGGATGTTCGATTTTGGCGATAGCGATGAGAAGGTAATCAACACATTCATGCAGGAGCTTGGTGCTGTAATTGGTGGCGCCAACAAGACACAGACGGTCGAAGAGGGTGAGATACCTTATGGTGGTATGCTGAAAATTCCCATGTACCTTATGACCCACGAGGCGCATGAGCCGATTGAAAAGGACGGCATAACCTATACGTTCATTGTTAACGATATTGCGCAGGCTGTGGGTGAAGCCAAAGCTGCCGCGGGCGACAAAAATGTTGCTCTTTTGGGCGGTAGTATTTCCCGACAATGCCTCAAGCTGGGTCTTGTGGATGAAATTCAACTGCACGTGGTGCCAATGCTGCTTGGCGAAGGTATCTCGCTCTTTGGCGGGCTTGGAGAGCGGATTGATTTGGAGCGGATCGAAGCAGTCACCACTACGGGCATAAACGACCTACGGTACCGTATCGTTAAGTAGTTACATTTTAATATAACTTTTCTATTCGGCTAATGAGCAAAGTATTACTCTCTTCGCATCTTCGTGTGAGTGGCTGACTATAATGCTAGAGACAAAAGCCGGAGCGAGGGATTCTTCACTCCGGCAGTTTTCTTGTTTTTATGATCCGGTGGTTAAGCAGTAGACTAGTATTTTCGTAGAACGTTAGGGTCGCTTGGTTCTCGTTCAACCATTAGCGCAATAACGCTAAACTTGTTCCATGAAATGGTGGTTTCGTTTGCCTCCGCTGTATAATACGTTGAAAGCGAGTCACCCACCGCGATTTTTAGTTTTTCAGGGTCCGTGTGTGCATAGATTGAGTCATACTGGGCAAGGCCGTATACTGTCGTTTGGTTGTAGCGAGCTACCACATCGTAGGGTGTTTGAAAGATTATTTTGTGGCCATTATTTTCTAAAATAAAATGGTCGTTTGTGTGTTCAACCAAGGTACCTTGTATTTCTTTAGTGCTTCTCGGTTGGGGAATAGATGCCCCGCCCCGACCCGCAACGAGCGTCACGGCGCTATAACTTGACGGGGTAACGCAATCCATTGTCTCATTGTTTTCGCATGGCTTTACGGTGCGGATATTTTGCTGCTGGGAAGGGTCATAGTACTTAAGCGCCTCGATGGGCTTGAACACTGCAATGATCGGCTGGTTTGCGCTAATGTTACGGATATCTCGGTAGGCAAGTACTTCATCGCCCACCTTGAAGTCAGTCGGGTTTATCTGTTGAACATCTTTGTCGTAAAAACTAACACTGGCATCAAGCGGTCCGTAAAGAGCATCGCGTATTTTAAGCGAAATCGTATTGTCGCGGGTGCTCGTGACGGTACCGCTAGCTATTCCGCTTGTGAGTATGGCGCCACGAAGGTCTAGCCGTTCATTAACCAATAGTAAGTGGCAATGGGCATTAATATAGTTAGCTGCATCTTCCTTGGAAAGCTCAACACCTTCTTTTAATTCGTAGCGCTCAGAACGGGCCTGTTCGAGTTCGCTGCAAGTGTTTTTTTCTACGGTAATTTGTGTTTTGCCGTTTGGACTTATGCGAGATTCTTTTACGGTTGGCTTTGCGGCTTCAATTACCTTTACGGCAGCATAGCTAATGCCTCCAATGCCAATTACTGTCGCTAGGACAATGGCAACGAGTAGTGCTATGGGTAGTTTACGTAACTTCATAATGAACGTCTCCTTGTTTAGTTGTTCATTAGTTGTACGAATGACGCGGCTATTTATTGCACGGACTTTAATGGCATCCATAACTTGGGTAACAAATATGTCGTTACCTTCAGTAGCGCGCCGAGCGCCGATAAGTTTACTTTCAAGGGGTTCAAAACGTTTCATGCTAGCTCCTTTCTAAGGTCGGCTTTTGCGCGGCGAATCCATGATGCAACCGTACTAACAGACGTATTGTGCTCGTGCGCAATTTGTTTATAGCTTTTTCCTTGCCAGTAGTAGGCCTTTACTGCCACTGCGTAAATAGGGGGTTCAAGTGTGCTCACGGCACTACGGATTGACTCGACATCGTCGTAGGGCAAGTCTTTGTCCCAAGACAAATCGGGCAATTCATCGATGTTATAATCGCTTTGTTTTCGTTGCTGTCGAAGCTGGTCAATGCAAAGATTGCGGGCTATTTTATAAAGCCAAGTGGAAAACGATGCCTTTGTATTATCAAACTTTTTTAGTTTGTCGTAGGCGTTTATAAAGGCTTGTTGAGCAGCGTCTTCTGCCGAGGTGCGATCGCTCAGTAGGCGCTCGCAGTATATAATGAGTCCGGTGTGGTAGCGCTCTACGATAATACTGTAGCTATCTATGTCGCCCGCCAGAACAGAATCTATGGCTTGTTGTATGTTTTGTTGCATCATGTCTATTATACGAAGCAATGTGGTGTTTTATTGCAGGGATTTTATTTGGGTTCAGTGCCAATATTTAAAAAAGAAAGATGCCCCGAACTCGACAAGGCACCAATCGGGTGCGATGGAGCTCGGGGCAGTGAACGACGGATTGTTAGGACTTTCGTCTGCAGAGCCAAGCGATGGCGTAACAGGCAGCCATTACAGCCAGGACCATGGACACCGCCCGTGAGACCCATAAAGAGCCAATCGGTTGGCTGTCCCGCTCTTGGCGAGCTTCCTACGATAGCTCTTTTGACCACGTCAACCAGGCCGCCCGCTACAAGACAAACACCGGCTTTACCTAAACTACTCTCTGACACTAGATTATCCTAACTCTCAGGGACGGTATAATTCCGATCAAAACCTAGTCATCCGAAACAACGCTTCTTCGCTCAAAACCGAAGGCCACTATAATTTAACATAATTACGATGACCAGTCAATGGAAGATGGCGGTTTGCGCGGCGTTATTGTGTCAATAAAACATACCCAAACTATAGCTTAAATGATATAAGTAATTATATGATCTCTTACTCCGAAGCCAACTATGTCCGAAATTTTTCTAAGGAAATAACCGAAAAAACAAAAGATTTGCCGCTCTACCAGGGTGGTCCGGCGGTTGACTATACCGAGGCCTCGCATGCCTACGCTTTGAACGCGACGCTGCTGCACGACCCTCAGCGCGAGCGAGATGAAATACTTGCGGACGGGCCAAGTGAAGCGGCGCAGATTCTTTTAGTTGAACGGGCGAGTGGCCACGGGGTGGCGGGTAGTTTTAGTGGTGTTTCTGGCTATATTGATACTTTGCAAGACCCCAATGCTGATGAAGAGAACAATGACGTTCCATTTGATCCGATAGCGCATACATTACGAGAAGAATTTGAAACAGAATGCGGCTTTACGGAAGACACATTTAACCTTGTCGATTTTTATGCGGGCAGGGCGACTGTCGAGAATCGCACCTTTAGGCCTGGTGCCAAGATTAGCATCGTACCGATACTGGGGTTATGTGCTGCTAGGCCTGATATTTATGTAAATAGAGCTGAACTGGCGAGTTATAGGTGGATGGAGTTAGAAGCGCTAAAACACAGTAGGGATCTGTCACGGGGCTATCGTTCGACTACACTTCCTGCGGCCTTGGGCGCGATAGGCCTAAGAGGCGCAAATCAAAGGAGGTTGCTTGGTTAGCTAAGGTGTGCGTGGCAGCAAAAATGATTATTTCTTATGAGTGTCTAACGCTTCAAGTAGTTGTAGCAACTTTGTTGTTGTATTCCAGCTACGAATGGTCATAGATTTATAGAGCGGTGATGCCACAATTGCGCTTAGCCGGCTTTTGGTTCGTAGCGCGCTAAGCCGCTCGGAATAGATGACGCCGTTGCCTGGCCAGACTTTATCGACTCCATCACGGGGATTAAACACAGACATAGCTTGGTCTGAGTTGATATCTATGAGAAAAATTGCATCGCTATGGTGTTTCTCTGGTTGCTCGCCGAAGCCTTTGGGCTTGTTATTAATAACAGCCTGAAGTTGCTCGTAGCTCAGCACTAATACTTTAATGAGCTTACTATCGAGGGTAAAATTTTTAGACAATGCTTCTTCGATTTGAGATTTTATTTCGGCCGGATGCGTATTAGATTCTACAATGATGTTACCGCTGGCAATATAGGTTGAAATATTCGAAAATCCCAGTTCATCTAGGCACGCACGTAGTGCCGCCATCGGTACTTTATTTTTGCCGCCAACATTGATGCCGCGCAGAAGGATCACATAGGTATTCATTATCTTCATCTTACTCTCTATTTGCCAAGCATTAAAATAGGGCCAGTTGCAAAGGCTCATCTTTATCGATCGGTGTGTATTTAATTAACAGAGCCTCGATATACTCAGGATCCAAATGAAGCTGCTTTAATGTGGCTTCATTTGGGTAATAGCGGTATGTACTCATATCAAGTTTGAAGTCACCGTCAACTACTATGCCTTCTTTTTCAAGCAACTCTTTTTGCATTTGGGCGTTTACTTGCGGATTGTCTTTAATACTAATCAGTCCGGCATTATTTAACACCCTCCACCACGGAAAGTCTGCATCTAATTTTTGAAGCATCCAGCCCACTTCTCGAGCTTCTTTGGGCTTGCCTATATAGGCGGCCACTTGGCCATAGCTCATTACCTTGCCATAAGGAATGCTTTGGACGACTGTAAGGATGGATTTTTGGTATTCGTTCATAGAGTTTCTGGACGAGAAGTGCATGTAACTTCCTCATCTCTTATACTATTTTACACTAAATAATGGAGCTAATTGAATAGCCTCCTAGGAACGGTACGTGTCTATTTAGGGGTGAGGTTGATATACTATTTAAGATATGCCTTTAAAATTTTTATCTCATGCTAACTGGCCGTTCATCTTTCTTATTATTCTGTTTATTATGTTATATGCCTGGAGAATGAGCGGTATTTTATGGCTACCAGCGATTTCGGGCCATTTATCTAACTTTGCTCTAACTGGTAGTGCAATGCTGCTTCTTATTGGGCCGCGGAGCTTTAGACAGAAAACTGGCAGGATGAAGGTTATTATTGTCACTCTTATTTTTATAATGGCGAACCTTGTTGTTGAGGGTATGGCCGGCGGAACGCTCAATGGCTTTAACGTGCTCGATACTTACGATGCACTATTTGGTGTTGCCGCCTGCGGGATTATTGTGGCCGTGCATGTGTATATGACTCGAAGGTAGGTTTAGTAGGCTGCAATAATACACTGTTTAAGGGCCGTTATAGTAAAATAAGAATATATAAGGGGGTATATGAAAGAGAATTTAAGTACAAACGAGACGAAGCAAACATACGTGTTGATTCACGGCTCTTGGCACACCGGCGAGCTACTACAGGCTACTGCAGATAGCTTGCGTAAACAGGGCCATGAAGTCCATACGCCTACAATTGCAGGCCATGGAGCGGGGGCAGATAAAACAATATCACATGCCGATCAGGTGGCGTCAATAGCTCGCTACATTACAGAGAACGAGCTTAGTAATATCATTTTAGTCGGACATAGCTATGGAGGTACGATTATTACAAAGTTAGCAGAAGAAATGGCCGAGAGAATTCACCGCCTGGTATTTTGGAGTGCCTTTGTTTTAAACGATGGTGATTGCATCATTGATGAAGTACCGGCACCATTTCAAGGGTTGTTTGGGCAGCTTCGTGATGCTTCGCCAGATAAAAGTATTATGCTGCCGTTTCCTATTTGGCGTGAAGCGTTCATGAATACAGCAACGCTTCAGGAAGCTCAAATGAGCTACGAACTTCTTTCGTCAGAGTCCCAGGCAAGTTTTTATACGAAGCTAGACTTAAAGAAATTCTATGAACTTATTAACGGTCAGAAAATTGCTTGCAGTTACCTTCATTGTACTGGTGATATCGGTCTTCCTCCGGGGGACTATAACTGGTATCCACGCTTTCCTAACCGGCTTGGCTTATGTAGGGTAATTGAATTCTCCGGCGCAAGCCATGAAGCACTCTTTAACGATCCTGTTAATCTTGCTAAGCATATTATTAAAGCAGGGCGCGACTAGATTTTATTTGCGTTGCTCGTTTCGCGCGATGCAAAGCAACGCGTGCTCCAAAATCCGTACGAATGGTTGGGTCTGTCTGTATGTCTACCAACAGGGGTCCTGATACGTCTTTAACGGTTTGCTCGAGCGTTTCTAGGTCATTGCTGTCGATAATCTGCATGCCTTTAATGCCGTACACGCCAGCAAGAGCTGCCAGGTTGGGTGAAGGATAGTTTGCCTCGGCGGCCGGAATCGAGCGAGCCATAAGAGCTCCTCGCTCTTGGCCAAAACCTTGGTCATTAATAACAATAATCGTTATTGGGAGGTTATAACGGGCGATTGTATCAAGCTCGGCAATACTCATCATAAAGCCGCCATCGCCCACAATAAGCGTAATACGCTTTTTTGGACGCGCAAACGCTGCGCCAATTGCCACGCCGAGACCCTGGCCAATGGCTGAAAAATCTGAAGTCCACGCAAAGTCGCTATTATGTAAAACCTGAAGCATACGCATGGCAAAAATGGTGTTTTGGCCGGCATCAACAACGACAATCCGCCTCTTGGGAAGTATATCGTTAAGACGGGCAAATACAGTGGACGGGTTAAGCGCATTACTTTGGATAGGACTTTCTTTTTTAAGTGGGGTAGGGCTAAACCACGGCACCTGGTGGGCGGCCGGTACGAGCCTGGAGAGTGTTGCCGTTACTGTCGCGGCGTTGCCTTGCAAAAGAAGATAGTCACGCTGGTTTTGCGCCTTTTTGTCGTGGTCGATACGAATGACCGGTTTTTTGTGGGTCACAATGCGTTCATCAAGCGTCCAGTGGCTCATGCGAGTACCTATTGCCACGATGCAATCTGCCGTAGAGAGGGCCTCTGACCCAGTTCCAGCGCCAATGGTGCCGGCGGTTCCGGCGTGTGAAACATGGCCCGCCGCAAAGCCAAGTGCTGGCACCGTTGTGACAATTGGTGCGCCAAGTTTTTCTGCCAGTTCTATTACAGAAGCCTCGGCATTGCTATAGGCTGCTCCGCGTCCGGCAAGAATAACGGGGCGTTGCGCCCCTTTTAGCAAACTCAGTGCTTTCTTTAGGCTAGCCGCTGGCGGGAGAAGCTCCTTTGTCTTTGTATAGGCTAGCTGCTTTGCTGTGCTGACTGGCTCTTTCCAAAGCTGGGTGCGCATGTTAATAATGCCAATGCCGTTGCCACTCGCCAGAGTGGTGAGCACCGTCTGCACCTTTTCATGCATTGAAGCAGGCTCGGTAATGGTTGTTGCATTGTGACTTATCGCCTGGCAAAAGGCAGCCTGGTCGAAGCGTTGTTCATCGGTATTTTCGGGGTTGTCGCCTGTAATGAGCAAAACGCCCGAGCCGGCATTAAGGGCCGTAAGGAGCGATGTTGTTGTGTTGGTAAGGCCCGCGGCTTGCGTTACCGTGCACACCGCGGGAACGCTTCTGCCTGAGAACCGGGCGTATCCGTCTGCCATAGCCACCACACCTTGTTCGTGTCGTCCGTGCACAAGCGCAATATCGTGCCGAAGTAATGCACCAACAAAGTCCAGATTCGTATCACCCATCAAGCAAAAAACCCGTTCAACGCCCATTCTTTTGAGTTCGGATGCAAGGTAGTCTGCGTGGGTACGTTTACTCATTTGTTTGTACCTTCGAAGCGTGCGGAATAAGATGTCGAACCTTCTCCCATGCCTGCAGGAGCTGATTTGTCTCTTGGCGTGTGCCGACTGTAATGCGGATTCCTAATGACTTCATAGCTTTAACGAGTACGCCTTCTTTGCGAAGAATATCGGCAACTTGCTCTGCAATCTCTCCCACCGGCAGCCATACAAAGTTTCCATGGCCATTAACGGCCGGTGCTTTTAAAGCCTTAAGTTGTTGTGTCATATGGTGACGCTCGTTATTAATATATGCAATTCGTTTGCCAAGGTGAGACGAATGGGCAAGTGCTTCAATAGCAGCAGCCTGAGCGGGAACCGGAATAGAAAAAGGAACTCCGGCGAGCATTATTTTTTCAGCAAGCTCGGGCTGGGCTATAGCATACCCTACGCGTAAGCCCGCCAGACCATAGGCTTTTGAAAATGTGCGAGTCATCACGACATTAGGATATTCTTTTACCAGTTCGAGTGCTCTGACAGCGAGGGGATCGGTAACAAACTCCTGATAGGCTTCATCGATTAAAACAATGAGTTTTTTGGAGGTCTTTTTAAGAAATTGCACCACGGCTTCGTGGCTCACGACACCGCCTGTTGGTGTGTTGGGCGTGCAGATAATAACAATACTTGTTTTTGGAGTGATAGCGCGCGCCATAGCTTCAAGGTCGCAGGCATTATCTTTGAGACTAATAAGGTGAACGGACATTCCGAGCCCCTTTGCCATAAAAGGGAAAGCATCAAAGCTTGGCCAGCCAAATGCCACTTCGCCCTGGCCCGAGGCAATCATTGCCTGGTGAATAATACCGGCACTTCCATTACTGGCTGCAACCCAATCAGCTGGAATGGCAAAATGACTGGCGATTGCCTGGCGAAGTGTGTGCGAATCGAATTCCGGGTAGCGATTGGACTGCGCACAGGCTTTTTGTGTTGCTTGAATGATTGCCTCGTGCGGTACGAAGGGCATCTCGTTTAAGCCCAATTGGGTAAGTGTCTGTGTCATTTTCTCTCCTTGTATAAGTACTGTGACGATTTTTAGTGCTAAATAATAGATCAAAGAGAAAACAAAAGAGACAAACCTATGGCGCGTATTTTTGTCTTTAGTATCATTCCCACCATGACATACCTAAGTATAGCAAATCTTGAGGGTTGCTTAATATGATAATTGTTATTCATTTATATATCTAAATAGTCAAACTTATGATATTGTAAAATATGCCGATTGAGTCAGACAGGTTGGTGTGCGGCTACTAAGATCCAAATTATGAAATCTGAAAGTCTATTTGTATTTGAAAAATCACAGTACCCAAGCGGTGCTTTTTCTGAAATGGGAGAGAATCTGCGTGTGCTCACCCGAGATGAATCGTCATTTGTTCCACCGGTTCGTCCAAGCCTGACGCTGCAAAAAGAGTGTCCTATTATTGTGGCAACAAGCCGTGACATTTTAAAGAATCGCCGCAATATCGAAAACATCATGACAATAGCAGACGGCTTGGTTATTTTCTTTTGTAGCGGTAATGCAAAAAAAGAGGATGTGGCAACAATTGCTCAGGCGCATCCAGGGCTTGAGTGGTTTGCGATGGATGGCCCGTATAACTACGATGTATATGGCAAGGATTTTGAAACGCCATACAGCCCGATAGCCTTTGGCAAGACGAACGATCTTGCAGAAAAGCGGAATATCGGCTTGCTTTTGGGCCGTGCCATGGGCTGGGAGGGGGTCTTTTTGCTTGATGACGACCTTGCCATTACGAAGCAGCACCTGCTTAAGGCAAAGAGTTTATTATTTTACAGCAATGCTTCAGCTGTTGGGTTTAGTGCCCGCTCTTTTCCTGATCATTCGGTGGTAGTGCACGCCAGGCGCCTGGTGAGTGATCCGATTGATTCATTTATTGGAAGCGGTGCAATGGCAATACGCACGAATAAGTCGCTGATATCGTTTTATCCGCATATTTATAACGAAGATTGGCTATTCATGCTGATGTATGGTTTGATTGGTGACGATGTGGTGTGGGCTGGGACAATTGAACAAGAAGTGTATAATCCTTTTAAAAATATTCAGCGTGCCAACAACGAAGAGCCGGGCGATATTTTAGGTGAGAGCCTGACGCTTCTTACTATGGCGCTGCGTAAAGAGTCGAAAAAATACGCCAACTTTGAAGAGATTACCAATAAAATACTAAAAATCGCTAATGAGTCATTCTGGGAAAAAGAAATTAACAAACGTATTTCTTTTATTCGTCAAACGCGGGAAGGTATTTACCGAAGAGGAATACTTACGCCTTATCGGCGCCAGGCGTTAAAAGCGCTCGACTCTTCACTTGAGCGGCTTATTGGAACGAGCGCTCAAGGTGGTGTTCGCGCCGAAGAGCTGACAGAGTGGGTGCGCCAGTGGATACGAGATTTAAAAAAGTGGAATGCAATGAAGCCTCCTGCCAGGCAGTGTACAAGCCTGGCTGAGGCGATTGAAGCGCTGGGAATGAAGAACGAGTTTGTTGGAAGCTATAAGGCAACTGCAGATCGAACGTCCGAATCTCACCTTGAAAAGTTCGTTGAGGACTCACGGGAAGTTTCGCTAAAAGATACAGACATCAATGAGGCCAAGGTGTTTGTCCCTCATCCGCGCAAAATCTTACAGAATCTGTCGCACACCTACGTTGTGCAGCAGTATCTGGAGGCTAATAACCTTGGAATTGACAGTATTATGACAAGCGCTGCGAAACTACGCTTTGATCGCCCTACGGTCAGCCTTCGGAGTGATAAGCCGCATGTGGCTGTGTGCATGATGGTGATGCCGGGCGAATCTATTGAGCAGATTACTCTATCGTTTCGTGATACATTGCGCGCTGCCCCTGTATCAACGGCTATACAATTTATTGTATGGGTGTATGGCAGCGGGCGTTTTAGCCAGAATGAACTAGAGGTATACCGTAATCAGGTGATAGCTAGTCTGGTCAGGGAGTCTTTTGGGACGAATACGTTTTTGCGTTCAAGTATTATCATAGGGCAAGATACGAATATCGATCATATTATCAACACCTCGCTTGGTGAACTCGCGTTTGCCTACTGGAGCTGTGGTGTGGCTGGTGACCATTCCGTATTTGTTGTCAACTCTCGCAATGAGCTGCTGCGATGGGGTACTTTTTGGGAATTTATGAGAGGGGAGCATAAAGTTCCAGGTAAGTCTCTTCAGGCGCATTTACATTCTTTGCCGCCACCCGCTTGGCGCACCGGGGCGATTTCACAAAAAGAAGACGAGATTGCGCAGGCACACGTACGGCTACGGCTTGCGGGACTCCCTGTAGTACCATTGCTTCCATCGACAACCCGTGCACGACAACGAGCCGTTGCAATGGGAAAGCGCATGCACCGGGCTAAATTGAGCTGGTCAGAAATTGACAGCCTCGCCTATAACTTCCAGTTTCACCATGAAGATGATGAAGATTCGGTTATTGCGGTAAAGAAGAATGTTTGTATTCCAGTAGTCTACAGCGATGATCTGCCGAGGGATAAACACGAGCGCGCACGAGAAATAATTGCAATTATGCAAAACCAGGGTGTTGGGTTGCGAAGCTGCAGCGTGGTTGTCTATGGGGCCGAGGGGTGTACATGGAAAGATTTGGAGCGGTATCGCCGAGCCCTTGCTAAAATAATAAAAGCACAAGAACCAACTCAGAATATTGTGTTTACATCGCTTATATACCGGCGTTCCGGCGGTGAAGACACGGCGCTGTTTCGTAAGCGTGTGACTGCAACGATACTCTATATGCATTGGCTGCAAAACTACACGCAAAAGGTAGCTACTAAGTGGTTGCTGCTCGATAAGAAATAGTTTCAGATTAAATAATTTATAATAAAAATGTAGTATATATACTACATTTTATATTTAAAGTGCTATACTTAAAATTATATTACATAATTTATGAAAGAGAGGGTCCATGCCAAAAGACGATATCGTAGTTGAAGTAAAGAATCTACAGATGCGTTATGGTAACAATACTGTGCTAGACGGAGTAGATTTTGCAATAAAAAAAGGTGAAATACTTGTATTGCTTGGGCCTAACGGAGCTGGTAAAACGACTACCATTGAAGTACTGGAAGGCTTTCGTGGACGCTCTGGCGGTAAAGTGAAGGTACTTGGTGTTGACCCGGATGTTGGTGATGAAGAGTGGCGATCACGTATTGGAGTAGTGTTACAGTCGTGGCGTGACCACTCGAAGTGGGAAGTGCGAGCGCTCCTTAATCATCTGGGCAAATATTATGTCGCCTATTCAACAGCCCAGCGAAAACGGCCTTTTGATGCCGATGAATTGCTTGATAAAGTTGGCCTTACTGCGCACGCGGGTAAGAAAATTGGGCAACTTTCCGGGGGACAGCGCCGGCGCCTTGATGTGGCTATAGGATTGGTTGGTAATCCGGAGCTTCTGTTTCTTGATGAACCTACGGTTGGTTTTGATCCAAAGGCAAGACGGGAGTTTCACGATATAATACACAAACTATCCGACCTTGAGGATACGACCATTCTTCTTACTACGCACGATCTTGACGAGGCCGAGAAGCTAAGCGATCGAATCATTATTCTGGCAGGAGGAAAAATCGTTGCCAATGGCAGCGCGGATGCTCTGGCACGGGAAGTTGCCGGCAAGACAGAAGTAATCTGGATACAGAACGGCAAGCGGCACGTTCATTCAACCGCTGACGCTGCCGGTTATACAAGAAAGCTCCTTACTCAGTACGAAAGTGGAATATCTAACCTGGAAATTCATCCGGCCAGCCTTGAAGATACATACATGGCCGTAGTCCAAAAACATGAAGAACCAACAACCCCAAAGGAGGAGAAATAATGAATCGCACGCTTAATACGCTTCAACTTGGCATCGAACGTGGCTGGATGGAGTTTAAACTAGTTCTAAAGGATCCCCAAAGTATCGTGTGGATAGTAATAATGTTTGGTATATTCCTAACGGTGTTATGGTTTCAGCGTGGAACCGAGATAAACGGCATTTCGCTCGCACTCCTTACGCTGCCGAGCCTTCTTGGAATGCAAATTGCCAGCAGCGGATTCAATGACGTTGCAAGCGTACTTGCGGCCGATCGCGAAGATGGTACATTGTTTCGGGCCAAGGCAACGCCGCGTGGAATGAGCGCGTACTTTATCGCTCGAATCGTTGTGATATTACTCACGAGCATTGTATACTTAACGATTATTCTCATTCCAAGTCTGCTTATTGTGCCCGGATTATCAGAGACAATCAGTGTGGGTGACTTCTTTACCTTGGCCTGGTTGCTCATGCTGGGTCTGCTTGCCACCGCTCCATTTGGAGCAATTATCGGCTCAATAGTAAAGAGTTCTGGTGCTGGCTGGGGTTTAACGCTTTTGCCGCTCATTGTTCTTACAGCTATTTCTGGTATCTTTTACCCTATTACCGCGCTTGCGGGATGGGTACAGGCCATTGCTCAAGTTTTTCCAGTGTACTGGCTTGGCTTGGGCGTTCGCTCTGCTTTTAACCCCGAGGTAGCTGCCGCATTTGAGTTAACAGGTTCTTGGCGAACAGCTGAAACGGTTTTAGTTCTATTGGCATGGGCTATTGTCGGGCTGCTTATTGTGCCAAAAGTACTTCGAAAAATGGCTCGCCATACTTCTGGCAGCGAAATGCAAGCAGCACGTGAGCGCATGATACAGAGAGGGTATTAGTAGCCGATAATGGACAACGATGTAACACTTTACAATCGCATGGCGATGCTGCGTGTAGAGCGTAAAGTATCTCGCCGCGTCCTCGCCGATGCTCTCAATATTCACTACCAGACAGTCGGGTATTTAGAGCGCGGCGAATACAACCCAAGCCTTCAGTTGGCCCTGCGCATTGCCAATTACTTTGGGGTATCGGTTGAGACAGTCTTTTCAATGACGCCTTTTGACCAAATTGGAAAATCTTAGGAATTGTTCGTGAGTTGCGCTACCTCTTCTGGTTTTGTTGCTGATCTGGAGCTGCCTGAATTCATTGTTTTTTATTACGTCTCTTTGAATTGACCAGCGTATTCATAAAATGATTTAATAGTTGAGGTTCATTCTATTCCTAGTTAGGGAGTCTGGGTTGTCTAAGAAACCTGCTGAAGCTACGATATACAAACACGGTTCGATTGTATTTGGCATTGTACAGCCAGAAGAGCCCTTGGACATTCTTGAACAAGCCGCGCTTCACCGGCGCATCAAGGCGGTCAATGAAAGGGGGACATTCGGCAAGATTGATTTGCGTACGCTTGATTTTCCGAAGGATATCACGATTCAGGCGTTCGCACTTTTGCCTGAGAGTCGAGGTATCAGCACGTCTGCCTTCGAGCGATTTTTGGACGGCCTTTTTCCGGAACACGCCGTCACGGTCGTGTTGGTGAAAAACATCAACGACCTCCGTTTGATTTATGGGCTGATAGCTCGTGACATATTGCGCAGCATGGCCTAGAAGAACCACGTTACCCGAGCCTGCTAGGCTAGCAGGCTCGGGTAACGATTAATTTTGAAAATGCATTAAGACACAGCTGATTGTGAACTTCGCTCTTGCCAAGTTCTAGGGTTATGCTGTGAGAGATGGCCTGCCTACTTTAGAGGTAGGTGGCCTGTTTTGCCTAAGGATACATTTCGCGTTACTGTTTTGGGCGTAAGTCAGGTCCTTCGAGCATAATAAGACCAGCGGCTCTTTCAAGCCCAGCTAGGGCTACGCCGAGGTCATCGGCGAGTGCTATGGCAGCGTATCGTTGCCCCGTCTCGCTACCGGGGAGTGAGGACTCATTAGCCGCAGCATATATGTTATTCCTGAGAGCTTCAATTCGTAAAACATGGCCGAACGCTTCTTCAATTGGAATAACTTCCGGGAGTCCTGCGAGCTTCTGTTCGCGAACCGAGAAGTGTATCTGTTCGCCATTTGCGTCTTTTCTCATATTATGTATAACTTAAACACAATAAATTTAAAAAGTAAAGTAGACATTTTGTCGTATTCTTACTTAATATTTATTAATAATAAAACACATGGGCTGTTATAAGCCTTGTTTAAAAATATCTTCTGGATCGTAGACAGCTTTTATGGCACGAAGACGAGTAAGCGTTTCGGGCGGATACGCTGTATCAATGCTTGTCTTTGAACTGTCTGTTTGGAAATTAATGTAGGCACCTTTTACGAATGGTTTCATTAACTCCCATGACTCGTTGCTCTTCTCAAGCGCTTCAGCCGGTGCCAGGTCTGCAGGCAGGGGAAGGACCGACCAGATGACACCCTCATAGCCGCGGTGGGCAAACGCCGTAGCGTCCGATGCAATTCGGTCGACCTGTCCGCCGAGGCTTCGAACTTGAAAAATAGGCGTATTGGGCCGGCCGTAGCTGGCAACCACAGCATTTATAAAATCGGCGTCTATCGTTTTTACAAAGCCTGTTTGCGCAATTGGTCGCATGTCTTTTTGCTGCTTGGCTTCATCGAGCATTCTGTAATATGGTACCAGTTCTACTTCGTGATGTTGCAAGGTTCCCAGTTCAAGCAGCGGCTGCATGGCCGCACGAGCGGCAGCTTCATCATCGGCAGCGCAACACGCAAAAATCATCATCATTGGTGCGGGTTCAGGACCAAAGCCAGGAAGTATAATAAACGTTGCATTCAATTCCTCCGGTGCCTTGCGCATAACTTCGGCCCACTTAGTAAGGACTTGCTCGGCTTCATCTACTGGATACATAATCATAGCTTTGAGAATTTGTTTGAGCTCATGAGCCCTAAATTCAAACGAGGTGACAACGCCAAAGTTACCGCCGCCTCCTCGTATTGCCCAAAATAAATCACTTTCCTCGGTCTCGCTAGCCCGGACTACGCGTCCATCGGCAAGCACCACATCGGCTGCTTGCAGCTGGTCAATGGTAAGACCGTATTTGCGCACCTGCCAGCCAATGCCGCCGCCAAGGGTTAGGCCACCGACACCAACGCTGGTGGTATCGCCCGATGAAATAGCCAAGCCATCTTCGTTCAACTGCTTGGCAACATCACCCCATTTGGCACCTACGCCTACACGAACAATGTGATTCTTAGCATCGATTATTTCTACCGCGTTAAAGTTTGAGAGGTCAAGTACTACTCCACCTGCGTTGGTGGAGTGGCCAGCAAAGCCATGGCCACCGCTTCGAATAGAAAGAGGAAGGGTATGGGCTTTTGCAAACGTCACGGTCGCTGTTATGTCTTGATGGTTCTTGGCGTAAACAACAACCGCTGGGCTGCCCGCCACAATGAATGACTTTCTGGCTACTTCGTATTCTGCATGATCAGGTGTGACAATGTGTCCCGTGACACTAGTTCGAAAAGTATTTAATGCTGCCTCTTCCATTATTGCTCCTTGCTATTAATCATCGCTTCAAAGCGCGCAAACATACGATTCCAGCCGTCTTGCGCTTCGCCGCCGGTTCCTACATTGGTTTGAATTAATGTTACTTCTGTTTTGTCATTGAGCGCTTTAAACTCTACCGTTACAATTGAATTCGGATCAGTCCAACTGTACACTAACTTGTTTGGTTCATCATATTCAAGATAGGTGCCTTCCATATCAAACAAGTCATCACCCATTTTCATTTGTACGTAGCGGCGGCCGCCAACGTGATTTTCTGATACGGCTTGAGGCACATCAAGGCCTTCGGGTGCGTGCCACTGCTGTAGTTGTTCGGGTTGTGTCCAGGCGGCAAAGACCGCCTCAATTGGTGCGTTGATTACTCGGTTTACGTGTGCTGATGTATCCATTGTTTTCTCCTTTTATTTAACGATAAACTTTTCCAAAGAATCAAATTGCGATTCCCAGAAGGCTGAATATGATTGCAGGTAGCTCGTGACAGGAATGAGATTTTTGGCATTCAGCCGGACAATCTGTTCGCGTCCGCGGCGCTGTTTGGTAATGAGGCCGCTTTTTTCGAGTATCAGCAGATGCTTGGCGACTGCCGCAAAGCTCATATCGTACTGCTGGGCGATTTGACTAATGGTTAGCGCTCCCTTGGTGAGCTGCTGTAATATGTCTCGCCGCGTTTTATCCGATAAAGATGAAAACGCCGCATCCAGGTCTGATTTATATTCAACCATATGGTTGAATATAAAGGATAATTTATTGTAAGTCAATGCTTTTTGATATGAGGATGCAAAGGCAAGGGTTGCGTCCCTTCCTGACTAGAGGGCGAATTGACTGGTTATTGTACCTATTATATATTAATAGAGCTTCAGGCCTCAGCTATTTCGAGGTATCATTGAATCGTATCTATCTGAACTCAGAATGGAGCTGTTATGGGTGACTGGGATGACCTCCGTAAGGCTTTAAATAGTATGCGAATGGGAAAGAAGCGGTTTCATGCCGTCTATACACTAGATGGTGAAGAGGTTGGTCGGGAGATTGTCCTTGGCAATGACATTGATTCGATTATACCGGGCAGCCCAGACAATCTCCTCGGGCGCATTTGTGAGGACCGTGGCTTCGATCACGAGCCTGGTAGCTGGGAGGAAGAGGATACGTCTACTCGTCATGGGCGCAAGATTACCTTTTCGGGTAGGTTCAGGGCCGGCTACAAGGGCGTTCTAGTAGTGGAGTTCACTGAGGTACGAGCATAAAACTAATTCGCTCTGACTAAATTCCGGCTGATGGCAATCGTCTCGCTGATTTAGCGGGGCGATTGTCATTTCTGGGTAAGTTAAGCGAGGTCGAATAGAAGAAGGCGACTATACCTTGACGTCATGTAAAACTATTCTGACAGTAAGCCTGTTGCCCCTGGCAAATACTGACTACTGCGTGACCCAGAGGGATTGTAGTCCATGATACTTTTGCCCCCATGGGCGAGGGCAATTATTGCATCATCTACATCTGTTATTGTAAACTAATCGTATCTTCTACCCTTACAAGTAGGGGTGTATGTTGGGTTAGTAAGAAAAGTAAGTAACCAGTCAGAATAAATAGAACAAAGAAGCAAAAAGCATATCTAAGATAAAGAAAAATAGTAAATCATATGAAACAAGAGAATTAAGATCAAGAAGAACAAAGCTAATAAAACCTAAAAGAATTAATCAATAGATAAGAAAACAAGAAAAGCATAATCAAACTCTAAATTAACTAATCAAGTTCGTAAATGCGATATTCACAATTCTTCATTGGACTAATGCGCATGTCACCCGCAAGAGGTAGCTTATTAGCGTATGCATATAATGCATGTTGCACACCACCATGAGACACAACTGCTATAGTCTTATCTCCGTATTTTGCGGCTAGTTTATCTAGGGCTCCATATATTCTTTTGAAAAAAACCGCCAAAGGTTCTGTATTTTCAACCGAAGCTTTTTCATCGAAATTGAATAGGTTATTCCAGGTGCTTATGTCTACATAGCCATTTGTCTGAATTTCTTGCCACGCATCGTCAATATCAATTGCAAGGTTGTGGTACTTGTTGACTATTTCCGCAGTTTGAACGGCACGGTTAAAAGGTGAGGAGATAATGACGTCGATTTTTTCATTCTTAAGGTGTTCGGCTAATTCATTCGCTTGCTGAACACCGGCTTCGTTCAGGGGCTCATCATTACCTAGAGTAGGCTGATTTACTGCTTGCGCGTTCGAGTTGGTTTGTCCGTGCCTAATGAAGTATAGTTTCATGAAATGATTGTAGCATTTATGTAAGCCCTTGGTCTCATTAACAGACGAGGCTTATTGTCAAAAACATATTCCAGCATACCGCTTTAATGACTCTGCTACTATAGATACATGCCCAACATGCCCAACATGCCCAACATGCCCGACAAAGAAATCCGCGAAAGCATCAAACGCTTCGAAGTATCACTGTCCGAAAGTGAACGCAACCCCGATACTCAAGAAGACACCGAGCGCCTTATTGAACGCGCCGCCCAGCCTTTGCCAAAAGATGAGGATAGATCGCGTCCTGACGAACGTTATAGCGAAAAACAAACTCGTTCACATAAAGCTGAAGATACTTCGGACTCACGCAGTGATACGTCCCATCAATAGAGCGTTTCATCTGTGACCAAAAGCCTTCAATAGTATTGGTGCTGATACCGTTCACGGAGTATTCTTCTTTACTGTGATTGATGAAGCGGTGCGCGTACTCGCGTTTCACGCGATGGTATATTCTTGATTCGTCAGTCTGTATTTCGGTGCCTTGGCGTGCCATTGCCCGAATGAAAGGCAGTGCAACAGTGGCGTTGGCTTGCTTAGTCGTAATGGCGGTTACTTTACCTAAGCCTTTCTTTTTCTCAACCATGCCAATGACCGCCGTCTTATTATCCCATTGGCTCTTTTGGTGAATCTTGCGATGAGTACCGCCCATGTATGTTTCGTCGATTTCAACCACGCCGGTCAGTGGCCGGTCGCTTTGTTGCATCATAAGGCGGATTTGTTTACACATGCGCCAGGCTGTTTTGTAGGTAACACCCATTGTACGTTCTATTTCTTTGCCACTGACGCCGTTGCGGCTAACGCTAAACATGTACATAGCATAGAACCATTTTTTAAGCGGTGTTTCTGATTTATGGAAGATGGTATCGGCAAGTGGACTAATTTGGTTGCCGCAATCTTTGCATTCGTACACCTTCTTGCTACGGACGCGGTAGTATTTAAGTTCGGTGACGCCACATTTTGGACAGGCAACCATATCACTAAAGCGTTGCTGGAAGATGTAATCTAAGCACGCATTGTCATCGGGGAATTGCTGGTGCAGGTTGTCGATGGTGTAGCGCGGTGTCCTCATGTTACTAGTGTAGTCGATCTGTTACATGACGTCAAGGGATAATCGCCTAGAAGAAAGTATTGACATTTATACCATAAACAGTTATAATGTAAATAGTGGTCTAGTGTGACCAATACCCAAGACAGTACCCCCGTAGTGTCTTGAGCCCCGTCACACGGTTAACAATTTGTCATCTCCCCGCGACTTGTCTCGAAGAGAATTGGAACATTCATGATCATGTATGTATCACGCTGGCGCAAGCTCCTGCCCATGTGGGACAGGCTAATGATTGCCTTCAAGCGTTGGATAACGCAGGCAAGCTTCTTGTTTATAGTCGTAGTTGCTGCCGGGTACGTGTTTTTTAATGGACCCGTCACCAGTACGACTCCCGCTTCTCCCCAGGCGCCATCGGCTACCGGTCAGTCTGGTACGCCGATTCCGTCTCGAGTTGTCGTTATCAATGTCAACGCCGATGCACCCGCATCGCCCCAGGCAACGACAACGGCACCATCCTCGTCAGTTCCCACCACAACAACCGTTGTGGTGGTGCAGCCGATCGAGGTGCCAGCCTCTTCCAACTCTTTGCCCACAATGTCACCCCACAGTGACCCGACTCCGGAGAAGACGACCTCACCCAGTGCTGCCGTTACTACAACGAACGCGCCGGTTGATGAATTACCCAGTGACACCCCGTCCGCTAACCAGTAGCCCTGAAGCGATACCCCGCTCGGCCTGGTTGGTCGGCGGGGTATTTGCTTTTGTGGAGCTTTATAATTGCACAATATTTACTTTTATACTATGATATTAATCACGTCTACCCTAAGGAAGTGAAGATGTTACCACAACGAGAGACACGTTACCTTGACCCGAGTACGGTGAAAACCATCGTGGTAAAGGGGCGTAAGGCGGTAACCGGATCTCATGAGGAGAGAGGTGATGCAGAGGGGAAAATCCTGATCACTCTACCGAGTGACTGGGCGGTGCTAGAGGATAGAAGGGGAGATGGAACACTCATCATTTTCCAAAAACCTACAAGCCAGGCCCCCGAGAGGGCCCCAAAAGCTGCAAGGAACAGGCCGAAGACTAAGGGCCGCAGGGGTAAGGGACCACGGGTAATTCCCTTGGATGAGACCACTATTGAGATCCTGCTCCCTCGGCGAGGGAAGCATCCTGAAATCCTCGATAACCAGCCCTAGCCCCTTAGCGAGAAAGGCAAAAGGCCCTGGATACACCCGTACTATCGGTGTATCCAGGGCCTCGTTTCATTATTTGATATTTTTTGTTGACTTTAACGAAAGAGTGTGTTAATCTATATATACCGCCATCAGGAGATGTATATCGTCCCTGGGGACGTGTACATTTTTTTGCTGCGGCACGCATAAATATATATTGTATAATAGCCCGGGCCAGACATAGCGCCCGGCTGATCGATGCAGTACCGTTCGTGTCTGTTCGTGTTCGTGATGAAAGTCCTGAGTGGTTTTTACCCGTTGAGTTACAAGAGAAGTTCTACCCGATCTCCTTGAATAACCTGACCCAGGTAGGGTTACTCTAGGAGCTCACCCGTGGCTACACCGTTGTTCCATTCGTGGTCACGGCGCACAACTGCAGCAAAAACACCCCGGAGGGAGAAGAGATGGCCTCGTGCCGTCACTAGCGCTTCGCTAGACTTTCTCCCTCCGGGACTTTTTATTTTCTGTACAACCTCGCCCTCTTTTGTAGGGCGGTTTTTTATCAGTACTTAAATAGCAAGCTTCGATGCCCATAGTTTAATAATTAAAAATATACAATTGCAATAAAGTCTATTTAATGTAATAATGAATATCCACTAGAGTTAATCTATGTAAGGTACTGCAGTTATGGGCCGATCTTCAGAGTATGCTAATGATTTTTCCAAACAAACGCCCGAGGGTAACTTTTTCGAGAAGCCCTTGCCCCGGCGGCGGTTTCTTCGCTTGGGCGGTGCGGCTGTGGCGCTTGGCGTAGCGGGAGATACGCTAGCTGGCGAGCTACGTTGGGGCAGCACTAACCCTGAAATACATAAAATCGATAACCCAGAGGCGACCCGTTTGTTTCCCGATACCTATACGGTGGCAATAGGCGGCTTTAACGTTGCAAACGTTGAAGGGCTTGGCAAGACCGTTGAAGCTATTCTGCCTGGCTACGGACAAACGGCGTACCTTAAAAACTCGAGCAATGGCATTGATATGCGAGATATTGAGCGCGAGGCACTGCGTTTTATTAAAAAGAATAACGTTAACCGCTTGCGCATTTATGGTCACAGTATGGGCGGCATGATTGCCATTGCACTGGCTGCGTACCTTAAAGATGAAGTTGGTCTGCTTGAGGCGGTTATACTCGATTGTACGCCGGCGAGTGCCCTTGACTTAAGGGGTAAAAAGCGAATGGGGACGCGACTGCTTCATGTCGCCGATGGGTTGGGGTTGCCGTTTGGACCTGGTACCAGGATGGCAATAGAAACGGTAGCTCCGATATTTGATGGTAAGGACGATATAGTAACTATTTGTTTGAATTCTATGAATAAGGTACTCTTTGGAGATGAAATATGCTCAAACAGCCTACTCGAATCACAGGGGAGTCTTATGGAGACGTTTGACATAACGCGCTTTAACGGTGTTTTTGATGATGCAACACATTTCATTAGAATGCGGCCAGCCGATTATAATAATGACCAGACAATTAATAATCAAACATCGTTAGGCCGACTTGTGAAAGGGCTCGGGCATGGGGTTATGGACGTACCGGTAGTAGGGAGCGGTCACGCCGATCCAGGTGGTCATCAAGAGGCGTATCAGATGGCGCTATGTCACGCGGCAGAGCAATGTGGGTTTTACCGTGGACAGGTGGGACATTCCAGGGTTCGTGCTGTTTAGCCGGGAAGGTATCCATTTTCGCCTTCCCAGAATGCTATACTAAAACAATGAATAAAAACAAAGACAGTGAAATATTGGCGAGGCGTTCACTGCAAGTACAACGGGGTGGCGCACGCGCCGCAGTACTGGGTGTAAACGATGGGTTGGTGAGCATTTTATGTATCGTGTTGGCAGTTGCCGGTGCTGGTGCGGCTTCGAGCAGCGTGCTTTTAGCAGGGTTTGCGGGGCTTATTGCGGGTGCCGTGAGCATGGCTGCTGGCGAATGGATTTCGGTCAAGGCGCAGGTAGAACTTTTTACGGGTATCTTAAAGGATATTCGAAAGTTAATTGTAGGTGACCGCGAACTTTTAATTGAGCAGGTGACCGACAGTCTGTCGAGGAGCGGCCACACTGACGCGACAGCCCGAAAAGCCGCGCTTGAAGTTGCCGAAAATGAAACGCATCTAACAGATGTGTATGCTCGACAGGTAATGGGCTTTAACCCAGACGAACTTGGCTCGCCGTGGGTAGCGGCGTTTTCATCGTTTGCGCTCTTTACGCTCGGGGCTTTGGCACCTCTTGCCCCATGGTTTTTTGGCGGCGGAACATTGACCATTTGGTTGTCGATTGTCTTTACGGCAGTCGGTGGGCTGATTGTGGGCGGTTATATTGGCTCATCGAGCGGAAAAAGTGTTATATATGGTGCGCTGCGTCAACTTGGGATCATTGTTTTGGCAGCTGGTGTCACTTATGGTGTCGGCTATTTATTTGGCATCAGTGTCGGCTAGCGTAGTAAAAGGTATTGTAAAAAGTACATTCTTTTCACCTATTTTCACGGTCTATACTATAAGCACAAGCAGTTCCTATTAAGGCTTGTAAGGAGGCTAGTCATGAAAATAGCAACCAAAACAGTAGCGTCACTTTTGCTTGTGACCGCCGTGGCAGCGGCCGTGCCGGGCATTAGCAAGATTTCTGGCGGTAAACGCCGGCATGAATCGCAGTTTGACCGCTTGCTGCAACGCCACGACCGAAAGGGTGACCTGCGGGCGACAATTCTTGGTATAGAGCCAGCGCGACTACGGGCGCTTCTAAAGACAATGCCGCTAGAGGAAGTGGTTCGAGAGAGCGGTTTTGCAAGCACACGGGCATTTCGATTGGCATTATTTGGCAAGCTTAAAAATGAACTGCGACAACGCGGCTGGACGAGCCAGCGAATTGAACAGTATGTACTGGTACGAAGTGCCCGACTGGGCTAGCCGTGAGCGCGATTGTGGCGTACTATACTAATATATGACCCAAACAATTATTAAGCTTTTTGCTGATGGCACGATAATTCCTATAGTACTTATTGCAGGCTACGCACTGCTGTTTTCGGTTCCGCGCGGCCATCGTTTTGAGGTGTATGCTCGCATAGCAATGGCAGGCCTTACGGCATATCTGGTAGCAAAACTACTTGGGGCCGTCTACCAACCAAGTGGTGAGCGGCCATTTGAAATATTAGGGGTGGCTCCTGGCGCTTCGTATCTTAATAACCCCGGTTTTCCTTCAGACCACGCGCTGTTTGCAGCTTTTTTGACGTTTGCCGTATGGTTTGAGACAAAACGCAGGAATCTGGCGATTATTCTAGCGGTACTGACGGTCGTTATGTGTACTGGCCGGGTTTTGGCGCTGGTACATACGCCGCTTGATGTGATTGGCGGCATTCTTGTTGCGGGGGTTGGCGCGCTTTGGTATTTACAGAGCCGCAAAACAACCGCTAAGCATCCTCTCGTTAAAACTGCAAAAAAATAGTATAATAAACCCTATTAGAGTAATGGTAGGTAAATTATGAACGAAGAAATGCAGCAAACTGAAACACAATCACCCTTTATGCCAATGAGCGGCCGGCAATTGTTGCAAGTAGCCGTATTGGGCCTGATAGTTGGGCTGGCGGTATGGGGCATGGCATTTTTACTTGAGAACTACGTTTTTAAGGCAATCATGTGTCGAGGTGCTGTGAGTGCTACGTGTGGGATGACCTCACAGTATGCCACGGCGGTGGCTACTATTCTTGCAGGTGGTATAGGGTTGTTCGGACTGGTGCGGTTTCAGGTGTTTCGGCCGCTTCTTGTTGTTATAGCCGCTGGTGTGGCTATGTGGGGAATTGTTGGTATTACAGCGGTACTTTTCCCCTGGTACGGCGTTGGCATTGCGTGCGCACTATTGTATGCATTAAGCTACCTGGCCTTTACCTGGATTCTTCGTGTGAGGGTCTTTTGGATCGCTGTGGCGCTGCTGCTGGTTCTTATTGTGGCTGTTCGTCTTCTCTTGATGCGCTAATGCTATACTAGCTACATGGAACAAACTATTCTTTTTATTGTGCTCGCTGTCGTTATTGGCGGCTTTATTGCGGTTATTTATTTTATGAACCAGCGCCTGCGTGAGCTGAAAAATACCAATGCGGTTGAGCTTATGAAAACCGATGTGACTGAACTCACGCGTAGTGTGGTGGCGTTGCAACAAAACGTTGGCGATAAGCTGGACCGCAGCAGTATGGCTATGCAATCATCGGTGCAACGACAACTTGGTGAAAGCGCAAAACTGGTAGCGGACGTGACGCAGCGGCTGGCAAAACTAGACGAAACAAACCGCCGTGTGGTAGACGTGGCAGACGAGCTAAAAACGCTGCAAAACGTATTGCAGAATCCAAAGCAACGAGGTGTGTTTGGCGAATATTATCTGCAGTCAGTTCTCGAGAATGTCATGGCGCCCGGCCAGTTTCAGATGCAATATAAGTTTCTTGACGGTGAAATAGTTGATGCGGTTATATTTTTGGAAAAGGGTCAAATTCTTCCGATTGACAGTAAGTTCAGCCTTGAAAACTACAACCGTATGATCGAGGCTACCGACAAGCTGGAGCGTGCGCGACTACTTCAAAAAGTGAAGATGGACTTAAAAGGTCGGATTGATGAAACAAGCAAATACATTCGCCCAAGTGAAAATACGATGGATTTTGCTTTTATGTTTATTCCCAGCGAGTCGTTGTATTACGATTTGCTTATTAACAACGTAGGCATGGGTAGCAGCTCACGCGATTTAATTGAATATGCCTTTCGTGACAAACGCGTGATTATTGTGAGCCCTACGAGCTTTATGGCATACGTTCAAACGGTTATGCAGGGGCTTCGGAGCTTGCAAATTGAAGAGCAGGCTAAAGATATTCAAATTCGTGTAGGAAAACTTGGTCAGCATATCAGCAAGTTCGAAGAGTACATGCAAAAGCTTGGCAGTGCTCTGGGAACAACGGTAAATCACTATAATGCTGCTCATAAAGAACTGGGAAAAGTTGATAAAGACATTGTAAAAATCGCCGGTAATGATTCATCAGTTGATGCGCTTTTGCTCGACAAACCGACACGAGAAGACTAAACAAAATACCCGCTTGGCGCAATGCCAAGCGGGTATTTTTAACGCGAACTATTACTAAGCGTTCTGTTCTTTTTCTGCTCCACGAAGGAGATCGTACAAAATGAACCCGATAACCGCACCAAGAGTTGCACCAATCACGTATACGAAAATTGGCCATACGGTTGAGAAGTTGATCGCTTGAAGCGAAATAGCAACGGCTGGGTTAAGGATTGCACTTCCGCCAATGAAAGCGGCAGCTGAGCCGGCGATCATCAAACCTAGGAAGACACCAAGACCAACGGTCAAAGCGGCTGCACTACGTTCTTTCTTTTCACGAGTTGCACCAGCAACGGCAAATCCGAAGACAAGCGTTCCTAGGAACTCAGTAAAGAAGATAAACCATTCTTTACCAGTTGGAATTGCGGCTGCTTTAAACAGCTCGGCTGCGCCACTGTACATGTCGGTTGGCGATGCAGCAGGAGCAGCATGCGCGTAGGCATTAAGTACTACAAGTGCAAGCATTGCACCAAGTAGTTGAGCCACGATGTAGGCCAGTGCACGCATACCGGTCATACGGCGTGTTACCCATGCACCAATAGTAAGTGCTGGGTTAACATATGCACCCGAAAGGGCACCTATTGCCAGTACAACACCGACAAGCGCAAAGAATACCAAGATAGGCTGTCCTTGACCTGCAACGATTGCTGCGGCAAAAATGAACGTTCCAATGAACTCAGCAATTAACGCAGCAACGAGTGGCGCGCGGGCAAGACTGAATCGTACAGAACGTTTGCTTGTTGATTCGGCCTGCATAGCTGGGCGCGATTCAACAGCTTTAACTGTCGTTACTTTTGTTGTAGTTTGCTTCGATGCGTTCGACTTTTTTAGTGTCGATTTTTTCGCAGTTGAAGCGGCTTTTTTGGTAGCCATTTATTTCCCTCCTTTACAGTGAAATATGAGGTTAGTATACCATAAGTTTCTGAGAATAAACACGAGTGGTATAATGGAGACCATGGCATTATTTATTAGACAAGACGATGAGCGATCAGAACTACAGCAACGTTTAGCGGCGGAGCTGCGCGAAAAAGCAAAAAAACGGGCAGAGAATGACAACGACCTTCCCGATGGCGTAGAGGATTCAAACTATCTAAAAGATACGAAGTCGACAACTAGCCTGGCATGGGTATGGATTATTATTGTACTCGTGGCACTTTTTGCGGGAGTGTTTGTTTTTATTACGGCGAATAGTTAATGCTAAGAACAATGCTTGATTCAGCCCGATCCGTCCTCGACAAGTATATAGATACCGATAAAGTATCTCGCTTTACTTTCTATTCTGTTGAAATGGAACGGGGAGAAAACCCAGAAGATCTATATTATCTTGAAAGAGCTATTAATTAATATCAGAAAGCAAAATCATCTTGACCGACAACAATCCCTGGCGAACAATATCGAGCGAAACCATATTTGAGAATCCCTGGATCAAGCTCGTTAAAGACGAGGTAATTACACCGATCGGCAAGCCAGGTAGTTATACCATTTTAGAAGCTAAACCATTTGTTATTGTTGTGGCAATACAAGATGACCAGGTTGTAATGATTGATCAACATCGCTATCCCATCAACAGAACGACTTTAGAATTTCCCGCAGGTGGTATTGATGGTACTGAAAATCCCTTAGAAGCTGCTAAGCGAGAGCTAAAAGAAGAGACTGGCTACGAGGCTTCGGACTGGGAAGACGTAGGTCAATTTTATGAAATAGTTAGTATCAGCAGACAACCTGGACATCTCTTTATTGCCCGCAACCTACGTAATACACAGGAACACGAAATGGCAGAAGATGGTATTAGTGGATGTAGGCTTGTAAAGATTCAGGATTTAGAAAACATGATTGCAAACGGTAGTATTGTAGACGCCTTAACTCCTGCGGTACTCTTCAAGGCACAATTGCATATTCGTAATAATAAGTAACTAGCCAGAGCTAAAGCTATGAGTGATAGGCTTTAGTCGATTTGCAAGTGAAATTCAGAGCTAGAGATAGCGGATGTAGCCATTGAGTGCTAATTTCCTTGATATTTCATCAAGAGAGATCCTCCAAAACTTGAAAAGTCTCTCTTGGGGCAAGCGGATGACAGAACCCGAGGGGAGGTGTGAGTACTCTCTATCTATTTCACCCTCGATTTTATCCCTTGTTATGACGTATACTAGTAGACAGTTATGACGAATATCGAAGAACTCCGTGCTCAGCTTTTGGGGCGTATAGCAGCCTCGGCTCAGCCCCGCGACATTTTAAAAGCAGACGAAATTAAGCAATTATATTCAGTAATTCCAACGCTTGAACCGAGCGAGCGTGGAACGTATGGCAAGGCTGTCAATGAATTAAAAATAGCGCTTGAGGCGGCTGTTGCAGCGCGCGAAGCAGAAGTAGAAAATGCAGCAGTTGAGCCGCTTGATGTAACAGCGCCCTGGGATGTAAATACCGGCCCGGTTTCGCTGCTTCCAACCGATCAAGGAACTCAGCATCCACTAACCAGTGAACTTGAGCGGATTATTGATATTTTTACCCGCATGGGCTTTGAAGCTCATGAATCAAGGCAGATTGATGATGACTGGAACATGTTTGGCGCATTGAACTTTCCTGAAAATCACCCCGCACGAGATGGCTACGATTCGTTTCGTACTGAAGAAGGCTTTATTCCTCCAGCGCATACTTCAACTATGCAAAATCGTGTCTTAAAAGCGGGTAAAGCGAAGTTAGAAGCCGGCGGATACATCGCGAGTGTTAGTTATGGTCGCGTATTTCGCAATGAAGACGTTGATACAACACATGATCATACTTTTTATCAGCAAGAAGGCATTTATGTAAGCGAAACGGCAAACCTGGGGCAAATGATTGCGGTTTTAAAAAGTTTTTATGAAGCATACTTTGAACAAGGTATGAACATTAAAACTCAGCCGGGCTACTTTCCGTTTGTTGAGCCTGGGCTTGAGTTTTGTATTGAACGCCCCGCCTCAATCGGTGGCAAGCCGGGTGACTGGCTTGAGATGCTTGGTTGTGGCATGATTCATCCAAACGTACTTCGGGCAGCCAATATTGACTCGGAAAAATATCGTGGTTTTGCATGGGGCGGTGGTGTTGAGCGCATGATTATGCTGCGTCACGGCATCGAAGACTTGCGTCATTTTGAATCAGGTAAATTACAGTTTTTGAGGAAATTCGCATGAGCCAAGATATTGATCAATCACTTATTGAGTCAGTCTACAAGCACTTAAAAGAGAATTTTGTAGAGAATGAAAGATACGTCTCGGCCGTTATTAAGACTGCCGATGGTAATGAGTTTAAAGCGATGCATATGCGACATTTTGCAAGTAAGATGTGCGGTGAGCTCGCAGCTCTTGTCGTATTACTAAATAGTGGAGAAGAAATTAAAGAGCCCCTGACTTCCGCCGCAGCGACATATGTCAATGGAGAACCTACGATCGTAAGCCCTTGTGGAAGATGCAGGCAGGTACTTGGGGATCATTTCTCTTCTGTCAACTTTTTAGTTAAGGATAAAGAAGCTATTAGGAAAATTGCTTTGCACGAAGCATTACCTTACTTGTATTTAAAAGATGGGAAGACGGCATGATTATTTCGACAAACTGGCTGAAAAAATTCACCAATATCGACATGCCAATTGACGAGCTGGCAACGCTTATTGGCGCTCGCCTGGTTGAAATTGAAGAAGTGGTTGATTACGGCGCGAAATATAAAGACGTTATAGTTGCAAAAGTTGTAACGTGTGAAAAGCTGGAAGGCTCTGATCATTTGAATGTTACCAGGCTTGATGACGGCGGAAAAACACTCGATGTTGAGCGTGATGAGAATGGACTAGTGCAAGTAGTATGCGGTGCGCCGAATATTCGTGCGGGCCTACTTGTTGCATGGCTACCGCCACAATCGGTTGTGCCTGAAACGGCAAATGACGCTGAGCCATTTGTGCTTGGTGCGCGTAAACTCCGCGGCACAATGAGCAACGGCATGATTGCCAGTGCTAAAGAGCTGGCATTGTTTGACGAACACGAAGGTATTTTAGAAATCGATATGGACGCAGCACCAGGCACGCCCTTTGCGGATGTATACGAACTTAATGATTACTTGCTTGATATTGAAAACAAGTCTTTAACGCACCGTCCCGATACATTCGGTATTATTGGATTTGCACGTGAGATTGCCGCTATTGCTGACAAGCCGTTTAAAACGCCGGATTGGCTGGCAAACGTTACACCAGAATTTTCTGCAAAAGAAGGTGACGTTGCAACTCCTCGCGTCACTATTGATAACCCAGAGCTATCCGCACGATACCAGGCGGTCATACTATCTGGTGCCGATGGGTCGGCAAAATCGCCGATGCACATTCAAACGTACCTGGCACGTGTCGGCGTTCGCCCTATTAATGCGATTGTGGACGTGACAAATTATCTTATGATGCTGACTGGCCAACCGCTTCATGCTTTTGATTACGATAAAGTACTTGCGGCAAGTGGCGGCGTGGCTGAAATTCACGTCCGGGCGGGACACGAAGGTGAAACGCTTGAACTGCTCGATGGCCGCACGATTAAACTCGATAGTACTGATATTGTTATTGCAACAGGCGAAACGGCGATTGGTCTGGCGGGTGCAATGGGCGGTGCCAGTACGGTTATTGACGAGACAACCAAGAATATTATTATCGAAAGCGCGACCTTTAATTTATATAGTCTTCGCACTACACAAATGCGTCACGGTATTTTCAGCGAAACTATTACCAGGTTTACTAAAGGTCAGCCGGCGCAACTTACCGCACCAGTACTTGCCGATGCTGTTCGGCTAATGGGTGAATTTGCCGGAGCAAAGCGTGTCAGCGAAGTTGCCGATACGTATCCAGGTAAAACAGAACCAAACCCAATTGAACTTTCAATCGAAGATATTAATGACGTTCTTGGCAGCAAGTTTATGGTTGCCGATGCCGTAGAAACTTTGCAGAACGTTGAGTTTACGGTGGACGTTCACGAGCAGACGCGCCTGCAGGTGACGCCTCCGTATTGGCGGTCGGACATTCATATTCCTGAGGATATTATTGAAGAAGTTGGTCGTATTAACGGTTTTGATGCCATTGAGCCAACGCTGCCAAAGCGTGACTTTACCGCTGTCCGCCCAAGCAGGTTCGACCAAATAAAAGCCGATGTTCGCCGGGCACTGGTACGCAGTGGTGCCAACGAAGTACTTACATATAGCTTTGTACATGGTGACGTGCTAAAAAAAGCAGGGCAAAAGCTGGAAGATTCGTACCGACTCACTAATTCTTTAAGCCCTGATTTGCAATATTATCGTCAGTCGCTCACGCCGAGTTTGTTGGGGCTCGTTCATGGCAACGTGCGGCAGGGGTATGACAGTTTTGCCTTGTTCGAAGTAAATAAAGTGCATCCAAAACAGCAGGGTATGACCAATGAGGGTGTTCCAGAAGAAGTCGATATGATTGCACTGACGGTAGCAAATAAAAAACCGCAAAGCGGTGCACCGTACTATCAGGCAAAGGCTATACTAGAATACCTCGGCTCGTCACTTGGCCTTGATTTCATGTATTCACCAATTGATACAGACCCAAATTATCCGGTGACAGCGCCCTTTGAGCCGCGCCGCGCCGCTCTTGTAACCGACAGAAAAACCGATACGTTTGTGGGCATTGTAGGCGAGTATAAAAAATCAGTCATTCGCGGGTTTAAATTGCCAGAATACAGCGCTGGATTTGAGATTGGCTCACCGGCACTTCTTGATGCTATTCAAAAGTTAACAAGCAGCTACAAGCCAATTAGTCGCTACCCTAGCACCGAGCGTGATATATGTTTTCAGGTAGCGGCCACGGTGCACTATAGCCAGGTCGTTGATACTGCCGCGGCGGCATTGGCTGATGCCGGACTTGAAACAGCTATTGAACCGGTTGATATTTATCAGCCTAGCGATAAAGGTGCCAAGAAGAATATTACTATTCGCATTAAGCTCACAGCACATGACCGAACACTTACGGGGGGTGAAGTAACGGCACTTATTGATACTGTTGCAAATGAAGTGAGTACGGTAACTGACGCGGTCGTTATTTAGCAATGAAAAAACACCGCAAGAGAGTTGATAGGCTGCAGGATGCTTCGTCTGAAGCACTGGAGCATATTGCCGACAACATGAAAGAGCGTATTTACGCTACTATTACGCTGCTTGCGGTCATTGCTGGTTTATGGCAAACCGCCGAGCACCACACCACGCAAGGAATTATAGGAAGCATTATCGGCACGGCGACCGCTTTGTGGCTTGCGACACTTATTGCTGCTCGCATGTCGCACCGGGCTATTCATCAGCGCAGTATGACACCGCGTGGTTATAGGCGGCTTTTGTTTACAAGCTCGGGTTTATTTACACCGGCGATCGTTCCGATTTTGTTTGTTATACTCAGTACCTATAATGTTATAGATTTAAAAACGGCGCTGCTTGCTGGAATGGCCGCCTTGGCGTTATCGCTGTTTATTCTTTCTTTTATGGCCGGTAGACGTATTTACGAAAGTTGGGGGCAGGTGATTGTGACGAGCTGCCTTGAAATGCTCCTTGGTGTTGGAGTTATCGCACTAAAAATTGTGGCCGGCGAATAGAGTTTATTTAATTCTGTTTACAGGGTATGATTGTAAGCAAGAACGTTATGTCTAAGAAAAAAGAATCAAAGTACCGATTAGTTCGCATCATAGGGGTTGGCGCGCTTTTTTTGATAGCAGCAATACTGCTTGGGTTTCTTCTTTTAAACGGTAAAAATATCGCTGTACTGAACCCGCAGGGGGTTATTGCCGACAAACAACGCGAGCTGATCCTCATTACTGTAGGGCTGGGGCTCATTGTTATCGTCCCTGTTTTTATACTGTTATTTGCCTTTGCCTGGAAATACCGCGAAGGCAACGAAAAAGCAAAGTATACTCCGAATGCCGATGGTAATAAATGGATTGAAGGGTTGTGGTGGGGAATTCCTATCATTATTATTGGTATTTTAAGCGTTATTACCTGGGTAAGTTCGCATGAACTTGATCCGTATAAAAAACTAGACTCGCAGGTGAAACCGATCAATGTTCAAGTGGTAGCTTTGCAATGGAAATGGTTGTTTATTTATCCCGACCTAGGTATTGCTTCGGTCAATGAGGTCCGTTTTCCAGAGAAAACGCCGGTTAATTTTGAGCTTACTGCCGATGCGCCCATGAATGGATTTTGGATTCCAAGCCTCGGTAGCCAGGTATATGCCATGGCAGGAATGTCGACTAAGCTGAGTCTTGAGGCCGATAAAGTGGGCGCATACGATGGATCGTCAAGCAATATTAGCGGCAAGGGCTATGCCGGCATGCGCTTTAAGGCAATTGCTACAAATAAACAAGACTTTGCCGCGTGGTCGAAGGCGGTTGCGGGTGCAGACAGCCACCTTGATTGGGCTGCCTATAGCGAATTAGTAAAGCCAAGCGAGAATAATCAGGTGGCCTACTATATGCTCCATGAGCCGCAGCTGTATAATAAGGTTATTATGAAATACATGAGCCACGGGGATTCAAAAGATACTATGGAACATGAAGATACTTCGCATATGCATGACTCTATGGAGATGAATCAGTAATATGTTTGGTCGCCTGAGTTTTGACGCATTACCGCACGACCTCGTGACTATTGGCGGTGTTGTTGGCGGTAGCCTGGCGCTAGTCGGCATTGTTATTGCTATGACGTACTTTAAAAAGTGGACATGGCTATGGAAAAACTGGATTACATCGCTTGACCCCAAGAAAA
>Ga0193717_1000268_pt1 | contig 38978 bp, 36 predicted proteins | sample U2c2metaG_FD_145900 | JGI IMG/M metagenome (GOLD analysis project Ga0193717, IMG submission 145900) | Soil microbial communities from a riparian zone of the East river system, Colorado, United States - U2c2 | ecosystem: Environmental > Terrestrial > Soil > Riparian zone | place: USA: East River... | reverse complement strand
CAGTGTCGCGGCCTAGTTCAATTCCAGACAGGGACGCTTTCGTTTCGAGTATGGCGCACCTGGTTTCGAAATCGGGCATCTGTACGTCGATCGACATACCCCATTCGAAACGGCTACGGAGGCGTTCGGTTAAGGTCGGAATGCTTTTTGGTGGTTTATCACTACTGATAATAATCTGTTTATTGGTTTGGTGAAGGGCGTTGAAAGTGTGGAAGAACTCTTCCTGGGTTTTTTCTTTACCGGCGATAAACTGCATGTCGTCAACGATAAGTACATCGACGTTACGGTATTTGTCTGAAAAACCTTTTTTCTTGAATCTGATACTTTCCAGGAACTCTTTTACGAAAGTCTCAGAGCTAATATAAAGAATATGGGCATCTGGTTGATTTTTAGCAATTTCATTACCAACTGCTTGCATAAGGTGTGTCTTACCTAAACCTACTCCGCCATATAAAAAGAGGGGGTTGTATTTAGTTCCAGGGTTCGCGGCAACAGCCTGACATGCGGTGTAGGCAAGGTCGTTACTTGATCCAACTATAAAGTTCGAGAAGGTGTAGCGCGGATTCAGGCCGTTTGTTACGACCTGCTGGCTTTTTGGCCTGGGTGCAAGTAATTCCTGTACTTCCGATGAGGCATTGGAAGTTGCTGTCGTTTCACGACTAACGGCTTTTTTACCTGCCGTCTGAACGATATAGGTAACACGAGTAGGTGTGACACCGTTGTTTTTAAGGACGGATTTTATCTGATCGTTGAATTTTACTTCAAATTGACGCTTTGCGAAAATATTCGGAACAGCAATAGTTACTGAATCTTCTGTCTGATCGATGAGTTCCGTATTCTTGAACCAAGTCGTGAAGTTAGCATGTGAAACGGAAAGTTCAATTTCTCCTAAAACACTTTGCCATAATGCATGATGCATAATTAAAAACCTTCCCTCGACCCCGAGTAAAACCTCACGTTATCTACTAGCTACTATACAGCGTCAGATAGTTTTCCACAACTAGGATTAGTAGCGATAACAAAAGGGGAGTATAGAGGTGCTAGTTATCCACAGGTAGGAGCTCCATCTGTAAATGTGTGGATAAAGGGCCATAAAGTGTGGATAGTTTTTATTATCACGCAATACCAATGCGACAAAATCAAGCGTACACCTTGTCAAAAACGGGGTAATTCGGTACAATATTACAGATATGCCAAAACGAACTCACCAACCACATACGCGTCACCGCGCCCGCACCCACGGTTTTCGTGCACGTGTTGCTACAAAAGCTGGCCGCGCCGTGATCAAGAGACGACGAATTAAAGGTCGCTCAAAACTTACTGTCTAATCGATAGTTAATACGTCTCTTATACAAAGAGGCGTATTTTTTAATTTAAGGTATAATAAAAGTTACTTTATGTTGTCATTTGCCTATCGATTTCATGGACACGGAAGCTTACGCTATGTGTATAAAAACGGCCAAGCGATCCGATCTCACTTAATCACGGTTAAATATACGAGTAATCCACACCGTAAAAACTCGCGTTTTGCGGTGGTCGTAAGTAAAAAGGTTCATAAAAGTGCCGTGGGCCGGAATAGGATTCGTCGTCGTATCTACGAGATTATCCGTCACGAACTACCGGATTTTCCGTCAGCTCATGATGTGGTCGTGATGGTTTTTTCAAGCGAGGTACTATCGCTACCTACCGAGGAACTAACCGAAACGATAAAGCAACTATTCGTACAGGCAGACCTCTATAAATAGTTGTAAAAAACTGATATACTAAACGTAAATAGTTTTTCTGGAGTTCTAATAACGTGAATATTTTCGACATTTTGATTGTGCAGCCAATTTTTAACCTTTTAATTGGTCTTTATAGTATTATTCCTGGTGGTGATTTTGGGGTTAGCCTTATTATCTTTACCGTCCTTGTGCGTTTTGCGCTGTTCCCTCTCGTGAAGCGGCAACTTCACCAAACGCAGGCAATGAAAAAATTGCAGCCGCAACTTGCCGTGATTAAGAAAAAGGCAAAAGGCAACAAGCAGCTTGAAAGCATGCAGATGCTTGAGCTTTACAAAAAGAATGGCGTTAACCCTTTCCGTTCGATTGGAATCCTATTAATCCAGCTACCTATCTTTATTGCCCTCTATCATGTTATCCAGATATTCACCCTTCACCGCGACCAGATTGCTAAATATACCTATGACTTCATGGAAGGTATTGCGCCGATCAAACACCTGATCGAGCATCCTGACCAGTTCAACGAAAAACTGTTAGGGCTTGTCGATTTGACGAAATCAGCCTTTGCGGACGGCCACGTAGATATAATCCTCATTCTTCTTGCGATTGTTGCGGCGGTGACACAGTACATCATGAGCAAACAAACAATGCCCCATAACGAAAGTAAAAAACGCCTTCGTGACGTTATGGCCGAAGCATCAGCTGGCAAATCAACCAACCAGTCAGAGATGAACGCGATTGTTATGAGTAAAATGATAAAGGTATTACCTTTCTTCATGTTCTTTATTATGATCAGCGTTCCTGGCGCCCTAGCCCTTTACTACGCCGTTTCAAACCTCGTAGCGGTTGGCCAGCAATCATACCTATTGAAGCAAGACGAAGAAGAACTTGAAGAGCTTGCAGAAGAAGCTCCATCTGAAAAACCAGCCAAAAAAGCGACCGCTAAAGCTCGTGCTAAAACCGCTAAAGAAGCGACGGTCACTCGAATTACCGCTAAGGATGGAAAGAAGGAAGCGAAGTAATGAACAAGCAAGAATCAATTGATTTTGCGAAAAAATATCTTGAAGACATTATTTCATTCTTTGGTGGCAATGTAGAGGTTGAGGCAACGTGCGAGGACGACGTAATCGAACTCTCTGTCGGTACATCAGACCTCAGTAGCGTATTGATTGGTCGCGGAGCGGAAACACTCCGAAGTATTCAGTATGTTATTTCAACGACTTTGCGTAACAAAAACGCGGAGCTTACCAGGGTAAACGTCGACGTTGCTGATTATAAAAAGCAACGAGCTGAAAAGATTGCGGTTGATGCTCGTGGTTGGATTGAAGGCGTACGTCAGACTGGTGATTCGTACATCGCAAACCTTAATGCGGCCGATCGCCGCATCGTACACCGCGTTGCTGATGAATACGAAGACATCCAGACCTTTTCCGAGGGTGAAGGTCGTGATCGCCGCATCATTATCGCTCAAAAAAGTTCTTAATCGTTTAGCGCATCTAAATAAACTTGATGGGTTTGTCTGGCCATTTTGCGCCACGAATATTTCTTTATCTGTAAGAAGCCTTTTTTGACGAGATCCTGCCTGAGGGTTTCGTCGTAGATGACCTCTTCGATGGTTTTCGCCATGTCATCTACATTTGTCGGGTCGAAGTACTTAGCCGCATCCCCGTTTATTTCAGGTAGACACGTAGCAGAACTGCTGATAACTGGTGCTCCGCGCCCCATTGCTTCAAGCGGAGGTAAGCCAAACCCTTCCATGAGTGACGGAAATACGTACGCCTTACATTTAGTGAATAGCCAGTCACGTTGCGGATCTTCAATGAAATCCGTAAAGAGTATGTTTTTATATCCTTGTTCATTGAAATATGCTTCGTTTTTAAGAACAGGGGCATTTTTTCGTCCGACTAAAATTAATCCAAGGTCAGGATGCTTTGCTAGGAGTTTTTGATGAGCATCGCCCAGGCGCTTGATATTCTTGTAATCACTCTGTTGGCCGACATACATAATAAAATCTTTAAAAGGTTGTTTGTAGGGTTGTGGGGAGGTTGTTGATATGTCGGCAGCTTCGTAGGCGAGCGTCACTTTCTCTTCAGGAATACCCGAGAATGCAACGTATTCGTCTTTTGTAAATTGTGACGGAACGATAATGTGACTGCTCGTTTTACTGATTTTTTTAAATACGTACCGTCCTACGAGTTGTTTTAGGTGAAAAACAAGCCAGTTTTTATCGGAGTTATAGGTTTTTAGTAGGTTTAAGTCATGGACTGTCGTGACGTGTTTGCCTTTATATAATATTGGCTGCTGCGGCATGCAAAAATGAACAAGGTCAGGGGCTAGTTTGTCTAAAAACTTCTTGAACCCAATTTGCTCCGCGAATGAGTAATCGGCAAAGTCTGCTACTTTTACCGTAAAGTTTGGGGCTGATGGCTTGAAAAAATTAATATCTTTTGAGCGTACAAGAATACTGTATTGGTTGACGGTATCAACCTCTTGCAGGTAATACACCAAGCGCTCTATGTAACGGCCGGTGGAAGAGCTGATTATACGGGCATCGATAGCAATATGCATAGTTACTATAAGTATATACTATTGGTTATCTGAGGCGTCTTTACGGAAGACAAGACGGGAGTAGAAGGTGTAGTTCCATATCAAAGTGACGCAAGTGGCGAGGATTTTAGCAATCAAAAGGACAAGCTGGTCATCCAGTCCGCTACTCGCAAGTGAAGCCTGGACGATATTGATGACAATTGCCTGAAGCACCCAAAGAGCAAATAGGGTCACGACGACAAAAAGAATGATTTCGCGTTTTAGATTACCGCCAGTTGTTTTAAACGTGTATTTTTTATTTGCAAAGAAGCTAAAACAAAATGCAGCTGTTGTGGAAATTACATTTGCGCTAATTGTTGGTAATCCCAGTGCCTTTAGTGTAAACAAAATCCCAAAATCGATTAGCGTGTTAATACCACCAACCATCATGAACCGAACTTTTTTCGAGTTATTTTTTGTGATCACCAGGGTGATATTCCTCTACGAAATACAGCGGGCGGTTTTTTGTTTCGTTAAAGATACGGCCCACGTATTCGCCAATAACACCAAGTGAAAGAAGCTGTATGCCACCCAGGAACAAGATGACGGCCATCATTGATGGGTAACCTGCAAGGTCAGTACCAAACGCGGCAGTCCGGATAACTAGGTAGACAATGTAGATAAATGCGCTGATTGATACTAAGATTCCAAGGATTGATGAAATGCGAAGTGGTGAGGTGGTAAACGATGTAATGCCGTCGATAGCCAGGTTGATTAGTTTAAAATAGTTCCATTTGGTTTCACCCGCCACACGAGGGTCACGTTCATAGGTAATTTCTTTTTTCTTGTAGCCAATCCAGCTAAACATGCCTTTTGTGTAACGCTGGCTTTCACGAATCTGTTTTAGCGCTTCAACGCAGCGTTTATCGAGTAGACGAAAGTCACCCGTATCTTGCTGTATCGGGATTTGCGTAGATTGTTGCAGGACTCTGTAAAAGGCGCTCGATGTTGCTTTTTTAAGCCATGACTCGCCATTTCGGCTGGTTCGTCTGGCGTATACGTCATCGTATCCCTCTTCCCAGTATTTAAGCATCTGGGGGATGAGTTCTGGCGGGTCCTGCAGGTCTGCATCGATAATAACGGTAGCGTCACCGGTAGCGTGATCGAGACCGGCAAGCATTGCCGTCTCTTTACCGAAATTGCGGGAAAGGTTTACATAGGCAACACGAGGATCTTTTTCGGCGTAGCCTTTAATAATTTCAAGTGTTCGGTCGCGACTTCCGTCGTTGATAAACAAGAATTCAAAATCGTAATCTGATGTTTCACCCGCTAGTTTATTTAATCGTTCATAGAGGTGACTAAGGACTTCCTGTTCGTTGTATGCAGGGATAAGAATGCTGATTTTCTTGTGGCGAGCCATTATGTCTAGTATATCACTTTACTGATTCGATAAGCTGGGTGATGCTGTCGTATGTGTAGGCACCAGCCTTTGCGAGTGCGAGTGTTTTTATGCCCGCCGATTCGTCATCACTTCCCAGGATTGCCCCTGCGTGACCCAGGGATACACCCTTAGGTGCTGTGTGGCCAGCGATGTAGGCAAAGACAGGCTTTGAAACATGTGAGGCGATATAGTCTGCGGCCTTTAACTCACTCGTACCACCGATTTCACCAATGAGCACAATTGATGTGATGTCTGGGTCATTTTCAAACAATTCTAGACAATCTACAAAATCAGTGCCCTGAATACGGTCGCCGCCTATGCCGATGATATATTTTTGTCCAATACTTCGTGCTGTTAAGCCGGCGGCGGCCTCGTACGTAAGCGTTCCTGATCGGCTGACGATACCGATAGTACCGGGTGTACCCATATTGGCCGGAATAATCCCTAGTTTATTAATCCCAGGGACAAGAACACCGGGGCAATTTGGTCCAATGAGTACGATACCGGCTGCATCCGCCTGCTTTTTTACGACAAGCATGTCATGTACTGGAACACCTTCGGTTATACAGATGATAAGAGGTATTTTAGCGGCAATAGCTTCGAGCATTGCATCTTTTGCAAAAGGAGCGGGGACAAAGATTACAGTTGTATCTACTGTGTGATCTTTTTGAATATCAGCAATGGTCGCATAGACGGGTACTCCATTAATAACTTGTCCGGCCTTGTTTGGTGAAGTTCCCGCAACGATATTTGTCCCTGCTGCCAGCATGGCTGCGGTATGGAAAGATCCATGGCTTCCGGTGATACCTTGAACGATAATGTTTTTAGTGGTGAAGATAGTACTATTCACGACTTGCCTCTTTTGCAGCTGACAGGCACTTTTCGAGAGTAGGAAGTGTGGCTATGTTCTGAGCTTCAAGTAGAGTAACGGCCTCTTCGAAGTTCGTACCAGCCAGACGAATGAATAGGGGTGGCAGGGTGTCGATCTGTTCTTTTGCGGCAATAATCGCCCTTGCAACCTCGTCGCACCTGGTGATACCGGCGAATATGTTTATAACGATCGCCTGAATATTCTCAAATTCTACGATTTTTCGAAATGCCTTTAAGACACTTTCCGTGTTTGCACCACCTCCAATATCGAGGAAGTTGGCGGGTGTCATACCTCTAGCAGCTACCGCATCGACGGTTGCCATGGCAAGTCCGGCTCCATTGGCGATTGTCGCAATAGTACCTTTCTTATTTAAGACGACGAAATTCGCATCACTTGGTTTTTCTTCAAAATTCCAATCCGGGTGGCGAAACGCGGCTGCGTCATCAAGTTCCATCTTGCAATCTCCGCAGACAAGATCGCCATTTTTTGTATAAACTAAAGGGTTAATCTCTAGAAGCAGAACATCATTTTTAATAAAAGTACTGTAGAGTTTCACAAGCAGTGGTTTTATAAGAAGAACATCGTACCCTAGATAGGCGGCTAGTTTGTCTGCGCGGTCATCAACGTTGGTATTATCGATTGGCAAATTCAAAAAATCTTCAGTGCTATTATCTTCAACTTCAATGCCACCATTTTTATGAGCGACCAACCTGATGCTGGCCGAACTACGATCGACAAGAAGTGAGACGTAGTGCTCGGCAGCTATGTCTAATTTTTCTTCGGCGAGGATTGTGTTTGGCTTATAGCCCTTTATATCTAGATTGAACAAGCTGTCTACGGCTTTATTTAAAGCGGCTGTATCCTCTACGACAACAACTCCGCCAAGTTTGCCCCGTCCGCCAACTGGGACTTGTGATTTTAAGACAGTGGGGAGATCGACCATATCTCCAGTTGATTTTATGAGTGTCGACGTAGGCACGGAGATATCCCCAATGCGCAAAATATTCTTAGCCTCATATTCCAATAATTTCATAATTATTTACCTGTGAAGAATTTACGCACTTTGCGCAGGCCAGTTTGATCAGGGGGAAGATCAGGCCAGAGGATTGAGCGGATATAAGCAGTTGATACTTTTTTATTACTCTGTATTTTTCGTCTGGCAGGGAGGGCAGACGTCCAAAAAAGCTGAATGCTTTTTATCCAACCCTTGAGCGCGGGCCAGCCACGTCCTTTTTTGATTGCATGCCCAAGCATCATGATGTATGCAAACCAAAAACGGATACCCACGGAGAATAATAAACCTCTAGGGACATTTTTGGTAAACAGTAGGGGTAGGTTTTTGAATGTCTGATAAATAGTAAACCCGCCAGGCATTTTATTACTTGTTGCACCCTGCTTGTGGTAGGCGATCGCATTTGGTGTGTACATAATTTTCCAACCAGCCAGTTGGGCGCGAAAACTAAGGTCCACATCTTCGTAGTAAGCAAAAAACGACTCATCAAAAACCCCTATATCACGGAGCATTTCCATACGATATAGACTAGCCCCACCCGTTGCGCCAAAAATTAGTGCCTCTTGTGGGGCTTCGGTGACGGGTTTATCACGGTTCTGAGGAAAGGCAAGTCCCCATGTGCTATATTGCTCTGCGGTACTATCTATGGTGTTTCCATCTTGCCTTAATAGTAAGCTGGTTACGATGCCGAGCTCTTTGCTGGTTTCTATTTTAGTGACAAGTGATTCTAGCCATATCCTATCTGCAATAGCATCGTTATTAAAGAGGGCGACATAGGGGTATTGGTGGTTTTGCGCCCACTCTATACCGGTATTAACCCCTCCTGTGAAACCAAGGTTATGTTCGTTGTATAAAACAGTAATCTTTTCTGGGTATTTTTTCTCAAGTTTGTGTAGTTCAACTGCGGAAGTGTCACGGGATCCATTTTCGACAACTATAATATGAAAATCTTTATAACTTTGGTGCATCAGCGACTCAATGCAAGCCAAGGTATCTTCAATAGCTTTGTAATTTAGAACTACAATAGCTGCTCTTGGTGTCGACGTATTTAACATGTTCATTTATAATAATAGCAAAGACATGAAGACTTACTTATCAAAACAGAATAGAGTTCTATTGGCCGAGCTTGTACGAACTGATTTTAAACTTCGTTATCAGGGGTCAATCCTGGGGTATGCCTGGTCGCTCCTGAAGCCTTTGCTTCTTTTTATAATTCTCTATATTGTATTTGTTTATTTTTTGAAGATAGGCAAGGACGTACAGCATTTCCCTGTATATTTGCTTTTAGGTATTGTACTTTGGAATTTCTTTGTTGAAATGACTAGTCAAAGCCTCGGGTCAATCGTAGGAAGAGGTGACTTAATTCGAAAGATTAGAATTCCTAGGTGGATTATAGTTTTCTCTAGTAGTTTATCTGCTCTAATAAATCTAACTATAAATCTTGTTGTTGTCTTCGCATTCGCAATTATTAACGGGGTAGACTTCTCTGTAACAGCCCTCCTTTTGCCGTTGAATATAATTGAGATTTATATATTCTCACTTGGGGTATCTCTATTTCTAGCGGCTGCGTATGTTAAGTTTCGAGACATTAGCTATATATGGGAAGTAATCCTTCAGGCGGGATTTTATGCAACGCCTATAATTTATCCTTTAGCTTTGGTTACGAATACACTTGTTCAGAAATTACTGCTACTAAATCCCATGGCACAAGCAATCCAAGATGCACGATATAATCTTGTAACTCATCAAACTCTCACCGCACATACTCTTATTGGAAATACATGGATGATATTAACGCCATTTATTCTAACAATACTTATATTTATTGGAGGGGTTTTCTACTTTAAGAAACAATCTCGTACATTCGCGGAGAATATCTAATGGATAATGTTGCAATTAAAATTTCAAATGTTAGCAAGAGCTTTAACTTACCTCATGAAAGACAGAATACTCTTAAGGGTTTGGTAATTAACTTTAAGAAAAGAGGTTACGAGAGGCAACATGTCTTAAGTGACTTATCTTTTGATATTCATAAAGGTGAGTTTTTGGGTATTCTTGGGCGTAACGGAAGTGGGAAGAGCACACTCTTAAAGACAATATCGGGAATTTATTCTCCTGACGAAGGCTCTATCGATATTAATGGCAAGCTAACCCCCTTTATTGAACTTGGTGTAGGTTTTAACCCTGAACTATCTGGACGTGATAACGTGTTCCTCAATGGTGCCCTTCTTGGATTTTCGAGGACTGAGATAGAGAATATCTATGAAGATATTGTATCCTTTGCAGAACTTGAACGTTTCATGGATCAAAAACTAAAAAACTATTCATCAGGGATGCAGGTAAGACTTGCTTTTTCAATCGCCATACGTGCAGATACGGACATACTAGTCCTTGATGAGGTTCTTGCGGTGGGCGACGAAGCTTTCCAGAGAAAATGCTATTCATATTTTAATGAGCTTAAGTCAAAAGGCAAGACGGTGATACTGGTTACCCATGATATGAGTGCTGTTCAGCGTTTTTGTACTCGTGCTATTGTGCTAAGCGATGGTAGGATCATTTATGATGGAAATACAAGCTCTGCCTCTGATGTCTATAGAGATTTAAATCTTCAAAGTACACAAAATTCTTTAAAATCCAATAACAAGAAGAAATCCAAGATTTCTAAAAATTCTGATGTAGCTTGTCAAATTGAAGAGCTTGTAACGATTGGCGACGATAACGAATCTAAAGTATTCTACAGACCTCACGAAGATATAAAAGTTGTATGTCGAGTGAGGATAAATAATAGTGATGCAAAAAATATTGAATTGTTAATAAAGCTGAATAATCCTGGAGGAACTATACTTTCGGCGCTTGAATTCGTCCTTGATGAAAAAACGAAAAAGGACTTCAGCAAAGGCGACTTAATAACGATTAGTTGGACAATTCCAGGGATATTTAACGATGGAAAATACCTCCTGTCGGCATCGTTAAAGAATAAAAAGACAGGGGATTTCTATATTGTAAACGACGATATCTATGAATTTGATGTTGAGGGTTGGGATATGCCGAATGTCTTAATTCACCCGGACGATGCGTATTCTGTCGGAGTAGAAAACTAGTTGTATGTCGTTTTTAAATAAAGCCAAGAAATACACTCGAAAAGGTTTCTCTGTTGTTAAAAATGAAGGAGTCTTATCTCTGGGTGTTAAATCACTTCAAAAATTACAGAAAAAACAGATCCAACTTACGTCTAATAGTGCAGTAAAGAAAAAATTTGTATCTTTAGTAGATCGACAAAATGTAATGGATGCAGATTGGTCCAGCCGTCCCTATGTGAAACCATCTACGAAACACGATGCTCCCTTTGTTATTAACTGGGTCATGTCACCTCCCAGTAGTGGCGGTGGACATCAGAACATATTCAGATTTATCGAAATATTAGACAGAAGTGGCCATAAAAATAATATTTACATATATAGCAATTATGATGATATGACGATCGCTCAAGCACGCGATAATGTGAAAGCGTATTGTAAAGCTAAAAACCTTACATTCAAGAGATATAATGGTGCAATGGTAAAATCAGATGCAGTATTTGCGACGGGATGGGAGACGGCGTATGCGGTATTTAATGACAAGAATGACAGTCAAAAGTTTTACTTTGTGCAAGATTTTGAACCACTTTTTTATCCCATGGGTACGGACTATGTCTTGGCTGAGAATACATATAAATTTGGATTTCACGGTATTACTGCGGGTGCATGGTTAGATGATAAGTTGACTCGGGAATACGGTATGAAATGTGATCATTATGATTTTGGTGCTGATCCAATAAACTATAGATTCACTAATGACGGAGATCGTAAACAGATATTTTTCTATGCTAGACCAGTTACTGAACGACGTGGCTTTGATTTAGGAATTATGACGCTTGAGATCTTTCATGAGAAGATGCCTGAATATGAAATTGTGTTAGCGGGGTGGGATGTGTCAGAGTGGGATATTCCATTCCCATATACCAATCTTAAGACTCTAAGAATAGACCAGTTGTCAGATGTCTATAATCAATCTGCTGCGGCTCTTGTGTTGTCTCTTACGAATATGTCGCTTCTTCCTCTTGAACTTCTTGCAACCGGTACAATACCAATCGTGAACGACGGTCCGAATAATCGTCTTGTAAGCAATAATCCGTATATAAAATATACGGATACATCACCAGAGGCATTGGCGCAAGCACTGATCGAAACGGTTAATAGAAAAGATCTTCCTGAATATGCGAAAAAAGCTGCCGAAAGCGTCCCTCGTGACGGTTGGGATATTGCAGGCAAGAAGTTTCTGTCGATACTAGAGAGGGAGCTAAGCTAACATGACTACTAATACACTTGTTTTGGGTGCGAATGGTTTTATTGGTAGCCATCTAGTCGACAGTCTCGCAAAAAAAGGCTACAACGTACGAGCTTTTGATAGGTTTAGTTCGGGAAATGTTATATTCAACCAATATGATAATATTGAAATGTTCCCCGGTAACTATCTTAATACAGATGACCTCAAGAATGCGTTAAAGGACATTGATTATGTGTTTCACTTTATTTCAACAACCACACCTGCAAGTGCGGAAAACGATCCAATCATCGACATAGATACAAACATACGAATGAGCGTGGAGCTATTTCGTATGTGCGTAGAGTTGGGCGTCAAAAGGGTAATTTTTGCGTCAACAGGTGGAGCGATTTATGGAAATTCTAACGGAGATGAACCTCATAAAGAGGAAGACACGCCCTTCCCTGTCTCTCCATATGCAATTGGTAAACTGACCATAGAGCATTATCTGCGATATTTCCGTGTTAAACATAAACTCGACTCTGTAACTTTTAGAATCTCAAACCCATATGGGGAGCGTCAGCCTTTTCATCGAAAGCAGGGTGTCATCCCAATCTTTCTAGAGAATATATACCGAGAATTGCCAATTAACGTAATGGGTGATGGTTCAATGGTTCGGGACTATATTTATGTGAAAGATTTAACTGATATGATTACGGATGTTTTTGAAAAACCCTTGATGAATCATACCTATAACCTTGGTTCGGGTGAGGGTAAAAGCGTTAATGATATAGTTGATGCTATCGAGCAAGTACTTCATAAGAAAGCACTCATAAAACATAGTGAGACCCCCTCTACATTTCTGCCTAAGGTTATTTTAGACACCTCGCGATTCGTAAGTGAATTTTCTGAGACACCAGTTACGTCTTTGCATGAAGGGGTCGCAGCAACATATAATTATATAAAACAAGAGATCGATAGAGGCACAGCTAATGAATAATATAAAGGCAACAATTTTTATTCCAACCTGGCAAGCCGAGCCCTATTTAAATGACATTTTACGAAGTGTATTTCGACAGAAGGTAGATTTTGAGTTTGAGGTGTTAATATTTGACACATCTTCGACCGATAAAACGCCTGAAATCATTGAAAAGTATAAGAAAAAACATAAAAATTTACGAACTAAAACGATCACAAAGGCCCAATTCGGACATGGGAAAACTCGAAACGAGGCTGCCCGTGAAGCCAACGGAGAAATTGTGGTCTATCTGAGCCATGACGCTATTCCATCTCATGACTATTGGCTACACGAAATGGTTGCACCATTCAAGATTAGTCCTGATATTATTGGCGTGACAGGTAAGCAGATCCCTCGACATAAATGCGTTCCTTTGCAGAAATATGAGATTCGAGGGGCTTTTCGTAATTTGGGGCCTGATTTTGGCACAACGATTTTTTACAAAGACGGTTTTATGAAAAACCCGATTTATAATGATTCCGTAACTTTTTATTCGGATGTTAACTCTGCGGCTCGACGGAGCTATTTAACCGGATCATTGCCCTACAGGGATGTTCCTTATTCAGAAGATCAGTTATTTGGCAAAGATATTATCGATGCGGGACTATATAAGGTATACGCTCCAAGGGCTAGTGTTGTGCATTCAAATGACCTTACGCTAAAAGAATATAAACACAGAATGTTTGATGAAATTATCGGGTTAAGGAAGATTGGGACTGACGTACAAAGACCATCTATAAAAGGAATTGTAAAGATGACTGTCCTGGGCGTGGCGAAAGATGCGATTAGAACGATGAGAGATAACGAATACTCCTTTAAGAGGAAAGTATTCTGGCTACTGGTAAATCCTTTGTACTATATCGAGAAGTGGCGTGGCGTCAGGCTAGCGACAAAAGTTGAACTTGCTGACACTGCAATGTTTTACAAACACTCACTTGAAATGAAGCGAAAACAATAGGAATCTATAATACATTGTTATATAATAAGCATTAGCATTGTATTATGGATTCAAAGATATGAAAATAAATAAAAATAACAAAAAAATAAATAAATACTTCCTATGGGCAATCATTCTTGCAGGTGTAATTATTTTATATCTTTTTATTGCGTACTTTACGAAACTTTATCCTTTTTCTTTGGAGGGTGATTCAAAGAAAATCCAAGATCAGGCATCTGAAAAAGTCAACGATGTTAACTACGATAAGCCTAGCTCCGAAGAGCAAAAGGCTGGTGCTGAGGCTAAGAAGCAGTCCGAAAACACTCCTTCAGTATATAATCCACCAGACACTTCAAACCCTACACAGCTGGCAATAACTTCTTCTAATCAGCAAGGAGGGGTACTTGAGCTTCGCACGACCATATCGGCCATTGATGATACTGGAAAATGTACTCTAAATTTCAAGAAGACTGGCTCATCAACGATCACTCAGGAGGTAGGCGTGCAGAATATGGGTTCCTACAGCGTATGTAAAGGATTTGACATATCTACCGCCAGTCTTTCTAAAGGCGACTGGACTGCCGAGATAACTTACGCAGGTTCAGCTCCTTTGGCGACCATAAGTCAGACCGTGAAGGTTCAGTAATATGAAGAGAATTACTCTTATCTTACTGGCAGCCGTGGCCTTTGTAGCTCCAAATATTCTTGTTTTTCAATCAGATGTTCTAGCATCGGATGCCCGAAACTTTAACGCAGGCCGCATTATTGATGATGGGATTTTTACAAATAGTGACGCTATGTCTGTCGGGACAATACAAAATTTTCTCAATAGCAAAGTTCCTGCCTGTGATACGTGGGGCGGTAAAACATCCGAGCTTGGTGGCGGAACTCGAGCCCAGTGGCTAGCATCTCACGGGTATTCTACGCCTGTAACATGTTTACGGGATTATTATGAAAATCCGGCGAACGGACAAAGTAACTATGGCACCTCGGTGCCAGCAGGCGGTATAAGCGCAGCTCAGATCATCTATAACTACTCAAAGCAGTTCAATATTAATCCACAGACAATTATTGTAACACTTCAAAAAGAGAACGGTATGGTTACCGATGAGTGGCCGACTCCAAAGCAATTTAGAGAAGCGATGGGTTTCGGTTGCCCTGACAATACTGCGCCTGGAGCGCCTGCCTGTGATCCTAGCTATGGAAGTTTTTCCGCACAAATTTATCAAGCTGCTCGGCATTTTCGCGGTTATATAGATAAACCTGCAGGATGGTTTGTTCCTTTTACGACAGGGGTCAATTCGATCGCCTACAGTCCTGCAGCTTCGTGTGGACGAAGTAATGTCAACATCGAAAATAGGTCAACAGTCGCTCTTTACAGCTATACTCCATATCGTCCAAATCAAGCGGCTCTTAATGCACAATATGGGGGCGGAGATAGCTGTAGCGCACATGGTAATCGAAACTTTTACCTTTATTTTACTGATTGGTTTGGTTCGACAATAATGAATGGTAATTTCTTACGCACCGTAGACAACGGCTCTCTCTATTTGATATCAGATGACATGAAATACCCTATTCCTGACATGAATATATTTAATGCTCTTTATCCCCTGGGCGGCGTAGGATATGTCTCGCAATCATATCTTGATTCAAAAACAACAGGCCAGACTCTCGGGAGGATAATACGTTCACCGGATGGAACAGTATATTTTTATGATGCGGGTATAAGACTTTCATTTGGATCGTGTGCACTTGTTGAAGCGTACGGCTCGTCATGTGGACAGTCAGCACTTCTCACAGAAAGCCAAGTCAACTCTTTGTCTGTAGGTCCGCCTATGACGAACGTTCTAAATACTACATCCGGAAAGTCTTTCTATATGGATGGCAAAAAAAGAGAGATATACGACCAATTGGCGTTGAATCCGTACGGTGTAAATGCCTCCACGGCGAATGTTCTCAATGAGACAGCTCTAAGTAATACTGCTCTTGGTGTACCTATCGTAAGAGATGATACTTACATACGAAACAGGACGTCAGGTGGTTTGTATGGATATTCAAGTGGTGTGCTTCGTAAAGTTGATACGGGCATTCAGACGACGACATATTTGAATAATCTTAACCCTCCGAGTATTGACGGGGCGGGTGTGAACCTGCTCACAGGAGGTACTGATGTATCTGGCTTCATTAGATCACAAAGTGGCATGTCGTACATTCTAACTGATGCAGGAAAGATGCGCTTGACTGACGTAGATGACTGGCAGAAGACATTTGTCTTGATGTCTGATGGACTACTGAGTCAAATTCCCGATGTCGGAACGCTAAGTCCAGCATACTTTGTGAAATCAAAAAATTCAGGTACAGTATACCTACTCAGCACAGGCGAGAAGAGGACTATCCAGGGTTGGATGGACTTACTTGCTATAAATGCAAACCCAACAATTCTAAATCTTTCGGACTATTATATTAACTCAGTAACTGAAGGTGCGACGGTTTTAAGTCCAGGTGGACTAGTGAAGACACAAAATGATGCAACAGTCTATATGGTTAATGGTTTGAATAAAAAGATTCCTATGAACTCATTCAATCCTTCGACAGAACTCGGATCAACTACACTTAATATCGTTTCTGATGGCGTAATGAGCAAATATGCAACTGAAGCTGACGTATTAAGGCCAACGGTGAAATGTGGGGTAAAACAGGGTCTTGCAGTAGGAGGTAAAGCCTACGATATTAGCCTTCCGGGCGCTCAATATACAGTCTTGAGCGATATAAACTGTAGTATTTTGGAGTGGAAAGACACACCAGGATTCTTCCTCGCTCCAAACGGAACGATATACCAGCTTAAAAATTCACAAAAGTTGCCAATTAGTGGATATCAAATGTATCTAAATCTAGGTGGAACAACGCAGAATACAATCAGAGCGAGTAATTATGTACTGGATATGTTTCCAACAGGTTCCTCTCTCTAGCGCGGATCTGAGTAGACTGTTCGTTATATAGCACTTCCTGATACAATGATGAGAATGAAAGATATTTTTAAAAAGATATCCGTCTTTCGTATTGCTAGTATGATAAAGACGGGAAAGCTTGAAACACTATTTCTTATAATCTTTTTGGTTTTTGGAATCATAACAGTATTTCTTATTCCGCCAGGCTGGAACACTGATGAGCCAGACCATACCTATCGCATTTACCAACTCTCGAAGGGCAATCTTTTCTCCGAACCAGTGTTAAGCCCTGCGGGTAATAAGGCGTATGGTGGTGAGGTTGCCTCGGGGCTGGTTAATCTCTATAAGGATGCTGGTGTACGAGATGCTGGTGCGAGTGCTGCTGATAAGACGAAAAAAGCCAACGGCCTATATGATGCCCACCCGAATATTCTGAAATATAAGGATGATGGAAGCAAGACATCTATTAATTTTAGTGGAGCTGCGCTATATTCACCAGTTACATATGCGCTATATATTCCCATATTTAAAGTTGGAACTATGCTACATTCGCCGTTCTTAGTTATTCTTATTATTGCTCGTCTCGTCGGGTTATTGGCGGTTGGATTAGCTTTCTTCTTGGCTATTAGACACATCAAAGCAGGGAAGTGGATTATATTTGTCATTGGTCTACTACCTGTTACTGTCATACAAGCGGCGTCTGTGGGCGCTGACGGGCCGCTCCTTGGCGTTGCGGTACTATTTCTAATGTATATTACCAATATCGTATACAGCAGTAAGCAACCGACCACGCGAAACTACGTTATTTTGGCATTTCTAGGGATGTTATTAACATTTGTAAAACTGGCATACGCACCACTCACATTGCTCATACTCGTAATCCCTTTTATTAAAAAGACGCCTATTAGCAAGAGAGTAGTTATTACTGCTCTTGCCGCAACGCTTATCGCAATTATCCCAAACTTAATCTGGACAACAATGGTTAGTTATGTAGATACAAATTCAAATCTCCAGTCAAATTTTCCTATGCAAAAGAGTTTCATACTTCATGAACCAATACTCTACATAAAGACGCTATACTATACATTCTTTACGAACGAACAAGCTCCGCTTGATGCGCTTTTTGGTAATGCGGTGTGGAATAGCGTACCTCTGCCAGCTTTTTTTAGCTACTTGGCTATGACGGCAGTGGTACTTTCGGTAGGAGTAAAAAATTCACGCGAAGATGTGATGAGGTCAATGAAAAGTCGCGGCCCTATTATTTGGAAATTAGCGCTTCTAGTTGCGAGCAGTATTACTATTTTGATAATTTCAACAGCATTGTATATCTACAGCTCGACCCTTTATCAGTCAAGCATTATCGGGCTACAGGCACGCTATTTCATTCCATTGCTTCCCGTGATACTCCTTGCGTGTGTTGGAAATTATTTCAAAAACCAAAAAAATGTTAAAATAATCATAGTCTGCCTATCGGTCATCATTTTACTGGGCGCAACATTTGCTTTATACCATAGACTCTACCAGACATTACCGATTCTACTTAGATAATGCGAAAAAAACTCATCAAACTTATTGCTATGTGTAAAACCCCTCAAGGTTTCTTCGTTTGGGTAACACTACTTTTCGGTGGAATTTTCATTTTAGCTATTCCGCCGCTACAAACACCTGATGAAGCGGCGCATTTTTTGCGAGCATATCAAATTTCTAATTTTGAGTTCATTCCTTCGCAAAAGGATGGTATCACAGGAAGTGATATACCGGTGAGCTTCCAAAAAGTACAAGAAGCGATTGAGGGTGGAGGCGCAATACAAACACGCCCTACTTTGAAATATAAACTTGGAAATACAAAAGCCGCACTTGTCTATGTACCTCTTGATGAAACTAGGAAGGTTTTTATGGATACATCGGTAACAGCTTCATATTCTCCCGTAGGATATGTTCCACAGGCACTTGCCGTTGGGTTGGGACGAGTATTGAATGCCCCGCCGATTATTATGATCTATCTTGCAAAGCTACTCATGCTTATAACGTGGACTGGCCTGGTATTCGTGTCAATTAAGCTGTTTCCGTTTAAAAAATGGGCGGTCGTCGGAATTGCACTATTACCAATGTTTCTTTCTCAGTCGGTGTCACTTGGTGTAGACGTTATTGCTATTGGATCAGGCATTTTATTTACCTCCACGGTACTCGCCTGTCTTTATAGAAAAACCGCCATGACTAGGAAAGAACTACTTCTACTAATAGGAGCGGGAGTGGCGATGGTGCTAAGTAAGCAGGTAATGGTATTTCTACTTGGGCTTATACTGGCACTTCCGGGAGCGAGCTTATCTAAAAGTAGTAAGAAAAGCTGGCTATTGAAGATAGGTCTTATCCTGATACCGGTAGCTTCATTTGGTATATGGTCGTTGTTTTTACCTGATATCAGTTCGAATATTACTCAACTAACTAACGGTCAAAATACATTTGAGCAGATTAAATACATTTTCCAGAATCCTTGGATGTTCATTATGACCTTCTTTAATACTTTCTTCTTCACGCCAGGTGATGGAATTTCCCAGTCACTAATGGGAAATTTTGGGTGGCTTGATACTCCTCTTTCTGCTTTGTTTATTAATGCTGGATATGCAAGCCTATTCGTCTATTGGTTTATAAACTACGAGGGTAAAAATAATACCCGGACTGTCTCAAAAGTTAATAAGGCTGTCTTTGCTGGAATAGCTGTACTCTATTTTATTGGTGTCTGTGCCGCTCTGTATATATTATTTAGCCCTGTGGCATTTCCAATCATCATTGGTATACAGGGAAGATATCTTTTCCCGTGTTTGTTCTTACTACTCCCTGTATTTTTTACAAATATATTTACAACAAAAGAGAAATATTTCGTGAGATTTACGAAAATTATGTCTATAACACTCCTGGCAGCTAGCGTGATAACTATTGTTTTTAGATACTATATTACAGTCTACTGATGACAAGAGAAGTAATTGCGCTACGGTTGCAGCTTATGGCTCAGATATAGATGTTAGTCTGATCGTTCGGCGATGTAAATATTGTTCATGCCATAAACGAATCGCTTTCGTCGAACTTTCGTAAAGCCTGCTTCTGCAAGAATGTCTTTTATGTGTTGAGGTGACATGCCCATTAATTCGTGCGCATGATCAATATGTCGTTCTTGATGATCTGGATCGTTTCGAAATCGCCACCAATGAATAAAAGCACCCATTTTAGGTGTGATCATAGTGATGACAATACGACCATCTTTTTTAAGTATGCGAGCAGCCTCTTTAACGGAATCGTTTCTGTTCGGAATGTGATTTAAACATGCAAGATAGCTAACTGTATCAAATTCACCCTTTTTGAAAGGTGTTTTGGCTGCGTCATCAATAACAACGTCACAGCCTTTCCAGTCGGCCACATCTACACCTACGCCATTACCGTAGCTATGAACAAAATTATTTGCGCCACAGCCAATGTCGAGCAGACGCCCTTTTGTATGTTTTAAGCCCATAATCACACGCTCATCATCGATAGGCGTTAGTCCAAGTTTAAGACTTTGTTCACGAGACAGAAGGCTTAGTACGGGGAACATAAGTCGGCTTAGAAAAGTCTTTAGAGGTGAAGGTATTACTATATTGTCTGCATTGCTGAAATAATCAAGACTCTTTGTCTTTGTTTTACTCATAATTTACTCCTTATTAATAGATACTCTTGTGAATATCTTCATGCTTACTTAATTTTAGCATGTATAATTAAGGTTATGTACAAAATAAAAAAGACTTCGCAGATAGTGAGGTATGGTTTGGTGGGTATGCTAGCTTTTGCGGCGGAGTACTCCAGTTTTCTTATACTCATCAGCATGCTGTCCGAGAAGAATCTTTTAATAGCGCAGACGATTAGTTTTTGTGTCGGACTGTCTACTAGTTTTTTTGGAAGTAGGTTATTTACCTTTAAGAACAAGACAAAAGCTTATCATCACGATAAAAAAACCCAGTTTGCAGGCTATGTAACGCTAGCACTTGTAAACTTAATCTTAGCTAATTTAGTAATATATTTTCTTATTAACCATTTAAATCTAGCATATTGGATAGCCAAGATTATTGTTATGGTTGGTGTGGTGGCATGGAACTATGCAATTTTGAACAGATTAGTGTTCAAGACTATCTAGACTAATCCTTTGAAAGACGAATAGATAGCTCCTGATGTAAGTCCTGAAGGCGGCGCTCGAGAAATTGTGTCTTTAGTCGGGTACGATTGGCTATATAGAAAGTAACTACGATAGCCGTTATTTGAACAACATCAAACAAACTTAGCGGCTCCGTTGTGGTTAGTTCGTTACTAAATAACCAGGTATAGATTGGTTCGGCGCTTGCTAACGCAATCAAGACCGTGACCCAAATGATGACCTGTACTGTAAGGCGTCGTCGGCTTGATCTTCCGAGTTTATAGTGGGTAACAGCACTGAGAACTGCCGCAATGATAAAGGGCAGGTTAAGCAGCAAGAGCAAAAAGTAACGACTCATCCAAAAAGCTCCGCAATACGACGTTTAAGTAGGCTCTTGACGATATTAACCGCATTCCAGTTGTTCTGTCCTTTAGCTTTAGAATATTCGGTATAGATTGCCTCAATTGGATATTCACTTATAGTAAGTCCGATCTGTTTTGCGCGCCATAGCATTTCCGAGCAAAACTCATAGCCGCTTGTTTTCCATCTTAGACGCTCCAGGGCGTTTCTTGAAAAAATTCGCAGACCTGATTGGGAATCGGTTGAGCTAATACCAAAAAGAACATAGGTTATGAAGCTCAAGCCTTTATTGCCTATTATTTTAACCTTCGACATACCCTCGGTGTTGATAAGCCTGCTACCAATAAGTAAGTCGGCATTATCATGTATCATAATCTTTACGCCTGCGAGAACGTCCTCTGGTGCATGCTGTCCGTCTGCATCCATTGTTATGGCGACATCATATGCATTTTGTTCGGCGTAGCTAAGTCCTGTCGCGGTTGCTCCACCTGCACCCGTGTTAAGGATATGTCGTATTACGGTAGCCCCGTGCTCTTTAGCTAGAGAGGCAGTACGATCCCGGCTGCCATCATCAATGCAAACGATACCGAAATCGTAAGCAGACTTCTTGAAGACTTCTGTCACGCCATCGATGACGTCTGCTATGACAGCCTCTTCGTTGTAAGAAGGTATGACAATGCAAACCCTTATCCTCTTTTTGCTCATTTCATTTATTTTATCAGATTTTTGGCTTCTCTACTATTGTATACTGTTAAGGAACAGGGGTATTAGTTAGTGCAGAAGTTAATAAATATCTTTCATCAAAACTTTCCCGAAGCACGCCGCCGTGATGTTGTTGCATGGCTTTTTATTATCGTAGGTGGTTCATTTGTAGGTTTATCTATAGCGTACTTCAGCTTTAGGCAGGGAATCGACTTTGGAGATGGATCAACCTTCTTTAGCTTTGCGCATAATCTTGCAAGCGGAGAGGCGATATATAAGGATTTCATTCACTTTAGGACACCCGGATCGTATTTTCTTCAATCTTTCTTTATAGATATATTCGGAGACCAGCAAAGTAGCGTACGTTTTGCGCTTAAGTTTGAGTCACATGTATTATACACATTTTTCTTCGCTCTAGCGGCGGCGGTATTCCTTCGCTTCAAGCACGTGTTGATAGGTGCTCTGTCTATTTTGCTCATAGTGATGTTGCCGCCATATGCGCAACTACGAACAGTATTAGCACTCGTTGCCGTTGTACTTTATATACATGCGTATAGGGTAGTAAAAGCGCGATCTCTGTGGTTGGTAGGGTCGGGTGTATTTGTTGGCTTGGCGTTTACATTTGGCCAAGAAGCTGCACTTATGGCTATCGTTGCGATCGGTCTAATGGAAATTATTCAGGCTAAAACACATGGCCTTACTACGGCAATGAGGCGTATTGGTATGCTTGTGCTGGGTACTTTGCTCGGTGCATTACCGCTGCTCCTCTATGTCCTTATCCAATCTGATCTTCCGACGTTTCTATACTACACGCTGTACTATGCATTTGTTCTGCAGCCTCAAGGAATGGATCTAGTATACCCTCCATTTGGCCATACGAACCTCATATTCTACATGGTTTTTATATTGTATTTCATTATTTTCTACATATTCTACAGTAGTAAGAAACTAGGAATAGTAGAGGGTATCTTGCTCGTATTTGGCATCATGAGACTCGTTACGCTGCTTGGCAGATCAGACATAGGACACCTTCTATTCATTCTTCCGGAAGTATTATTCTTGACGCTGTATGCCATTACTAATGTTAAAGCCGCTTGGTTCACTAGAGCCCATTCTTTGCGCTTTGTGCCGTACGGGATCGCCTTGTTCGTATCTTTCTACGCGGCCATTAACGGCAGCGGCATGATTCTTATAGTGAGTGCAGTGATTATTTATCTGGCATTCTATTTCAAAAAGCCGTTTAAACAGAGAGACGAGGTGATCAAAGATGCAAATGCTATCGTGCTTGTCGTCATTACTTCTTGCTTCTCTATCCTTGCCTATATGTTGTACCCGTCTTTTGCAAGTACGATTAATACCATGTCAACCCGAGGTTTAACCAATACTCAAGTAAGTGGATTAAATGTGACTCCAGAAGTGTATGCCGAAGTAACGGCAGTCAGCGAAACGGTCAAGTCACTTCATCCGACGACCATATTCTCATATCCGATCCAGCCATATTACTATAGTTTAGCACCTAAGCATGCGGCACGTTTTATGACATTTGAACCACAGACAACCGAGAAAGAGCAAGACCAAACCATCGAAGATCTTAAACGAACCCGTCCCGAAGTTATCCTTTACGATCCAGTCCAGGCAGAGTCCCTTTCCGTGCCACTTGGAAGAATTAATGCATACATCCGAAGCAATTATAAAGTTGAACGTGTCGTCGAATATAGCCGCACCTTTTGGATAATGATGCCAAACGATAAAACAAAACCTATTATTTCTGAAGGCTAAGCAAGTATTCCCCGTATCCACTTTTTCGTAGTGGGTCAGCTAGCTCGACGAGCTGTTGACCATCGATGAGACCTTCGTTATAGGCGACTTCTTCAGGGCTGCCAATAATCTGTCCGGTACGACGCTGGATAGCACGGATATAGTCTGCTGCGTCAGTCATTGAATCAATTGTTCCCGTATCAAGCCATACGTCACCGCGATCAAGCGTACTAACATTCAGTTTGCCGCGACGAAGATATTCTTCATTTACGGAAGTTATTTCTAGTTCTCCGCGGTCGCTTGGCTGGACGTTTTTAGCAATTTCAACGACGTCGTTATCATAGAAATAAAGCCCCACGACAGCGAAGTCTGATTTTGGCTGAGCCGGCTTTTCCTCGATAGAAACAGCTGTATGGTTTTCGTCAAATTCAACCACGCCATAACGTTCAGGATCAGATACGCGGTAGGCGAAAACCGTACCTCCGTCAGGATCGACACATTTTTTGAGAGATTTTCCGAGGTCACTACCATGAAAGATATTGTCACCTAGAACAAGCGCAACTTTGTCATTACCGATAAATTCCTCTCCAATGATAAAGGCTTGTGCAAGGCCATCTGGAGATGGCTGAACTGCATATTGCAAACTAATGCCCCACTGCGAACCATCGCCTAAGAGGCGCTGGAACTGCGGCTGATCCTCGGGCGTTGTAATGATCAAGATATCCTTAATCCCTGCAAGCATAAGCGTCGTAAGCGGATAATAAATCATCGGCTTGTCGTAGATTGGCATCAGCTGCTTGCTAATACCTTTAGTAATTGGCCACAAACGTGAGCCTGATCCACCGGCTAAAATAATACCCTTCATCGTCTATTTCTCCTTCTGAATGTAGTTGACAAGCGCTTCTTCCCACGCAGGCGGCGTGAAACCTGCTGCTTTGATCTTATCTAATTTTAACATGCTATTTGCAGGACGGGGGGAAATATTTTCTTTGCCCTCGTAATACTTGGCTGTTGAGGTAGGGGTGACATCATCTGCGCTTTTTCCAGCTAGTTCGTATACTTTTTTGGCAATATCTGCCCAGCTGGCGGGGTTACCTTCATTCGAAAGGTTGTAAGTGCCGTATGGCGCGTCCGTGTTCAGTAGATGCTTGATGCCTTTTACTAAATCTTCCGTAAATGTTAGACGGCCTACTTGATCATCAACGACACTTGGTTTGATTCCGCGATCCGCCAAACTTTTCATAGTGCGGACAAAGTTATTGCCTTCGCCGATTACCCAACTTGTACGTATAAGGTAGTGTTTTCGTGCGGTGCTGATTGCGACGTCACCAGCTGCTTTTGTTTGGGCATACACGCCAAGTGGGCAAAGGCCGTCTTCTTCGCTGTAAGATTCCTTGGTGCCGTCAAAGACATAGTCTGACGACACATGAACCAGCGTGATGTTGTATTCGTTGGCAACGCGCGTCAGGTTGGCTGTTGCTTCGGCATTGATCTTCCATGCCATTTGTCGGCCTTCGGGTGTTTCTGCCGTATCGACTGCCGTATAGGCCGCTGCATTAATAATCAGATCGTATTGACGCCAAGGTCGTGCGGCGCGTAGATCAGAAGAAGTAATATCAAGTTCATTTCGATCAGTAAATTCGGCATTAGGGAACTCTTCTCGAAGGGCTAATCCTAGCTGGCCGTTTGCTCCTGTAACGAGCACTTTTTTAGCTGGAACTGGAGATGCGCCCTCAAGCATTGGATGGCTTTTGTCTTTTTCGGATATTTCCCACTCAGCTGGTGGAATAGGCCAGTCAATACCAAGACTCTCGTCCATCGCATTAACGAAACTATATGACACGTCTGGATACCAGTGGTCATTAACAAGATATGAATAGACTGTATTGTCTTCGAGGGTAAGATAAGAGTTCGCAACACCTGCGGGCACAAAAATAGCCTTACTAGCATCAATTTCAGTCGTAAATACCGTGCCGTATGTGGGGCTGCCTTCGCGAATATCTACCCACGCGCCAAAAAAGCTACCGCTACCGACAGAAATGAACTTGTCCCAAGGTTCGGCATGAATACCGCGCATTGTTCCGCGTTTACCGTTGAAAGAGAAATTATTCTGTACAGGACCAAAATCAGGAAGTCCTAGTTTTACCAGCTTCTCTCGTTGCCAATTTTCTTTAAACCAACCGCGGTTATCACCAAATATCGTAAGGTCAAAGATTATTAGGCCGGGGATAGAGGTTTCGTATTTTTTGAGTTCTTTACTAAATTCAAGAGTAGATAATTCGGACATATCTATAGTATAACACCGACAGATCAAGGCGTGATACCATTAAAATATGTCTAAAACACTATCTGATGACGAGATTAAGCAAGCAGTCGATGTACTCAATCGTGTTCCGAAAGGTTTTTTACCTCAAGCTCTGTTTATCGCAGTTGCCGCCAAGGTGACAATGCCAACGATGGAACTAGTCCCAGTACGCCAAAATCAAAATGGTGATGTCGAAGTTCTTTTAACCCAGCGTCCGAATGATGATCCGTATTGGCCTAGCCAATGGCACATGCCCGGAACGATAATCCGTGCTTCAGACAACGAGGGTACAGATTTTTCAAGCGGTGTGGAGCGTGTACTGCAAAACGAACTACACGGGACTGTACATATGATCGATAAGCCACGGTATATAGGCATGAAGTTTTGGGATGTGGCACGTGGTCGAGAGCTTGATCAGGTATTTTATTTTGAAACAGATGCCAAAGACGAAGATGTCGTTGAGGGTCAATTCTTCTCTTTTAAGAACTTGCCAGAATCAACAGTGTCGCATCATAAAGTTATGATTCCAGAGATTGCGGCTGCTTTTAGAATGCAACACGCCGAATAATTTACCACAGTAAATTATTAACTAGGCTAGGGAAGGCGAATTAAGATTTTTCTTTTTCTAGGTAGGCGATTGCCGTAAAGAATGCGGCAATACTTCCAGCGCAAGTGATTTTACCGGCTAAAATCATTTCCGGTATCTGTTTTAAGGGTACTTTTTCTATCCCCAGGATGCCGTCTTCTTGGTCTAGATCATTAGAAACGTGAGTTAAATCGCGAGCTAGGCAGAATGTACTTTTAAACGTTGTCATGCCGCCAGCAACCCTAACATTGGCTATAGTAGAGATAGAATCGGCCTTGAAGCCTGTCTCTTCGAGCAGCTCTCGTTTAGCTGCGAGCTCGACAGGCTGGTTGTCGGTACGGCCAGCTACGCATTCCCAAGTCTTCTCTCTGACTGTATAACGTTCTTGTTGAACGAGATACGTATTACCTTCGTCATCGACGGGAACAATGTAAACAGAGTGGCTTTTTGAGTCTACGTATCCATAGATTCCATCTTTGCCGTTTGGCATAACCACTTCGTCCTCGTGAACGGTCATGAAGGGGTTTTCATAGACAACCTTAGATGATTTTGTCTGCCAACTGGCCATGAGGCTTATTGGCCTTTTTCGGCGTAAGCAGCTTCGATTTTAGCCTTTTCGTTCTTCCACCATTCTTCGTTTTGGGCGTACCAGTCGATAGTTGCCTTTAGGCCTTCACGGAGGTTGGTGTATTGAGGTGTCCAGCCTAGTTCGGTGCGAAGTTTGGTGCTGTCAATTGCGTACCTCTGATCATGCCCAGGGCGATCGGCGACGTTTTCGTAGGCAGTCTTATCTTTACCCATGAGCTCTAAGATAGTCTCGATAATGTATTTGTTATTTTCTTCGCCGTTAGCACCGATTAGGTATAGCTCCCCCGAGCGACCCTTATCTAGAATGGCATGTACGGCAGAGTTGTGGTCGTCGACATGAATCCAGTCGCGTACTTGTTGGCCATTTCCATATAATTTTGGGGTAATGTCACTAAGTACGTTTGTGATCTGTCGTGGAATGAACTTTTCGATATGCTGGTAGGGACCGTAATTGTTTGAACAATTGGAGATCGTGGCATTGATGCCAAAAGAACGAATCCAGGCTTTGACCATAAGATCAGAGCCGGCCTTGGTGCTAGAGTAAGGACTACTGGCGTTGTACGGCGTTGATTCAGTAAATCTCTTCGGGTCGTCTAATGCTAGGTCACCGTACACTTCGTCGGTACTGATGTGATGAAGGCGTTTGCCGTGTTTACGGACAGCTTCAAGCACTGACGCTGTACCAATCAAGTTGGCTTGGATAAACGGCCAGGGATCGCGCAGGGAGTTGTCGTTGTGGGTTTCGGCGGCAAAGTGAACCACGATGTCAGTTTCGCCGACTAATTTATCCATGAGTGCTTGATCGCAAATATCACCAGTCACGAAATCTATCTTGTCGAGAACGCTATTGAGGCTATCTGGATTACCAGCGTACGTTAGTTTGTCTACCACCGTTACTTCGTATTCGGGCCGGTTCTTGAGGGTGTAATGTACAAAGTTTGACCCAATAAACCCTGCACCGCCCGTAACTAGTAGTTTTGTCATAAGATTAGTATAGCTGTACCCTAATAAGATTGTCTATTGTATAAAATGGTGACATAGATTAATGTCAGAACTACAACAGCCGAGCAGTGTATAATGTATTCATGATTACTGTAATTATAGCCGGCGGGTCAGGTACGCGCCTGTGGCCACTTTCAACCCCAGAATATCCAAAACATCTTTTAAAGTTAACAGGCGAACGAACGCTTCTTCAAACGGCGTATGATCGAGCGACGAGACTAGGCGATATTATATATGTCGTAACCGAAGCTAGCCATTCTGATCACGTACGAGAGCAGCTTCCTGAACTTCCAGATAACGCATTTTTGATCGAGCCGGGCCGTCGTGGCACGGCTCATTGTATTGTCTTCGCGCTTGATGTTATCGCGCGTCATCATGACCACGATGAGCCTGTAGCGTTTATTCATTCGGATCACTACGTTCGCGATGTTGATGGGTTTGCAAATTCTTTTGCGGTTGCTGCCAGGATTTCACAGCAGAACCAAGAGATTACCTTGATCGGGATAGAGCCGACGATGCCTTCGACAGGGTTTGGCTATATCGAACGGGACGGTGTCATTGATGCCGATAGTGGCGTTTATCATGTCGAGTCATTCAAAGAAAAACCAGATTTTGAAACGGCTCAAAAATACGTCGATTCAGGCAGGTATCTATGGAACTGTGGCTATTTTGTGGGTTCTGTCGATACGTTTCTTCAGGAGCTGGACCGAAGCGCCCCTGAACTCCGGGCTAGTTTTGATAGTCTAGCGGCCGTTTCCGAACCTGGGACGGATGAGTATAACGAGGCGTATCTCGCCCTCGATAACCAAGTGATTGACATTGCCCTTATTGAAAAGGCGAAAAGCTTGGCTGTTGTATCGGCAAGCTTTGACTGGATGGACGTAGGTTCGTTCAAGGATCTTCATGATGCCGTACAACGCGATGAGCAAGGCAATTATTTTAGAGGTGAAAATATCTATCCGATTGATGTTGAGAATGTTTTTGTTCGTAACGAAGAGGCCAAGCCGATCGCAGTGATAGGCTTAGATAATGTCGTCGTTGTGAACACCCCACAAGGTATTTTGGTTGCCCGTACAGATGTAAGTCATCGAACGGGTGAAGTTGCTAAAAAACTACAGTCATAACTAACAAGGAGACGGATTATGTGCGGAATTGTTGGATACGTTGGAAAAAGAGATGCGCAAGATATTTTACTTGGCGGACTTCGCCGACTAGAGTACCGAGGGTATGATTCGGCCGGCATCATAACCATAGATGAAGCACATAATCCTACACTTTTACGGGCCAAGGGCAAAGTTGGTGAGCTTGCAAAGCTTGTTTCGCTCAAGAAAAATAATGATTCAGTCGGTATTGGACATACTAGGTGGGCAACGCACGGCGAACCATCTGAGAAGAATGCCCATCCGCATACTGCTGGGGATATCTATCTTGTCCATAACGGAATCATTGAAAACTACAAAGAGCTAAAAGCGCAGCTGAAAGACCATGCGTTTGCCAGCCAGACAGATACGGAAGTCCTGGCGGCCCTTATTAATTCATTTTATGATGAAAAGACTTCTCTTTGTGATGCGGTAAGTCGAGCACTGAAATTGGCTGTTGGAACATACGGAATTGCCGTTGTATCGACGCGTCAACCTGATGAAATTGTTGTTGCCAGAATGGGCAGCCCGCTCATTATTGGCCTGGGTGAGGATGAAACCTTGATTGCAAGCGATGCCTCGGCACTTGTTGGCCATACGTCACAGGCTGTTTATTTGAATGATGGGGAAATGGCTGTTTGTACGTCGGAAGGCGTGCAGCTAAAAGACCTCGCTACTCGTCCAATTTCCCTAAAGATTGAAACTATTGAAGTTGATATGCAGGCCATTCAAAAACAGGGGTACGACCACTTCCTACTAAAAGAGATTAGCGAGCAGCCTCAGACGCTACGCTCTACACTAAACGGCCGCGTTATTTTAGATGAAAAACGAATTCAACTTGGGGGTCTTAATTTAACCACTGAACAGTTACGTAACATTGAACATGTGACGATTATTGGCTGTGGAACGGCATATTATGCGGGGCTGCTGGCGTCATATTATCTAGAACAGCTTGTCGATGGGTTGACTGTCGATGTTGTCATAGCGTCAGAATTTCGTTACCGCTCATTCCACATGCCAAAAAACAGTGTTGCGCTCATCGTTTCCCAGTCGGGTGAAACGGCCGATACGCTTGCCTGCCTGCGCGAGATTAAACGTCGTGGTGTGACGACACTTGGCATTATTAATGCTGTTGGTTCGACGATTGCCCGAGAAGTAGACGGCGGTGTATATGTTCATGCAGGTCCAGAGATCTCTGTGGCGAGCACCAAGGCCTTTACGTCGCAAGTTGCGGCTATGACGATGTTTGGCGTGCAGGTGGCTCAGGCGAAGGGAGTGAGCACGCAGCGGACGACTGAATTCGTAGAAGAACTTGCAATTCTGCCAGACGAGATCGAAAAGGTGATCAAGAAACATCAGACAGAAATTTCTAAAGTCGCAAAGAAATATGCAAAATACGAACATGCGTTATTTCTGGGACGGGACACGCTGTTTCCAGTTGCTCTTGAAGGCGCATTGAAGTTAAAAGAAATTTCGTACATCCAGGCCGAAGGGTATGCGACGGGCGAATTAAAGCATGGCCCAATTGCCCTTATTGATGATCGCTTCTTTGAAGTAGTACTTCTAGCGGAGGGCTGGTTGTTTGATAAATCTATTAGTGGGCTCTCTGAAATAAATGCTCGTGGAGGGCATGTTCTTGCGCTTACTAATAGCAATAAAGAAGTTGATGCTGAGACGGTAGTTCGTGTTAAGACGAAATTGGATATCCTTGCACCAATTGCGTTGAATGTCTTGCAGCAGTTATTTGCATACTACGTTGCGGTTGCGCGGGGCAATGATGTTGATCAACCACGTAATCTTGCGAAGAGTGTCACGGTTGAATAAGTTGGCAGAAAGGATGGATACAAACTGAAACCGCATATGGCAAGAACTGATCACAATGAGTCAGATATAAGAAAGGGCTCAACTCGCTACATGATTGTCGTCTAAGCGGCGGGGATAAATGAATAGGTCATATCGTACCTTCCAATTAAATTATACATTGGTGGCTGTGCTATGATTAACGAGTAAATATGTGAGTGGAGAGTCGTCCTCCTTTTCTCTCACTTGAACTAGTTCTGCTTTCGCATTAGGTCGTTAAGTGATGCAACACCATGCTTTTTGAGCAAGGTGCCGAGTTGCATATCGTCACGAACTTTAAAGTCCGTGTTGTATTGCTTCTCGATGGTCTTCACTAAAGTGTCACTACGTTTTTGCCGCAGTGGCCCACTTTGATTGCGTGAACGATAGCCTGCCATACCTGGGGTATCGGGCGCTTTTCGATTGGCCATTGTTTTCTCCTTTCTCGTCAGTTTAATTACCAACGCCGTCAGATCGGATCAAAAACTTTGAGATTGAATTAAGAAAAGGTACCCTCCACTCGCATATTTACTGGTGGATAATTTCAGTATAGCACACAGTGTGTTATGAGTGGACTTATTTTTATATAACGATTGATAAATAGTCCACTTATGCATACAATAGATAGTATGAAAGAAAAAAAGGTGGACTTAGAGAAAAATAAAGATGATGTAATAGTCCAGCTGACGAAGCTGGCTCTAGTCGGTAGACGACAAGACATACAAATGTACGTTAGACGGCTAGCAAAGCGAAAAGACATGGCTGATATAAAAGAGCAACTGAATGAATTAATGCGCGATATGCCAAGCCAGGCATCGCCAACCCGCAGCAGTTCATTTAGCGCAGTGCCCGTTGATCTTGATTCAAGAATTCAGCTACTTAGACATGAGCCGGTGACTTCATTAGAGGTTGAACCGATATGGGGTAAAGATGTGCGTGATAGTCTAGATCAGATCATAGATGAAAGAAGTAGAATCCAAGAGCTACAAAAAGCGGGTTTACAGCCCACTAAAACAGCATTATTTATTGGCGCTCCTGGAGTAGGCAAGACACTGGCTGCTAAATGGCTTTCGTTAAAGTTAAATAAACCACTTTTTATATTAGATCTATCCGCGGTAATGAGCAGCTACTTGGGCAGAACAGGTGCAAATCTGCGTATGGTTCTAGATTATGCAAAAAGTATTGATTGCATTATTTTACTAGACGAGATTGATGCTATTGCTAAGAAACGTGACGACCTAGGAGAAGTGGGCGAGCTGAAGCGCCTTGTAACCGTACTGCTTCAAGAGGTTGACGACTGGCCTTCAAATAATTTAATGCTTGCTGCTACTAACCATGCGAATCTGCTAGACCCTGCTATCTGGAGACGATTCGATAATATTATTGAGTTTCCATTACCAAGTATAGAAATCATACGAAAGACTCTCGAATCTTACTTATCGAATAGTAATTATAAGAATGAGGAGATGGTAGGAGTTCTAAGCGTAATTCTCCACGGTAAATCATTTAGTGATATCGAAAAAGTGGCACTAAGATTAAAAAGAGATACGGTACTTAAGAATATTACGCTTGATGACTTGATAGAGACCGAAGTCCTTAAGCGACTCGATGAATTAAATAAAGACGAGAAACGGTCATTGGTAAGGGTATTTACAGCCTTTAAATATTCGCAACGCCGAATAAGTGCTTTGCTTGGGGTTAGTCGGGACACCATTAGAAAGGTTGCTAATTAATCATGCTTCCTGACAACTTCTTACTTGGTTATGGCGAAAGGCTAACGTCCCCCATAGCGGCACCTCCCTCTAGAATGAATAAGGTAGCGCCCTATACGTTCGAGGAGTCAGTTGAGCGTTTATCACCTGAGCTTCGCCAAGCTACGCAGGAGTTGATCGACTTACCTAGTTCCGCAAAGCCTAATGATAAGACGGTTGCAGCGGTTACTCTTCACCCATCGTATACAGCTAAGTCCTACTACCCGGATGCATTATTCAATGAGCTTGGCTTAAAGGCCATTGGAAGTAAGGAAACAAAAATAAAACCAGACAAATGGACCAGAAAAGAAGAGCCTAAATCTGTAAGATCTACGACAATCTTTGTAGAGGGGAACTCTCAAGCGTTTATTGATATTGCCGATAAGATCTCGCAGTTACCCCCGGAGTCAACAGCCGCAAAAGACCTAGTGAAGATTGAAAGAGTTCAATCTATTAGTCAAATAGATCGAATTGGGGGAATTGATGATTTACAAAATGAAGTGGATCTAGAGGTTGTCTTACATCTTGGTGATATTGATATGCACGAAGCTGTGCTAAGTGGGTTTCAAGAACATTTAGGTACTTTGGGTATCAATGTTGATTTAGAGGATAGGCTACAGCTTGATGGTATTTGTTTTTTGCCCTTAACGACCGATGTAAGCAAGGTTCAGGCCTTAGCTCAGTTTTCATTTTTACGCTTTGTCAGGCCAATGCCACATATGATTCCCGTAATTCGCAATGTGCCAGGTCTAAGTTTTGAGGCATTGTTGCCGCCTGCTTCTACTAAACCTATTGATCCCGGAATGCGTGTTGCTGTATTTGATGGAGGTATTCCAGAAGGTACGGCGATTGAACCTTGGGTACGGCGATTTGACGCGGAGGGTGTCGGCCTACCCGAGGATGATTTATTGGGGCATGGAACTGCTGTAACTGGCGCTGTTTTATTTGGGCCACTGGTGCAAGGGGTTGCAGCGGCAACCCCTTATTGCTATGTAGATCACTACCGTGTTTTAGACGGTGAGGCCGATGATGATGAGCTGACCGTTATTAAAAGAATTCGGCGAGTTGTTGAGAATAATAATTACAGCTATATAAACATTAGCCTTGGCCCTAGTATCCCGATTGACGACAATCAAATTAGCCCGTGGACAGTAATCTTAGACAAATTGCTACACCAAAAGGGAATATTGGCGACTGTTGCTACGGGCAATGAAGGTCATTTGGATGAAGAGTCTGGTAATGCAAGAATTATGCCTCCGAGCGATGCCGTCAATGCTCTTGGGGTTGGAGCGGCGGATCATTCAGCGCGGGGTTTGAATTGGGAAAGAGCTGAGTATAGTTCGTATGGTCCAGGGCGTTCACCGGGGGTAATTAAGCCGGAAATTCTAGCATTTGGCGGCTCAAGCCCGGAACCCTTTTATGTGATTGACTCGAATAATGGTACTATAACCGCGCCTCAGCTGGGGACCAGTTTTGCTTCCCCGGCAGCCTTACGAACAGCTCTTGGTATTAGGGCTCACTTTGGAGAGGTATTATCACCTGTTGCCTTGAAGGCTCTGTTGGTGCACTCCGCTACTAAAGATCAGAGACATGAAACGAAACATGCTGGGTGGGGTAGAGTTCCAACAGATTTTACTGAGATAGTTGCCACTGAGAGCACGAGTGTCCGCATCGTTTACCAAGGAACCCTTGGTCCGGCAGAGTGGATCAATGTACCGATCGCCATGCCAACGAGCCAACTCGATGGGTTTGTGACCATTGATGCTAGTCTCTGTTATTTTACCGACACCAATCCCGAAGACCCCGCTAATTACACGAAGGCTGGGATGGAAATTCGTTTCAGACCCCATAGTGATAAACGTAAGGCTCCAGAGCAAGTGTATGCAAATTCTCAATCATTTTTTCAGAAGAGCCAGATAAGCTTATTTGAAGATGAACTAAACTATAATGCACACTTTTGGGAAACTACTTTGTCAGCGTCTAGGCGCATGAAGGCCACTGGTTTAAACGAACCCGTTTTTAATTTACATTATAATGCGCGCTCTGCAGGGGGTAGAGCTGAGCCGGATGCACCACCGTTGAACTATGCTATGGTCATTACAATTTCCGCTCCAAAGAATGCTAACTTATATCAGGATACGGTTGCTCGCTATCGAACCCAGCTTGAAACTCTTCAGCCAGTTGTGCAAATCCCTATCCTTGCTGGACAGATTGGTCAACAACTTCACATTCTCTAAATCACTTGGCTTACTCTTGTTGAATAGCGGCCGTCCACTCTCCGTCCGCAGCTACTTTCAAAAAGTAATCACCTTCTTTTTCGATGCGCGAAGCATCCGAAAGTTCGACGTCTCCGATCTCATCCGCAAGCGTGTCTAACTCATGCTCCTTACTATCCATAAGGTACACGTTAAAATTGGCAGGCACGAGTTGAATCGAACCCTAAATGTATGGCCAATCCCAAGTTTTTGAACATACATACTCTACTTATATATGTATTTATCTATAACTTAATATAAATTACGTTAACTATCTAATAATCAATTTTATAGTTTACGTAATACATGTTTATACTTATAATTATATCTGTTATTTTAATATTATTAATCCTGTCTTATTTATAATAAGAGAAGGGAGAAAAAGAAGAGAAAGAGTGTGAGAGGGAAAAAAGAAAAAGGAGAAGAAAAAAAGAAAGAAAAAGAAGCGAAACGACTGACGAGCAAGCAGCGTGAATTGCTCGAGCTTGTCTTTCGGTTTCGTTTCGTAACGGCTGCAGACGGAGCCGCCTACTTCGAACAGCCCTATCTCAGTGGCATTTGGGCACGACTTGAGAAGCTGGTTGCGACAGGAATGGTTGCTAAGCGCTATAACGGGGAGTATAAAATTCATGGTCGGGCTGCCGAGTATTACTGTACGCCTCAGGCGCGGCATGAGCTGCGTCATGACATGAAAAATGTTAGCGAGCGTGAAATCAAGCAACTATACAGACGCTCCGAGGCTTCTGAGCGTTTCGTGCAACGTTCTCGTGCTCAGCTTCGTATATACTTAGATCTTCGTGCTTGTTACGGAGAGAGGCTCAAGATGGTGACGAAAATAGGATTGAACTGCGAAGATTATGACTATTTTCCGCGTCCGCTGCCAGACGCCTTCATCACTTTAGAAACTGACGAGGGGAAGAAGCGATACTTCTTTCTTGATTACTATGATGACGACATTTCACTTGGGATTCATGCTCGCAGGCTGCGACTTTACAGCAACTACGAGGAAACGGGTGAGTGGGATGATACCGGTGTGGACTTTCCAGGTATCTTAGCTATTTGTGAGTCGCCTAGACTTACAAAGCGTTTTGTAAGGCGTGTGCGTCATTTTGTTAATAATGAATGGACAGACCTGGATATGATACGGGTAGCTTGTATTGATGATCTTGTCTCCGATACGCACGAAAAACACGAGATCTGGACTGATCCACTCAATGAGTCGGACGGAAATGTCGCACTACTACAACAGGAAAAGGATTGAGCCCGGGCTATCGAGGCAAATTGTCGTTCACTATTTTTTGTATTTTTGTAGCGAACAAACCCTTGGCAAATCGTTTGGATTTTCGATGCAGGGTTGCTGGCAAAAATGAATATTGCTCGAAGCGTTTCATTGCTTCAACAAGCGAGTCTACAGTTTGGTGTTCGAATAGAATTCCCGTCTCCCCGTCTTGTACGATATCTAATGCTCCACCTTTTGCGTAGGCAATAACGGGTGTTCCTGCGGCTAAACTTTCGGCTGCTGAAATTCCAAAATCTTCTTCGTTAGGGAATAGGAAGGCTTTACTGTGCCAGGCGACTTCGTTAAGCTCGTCGTCACTAATTCGTCCCGTGAAGGTAATTGTAGGTCCGGCAAGCTTTTTCAGGCGTTCCGTGTCAGGACCCGAGCCAATGACGGTAAGCGGCACGCCAAGTCGGTTACATGCTTCAATAGCAATATCAAATCGCTTATAGGGAACGTGTCGTCCCCATACGACAAATCCTGCGCGCTCGGACCTGACGGGTGGAGTGAACCTCTCGACATCAACAGGAGGGTACACGATAGTGCTTGGGCGATTGTAATATTGTTTTATGCGTGACTGCGTAATGGTTGAATTGGCAATAAAATAGTCCACGCCTTTGACGGATTCTAGATCGAGTTTACGCATGCGTTTAACGAAAAATGGAATGAACGGACGGATTAAAAATGTAAGAGGGCCGAAGTTGAATTCCTTTTTAAATTCCTCGTAGTGACTCCAATAATAGCGGATCGGGGTGTGGCAGTAACAAATATGAACGGCGTCGGGTCGTTTTTTAATTGCCTTTGCTTCGGCACTTGCCGAGCTGATAATAATGTCGTATTCGCTGAGATCGAGTTTTCGAAATGCTTTGGCACGAAGGACTGGCCATAGTTGATGTTTGTAACGAATAAACTCTGGAAGCCATTTTTGTAGATAGGTTGTACGAACGTCACAATCTTTAAAAGCAGGCATTGCCTCTTTGTTATAAACAGACGTATAGATTGGTGCATTCGGGTAGAGTTTGTGAAGTTCCAGTATGAGCGGCTCAGCTCCTCCCATATTCGTTAGCCAATCGGCGACAATTGCAACCTTTGGTGCGGGCACTATTTAGCTCCTCGTTTACCGAAAACGACAGCGATTGTTTTAAATAAGATCTTGATATCTAGCCAGAAACTCCAGTTTTGAGCATAGAATAATTCTAGTTCGACACGTTCTTCAAATGATAAGTTGCTACGGCCTGATACTTGCCAAAGTCCAGTTACTCCAGATTTTACGCTGTGAAGAAGTGCGGTGCTGCCTTTTGAGAACTTAACTTCTTGCGGCAAAATTGGACGAGGTCCAACTAGGCTCAGGTCACCCTTCAATACATTAAATATTTGGGGAAGTTCATCCAGTGAAGTAACACGGAGGAAATGGCCGAACTTTGTGATGCGGGGGTCGTTTTCGACTTTGTGATTGGTTTCGTACTCGCGTGCTAAATCTTCGCGGCCCATCTCTTTAAATTCTACGGCAGCATCACGACCGCCATATTTAGCGCCCATACTGCGGAACTTAATGAGGTTGATTGGTTCTGAGAAACGGCTAAGGCGTTTGCTGAGATAAAAGATCGGGCCCGGGTTAAATATTGCCTGGAGGATAATAAGTACGAGGAAGAGGGGCGAGAGCACGACAATAAGTACTACAGAGACAATCGCATCGAAAATATGTTTAGCAATTGCTCCCCATCCGATGAGGGGTGTTTGACTGACTGATATCATCGGGTAACCCAAAAAGACATCGACTGTGTTCTTGCCTGCATAAAATTCAGCTTCACCTGGAATGAAATTATAGCTAATGTGGTTAATCTGTGCAGCATTAAGAATCCGCTGATTTCGATCGGTTGAATCGTATAGGTCAGTTTGGATAATCGTTGAAATACGCAGGCCATTAATTTGCTTTAAGGCGCTATCAACGGAGGCAAAATGTTCTATGCCTAGGCCTACAGGTACGACGCTTTTTGGTCCGGCAATAGCTACGATGTGATAGCCGCTCTTGTGGGTTTCGGCCAGGTTTTCGGCAATGTCACGTGTTGCATCGGAATTACCAATAATCAGTACCCGGCTTGTTCCTCTGCCTAGCCTAAATAAGAGGCTTCTGACAAAGCGTAAAATCTCGCGTTCAAATACAAGTAGCAAGAAAGAGATACCTAAAGCGTACGCAGCAACCAAACGCGCAGGGAAAAGGTGTTTTTCGCTGATATATTCCCAGCCGATGACTAGTAAAATACCAATAAACGCACCAATGGCGATCTTGCCCCACTCAACTAAGCGACGATTGTAGGTGTTTGACTGGTAAAGTCCAAGTGTCGCGAAGATCAAAATCCAAAAGGGGATAATCACTAGGAAACTCGTAAAGTAATCGTATGCGTATACTTGATTCAGTAGAGGACGGGGGTCGTATTGCACACGCAGGACATAGGCAACTCCAAATGCAAGA
>Ga0193717_1000267_pt1 | contig 39612 bp, 37 predicted proteins | sample U2c2metaG_FD_145900 | JGI IMG/M metagenome (GOLD analysis project Ga0193717, IMG submission 145900) | Soil microbial communities from a riparian zone of the East river system, Colorado, United States - U2c2 | ecosystem: Environmental > Terrestrial > Soil > Riparian zone | place: USA: East River... | reverse complement strand
TTTGGTCGGCTGCCGGCTTGTGGGACCGATACCGGTCTACTGGACGCTATCGGTCGAACAACCCGCTATCGGCGGTAGGCCCGTCCGGATGGATGCCGGGTCGTTGGACCGATGCCGGTCTGTAGGACGGTATCGGTCGAGCAGGCGGCTATCGGCCGGCGCGGTCACCGGCTGGTCCGCCTGGTGGTGTGCGCGTTCCGCTAGGTGGTTCGGGTGGTTCGGGTGGTTCGGGTGGTTCGGGTGGTTCGGGTGGCTCCGGGTGGCTCCGGGGCGGTGATTGTGTCGGGGGTTCGGACAGGTCGTGGGGACCTGGGACAAGGTATTTGTTGTCCGAGGCCCCGATTTGGTGTTCAAGGTCCCGACTTCTGGACTGAGATCTCCCAGCACGGCCGAATCCCCAGGTCTTCTTCCATCGAACGCGTTCGGCCCTGCCCCGACGTAATTCCTGAACCTGTGGCCGTACTTCCCAGCGGCTCCGGGCGTAGCTGCGTCCTTCCCTGGTCGCGGTGAGGTGTGTCAAGGGTCGAACTTGTTCGAGCCCGAAGGGCCGCGAAGCGCCCTTGACACGCCTCACCGCGACTAGCACCATCACGCAGCCCGGCGACGCGAACCACATCCACCTACCGACCGACGAACCACCTGAGCCCGGCGTACCGGCGTACCGGCCAGTGTTTAGCCGAGGCCCCCAGTCGTTTTGCCGAGGGCGTCGAATTGGGCTCGGGTTGGGTGGGTGGTGTCGCCGGCCGTGATACCGACCGACGGAGTACTGCAGGCAACCCGCAGGCGGGGAGCGGACCCTGTTAGGTATGACCATGGCTTCGAGTCGGCCCGACGGACCGCCGCCTGGTGGGCCGCAGTCGGACCACGAGTTGTGGGACGCCCTGCGCCAGCGCGACCCCGAGGCCCTCGGCAGCCTCTTCAGCCGGTACTCCGGAGTCATCCACACGTACGCCGTCCGGCACACCGGCTCCTACGGGTCAGCCGACGACGCAGTACAGGCCACGTTCATCACCGCCTGGCGCCAGTTCGCCCGCTCAGACCCCGGCCCACTCCGGCACGAGACAGCGCGAGCCTGGCTCCTGACGATCGCACGCAACGAACTACGCAACACCGCCAGAGCCAAACGACGGCTGACCCAGTTCATCAACAGACAACCGGACGCGGCGCACCACCCGGACCACGCCGACGCGATCGCGGCCAGAGTCGACTCGGAGAAGTACATCCGCGCAGTACGCCAAGCACTGCGCCAACTCCCGCCGCATGAGCGCGAGACGATCGAACTCGTCTACTGGGCCGAACTCCCCCTCGCCGAAGCCGCCGTAGTGCTCGGAGTCGCCGAAGGCACCGTGAAGGCGCGACTCTCCCGCGCCAGACGTCGCCTCCCAGCCCTGCTCAACCACCCCGGACCGGAGGATTCCTGATGAACCTCACCACCCCACCCCCGGTCGAAGACCTCGCCCGAGCCGACGAACTCCGCGCCGCCCTGGTCCAACACGCCCGCAGATCCCAGCAGCGTCGCCGCCCGACCTGGGCCCCGATCCTCGCGGCCGCCACCGGCATCGCCGTCATCACCACCGGCGTCGTAGTACTCAGCCAAACCGGCAACAACGGCACCGCGCTTCCACCCGCCACCACACCGAGCAGCACCGCACGGCCAGATGTCCCCAAGCCCGACAGCAGCGTCCCCCAAGTTCCCGCGAACCAGTCGCCCAGACAGTCGCTCGATCTCGGTCCGGCCTCGGACGCCGAAGCCGTGGCCGCCGCACGGACCTGCCTGGCTGACAAGACCCCGGAGGACAGCGATCCGATCCCGTTGACTCCCGCCGAAGCGGACACCGCGACCTCGCGCCAGGCGCGCTGGATCAAGCTCATGTCCGGCGTCTTCGCAGCGGGCGACCCGAATCGCGCGATCGCCCAGACCTTCATCACTGCGAAGGGCGACTGGATCCAGTGCCTGGGCGGCCAACTGCTGCGAAGCTACCCCAGCGGCTGGGGCGGCCTCACCCGGGACGAGGCCCTGAAGCTCACCCAGGACAACCCCGTCAACGGCCGGTGGACCTTCTCCCCCATCATCACGCCGGGCGGTCCGATCATGCCGCTCGAATCCTCCTTCGTCACAACCCCGAACATCGTCCGCCTTGAGCTCCGATTCCGCTCCCAGCACGGAGCGAGCCCCTGGTACGGCGTCCCCGTACTCGACGGCGCCGGCTACATCACGATCTCCCAAGGCGGCATCTTCAATGACGACCCCCTGGAGATCGACTACCGCGCCTTCGACCAATCTGGCACCCAGGTCTACGCCAACACCAAGCACCGCTAGCCGGACCGGTCGGGCACCAGAAGTGGAGCCCGACCGGCAGGTTGGGTAGGCGGGTCAGCCGACCGTGCCCGGCGTCTGTCCGAGAGCCTCGAACTGGGCCTTGGTGAGCTTGCTCGTGTCACCGGCGAGCGCCGCCGGGCGGGTGCAGATCACGCCGGCCGGGACAGAGCCGCTGAGGTACCGCAGTGCGTTCTTGAAGGAGTCGCAGCGCCGCGTGTCCTCGGCTCCCGCGGGATAGCCGATGGCGGCGTTGACCTTGCCCATGTTGAGCGCGTCCGCGAACGGATTGATGTTGCGGGCAACAGTCCAGTACCACCGGGCGATCGGCGCACTCCATTGCAGGGAACGCGCCAGCTCGGGGTTGCCGAGCAGATCGATGCCGAAGTACTGGCCGGCCGGTCGGTAGTTGAAGTCGCCTGTCAGCTGGATGTAGCCGCGGCCGCCGTACAAACGGGTGTCGCCGATCTCGCGGATGTTGTACTCCAGCCGCGACTCGTGCACGAGCGTCGCCAGGAACGCGGCCTTGCGGCGCGGGGTGTTGATGTTGGCGTCGCGCATCGCCTGGTTGAGCGACGGGAGACCGGTGTTGACCAGCGTGGGGTTCGCGATCCGCGTGCCGAACATCGCCTGTACGTCGGCCAGAGTCACGTCGCCAGACGGCGGCTCAGGGTCAGGCGGGCAGTCCGGTACGCCGGGCAGCTTGGTGCCCGGGGTGTTGATATAGCCGACTGTGGCGTATCCGCCGTGAGCCGGAAGGTGGGCCCACCAGGTGGTGGCAGCCCGGCCCGGCACGGTGACCGAGTCGCCGGAGCGCTGGCAGTCCACCTCGACCGAGGTCGGGCCGGCCAGGACTTTGACGACGGCCGCGGACAGGTAGGCGTCCGCGCGGATGTTGAGGTTGGTGGCTGTGGTCTGGAAGGCGACGGCGTGAGCCGGGGTGGCAGCGACCAATGCGGTCGCGGCGACCCCGGCCAGGGCCAGGCCGACACTCAGAATGCGCTTGAGCATGACGACTCCTGGACGGAGGGGCGGGAGCGCCGTGAAGATCTGTCAACAAACCCTCACAACCCCGTCACTTTCCCACCACTCACCATCAGTTGCTCAAGTACGCAACACGCAGCCGTCAGCCCTTGGCGGTGTCCGCCTTGGGCTCGGGCTTGGCGTCGACGCCGGCTTCCTTGCGCTGTTCCGGGGTGATCGGCGCCGGCGCGGACGTCAGCGGGTCGAACCCGCCGCCCGACTTCGGGAACGCGATCACGTCGCGGATCGACTCCGCGCCCGCCAGCAGCGCGGTGATCCGGTCCCACCCGAACGCGATCCCACCGTGCGGCGGGGCGCCGAACTTGAACGCATCCAGCAGGAAGCCGAACTTCTCCGTCGCCTCCTCGTCGGTCAGCCCCATCACCTTGAACACACGCTTCTGCACGTCCTCGCGATGAATACGGATCGACCCACCACCGATCTCGTTCCCGTTGCAGACGATGTCGTACGCGTACGCCAGCGCACTGCCAGGATCCGTGTCGAACGTCTCCAGCGAATCCGGCTTCGGCGACGTGAACGCGTGGTGCACCGCGGTCCACGCACCCGATCCGACAGCGACATCACCAGCGGCAGTCGCCTCATCGGCCGGCTCGAACAGCGGCGCGTCGACGACCCACAGGAAGGACCACGCCGACTCGTCGATCAGCCCACCGCGACGCCCGATCTCCAACCGAGCCGCGCCCAGCAGCGCCCGCGACGACTTCACCGCGCCCGCAGCGAAGAAGATGCAGTCCCCCGGCTTCGCCCCAACGTGGTCTGCGAGGCCGGCGCGCTCTTCCTCAGACAGGTTCTTCGCGACCGGCCCACCAAGCTCGCCGTCCTGCCCGACCAGCACGTACGCCAGACCGCGCGCCCCACGCTGCTTCGCCCAGTCCTGCCACGCATCCAGCTGCTTGCGCGGCTGGTCCGCTCCGCCCGGCATCACCACGGCGCCGACGTACTGCGCCTGGAAGACCCGGAACGGCGTGTTCTTGAAGTACTCCGTGCACTCCACCAGCTCGAGACCCATCCGCAGATCCGGCTTGTCGCTGCCGAACCGCGCCATCGCCTCGGCATACGTCATCCGCTGGATCGGCGTCTGCACCTCATGCCCGGCGAGCTTCCACAGTTCGACCAGGATCTCCTCGGACAGCGCGATGATGTCGTCCTGGTCGACGAAGCTCATCTCGATGTCGAGCTGCGTGAACTCCGGCTGCCGGTCGGCGCGGAAGTCCTCGTCGCGGTAGCAGCGCGCGATCTGGAAGTACCGCTCCATCCCCGCCACCATCAGCAACTGCTTGAACAGCTGCGGCGACTGCGGCAACGCGTACCACGAACCCGGCCGCAGCCGGGCCGGAACCAGGAAGTCCCGAGCACCCTCCGGCGTCGACTTCGTCAGCGTCGGGGTCTCGATCTCCACGAAGTCGTGCCGGTCCAGCACGCCCCGGGCGGCCTTGTTCACCTTGCTGCGCAGGCGAATCGCGTCGCCCGGTCCTTGGCGGCGCAGGTCGAGGTACCGGTACTTGAGCCGGACCTCCTCGTTCACCGGCGTCGCGTGGTGCTCCTCGACCGGGAACGGCAGCGGGGCCGCCTCGTTCAGCACCTCGACCTCGGCCGCGATGATCTCGATCTCGCCGGTCGGCAGGTTCGGGTTCGCGTTGCCCTCGGGGCGGGGCGAGACGTCACCGACGATCTTCAGGCAGTACTCCGAGCGCAGGTCGTGCGCGGCCTCCTCGTCCCGGATGACCACCTGGACCGTGCCGCTGGAGTCGCGCAGGTCGATGAACGCCACGCCGCCGTGATCGCGCCGCCGCGCCACCCAGCCCGCCAGGACGACGGTCTGTCCGGTGTGCTCGGCACGCAGCGAGCCTGCGGAATGGGTACGGATCACGAGTTCTCCTGAGGGGTTTCGAGCTGCGTCGTTGCGACAGCGGGTCGTACGTCGTCCGCGGGCGGGGCCCAGGTCGCCGGATCGGCCGGTACCTGGTCGCCACTGCGGATGTCCTTCACTTCAGGACCGTTCTCGGTGCTGAACCAAACGAAAGGAATCCCCCGCCGGTCCGCGAACTTGATCTGCTTGCCGAACTTCGCCGCCGCCGGCGCCACCTCGGTGGGAATCCCCCGCGCCCGCAGGGCCGCCGCGGTCCGCATCGCCTCTGAGCGCTCGTCTTCGTTGTTCAGAGCAACCAGTACTGCGGTCGGCGTACTGCGGGAACCCTTCAGCAGACCCTGACTGAACAACCGGGCGAGCAGACGGGACACCCCGATCGAGATCCCAACGCCCGGATAGGTCGTCTTCCCGTCGCTGGCGAGAGCGTCGTACCGGCCACCCGAGCAGATCGAGCCGTACGACTCGTGGCCGATCAGCTGGGTCTCGTAGACGGTGCCGGTGTAGTAGTCGAGGCCGCGGGCGATCTTCAGATCGGCGACCAGGAGGCCGGGGGCGTGCTCGTTGGCCGCGGTCATGATCGTCGCCAGCCGCTCGAGTCCCTCGTCGAGGATCTCGTGCTGCACGCCGAGCGCCCGGACCTGCTCGACGAACGAGGCGTCCGTCGAGGAGATCTCCGCCAGCCGGAGCACCTGCTTGGCCGTCTCCGCCGCCAGTCCCGGTCCGTCCGCCGCGGTGAGGAGCTGGGTGACCTTGTCCGGGCCGATCTTGTCCAGCTTGTCGACGATCCGTAGTACGGGCGCGACGTCCTCGATGCCGAGGCCGCGGTAGAAACCCTCGGGGATCTGCCGGTTGTTGACCTGGATCCGGAACGGCGGGATGGGCAGCTTGCTGAACGCGTCGGCGATCACCAGCGGCAGCTCGACCTCGTAGTGGAACGGCAGACTGCCGTCGCCGACGATGTCGATGTCGGCCTGGGTGAACTCGCGGTACCGGCCTTCCTGCGGGCGTTCGCCGCGCCAGACCTTCTGGATCTGGTAGCGGCGGAACGGGAAGGCGAGCTTGCCGGCGTTCTCCAGGACGTAGCGCGCGAAGGGCACGGTCAGGTCGAAGTGCAGTCCGAGGCCGGGGCCTTCGTCGTCGACGGACGCACCCAGGCGCCGGACGGCGTAAATCTCTTTGTCAGCGTCCTCGCCCTGATTCGACAGCCGCTCGATCGGCTCCACCGCGCGGGTCTCGATCGAGGCGAAGCCGTGCAGCTCGAACGTCTCCCGGATCACGTCGAGGAAGTGCTGCTCGACGATCCGGTCCGACGGGAGGAATTCGGGGAACCCGCTGATCGGGTTGATCTTGCTCATGACTTTCTAGCTCTCCAGGTCCTGCAGGTAAGGGTTGGTCGCCTTCTCCCGGCCGATCGTGGTCTGGCCGCCATGACCCGGCAGGACGACGATCTCGTCGCGCATCGGCAGGATCTTGGTGGCCAACGTATGCAGCATGGCCGGATGGTCGCCGCCTGGCAGATCCGTCCGGCCGATCGACCCGGCGAACAACACGTCACCGGAGAACAGCACCGCGGGGACGTCTTCGGGTCCCTCGTACGGCGTGGTGAAGGTGACCGAACCCCGGGTGTGACCGGGAGTGTGGTCCACGGTGAACTGCAGGCCCGCGAGCTCCAGGCTCTGGCCGTCCTTGAGCTCCGCGACGTCGTCGGGCTCGGCGAAGGTGTAGTCACCGCCGAGCAGCATCCGCGCACTCTCCGCGCTCATCCCGGCGAACGGGTCACTCAGCATGTGCCGGTCGTCCGGGTGGATCCAGGCGGTGCTGTCATAGGCGCCGCAGACCGGCAGCACCGAGAACATGTGGTCGATGTGGCCGTGCGTGAGCAACACCGCGACAGGCTTCAGCTTGTTCTCCCGGACCACGTCCTCGACGCCGGACGTCGCGTCCTGGCCGGGGTCGATCACGATGCACTCCGCGCCCTGGCCGGTAGCGACGACGTAGCAGTTCGTACCCCACGATCCCGCGGGGAACCCGGCGATGAGCACGACAGACCTTCCTGGAACGGTTCGGGACCATCCAAGGCTACCGGTGCCGCCCCGCCGGGATCGAACCGGATTGTGCTCCGCGCGATCGTTCTCCAGGGATTGTGCTCTGCGCGATTGTGACGGCAACCCCGTTGCATACAGCCAGGGAGTTTGTGATTGTTCAGTGATACACGTCGGGAGAGGTCTCGACGCGCCCAGGTATGCCCTGTTTTGCTCGGATGAACCAGGGACTGACCAGAATGGGCATGAGCGCAGTGCATACCGCCGGAAGGGGCGAGTTGTGGCCGAGGAAAGCTGGGGCCGGGTAGCAGACGACGGAACGGTGTTCGTCCGGACCAAGGACGGCGAACGAGCGGTCGGCCAGTGGCCGGACGCGAACCCGGAGGAGGCCCTCGCCTTCTACACCCGCCGGTACGACGCGCTCGCGTTCGAGGTGGATCTGCTGGAGAAGCGGGTGCAGGCCGGCACCGTCTCCCCCGACGACGCCCGGGCCGCGGTGAAGAAGGTCACCAGCGCGATCGACGAGGCTCAGGCAGTCGGCGATCTCGACGGCCTGCGGGCCCGGCTGGACGCCCTGGCTCCCCTGGTCGCCCAGCAGCGCGAGAAGCGCAAGGCCGAGCGCGCGGCCAAGGTCGAAGAGGCCCGCGACGCCAAGACCAAGATCGCCACCGAGGCCGAGACGATCGCCGCCGGCACCGACTGGCGGCACGGCGTCACCCGGCTGCGCGAACTGCTCGACGAGTGGAAGGCCCTGCCCCGGCTCGACAAGTCCAGCGACGACGAACTCTGGCACCGGTTCTCGTCCGCCCGCACCACTTACACCCGGCACCGCAAGCAGCACTTCGCCGAGCTCTCCTCCAAGCGTGACGAGGCCGCAGTGGTGAAGGAGCGGCTCGCGGCCGAGGCCGAGGGCCTTTCGTCATCGACCGACTGGGGTCCGACGTCCGGACGCTTCCGCGATCTGATGCGGCAGTGGAACGCGGCCGGCCCGGCCCCGCGCGAGGTGGACGACAAGCTGTGGGCCCGGTTCCGCAGCGCGCAGGACGCCTTCTTCGGCGCCCGCGACGCGATCCAGGCCGAGGAAAACGTCGAGCAGCAGGCGAACCTGCAGGCGAAGGAAACGCTGCTGGTCGAGATCGAGGCGATCCTGCCCGTCAACGACGCCAAGGCCGGCCGCGAACAGCTCCGCGACCTGCTGGACCGCTGGGACGCGATCGGCAAGGTCCCGCGTGACTCGATGCGCGCGATCGACAGCCGGCTGCGCGCGGTCGAGCAGGCGGTCAAGTCCGCCGAGGACGAGGTCTGGAACCGCAGCAACCCCGAGGCCCGCGCCCGCGCCGAAGCCACGGTCAAGCAACTCCAGTCGCTCATCGCCGACCTGGAGAAGCAGGCCGCCAAACACGAGGCGCAAGGCAACGCCCGCAAGGCAACAGAAGCCCGGGAAGCCATCGAAGCCCGCCGAGAATGGCTAACCCAAGCCCAGAACGCCCTAACCGACTTCAGCTAACCCCCACCCCCTGCGATCATTCGCCCCCTTTTGACCTTCTGTGGATAACTTTCGGCAGTGATCCGGCGCGTTCGTCGATCCTGCTGTGATGCTCACGGAGACTTTCCCGCTGTACTGCGATGGTCGGCCGTTCACCCGTCGGTTCGCGAACGACCACGGGTGGACCGACCGGAAACTAGCCGCCCTGGTGAGGGACGGAAAGCTCCGCAGATTGGTCAAGAGCGTGTACGTCGACGCCCTCGCGCCCGACACGATCGAACTGCGCGCCGCAGCGGTGGCTCTGATCGCGCCGAAAGACGCGGTCATCTGTCGGGAGACGGCAGCCTGGATCTACGGCATAGACGGCCTGGCACTGCGGGACAACGACAGATTCCCGCCCATCGACTGCGTACAACCACCGAAGCGCAGGGCTTCGCGCCTCACACTTTCCACGGGACACAGCCAGACCCTGCTGCCCGGCGACACCGTGGAGATCGAGAGCCTGCGGGTCACCAGCCCGGTGGCCACGGCGATTCACCTGGCCCGGCACCTGGATCGCCCGTTTGCGTTGTCAGCGATCGACTTAATGTTGCACACAGGATTCGTCGACCTCTCCGCGCTACGGGCAGCGACGACGAAATACCCACACCATCCCGGAATCGTGCAGGCGCGGGAAGTGATCCGGTACGCGGAGGCGCTGACCGAGTCGCCTGGTGAGTCGTGGCTGCGGTTGCGACTTCTGGATGCGGGATTCGGCAGGCCGGCCGCACAGATCCCCGTCAAGGGACGGCATCGCGACTTCAGGATCGACCTGGGATATCCGGAGCCGATGGAGGACGGGCGACGGCTTGGCCTGGAGTACGACAGCGATCTGTGGCATTCGGCACCAGGTGACGACATACGCGACGAGAATCGGCGGAACGAGTTGGCCGAGGTCGGCTGGCACATCCTGCCGGTGAGGCGACTGGATATCTGGGGACGGTACCCCGCCTTGGAGTTGGCAGTTGGAGAGCTGCTGGGAATTCAGCCGAAGCTGCCGCGGCGGTGGTAGGTGGCATGTGCGGGCCGCGCGCCCATCCGTTGCGTTCATTCGCCCCCTTTTCACCCTCCACGTCGGCGGGCCAGGTGCCCGTCGGCGATCCCACAGAGGGTGAAAAGGGGGCGAATGAACGTGTGAGGGTGGGGCTAGGTGGTGAAGCCGGCGTGGACGTGGTCGTGGTGGGTGGTGTCGCTGAAGTAGGTGGAGCCGTTTAGCTGGACGGGGCCGCCTACGTTGTAGGAACCGGCGGAGGCGGCTGCGCGCATGTAGCCGGTGACGAGGCTGCGGGAGGTGGTGGGGGCGACGACGGGGAGCCCGTTGATCTGCCAGGTGTCGAAGGCCCGGCCGCGTGGGTGGTCGCTGGGACGGTCGGTACCGAAGACGTTGATCGGGTGGCCCGACCGGATCACGCTCACGCCGATCCGGTAGTTCTCCGCCAGGCTCAGCATCGCGTTCAGCACCGTGTCGTGGACCTGGCCGGAGCGGACGTCCGCGATCGAGGCCGCCGGCAACGTGATCCGGTCGTTGGAAAGCACCCGGTTCGCCGCGGCGGTCAACTGCTTCGCGGCCGCGCCGGGCTTAGCGCGGTTCAACGCTGTGACCCGCCATGTCTGACCTGACCGGCTCAACCGCACATCAACGGTCGTCCCACCCGTGACCACCTTGCCGTCGACCAGGTAGTACTGGCGACACACCACGAGCACGCTCGCCGAGTCCGACAGAATCCCGCCGTACTGCGCATCGGTGATCGCCACCGCCGAACGCCCGTGGTCCCGACTGAGCAGGTCCTCGGTCGCCCGCACAGCCGCGACCTTCACCTCCGGCTTCACCTCGCCCGGCCCCGGAGTCCACGGCTTGACCGTCGGCAACGCCGGAGTAGAAGGCGTACTCGACGGGCTCGGACTGCCGGGCGCCGACGGAGGAGTCGTCGTGCCACCCGTGCTCGATCCCCCAGGGCTCGTCGGGGCAGGGGTTCCGGCGCTGCCGGTGGTGCCGCTGGAATCGCTGCACCCGGCGAGCGCACCAACGCCGAGCAGCAGCAAACCGCGCCGGCTCAGGCCCGGCACAGACCGGCCGAGGCCAGGTCGGCTCAGGCCCGACAGGCCCGGTCGGCTCAGGTTCGAGCCGGTCATGCCTCGTCCCCCGGCAACGGTCCGCTCATCATCAGACCACCAAAGCACGGACCACCAAACAGCTCGCCGCGGAGGTGGTTACTGGGTGACTCGGTAGACGTCGAAGACGCCTTCCACTGAGCGCACTGCCTTGAGGACGTGGCCCAGGTGGGTGGGATCGCCCATCTCGAACGTGAAGCGGGACTTGGCGATCCGGTCCCGGGTCGTCGTCAGGGCCGCCGACAGGATGTTCACGTGGTAGTCCGAGAGGACGCGCGTGATGTCCGACAGGAGCCGGGCCCGGTCCAGGGCTTCCACCTGGATCGCCACCAGGAAGACCGACTGCGCGGTCGGGGCCCACTCGACCTCGACGATGCGCTCCGGCTGGGTCTGCAGGTTCTCGACGTTGGCGCAGTCGGCGCGGTGCACTGAGACGCCCGCACCACGGGTGATCCAGCCGATGATCTCGTCACCCGGCACCGGCGTACAGCAGCGGGCGAGCTTGGACAGGATGTCCGTGGTGCCCTTGACGATGACACCGGCATCGCCGCGCGCAGTACGCTTCCGCCGCTCGCGAGTAGCCGGCAGCCGCAGTCCCTCGGCCAGGTCCTCGGCCGCGCCCTCTTCCCCGCCGTACGTCTCGATCAGCCGCCGCACTACGGCCTGCGCGCTGACGTGGCTCTCACCGACAGCGGCGTACAGGCCCGTCACGTCCGGGTAGCGCAGTGAGTTCGCGACGGCTGTCAGGGTCTCGTGCGACAGGAGTCGCTGGAGCGGCAGACCCTCCTTGCGCAACTGCTTGGCGATCGCGTCCTTGCCGTGCTCGATCGCCTCGTCGCGGCGTTCCTTGCTGAACCAGTGCTTGATCTTGTTCCGCGCTCGCGGGCTCTTGACGAAGGTGAGCCAGTCGCGCGACGGTCCGGCGCCCTGCGCCTTCGAGGTGAAGACCTCGACCACGTCGCCGTTCTCGAGCGTGCTCTCCAGCGGCACGAGCCGGCCGTTCACCCGGGCGCCGATACAGCGGTGCCCGACCTCGGTGTGGATCGCGTAGGCGAAGTCGACCGGCGACGATCCGGTCGGCAGCGACATCACGTCGCCGCGCGGGGTGAAGACGTAGACCTCGGAGTTGTTGATCTCGAACCGCAGCGAGTCGAGGAACTCCGACGGGTCGGAGGTCTCCCGCTGCCAGTCGACCAACTGCCGCACCCAGGGCATGTCGTTCGGGCTGCTGACGTCGGTGGTCGGCGCCGCGCCCACCTCGGGAGCCGGTGAGTTCGGATCTTCCTTGTACTTCCAGTGCGCCGCGATGCCGTACTCCGCGCGGCGGTGCATCGAGAACGACCGGATCTGCAGCTCCACCGGCTTGCCCTGCGGGCCGATCACGGTGGTGTGCAGCGACTGGTACATGTTGAACTTCGGCATCGCGATGTAGTCTTTGAACCGGCCGGGCACCGGGTTCCACCGCGCGTGCAGCACGCCGAGCGCCGCATAACAGTCCCGGACCGACTCGACCAGCACGCGGATGCCGACCAGGTCGTAGATGTCGCCGAACTCGCGACCGCGGACGATCATCTTCTGGTAGATCGAGTAGTAGTGCTTCGGCCGCCCGGTCACGGTGGCCTTCACCTTCGAGGCGCGCAGGTCCTCGTGCACCTGGTCGATCACGGTGGCCAGGTACTCGTCGCGGGACGGCGCGCGCTCGGCGACCAGCCGGACGATCTCGTCGTACACCTTCGGGTGCAGGGTCGAGAAGGACAGGTCCTCGAGTTCCCACTTGATCGTGTTCATACCGAGCCGGTGGGCCAGCGGGGCGTAGATCTCCAGTGTTTCCCGGGCGATCCGCTCCTGCTTCTCCTGCCGCAGGAAGCCCAGCGTGCGCATGTTGTGCAGCCGGTCGGCGAGCTTGATCACCAGCACCCGGATGTCCTTGGCCATCGCGACGACCATCTTGCGGATCGTCTCGGCCTGCGCGGACTCGCCGTACTTGACCTTGTCCAGCTTGGTCACGCCGTCGACCAGCATGGCGATCTCTTCGCCGAACTCCTTGGTCAGCTCGGCGATCGTGTAGTCGGTGTCCTCGACGGTGTCGTGCAGCAGGGCCGCACACAGCGTCGGCGCAGTCATCCCGAGCTCGGCCAGGATGGTGGCGACCGCCAGCGGGTGCGTGATGTACGCGTCGCCGCTCTTGCGGAGCTGACCGGTGTGGTACTTCTCGGCCGTCCGGTAGGCGCGCTCGATGATCGCCAGGTCGGCCTTGGGGTGGGTCGCTCGGACCACCCGGAAGAGCGGCTCGAGCATCGGCGCCCTGTTCGGGTGGCGGGTGCCGCCGAGGCGGGCGAGCCGGGCCCGGACCCGGGCCGGCGCGATCCGCGGCGGCTGTTGCTGGGCAGCGGGTGGCACGGCAGTGGGCGGCGAGGAACTGACCGCCGGGCGCACAGCTGCGGGCGCGCGCGGAGGCTCATGCGGTACCACGTCCGGCACCGCTGAAGTCATCGCCGGGTCTTCGCCCACGTTGTATCCCTCCGCCGACAGACCACCAGTCTAGGGGGAAGCGGCCAACGAGGCAGACACGGCCTGTGGACAACACGCCGGAGCAGTCCCCAAACCGACTTCAGACAGTAATCAAAGGCTCACGTAGCCCGCTCGCCACCGCTGAAGAACGGGTGTCTCAGACTGTGACGAGCGAGGTCACGTGCTCGCCCGCGAGGCGGTCGCGGCCCGAGAGGAACGACAGTTCGAGCAAGACCGCCGTACCGACCACCTCGGCGCCGCAGCGGCGTACGAGCCGCAGGCAGGCCTCGACGGTGCCACCGGTCGCCAGCACGTCGTCGATCACCAGCACCCGGTCCCCCGGGTTGAACGCGTCCTGGTGAACCTCGATCGTCGCCTCGCCGTACTCCAGCGCGTACGACTCCTCGTACGTCGCGGCCGGCAGCTTCCCCTTCTTCCGCACCGGGACGAATCCGGCCCCCAGCGCGAGCGCCACCGGGGCGGCCAGGATGAAGCCGCGGGCCTCGATCCCGACCACCTTGTCCACCACGACGGCGCCGTCGTCGTCCGTGCCCGCGGCGGCCAGCGCCTCGATCACCTGGGCGAAGCCGCCGTGGTCCGCCAGCAGCGGGGTGATGTCCTTGAACACCACCCCCGGCTGCGGGTAGTCCGGGATGTCGCGAATGCCGGTCTTCAGGACCTCTTCGAGCGACCGCATCACTTACCGCGCTTGGACCGCGGCTTGCGGGTGGGCTGCGGTCTCCCGGCAGCACCCGACGACCTCGGCCGGGCCGACGGCACCGGAGTACCAGCCTTGGGCCGGTCCTGCTTGCGGGCCTCGGTGACGACGGTGGTGCCACCACCACCGGCTCCGGCCGCGGCGGCCGCAGGAACCGGCGTACCGGCTGCTGCGGCGCTCTGGGCGCGCTTGGACATGACCCGCTTGCGCAGTGCGACCATGCCCGGCTCGCGCTCCTTGAAGACGGCCAGCAGCGCCGGGGCGATGAAGACCGACGAGTACGCACCGACCGCGATACCGACGAACAGCGCGAGCGACAGGTCCTTCAGCGGACCCGTGCCCAGCACCACGGTGCCGACGACCAGGATCGATCCGACCGGCATCAGCGCGATCAGGGTGGTGTTGATCGACCGTACGACGGTCTGGTTGACGGCGAGGTTCGCCGCATCGCTGTAGGTGTAGCGGTTCGACCCGGTGATACCCCGGGTGTTCTCGCGGACCTTGTCGAACACCACAACCGTGTCGTACAGCGAGTACCCGAGGATGGTCAGGACGCCGATCACGGTGGCGGGGGTGACGTCGAAGCCGATCAGCGCGTAGACGCCGACGGTGATCAGGACGTCGTGCACCAGCGCGATGATCGCGGCCGCCGAGGCCTTGGGTTCTCGGAAGTAGCCCCAGATCACCAGGAACACCAGGAACACGAACACGATCAGGGCGATGATCGCCTGTCTCGCGATCTGACTACCCCAGGAGGCGCCGATCTGCGAGTTGCTGACCTGGTTCGCGGCGACGCCGGCCTGCTGGGCGATCGCGGCCCGGACCTTGGCGATGTCGTCCTGATCGAGCGGCCGGGTCTGGATCCGAACCTGGTCGGAGCCGACGGTGGTGACGATCGGGTCGCCCAGATCCTTGGCGTTGGTCGCCTTCACCACGTTGGTGAAGTCGTCCACCGTGCTGCTGGTGACCCTGACGTTCGCCTGGTACTCGACGCCGCCCTTGAACTCGATGCCCAGCGCCAGGCCGCGGGCGAACAGCCCGACCAGCGAGATCGCCACCAGCACCAGGGAGACGGCGAACCACAGCTTCCGCTTGCCGATGAAGTCGTAGGAGACCTCACCGCGGTGCAGCTTCGCACCGATGCTTCCGAGCTTCGACATCAGACCTCCCCTCCCACGGGCTTACGCGTCGACGGCTTGGCCGGCTGACCGGACGGTTTCCCCTGGCCCGGCAGCCGTTCGACACCGAGGTGCTCGGGGTCGAGGCCGGACAGCTTGTGGCCGTGACCGAAGAAGTCGGTCCGGGCCAGCAGCGTCATGATCGGCTTGGTGAAGACGAACACCACCAGCAGGTCGATCAGCGTGGTCAGGCCGAGCGTGAACGCGAAGCCCTTCACACTGCCGATCGCGAGGATGTAGAGCACGATCGCGGCGAGCAGCGAGATCGAGTCGGCCGCGATGATGGTGTGCTTGGCCCGGGCCCAGCCGGTCTCCACCGACGACCGCAGACTGCGGCCCTCCCGGACCTCGTCCCGCAATCGTTCGAAGTAGATGACGAACGAGTCCGCGGTGATACCGATCGCCACGATCAGACCGGCGATACCGGACAGCGTCAGGGTGAAGCCGATCGCCTCACCGAGCAGCACCACCGACGTGTAGGTGAGGGCGGCCGCCGCGATCAGTGACAGCACCACCACGAACCCCAGGCCGCGGTAGTACAGGAACGAGAAGATGACCACCAGGCCCAGGCCGATGAGGCCGGCCATGATGCCCGCGGACAGCTGGTCGCCACCGAGCTGCGGGGAGATCGTCTCCACCGAGGAGATGTCGAAGGAGACCGGCAGCGCACCGTACTTCAGCACGTTCGCCAGGTCCCTGGCCTCGGTCTCGGTGAAGGTGCCGGTGATCTGCGCCTGACCACCCGGGATCGGACCGCTCACGCTCGGGGTCGAGATGGTCTCGCCGTCCAGCACGATCGCGAACAGGTTCTGGCCTTGCGGCCGCTGCGCGATCGCGGTGGTGGCCTTGAGGAACTTGTCGCCGCCCTCACCGGTGAACTTCAGGTTGACCTGCCACTGGAAGCCGCCCTGCGGGATGCCGGCGCTGGCGTCCGACAGGTCGGTGCCCTTCAGGATCGCCGGGCCGAGCAGGTACTTCGTGGCCTTCTCCCGGTCGCAGGAAATCAGTGGCTTGGCCGGGTCGTCTGTCGGCGCCGGCTTGTCACACGTGTACGCCGCGAAGGCCGCCTGGGTGGCTGCGTCCGGGGTGTAGTTGAGCGGGTCGGCCGGGTTCGCCGGCGGCGTCGACGCGGGCGGCGTGGCCGGAGTACTCGGCTTGGCCGTCGGAGTCGGGGTCGGCGTCGGGGTGGCGGCCGCGAGCACGCTGCTCCAGGCCCGGCCGTTCGGCGTGCTCGACGGCTGGATCGTCGTCGAGGCCTTCGGCGTCGTGGACGTGGACGGTTTCGGCGTGGTGGAAGGCTTCGGTGTGGTCGACGGCGTCGGTGACGGCGTGGTGGCCGGCGCCGGGGTGCCGGCCTGGGCGTCGTACACGATCCGGAAGTACAGCAAGGCGGTCTGGCCGACCTGCTTGATCAGGCTGTCCTGGCTGGCACCCGGCACCGCCACATTGATGTGGTTGCCGCCGGAGGTGGTGATGTCGGCCTCGCCGACACCCGCCCCGTTCACCCGCTGCGAGATGATGTTCTTCGCCTCGTCGAGCTGGTCGGCCGTCACCGTTCCGCCACCGGACAGCGACTTGGCCGTCAGGGTGATGGTGGTGCCGCCCTTGAGGTCCAGACCGAGCTTGGGCACCCAGCTCTGGGTGAGTGCCACGAGCCCGAACAGCAGGAGCAGGATCACCCCCAGGACGATCAGGAGCCGCCCGGGGCGGGATGTCGTCGTCGTTGCCACGTCAGATTCAACCTTTGCGCTTCTGGGCGCGCCGCAACGTCTTCAGGACGCTCGCACACCGCACGCCGATAGGACGGAAGATCAGTTCTCGGTGTGCGTCGGAGGCAGCTTGGCCTTGTCCTGCACCTTGCTGTCACCGGTCTCCGGTACGTCGACCGTGTCCCGCGCCTCGGGCTTGTCGTCGGCCGGCTCGTCCGCCGCCTCGGCGACGTCCTCGTCAGCGGTTGCGTCCTCGTCAGCCACGTCCTCCGGGATCACCCGGCCGACGGCGTTCTTGACGAACTGCACCAGCACGCCGTCGGAGACCTCGACGGTGACGTACTCGTCGTCGACCTCCTCGACGATGCCGACCATGCCGCTGGTGGTGATCACCTTGGTGCCCGGCGCCAGAGCGGCGACCGTGGCTGCCTGCTTGGCGCGCTGCTTGCGCTGGGTGCGGCTCATGAACCAGATCATCCCGACGATCAGGATCAGCGGGAGCAGGAGCGTGATGCCCGAGCCCCCGGAGGAGGCCATCGGTGCGGCGATCAGAAACATCGGGACTCAGAATCCTTCGTCGAGGGAGAAAAACGGGCGCCCGGCGCGCTCTGCTCGAGCACGCAGGCCGCAGCGGGATGGCCTGGGGTCAGGCCACCGGGGAGTCTAACCCTGGGCGGCAACAAGTACCTCATGACACCGGGTCACATTTGAGTTACTCGTTCCCTTATTCGTCGTCGGTGTCGAACAGCGTGTCCGCGAAGGTCGCGCCTTTCGGCACCGTCAGGCCCAGGTGCCGCCAGGCCGCCGGTGTCGCCACCCGGCCTCGCGGTGTCCGGGCCAGATAGCCCGACCGAACCAGGAACGGCTCGGCCACTTCCTCCACGGTCTCACGTTCTTCTCCCACCGCAACCGCCAAAGTGGAAAGACCCACCGGTCCGCCACCGAACCGGCGGCACAGCGCGTCCAGCACGGACCGGTCCAGCCGGTCCAGTCCCATCTTGTCCACCTCGTACAGCTCCAGCGCGGCCTTGGACAGCGCGAGTGTCACGATGCCGTCCGCTCGTACCTCTGCGTAGTCGCGGACCCGGCGGAGCAGCCGGTTCGCGATCCGGGGTGTGCCCCGGGACCGGGAGGCGATCTCGGCCGCCGCCTCCGGGGTGATGTCGACCTCCAGCAGGGCCGCGGACCGGTTGACGATCTTCTCCAGCTCGGCCGAGTCGTAGAACTCCAGGTGCCCGGTGAATCCGAACCTGTCCCGCAACGGACCCGGCAGCAGCCCGGCCCGGGTGGTCGCCCCGACCAGCGTGAACGGCGGGATCTCCAGCGGGATCGCGGTCGCGCCCGGTCCCTTGCCGACGATCACGTCGACCCGGAAGTCCTCCATCGCCATGTAGAGCAGTTCCTCGGCGGGCCGGGACATCCGGTGGATCTCGTCGAGGAACAGCACCTCGCCCTCGTTCAGCCCCGAGAGGATCGCGGCCAGGTCACCCGCGTGCTGGATGGCCGGACCACTGGTGATCCGCAGCGGCGCGGACAACTCGCTGGCGATGATCATGGCCAGGGTGGTCTTGCCCAGCCCAGGCGGCCCGGACAACAGCACGTGGTCGGGAGCCCGGTTCCGCCCCCGCGCGGCGTGCAGCACCAATTCGAGCTGCTCGCTGACCCGGCGCTGCCCGCCGAACTCGGCCAGCGTGCGCGGCCGCAGGGCGGATTCGATCTTGCGTTCCTCGAGATCCACCGCGTCCGCGGAGACCAATGGCCTGACGTTGTCGTCCATCCGCTACGCCTTGGACAGCGCGCGCAGCGCCGCCCTGAGCAGGTCCGGCACCGACGGCTCTCCACTGCCGGCCGCCAGCGGGGACACGGCGATCACGGCGTCGTCGGCATCGCGAGCCGACCAGCCGAGCCCGACCAGGCCGGCGTGCACCTGCTCGCGCCAGGCCTCGGACGCCTGCAGCGGTCGCCCGGTGACCGTCTTCGACGGGAGACCGATCTTGTCCTTGAGCTCCAGCACCAGCCGTTGCGCGACCTTCTTGCCGACACCGGGGATCTTCACCAGCATGGCCAGGTCCTCGGCGGCGACCGCCTGCCGAAGCTGATCAGGACTCAGTACCGCGAGCGCCGCCTGGGCCAGCTTCGGGCCGACGCCCGACGCGGTCTGCAGCAGCTCGAAGAGCTCCTTCTCGTCGGCGTCCAGGAAGCCGAAGAGGGTCAACGAGTCCTCGCGCACCACCATCGAGGTGGCGAGCTTGAACTCCTGCCCGGGACGCAGGCTCGCCAGCGTGCCCGGGTGACAGTAGAGCTGCAGCCCCACTCCCCCGACCTCGATCACGCAGCTGTCCAGCCCGATTGCCGCCACCGGCCCCCGCACGAACGCGATCATCGCCTGCCCCCTTCGGTCCCCAACTGCATCCCGGCGACGTCACACACCATCGCTGTCACTTCTTACCTCCTTGCGCCGCGACCGCGGCTCGCAGTCTCGCGACCTGCAGGCGCGACTGGGCCTGGGCCAGCGCCTCGAGATTGGCGCGGCTGCCTGCCGCTTCCTGCAGCCGGTTCGTCACGCCGCCGCGCCAGACGTGACAGATCGCCAGCGCCAGCGCGTCGGCGGCGTCGGCCGGGGTCGGACGCTCGTCCAGCTTCAGGATCCGCGTCACCATCGTCGTCACTTGTTCCTTGCCGGCCCGGCCGGAACCGGTTACCGCCGCCTTCACCTCACTCGGGGTGTGCAGCGCCACCGGCAGCCCCCGCCGGGCGGCGACCACCATCGCCACGCCGGATGCCTGGGCTGTGCCCATCACCGTCCGCACGTTCTGCTGGGCGAACACCCGCTCCACCGCGACCGCGTCGGGCCGGTGCTCGGTGATCCACTCGTCGATGGCGGCCTCGATCTGGACCAGCCGCCGCGCGACATCCAGGTCGGCCGGCGTCCGGATCACCCCGACCGCGACCAGCTTCGGCGGGCGCCCGGGCGTGCCCTCGACGATGCCGAGACCACACCGGGTCAAACCGGGGTCGACGCCGAGCACTCGCATGGATCACCTCCGAACGTTTGTTCGACAACACTAAACGTCCGCCTCCACCCGGATGAAATCGACGCGCCGAGGTGCCGGCGGACGTGAGTCGCCCGCTCAGAAGAAGTCGAGCATGTACGGCGAGGCGCCGGCGAAGGCGGTGTCCACCGGGCCGTCGGAGCCGGTGGAGCCACCCGACGCCAGACCGGCACCGCGAAGCGCAGCGAGCGGCGTACCGGCGTACAGGGCTGCTAGGCCGCGGGCCCCGAGTCTGAGTGCGTCGCCGGTGGCAGTGGATGGCGTGAGCGTGCCGGAGCCGTCCGCGACGGACAGGTGCCAGCGGCCGGTGTTGGAGGCGAGCTCGGAGTCTTCGAGTTCCAGGTCGACTTCCAGTGAGGCACCGGGAGCGAAGCCGCGAGCAGCGATCGCCGCAGGTGCATCGAGCAGGCGGAGCATCCACCGCTGGATCTGGGTGTGCTTGTCGGCCTCATGCTCGACCAGGTAGTGCACCGGGTCGCTCGGAGAGATGAAGGCCTTCACGTTCCGAGCGATGGACGAGCCGGAGCCGACAGTGGCCCACAGGGCTCTCGCGGTGTTCTCCGACAAGGCAACGAGCTCGTCGACGCGCAGATCCGAGTCGTCCCACAGGTAGACCACGAAGCCGTCCTCGGCGAGGTAGGCGAAGTTCTCGTCGTCCTCCAGCCACTCGGCGACCTTGGCGACCGGCCAGGCGAGCATCCCGCTGGTACGCCCAGCCGTGTGAGCCTGGGCGACCAGCGCCAGGATGCGCTCCGCGTCCTCGGGCCCGGCCCGCCGGATGCTCACGTCCTTGCCGCCCAGCGTCCGCAGATCGGCCGCGGGGAAGGAGAAACGGTACCGGCCGCCCCCGAACTCGTACCCGAGATGCCGGTAGATCACCGTGGTCGCCGGATACAGCGCACTGAGCGGGAACCCCTTGTCCACAGAGCGTTGCAGGACGCCGCGCATCAGCTTGCTGCCGACCCCACGCCCCCTGTACTCCGGTGAGACGACCACCCCCGCGATCCCCGCCATCGGGACCTGGTTGCCACCCCACCACTGCTTGAAGTCCCAGATCCGGGCCGCGGCAGCCAGCTCGTCACCAGCCATGACCCCGACATACCGGCCGTCCTGGATGAACTCGATCGCGTCCTTGATCCACTCCTCGCGGGCACTGGCGGCCAGCGGACCGAACGAGCGGGACCGGATCCGGATCACCGCTTCCAGCTGGTCCTCGGTGATGTCGACGAATCGCAAGGCATCAGTCACGTCCAAGACCCTACGACGAAGCTGTCCGACCCTGCGAACAGGTATCCCGGGGCCTACTTCTTGTCGGTCACCCAGAGGTTGATCGTGCCCTCGACGACCACGGTGCCGTCGTCGCGGGTCGCCTTCACCCGGACCGGTACGTCGGGACCTGCGGTCCACGCGGCGGGATCGGTCTCGGCCGAGCACGTCAGGTCGGACGTGGACTTGGCGAGGTAGGCGACCTCCATTCCCTTCGGGAGCCACCTCTTCCCGCTGGGGACGGTCGCCTCGGCCAGGGCGCCCATGGCCGCCTCCAGACCGTTGCACACGGCAATGGCATGCACTGTGCCGATGTGGTTCTGCACGGCCCGGCGCTTCGGCAGGACCAGCGACGCGTAGTTCGGGCTCACCTGGACGAACCGGGGCCGGATCGACCGGAAGTACGGCGCCCGCCACGTGAACGCGAGCGAGAACACCCGCGAACCACCCGGCATCCCCCGGAACTTCTCCCACATCGCCAGCACCTGAGTCGCCACGCCCGCCAGATTACCCGCAAGTAACCACCCTTGTCGCCTCTTCAAATGCGCGCGGGGTCAGCCGACCTCGGCCATCACTTCGTCGGAGACGTCGAAGTTGGCGTAGACGTTCTGCACGTCGTCGCTGTCCTCGAGGGCGTCGATCAGGCGGAAGATCTTGCCGGCGCCCTCGGCGTCCAGCTCGACCGTGATCGACGGTACGAACGACGCGTCGGCCGACTCGTAGTCGATCCCGGCGTCCTGCAGCGCGGTCCGGACCTTGACCAGGTCACTGGCCTCGCTGATCACCTCGAAGGAGTCGCCGAGGTCGTTCACCTCGTCGGCGCCGGCCTCGAGCACGGCCTCCATCACGTCGTCCTCGGTGAACGTCCGGCCGTCCTGCTCCTTGGCCAGCACGATTACGCCCTTGCGGTTGAACATGTAGGCCACGCTGTTCGGGTCCGCCAGGGAGCCACCGTTGCGCGTCATCGCCGTACGGACGTCGGCCGCGGCGCGGTTGCGGTTGTCGGTCAGGCACTCGATCAGCATCGCGACACCGTTCGGGCCGTAGCCCTCGTAGGTGATCGACTGCCAGTCCGCGCCACCCGCCTCGGCGCCGGAGCCACGCTTGACCGCGCGGTCGATGTTGTCGTTCGGGACCGACGACTTCTTCGCCTTCTGGACCGCGTCGTACAGGGTCGGGTTGCCGGCCAGGTCACCGCCGCCGGTGCGGGCGGCCACCTCGATGTTCTTGATCAGCTTCGCGAAGAGCTTGGCGCGCCTGCTGTCGATCACGGCCTTCTTGTGCTTGGTGGTGGCCCATTTGGAGTGGCCTGACATCGCGAACCCAACCCTTCTACCGCCTGCTTGCTGACTTAGCCGCCACGCACGAGATCGGCGAAGTAGCCGTGCAGCCTGGCGTCCCCGGTCATCTCCGGATGGAACGACGTGGCCAGCAGCCGATCGTGGCGAACGGCGACGATCCTACCTTTGGCGGGGCCGGAGCTCACGGTCGAGAGCACCTCGACCTCGCGACCGACCCGTTCCACCCACGGTGCCCGGATGAACACGGCGTGGTACGGCGTGTCGAACGCGGCGAAGGTCAGGTCCGCCTCGAACGAGTCCACCTGCCGCCCGAACGCATTCCGCCGGACCGTCACGTCCAGTCCGCCGAGCGTCTCCTGGCCCTCGATCCCGCCGGTGATCTCGTTCGCCAGCATGATCATCCCGGCGCAGGTGCCGAACGTCGGCATCCCGTCCGCGATCCGCTTCTGCAGCGGCTCGAACAGCTCGAACGACCGGGCCAGCTTGTCCATCGTGGTCGACTCGCCACCGGGCAGCACCAGTCCGTCGACGGCCGCCAGTTCGGCGGGACGCCGTACCGGCCGGGCCTCGACGCCCACCTGGGTGAGCATGGCGAGGTGCTCGCGCACGTTGCCCTGCAGCGCGAACACGCCGATCACGGGCTTGCTCAACTCACTACTCCTCTGCGTCCAGGAACGGGCGGCGCTGCCAGACGACCGTGACCTCGATCCGGCCCTCGTCGAAGACCGCCGGGAGGTCGCGCTCTCGCAGGAGGGCCAGGACGTCCTCCAGCAACGGCTCGCCCGGTGCCACGTTCGCCGTGTCGGGGTGCCAGACCTTCAGCTCGAGCATCTCGAAGTCGATGGCGTGCCAGACGTCGGTGTCGGTGAAGAACACCAGGCCCTTGGCATCGGTCGCTGCCTGCAGCACCTCACGTGCCTCGTGGTGGTCGGCGCAGTAGCGCACCACTACGAGCCCCAGCGACTCCAGCTCGGCCAGTACTGCGTCGAGTCGGTCCGTGTCGGTCTGGTCCGGCCAGGCGGTCGCCTCCTCGGTTAACGAGACCAGGGCCTCGTCGATCAGCTCCGGCACCAACGCGGCCGGGTCTGTCGACGGGGCATCCTCCTGCACGGCCTCGGTCAACGCTGCCGTTATGGCGGCGCGATCGGCGTACCCGGACCGCACCAGGACGCGGGCAAGGCCGCGCAGCTCCCGGCCCGTCCGCTCGTCCAGTCCCGTCACCATCCGCGCTCGGCGAGGCGGTGCGGCTGCGGGATCTCGTCGACGTTGATGCCGACCATGGCCTCGCCAAGACCGCGGGACACCTTCGCCAGTACGTCGGGGTCGTCGTAGAAGGTGGTCGCCTTGACGATCGCCTCGGCGCGCTGGGCCGGGTTGCCCGACTTGAAGATGCCGGAGCCGACGAACACACCCTCGGCACCGAGCTGCATCATCATCGCGGCGTCGGCCGGGGTGGCGATGCCGCCGGCGGTGAACAGCACGACCGGAAGCTTGCCGGCCTGTGCGACCTCCTTCACCAGCTCGTACGGCGCCTGCAGCTCCTTCGCCGCGACGTACAACTCGTCCTCCGGCAGATTCTGCAGGTGGCGGAGCTGCTGGCGGATCTGGCGCATGTGGGTGGTCGCGTTGGAGACGTCACCGGTACCGGCCTCGCCCTTGGAGCGGATCATCGCCGCACCCTCGGTGATCCGGCGCAGCGCCTCGCCCAGGTTGGTCGCGCCACAGACGAAGGGAACGGTGAAGTTCCACTTGTCGATGTGGTTCGCGTAGTCGGCCGGGGTGAGCACCTCGGACTCGTCGATGTAGTCGACGCCGAGGCTCTGCAGCACCTGCGCCTCGACGAAGTGCCCGATCCGGGCCTTGGCCATCACCGGGATCGAGACGGAGCTGATGATCGAGTCGATCATGTCCGGGTCGCTCATCCGGGAGACGCCGCCCTGGGCGCGGATGTCGGCCGGGACCCGCTCCAGCGCCATCACCGCGACGGCACCGGCGTCCTCGGCGATCTTGGCCTGCTCGGCGGTGACGACGTCCATGATCACGCCGCCCTTGAGCATCTCCGCCATGCCACGCTTGACCTTCGCGGTACCGGTCTGCGGGCTGTTCTGGATCTCGGTCACTACATCCTCCTGGTCGCGGCTTGGCACGCCTCAAGAGTAGGCCGCACAACCGACGGACCGTCAGTCCACCTCGAATCAACTGGACCGACGCTAGCGTGATTGGTTCAAGGCGGTGCCGAGGCGGGCTACCACCAGTCGCAGAGTGGCCGGGGGTGCGGTGAAAGGGATCCGGATGTGCCGGCGGTCCGTGCCATCCGGTGTGAAGAGGTCTCCGGCGCCCAGCAACAGTCCCTGACCGCGCGCGATTTCCAGCACGCGGCGGGCCCGGACGTCGGTCAGCTCCAGCCACAGCGTCATACCACCGGTCGGCGTCGGCCAGGCGACTCCATCGAGCGTCTTCAGCCCGGACTCCAGTGCCGCGAGGTTGGCCCGCAGCCGGGTCTTCCGGCGCGAGATGACCCGGTCGAGGCGGCCCAGGATCGCCTGGGCCAGCAAGTCGTCAAGCGCACTCGGGGACGTGATGCTCAGCTGCGCCGAGGTGTTGATCCGCCGCCGCAACTGCCGTCCGGTCCGGACCCAGCCCACCCGCAGCCCGCCCCACACGGTCTTGCTCAGCGATCCGACACTGACTGTTCGCGGGTAGCGGCTCAGTGGGTCCGGTTGCTCGGCTGTGGAGAGCCACAGTGGTCGCATGGTCTCGTCGCTGATCAACACCGCGTCGTACCGGCGGGCGAGCTCGACTACAGCCGTCCGGCGGTCCGCGGGAAGGCTCAAGCCGGTCGGGTTGTGGTTGTCGGCCTGCAGGTAGATCACTTTCGGCTTGTGGCGTCTGCAGAGGTGCGCGAGCTGATCTGTGTCCCAGACGCCCGCGGGCCAGCCGACTACGTCCAGCCGGTGCCGCCTGAGCAGGTCAAAGGCCGCCGGGTACGTCGGGGACTCGGTGATCGCTACCCCTGGGCCGAGGTCGAGCCCGGCGAGTGCGGCATTGATACCAGCTGCGGCACCCACAGTCAGAGTGAGCTGACCCGGCTCTGTCGGAACGCCGTCGGCTGTGAGGTGCTCCGCCAACGCAGTACGAAGCTCTAGTGATCCGCCGGGCGGCGGGCCGTCACCGCCCATCGCCTGCGGGAGTCCGTCCGCAACGATCTGCGCAGCAACCTCCGCCACATCGTGCGGAGCCGCAGTGGTCGCGAACCGTAGGTCCAGCACGGGCTGATCCCCTGCAGTAACGGTCGACGCCGGCGCAATGGGGTCCAGCAACCGGTCAAGCGGTCGGACATGCGTCCCAGAACCCCGCTTGGTCTCGAGCACCCCGTCCGCCCGCAACTGATCCAGAGCCCGTACTACGGTGACGCGGCTCAACCCGAGTCGCTCAGCCAGCACCCGCTCGGAAGGAAGCCGCGAACCGATCGAAAGCTCACCCCGCTCGATCCGCCGCAACACCAACGCCTCGACCTGCTCGGTCTTGGTCCCGTCCACCGGGTCCAGATCACTCCCCCGCCACATGAGTCCAGTCTCCCACCACTGGACTACTCCGACACCCGCGACGGTCCGATGAGGCCACTCTCATCTACCCCTCACAGTGGTCTCATCCGGGCGCACGACAGTGAACTGTGAGTCGGTCGTCAAGGACCGGCCAGACACCGGAGGACCTTCATGAAGCGCTCCATCATCGTGGCCGGCACAGGCACCCTGGTGCTGGCGGCAGGCGTGCTCTCCGCGCCGCCCGCCCAGGCCGAGGAACGCACCTGTCGCGGCACCCTCGGCGCCATCACCGTGGACAACCTGCGGGTGCCGGCCGGCGCCAGCTGCACCCTCAACAGGACCACCGTCAAGGGCACCCTCAAGGTCGAGCGAGGCGCCCGGCTGGCCACCAGCTCCGCCCGGGTGAACGGCAACGTCCAGGCCGAGGGGCACGCCCACGTCTACCTCTACGCGTCCACCGTCGGCGGCAGCGTCCAGCTGAAGCAGGGCCGGACCGCGTCGCTCTGGTCCACCTCGGTCAAGGGCGACGTCCAGTCGTTCACCAACCGCGGCGCGCAGGTCTTCAGCCACAACCGCGTGGACGGCAACCTGCAGTGCAAGTCCAATGTCCCCGCACCGACCGGCAAGTCCAACAGGGTCGGCGGGAACAAGCAGGACCAGTGCAGCCGCCTCTGACCAGCTGAGGCCCCCGAGACCCCTCCCAACTCCCCCGGGAGGGAGCGGTGCGCGGCGCTAGACCAGCCGGTATCCGGCGCCGCGCACCGTCTCGAAGCGTTCCGCCCCGAGCTTGCGCCGCAGATAGCGGATGTACACGTCGACCACGTTCGAGCTCGGGTCGAAGTCGAACCCCCAGACCCGGCTGAGCAGCATCTCCCGCGACAGCACCTGACCGCCGTTGCGCAGGAACGTCTCCACCAGCACGAACTCCCGGGCCGTCAGCGGCACCACCCGGCCCTCGACCACCGCACACCGCGACCGCAGATCCAGCGCCAGCGAGCCCCAGCGCAGCGTGGCCGGCTCCCCCACGCGGTCGTCCCGCAGCCGCAACCTGATCCTGGCCAGCAACTCCTCGAACCGGAACGGCTTGCTCAGGTAATCGTCGGCTCCACCTTCCAGCCCGGCCACCGTGTCCTGGACCGAGCTCCGCGCGGTCAGGATCACCACCGGCATCGTGCTTCCGGCCGTCCGCAGCCGCCCGAGCACGGTGAAGCCGTCGAGCTCCGGCAGCCCGAGATCGAGCAGCAGCAGGTCGAACTCTCCGGTCAGCCCGTGTTCCAGCGCTGTTCGGCCGTCGCCGACCACCGTGGGCGTGAAGCCGTTGGCCCGCAGTCCCTTGGCGACGAACGACGCGATCCGTTCCTCGTCCTCGGCGATCAGCACCCGGCTCACAGCACCACCTCCTCGGCGGTCGCCTGCGCCACCGACCGCGCCACCACCGGTACGACGGCCTGCGGTATCCGCAGCAGGAACATCGCCCCGACCCCGGGAGTCGATTCCAGGATCACGCTGCCGCCGTGCGCCTCGGCGATGGCCCGGACGATCGCCAGGCCCAGGCCCGAGCCGTCCGACCGGGCAGCCCCCGGACCGCGCTCGAACCGGTCGAAGATCCGCTCGGCGTCCTCCGGCGCGATCCCCGGGCCCGTGTCGCGGACCCACAGCTGGACCGTGTGGCCGTCGGCCGACGAGCCGATCACCACCTGGTCCGACGGCCGGGTGAACTTCACGGCGTTCTCCGCGAGCTGGACCAGAGCCTGGGTGAGGCGTTGCCCGTCGGCGACCGCCCAGGCGTCGGCCCGCCGGTCGATCCGCCAGGACCGGTCACCGAGTGCGCGGGCCTTGTCCAGCACGACGTCGGTCAGCTTGCCGATGTCGACCAGGTCGGTCCGCAGGAAGTCCGGCCGTTCCGACTTCGCCAGCACGATCAGGTCCTCGACCGACCGGCTCATCCGGTCCAGCTCGTCCAGCAGCAGGTCCCGCACCTCGGCGGTCTCCTCGGCCTCAGCGGTGTTCAGCAGTTCCAGGTGACCGCGCACGATCGTGATCGGGGTGCGCAGCTCGTGACCGGCGTCGTCGAGGAACCGCCGCTGGGTCGCGAAGGCCTCCTCGAGCCGGTCGAGCATCGCGTTGAAGGTCCGGGCCAGCGACGAGACGTCATCGTTGCCATGGACAACGATCCGGCGGGCCAGGTCCGTCTCGCTGATCTGCTGCGCGGTCTGCCGGACGTCCCGGATCGGCCGCAGCAGCCGGCCGGCCGCCAGCCAGCCTGCCAGCGCAACCACGGCCAGCGCACCGACCGCCACCGCCGCGTAGACCTGGAACACCTCGGTCAGCTCGGCCTGTTCGGGCTCGGTGAAGTAGACGACCGCGAACAGCCCCCGCTGCTGGCCCACCGTCACCGGGATCGTCGAGTACCTGATGTGACCGGCTGCCGACTGGTACGAACCCGAGGAGCCGTCGGGGCTGGCGGTGACCAGCGCCCGGAACTCGGGGTCACCATGGAGGGCGAGCGTGCCGCCGACCGGAGCAAGGGTCTGATCCGGCAGGTAGGCAGCGAGGGTCTGGTGATGGTCGGCCACGTTGCGCCGCAGCGCCACCTCGAACAACCGGTCCAGGCTGGTGAACTGCCCGCCGTCGGCCGGATCGACCGCCGATCGCCGGAACTCCGTGAACTCCGAGACCTCCTGCTGCAGGGCGCGTTCGATCCGCAGGTCGACCCGCTGCCGCTCCAGCACGTACGCCGTCCCTGCGGCACCGGCCATCCCGAGCGCGGTGAGCAGCAGGACCCAGGCGAGGATCCGGGCCCGCACCGAGCGGGTGAGATCGGCCGCCGTTCGGACAGCACGAAGCCGGGAGACCAGCCGCTGAGCGACCGGTCTCCCCGTCGTCGGCCCCGAGTCGATCCCCCTCATCCCCACCCACTGTCACCCGCTGTAGTTCCTGTCCCTCTTGATGATGTCACCGGCCGGTGAACTCCGCCCAACCCCGGCCGGTGACGTCGGCTGAGCATCCACCGTCGTGGTCGCCGTGCCCGCGGCGAGCACGCTGACTGTCGGTGGCGGGTGGCAGGATCGCGGGCATGGACGAGAGGTGGGCGATCGGGCCGGTCGGGGGTGGTGGGGCGCTGGTGGTCGCCCTGGGGCCTGACGGTTTGCCGGTTGGGGAGGTTCGGCATGAGCCGGACCTCGCTGCCGCCGTGGGCTCTCGTCCGCACGTGAGTCGGTGGGTGTGGCGGTCGACCTCGGAGATCTACCCGCGGTTGTTGGCGGCCGGAGTACGGGTGGAGCGGTGTTATGACGTCGAGTGTGCGGAGGTGCTGCTGCTCGGGCATGAGGGGCGGCTCGGCGAGCCACGTTCCGCTGCGGCTGCCTGGGCTCGCTTGACGAATGCACCGGTGCCGGCCGATCCGCCGCTGCGGGCTGCCGAGCCGGGTGAGCAGTCCTCGCTGTTCGACTTCGAGGTGGAGTCCCTGCCGTTCGAGGCGTTGCTGAAGGTGTATGCCGACCAACTGCGCCGGCACCAGGACGCGGAATACCCGGATCGCATGCGGTTGCTCACGGCCTCGGAGTCGTCGGGGATGCTGATCGCCGCCGAGATGGATCGCGCCGGGCTGCCGTGGAGCGCCGAGACGCATCGTGCGCTGCTGACGGAACTGCTCGGCGAGCGGTTCGCGGGTGGTGGTGAGCCGCGGCGGTTGACCGAGCTCGCCGACCGGGTGTCGGAGGCTTTCGGGCGGCGGGTGCGACCTGATTTGCCGGCGGATGTGCTGAAGGCGTTCAAGCAGGCCGGCTACGAGCTGAAGTCGACCCGGCGGTGGGAGTTGCAGACCATCGATCACCCGGCTGTCGAGCCGTTGATCGAGTACAAGAAGCTCTACCGGATCTACACCGCGAACGGCTGGAGCTGGCTGCACGACTGGGTCCACGACGGCCGGTTCCGGCCCGGGTTCGTGCCGGGCGGCACGGTGTCGGGCCGCTGGGTGACGAACGGTGGTGGCGGGCTCCAGATCCCGAAGGTGATCCGCCGCGCGGTGGTCGCCGATCCCGGCTGGCGGCTCGTCGTCGCCGATGCGTCCCAGCTGGAGCCACGGGTGCTTGCCGCGATCTCCCGTGATCCCGCGTTGATGGCGGTTGCCGGCGATGCCGACGACCTCTACAAGGCCGTGTCGGACAAGGCGTTCTCGGGTGATCGCGGGATGGCGAAGCTCGCAGTACTGGGTGCTATCTATGGGCAGACGTCCGGTGATGGGCTGAAGAATCTGGCGGCGCTGCGGAAGCGGTTCCCGCGGGCGGTCGGGTACGTGGCCGCCGCGGCGCGTGCCGGTGAGGAAGGCAAGCTGGTCCGGACGTGGCTCGGCCGGACCTGCCCGCCGTCCGGATCCCCGCTGGACGCGGCAACCCTGGAAGGTCCACCGGCAGACGAGCCGCAGGTGGATGGCCGGCAGGCCAGAGCCAGAGGCCGGTTCACCAGGAACTTCGTCGTCCAGGGCAGCGCCGCCGACTGGGCGCTGCTGATGATGGCCGCGCTCCGGCAGTCGATCGCGACGCTCAAGGCCGAGCTCGTCTTCTTCCAGCACGACGAGGTGATCGTGCACTGCCCCGCCGAGGAGGCCGACCAGGTCGCGACGGCCATCCAGGCCGCCGGAGACCTCGCCGGCCGCATCACCTTCGGCGAGACCCCGACCCGCTTCCCTTTCACCACCGCGATCGTGGAGTGCTACGCCGACGCCAAGTGATCGGGAAGTCCGAAGCGGCCGAAGTCGGTGGTGTGGAAGGCGGTCAGCTCCGCGATCAGCCCGTCCTCGATCCGGAAGACCCCGACGCCGAACGGTAGGTAGAGCCGCTCCCCCGGCTCACGCAGGTACGACGCCAGCGCCGGCTGCCGGTTGACCCCCACCACGAGGTACTGGAACTCGCCCCGGTAGGACTCTCCGTCGGGTCTGAGGTTGCCGACCAGCGAACGCAGGCAGTCCACCCGGCCGGAGAACCAGAACGGCCACGGCGGCATGGTGATCCGGATGTCCTCGTGCATCAACGCCGCCAGCGCCGTGGGATCCGCCCGCTCGAAGGCCTCCATGTACTTCGCGAGCAACGCCTGCTCATCGGCCGTGGGATCACTCGACGGCGCCCATTCCGTACGCCGCTCCGGCAGGTGGTCCCGCAGTACCGGCCTTGCTCGCTGCAAGGCACTGTTGACGGAGGCAACCGTGGAGTCCAGCAGCTCGGCGGTCTCCTTCGCGGACCAGCCGAGCACGTCCCGGAAGATCAGCACCGCTCGCTGTCGCGCCGGCAGGTGCTGGATCGCCAGCAGGAACGCCAGCTCGATCGTCTCGCGCCGGACCACCTCCGCATCGGGCTCGTCGTCCCGGTTGAGCAGGACGTCCGGGAACGGCTGCAGCCAGGGCAGGTCGTCCCGTGCCGGCAGCGCCTCAGCCGGGTACGACGCCGGCTCGAGCTGGTGCGGCAACACCCGCCGCGGGCGCCGGGAGTCGTCGATGCAGGCGTTGGTGGCGATCCGGTACAACCACGCCCGGAAACTGGACCGGCCCTCGAAGTCGGCCCGTTTCCGCCAGGCCCGGAGGAAGGTCTCCTGCACCATGTCCTCGGCGTCGTCGTACGAGCCGAGCATCCGGTAGCAATGCACCCGCAGCTCGTGCCGGTGCTTCTCCGCCTGCTCAGCGAACGTGTGCTCGTCCTCCATCAACCCGGTCTCGGTCAACTGCCGTCCTCCAGTTCGATCGTGGCGGGCATCGGCGCATGGCCGGCGAGCTGGAACCAGCTAACCAGGCGGCGCCGACGGAGGTCGCGGGTCGACACCACGATGTCGTTGTGGAAGCGCCTGGCGAGCTGGACGCGCCGCATCGCCAGCGAGAGCTCCCCCGCCCAGGGCTCGATATCGGTCCCGGTCGCGTGGATGGCGCGGGTCAGCGCGGACTCACACTGTTCCCGCTCGTTGTCGTCCGTCGCGGTCCGGGCGCGATGTGCCGCGTCCAGGAGCAGCAGCGACGACGCAGGATCCAATACGCCGCTGCCGGCGAGCTCGGCCACCAACGCCGACCGGCGAGCGAGTTCCGTGTCGAGGCGGGCCCGGGCGGTCGCCACCCGGTGGTGCAGCTTGTCGAGCCTGCCCGCGGTCCAGCACCCATAGGCGGCGAACAGCAGCAACACCGCCACGATCGCCAGCCCCCAGGAAAGGTCCACCCCCACATTCGACCACCGATTACGGAGCGCTGACGGAGTGGGTGGAATGGGTAGCCGGCCGGCGGTGCGCTTCTAGGGTCGGAAGCATGGCAGAGATCGGTGTGATCGGTGGGTCTGGTTTCTACTCGTTCCTGGAGGATGCGCGGACTGTCGAGGTGGTGACGCCGTTCGGGGCGCCGAGTGAAGCACCTGTCGTGGGCGAGGTGAACGGCCGCGAGGTCGCCTTCATCCCGCGGCACGGCGCCGACCACCGGCTCCCGCCACACCTGGTCAACTACCGCGCCAACCTCTGGGCGCTGCGATCGCTCGGAGTCCGCCAGGTGCTCGGCCCGTGTGCTGTCGGTTCGCTGCGCCCGGAACTCGTCCCCGGCACGATCGTCGTTCCGGACCAGTTCGTCGATCGCACCTGGGGCCGCGAACACACCCTGTACGACGGACCGCCCCGCCCGGTGGTCCACACCTCCCCCGCCGACCCGTACTGCGCCGTCGGCCGCCGGACCGTGATTGCCGTGGGCAACGGCGAGGTGATTGCCGACGGCACCATGGTGGTGATCAACGGACCGCGGTTCTCGACTCGGGCGGAATCCCAGTGGCATGCGGCGCAGGGGTGGTCGGTGGTCGGGATGACCGGCGTACCGGAGGCAACGATCGCCCGGGAACTGGCGCTCTGCTACACGTCGATTGCTGTGGTCACCGACCACGATGCGGGGATCACCAGCGGCGATGGGGTCACGCAGGCCGAGGTGTTCAAGGTCTTCGGCCACAGCATCGAGCGCCTGAAGTCCCTGCTTGCCGACGTGATCGGCCAACTCCCGAAGCCAGACGCGGACTGCACCTGCCGCCACTCGCTGGACGGCACGGCCGCGGCGGATCTCTGGTGAAGGTCCTTGTCACTGGTGGGGCCGGGTTCATCGGGCAGCACGTGCACAGGCAGCTTGTTGCTGAGGGCCATGAAGTCAGGGTGTTCGACTCGCTCCGGTCGGATGTGCATCAAGGACCGCCGGAGGTGGACAACCTGATCGTGGGCGACGTCCGGGACGGCGCGGCGATGGACGAGGCGCTGAGCGGCGTCGAGGTGGTTGTCCATCTGGCGGCGAAGGTCGGGCTCGGTGTTGATCTCGACGACATCGACGACTACGTGTCCAGCAACAGCCTCGGTACTGCGGTCCTCCTGCGGGCTATGGGTCGCCGAAAGGTGCAGAACCTGGTCTACGCGAGCTCGATGGTGATCTACGGCGAAGGACACTACGAGTGCGACCGGCATGGGGTGGTCGCACCTGGTCCGCGCCGAGTGGAAGACCTGGAGCGCGGTCGTTTCGAACCACCCTGCCCGCACTGCGGCGAGCAACTCCGCCCTGGGCTGGTGCACGAGTCAGCGGCACCCGATCCGCGCAACACGTATGCCGCCAGCAAGTTGAACGGCGAACACCTCGCCGCCGGCTGGGCGCGGGAAACAGGTGGGCGGGTCGCGGCGATGCGCTTCCACAACGTCTACGGACCCGGCATGCCTCGCAACACGCCGTACGCCGGAGTCGCCGCCCTCTTCCGCTCAGCCCTCGACCGAGGCGAGTCCCCACAAGTCTTCGAAGACGGCCACCAACGCCGGGACTTCATCCACGTCCACGACATAGCAACCGCAGTAACAACCGCCACAAACGCAATAAAACAAGGGCGCGGGAGGGCGGCGGGAGCCGGGCAGGCGGACGAGGCGGGGCGGGCGGCGCATGGACAAGAGGCGGGGTTTGTTGCTTATAACGTGGGAAGTGGGGTGGTTCGGACTATTGGGGAGATCGCGGAGGAGTTGGCTCGGGCGTACGGCGGGCCGGGGCCGGTGGTGACTGGGGCTTATCGGCTCGGCGATGTTCGGCATATCACCGCGTCATCGCAGCGGATCCGGGACGAGCTTGGGTGGAAGCCGGAGTACGTTCATTCGGCCGCCTTCTGACGGGGTGTGGATGGGTGGGTTGACGTGAGGGTGGTTGGTCCGGCTGGGGCGCCGGGTGGTTCGCGGGGTCATAGGTGTGGGTGGTTCGCGGGTCATAGGTGTGGGTGGTTCGCGGGTCATAGGTGTGGGTGGTTCGCGGGTCATAGGTGTGGGTGGTTCGCGTCGCCGGGCTGCGGAAGTGTGCCAGTCGAGGTGCCGGGCATCAAGAGCGCCTTCGGCGTCCCCTGCGGGGATCGAGCGAGCTCGACTCTTGACCCCCAGCACCTCGACCAGGGGAAGGACGCAGCTGTCCCGGAGCCGCTGGGAGGATTGACCACAGGTGCAGGTGGTTCCCGGTCGAGACGGCACCCGGATCGGTCGGTCCACTGGTTGTCGGCGAGCTGGTTTCGGACAAGAACTGGCGACCTGGTTCTGTCTAAGCGCCCACCCGATCACCGATCCGCACGGCGCACCCACGGGCTGCGATCCACCCCGATGGTCCCCGTGCATCACCTGGCGATCCACGTGCATCACCTGGCGGTCCACGTGCACCGCCAGGCGGACCAGGCGCGCACCGGCCAGGGCCGATGCCGGGCTTCGCGGTGGATAGCGCTCTACAGGTCGTTATCGGTCGAACGAGTCGGCAGCGGCCGGTAGCGCTCCCCGGCCGATGCCGGGCTCTGCGGCCGATAGCGCCCTACAGACCGCTATCGGTCGAACGACCCGGCAGCGGCCGGGTCGCCGGGTCGCTGGGCCGTCGGCTGGCCGGGTCGTCGGCTGGCCGGGTCGTCGGCTGGCCGGATTCCGGGGCGGTTTCGGGGAGTGCGCATCTGAGCCGCCGCGATGACCAGCCAGTGGGTGGTCGGCCGCGGCGTTCATTCGCCGCCTATTGACTCCTGGGGTGAGATAGGTGTCCACGCTCAACCACCCACACAAACGGTAGGAGAGCCGTACGACCTCAGCAGTGGGATCGCCGATCTGCTCAGGAGTTGACCGGCACTGGGGGGAGTTCGATTTCGAAGGCGCAGCCGCCGTCGATGTTGGTGACGGCGATGCTGCCTGCGTGGGACTCGACCACGCCTCGGGCGATCGCGAGTCCCAGGCCGCCGCCGCTTGACCCGGAGCCGTTGGCCGGGGTGCGTTGTTCGTCGCCGCGCCAGCCGATGTCGAACACGCGCTCCAGATCGTCGTCCGGGATGCCGCCGCAGCCGTCTGTCACGGCGAGTCGCACCCGCCCGTCGACCTCCCGGTCCACCGCCAGCTTGACGGTCCCGCCCGGCTCGGTATGGCGGATCGCGTTGCCCACCAGGTTCGTCACCGCACGCGTCAGCTCATCGGCGTCTCCATCGACGGCAAGCCGATCGTCGTCGTCCGGTGTCGCCACCGTCAGCGTGACACCTTCCGATCGCGCATGCTCGCAGGTCTCCCCCGCGACATCCTCGGCGAGCTCCCGCAGGCTGACCGCCGAACGCCGTCGCGGCGGCGGCGCAGCGGACAACCGGGACAACTCGAACAGATCGTCCACCAACCCGGTCATCCGATCCACGGTCGTCCGCATCTGGCGCAAGGCGCCCGGCACATCGTCGATCACCCCGTCCTCCAGTCCCTCGGAGACCGCCCGCAGCCCGGCGAGCGGAGTACGGAGGTCGTGGGACATGAAGGCGACCAGTTCGCGTCGGCTGGCTTCCAGGGCGCGCTCGCGTTCGCGGGAGGCAGCCAGTCGTTGCCGCGTCAGCTCCAGTTCGTCGGTGAGCGCGGCCAGTTCGGCCGGCACGCTGCCAGTCGAGCCCACGACCGGCTCGTACGACGTCCCGAGGTGGCGCAGGCGCCGGCCGACATCCCGCGAGCCGACGCTGATCCAGTGCCCGAGCAGCACGGACATCGCCAGGCCGAGCAGGGCCGAGAACGCCAGCGCCCAGAGCACCACCCAGGAGTCGTGCGTGGAGATGAACATGGCTTGGACGCTCTGCAGTACCGCGGCCAGCGCGGCCGCCATCGGCACGATCCCGACGACGATCATCGTGACGCGCAGGGAGCGGCGGCGGAACCGCCAGAGGATGAACGCACCGACCAAGGCGACCAGCAGCGTCCAGAGAGCGGTGTACGCGAGGATCGTGAACGTGTCGCGGTTCATTCGGCCTCCCCCGCGAAGCGATAGCCGGTGCGCGGAACGGTCAGCACCAGCCGGGGATCGGAGGGATCGAGCTCGATCTTCTCCCGCAGCCGGCGGACGTGCACCGTCACGGTCGACGAGTCGCCGAAGTCCCAGCCCCAAACGCGGCGGAGCAACTCCGCCTTCGTGTATGCCTTGCCCGGATGCGCCACCAGGAACGCCAGCAGGTCGAACTCACGATGCGTCAACGCGAGCTCGGTCCCCGAAAGGAAGGCGGTCCGCGCCGCGGTGTCGACTGTGATCGGCCCCGCACTCAGCTTGGTCGGCGTGAGATCCAGCCCGCCCAGCCGCTCCTCGCGCCGCAGCATCGCCTGCACCCGCAGCGTCAGCTCGCGCGGGCTGAACGGCTTGACCACATAGTCGTCCGCGCCGACCTCGAGCCCGACCAAGCGATCCTCTTCCTCGCCACGCGCCGAGAGCATGATCACCGCAGCCCCGTCGTCCGCCGCGCGCATGCGCCGCAACACCTCCAGGCCGGAAAGCCCGGGCAGCATCACGTCCAGCACGACCACCGAGGGCTTCCACTGCTGCCAGACCTCGACCGCCGCCAGTCCGTCGGCGACCACGCGGGCGTCGTAGCCAGCCTTGGTCAGATAAGCCGAAACGACGTTCGACACCGTCGGGTCGTCGTCCACCACGAGTACACGAGTAGCCACGGAACGAGCGTAGATCTTCCCACCTCGCCCGGGCGCCACCAGCAGCGGTCCGGAGGCGGCCGTAAGCGAGCCGTATCCGCATTCCACCCCGGCAGCGCCAGGATCTTCCCTACCGTCGAAGAGTGTCCCCAGCCGAAGTCGATCTCATCCTCCCCTGCCTTAACGAGGCATCCGCCCTGCCCTGGGTGCTCGACCGGCTACCTGCCGGCGTACGGGCCGTTGTCGTCGACAACGGTTCCACCGACGGCTCGCCCGAGATCGCAGCCGGGCTCGGCGCCACGGTGGTGCGGTGCGACCTTCGCGGGTACGGTGCCGCCTGCCACGCCGGCCTGGAAGCCTCCACGGCACAAGTGGTCGCGTTCCTCGATGCGGATGCCTCGTTGGATCCACAGCAACTGGTCCGGGTCACCGCACCCGTCTTGGCCGGGCAGATCGACCTGATGCTCGGCAGGCGAAGGCCGATCTCCCGGGATGCGTGGCCGTGGCATCTCCGGGTCGCCAACGCTGAACTGTCGCGGCGGATCCGCCGGCGGACCGGCGTACGGTTGCGCGACCTCGGACCAATGCGCGCGGCCCGCCGCGAAGCCCTACTCGGCCTGCAGTTGACGGACCGGCGATCGGGTTATCCGCTGGAGACAGTCGTCAGAGCGGCCGACGCCGGCTGGCGGATCGCGGAGGTCGACGTCGACTACCTGCCGCGCTCGGGCCGCTCCAAAGTCACCGGTACGCCGCTCGGCGCGGCCCGGGCGGTCAAGGACATGACGAAGGTGCTCTCCGCATGAACACCGTGACGGCCGCGACGGTGATTGTGATCGCGAAGCAGCCGGTGCCGGGGCGGGTGAAGACGCGTCTGCAGACCGAGTTCACCCCGTCCGAGGCCGCCGCCCTCGCCCGTGCCTGCCTCAGCGACACACTCGCCGCAGTCCAGGACACGTCCGTACGCCGGTCCGTCGTCGCGCGGGATGGGGATCCCGGCCCTTGGCTGCCGGCCGGGTTCGTCGTGGTGCCACAGCGAGGTGATGGTCTCGACGAGAGAATCGCGGCCGCCTTCGAGGACGCGTACGCCGGTGCGCCAATGATGCTGATCGGGATGGACACCCCGCAGGTGACACCGGAACTTCTCGAGATCGACTGGGCGGAGCACGACGCCGTCCTGGGGTTGACCGAGGACGGCGGCTACTGGTGTCTCGGTCTGCGCAAGCCGGACCGCCGGGCGCTTGTCGGCGTACCGATGTCGACTGATCACACCGGTGCCGACCAGCTTTACAGGCTCGAGCAACTCGGTTATCGGGTGCTGTTGCTGCCGACTTTGCGCGACCTGGATACGCCTCTGGACGCGGCGGTGATCGCGGCTCGATACCCGTCGTTGCGGGTCTCGCGGTTGCACCGGCGGCTGCATCACTCGGCGCATCCGGGACTGCTCTTCGAGAAGGCGCTCGGTGGGACGCAGGTCGTTGCTACCGGCACCGATGGACAGGCTGTTCCGTCATTGTCCGAAGTAGATCGGTGGAGAGCGCCGGCGGACGACGTGGACCGGCTGGCGTTGAGTCGCTGCGAAGGTCCGGTGCTCGACATCGGCTGCGGTCCGGGGCGGATCGTGACGGCTCTGGCGGAGCGTGGGATTCCTGCGCTCGGGGTGGATATCTCTGCTCAGGCAGTACTTTTGACCACCAAACGTGGAGCGCCGGCCTTGCGGCGGCCGGTGCAGGAACCGCTGCCCGGCGAGGGCCGTTGGGGAAGCGTCCTGCTGATGGACGGCAACATAGGCATCGGCGGCGCGCCCGAACTGTTACTCCGGCGTTGCGCGGAACTGGTCCGGCCGAACGGCATGGTTCTCGTCGAAGTCGATCCCGACGACTACCTCGACGACACCCAGCCAATCGTCCTGCGCACCCACCAAGGTCGCCGCTCCACCCCCTTGCCCTGGGCAAGAGTAGGCAGCCGCGCAGTACTCCACCACGCCCGCACCGCCAACCTCCTAGCCACAGAAGACTGGCGAGCCAACAACAGAGCCTTCCTAACCTTCCGCCGCTCCCCCACACAGCTGCCCAAAGCGCACATGGCAAGCGAGGCGGGGTGAAAGCGCACAGCGTGAAAGCTGAGCGCCGTGAGCGCGGCGCCGCGAAGGGCGAGCGCCTCTGGCGCAACGCCGTGAAGGCGCACGCGGTGCGGGCGCACGCCATTGAGGCGAGGGCGGCGCGGTGAGCGCGGGGGCCACCGCTGAGGCGGGTCGGCGACGGAGGAGGCGGGGGCTGCCGCTGGTGATTGGTGGGGTGGTTGCTGTTGGGGGGTGCGCGGGGGTTGTTGGTGCGATGGCGGCGGGGTGGTGTGCGAATGTTGTTTTGGTGGTGGGGAGTGGGTTGGTTGGTGGGGTTGTCTGGTTGGTGACGCGGCGGGCGGCTGGGCGGCGGGTCGTACTGGGTTTGGTGGCGGTCGCGGCGTTGTGTCAGGTGCCGGGGCTCGCTCATCCG
>Ga0193717_1000266_pt1 | contig 39706 bp, 36 predicted proteins | sample U2c2metaG_FD_145900 | JGI IMG/M metagenome (GOLD analysis project Ga0193717, IMG submission 145900) | Soil microbial communities from a riparian zone of the East river system, Colorado, United States - U2c2 | ecosystem: Environmental > Terrestrial > Soil > Riparian zone | place: USA: East River... | reverse complement strand
GATGACCAGTGCGACGAGCCAGGCTGCTGTGGTGATGAGCAGGAAACGGGTGCGGAGGCGGGTCAGTGCGCGAATGACGCCCACGCCCACCGGCCAAGCGACGTACAGGGCTATCAAAATCCAGCGAGGCACCCGGCGAGCCTAGGTGAGAAGTACGGCGGCAGAGGTGCTTTGAGTGTGGTGGTGACGGTGGGAGTTTGTGTGTGACCTGTGGGTGGGCGACCATTGGCGGGCTGAGGGGTTGGTCGGGGGCGGGTTGAGAGGGCAGGTTGATGCCGCGGTTGTGGGCGGCGGTTCGTCGCTGGGTGGTGACGGGTTGGCCCGTGGCGACGGCTGTTGCGGTGGTGGGTGGTGGGCTGTGGGCGGCAGTGCCGTCGGCGAGCCCTGACCTCGACCTGACCACGGCGGCATTGCACGGTACGACGCTCGAAACCGTCCGCCCGAGTGATACCGGAGAGGTCGATCCCCTCCTCGGAGCGGCGGTGGACGCGATCCTGGCCCGGCGCGGAATCGCGGTGAAAACGAACAACCTGGCGCTGTTCCTTCGCGACGTGGCCCCCGAGTTGCGCGCCGAGCAGACGCAGCTCTTCAAGAACCTGCGCACCATCGGCATGACCGTCACCTATCGCCGAGCCGAGCCGTGGACCAACTACGAGGCCGCCCGCCGGTACGGGCTCGCCACCGGAACCTTCCGCGTCAGCATGCGGTACCAGCTCTTCGGCACCAAGCTGGCCCAGACCGCCACGGACGTCGGCTACACGTACACCGTCCGCCAGGGCCGTCTGTATCTCGTGGAGGACGACGATCTCGACCAGGCGATCGGTGCCGGCAACCAGCCCTGGGACTTCGGACCGCTCCAGCTGGTCCGCCGCTCGAATGTCCTCGTGATCGTCAATCAAGGCCAGTTGCCCCTGGCCGAGAAGCTCGCGGACCAAACGGTCCAGATGGCCAGGAAGGTGCGCACGCTGTGGCGCGGCCAGTTGCAGCAGGTCCCGGTCATCGTCGCCTTGCGTGAGAAGCAGGTCCTGACCGACCTCCCGCCCACGAACCCCGGTGACGAACCCGCCCGGGTCCAGGCGATGCTCAGCCCCGGGGCAGACGGCGAGCCGGTGGGCGGCTGGCTCGTGATCCCGCCGTCCCGCCTGCAGACCTTCGATGACGCCCAGATGACGCACGCCTTGATCCACCTGCTGACAGTGAGGCTCGGCGATGCGGCGCCGCGCTGGCTCAGCGAGGGCATCGCCGAGTACGCCGGGAACCAGCAGCTGGTCGCCTCAGGGCGGGGTGTCGAGGTCGCCAAGCGGCGGGCCGAGGTACGCAAGCATGCGCTCGGCGACCTGACCCGCCTTCCGTCCGATGCCGAGTTCACCGCTACGGACAGTGACGACATCAGCTGGCTCGCGGTCGAGCAACTGGTCAAGCAGATCGGCGTCCAGCGGGTCACCTACTTCTACCGCCAGATCGCCCGGCGCGGGTACAACGATGCCGCCAAGGAGCGCCTGATGACGGAGTACACCGGCTTCAGCCAGAAGGCCCTGGTGGACTCCCTGCGAAGTCTCGCGGGTTGAGCAAGTACGCTTACGCAGGCACCGTTTCGAGTGCTCGTGACACAACTCCGTCGTAACTCGCAGGGAACTCGAGGAGAAGACCGCGTGACTTCCCACCGTCCTGCGGCGGTCATCATCATGGCCGCCGGTCAGGGGACCCGGATGAAATCCGCGACCCCCAAGGTTCTGCACGAGATCGGCGGGCGCAGTCTCGTCGAGCACGCGGTGGTTACCGCCCGTGCGCTCGCGCCCGACTACCTGGTGGTCGTGGTAGGCACCGGCCGCGAGCTGGTTGAGGCGCATCTGGCCGAGATCGATCCGGACGTCCGCACCGCCGTCCAGGAACAACAGCTGGGCACGGGGGACGCCGTACGGGTCGGGCTGACCGCTGCGCCCGGAATCTCCGGAGCAGTAGTCGTCACGTCAGGTGATGTCCCCCTGCTGCAGGCCGAGACGCTCCACGAACTGGTCGCCGAGCACGACAAGAGCGGCAACGCCGTCACCGTGCTGACCGCGAGAGTTCCGGACCCGACTGGCTACGGCCGGATCATCCCGGGCGAGGGCGGCAGCGTCGCGGGCATCGTCGAGCACAAGGACGCGAGCCCCGAGCAGCGGCAGATCGACGAGATCAACGCCGGCATCTACGTCTTCGACGCGGAGACGCTGCGCGACGGGCTGAGCCGGATCACCACCGACAACGCCCAGGGCGAGCTGTACCTCACCGATGTGCTCGCGATCGCGAAGGGCGACGGCAAGCGGGTCGGCGCGTACGTCACCGAGGACGCGATGCAGACCGAGGGCGTGAACGACCGCGTCCAGCTCGCCACCCTCCGCGCCGAGCTGAACCGCCGCACCCTGGACACCCACATGCGCGCCGGCGTCACCGTGGTCGACCCCGACACCACCTGGGTCGACCAGACGGTCCAGCTCGAGCAGGACGTCACCCTGCTCCCGAACACCCAGTTGCACGGCGCGACCACCGTCGCGTCCGGGGCCACGATCGGCCCCGACACCACGCTGACCGACGTACAGGTGGGTGAGGGCGCGACGATCATCCGCTGCCACGGGTCCGGCTCCGTCATCGGTGCCAACGCGTCCGTCGGCCCGTTCGCCTATCTCAGACCCGGTACTGCGCTGGGCGCGAACGCCAAGATCGGCACCTTCGTCGAGACGAAGAACACCTCGATCGCGGACGGCGCGAAGGTCCCTCACCTGACCTACGCGGGAGACGCCACCATCGGCGAGGGCGCGAACATCGGCGCCGGCACGATCTTCGCCAACTACGACGGCGTCAACAAGTGGCCGACCACCATCGGGCGGCACTCGTTCGTCGGCAGCAACACCGTGATCGTCGCTCCCCGGACCGTCGCCGACGGGGCGTACATCGCGGCTGGAACGGCCTTGACCGAGGACGTCGAGCCCGGCGAGATCGCCGTTGCCCGCGGCAAGCAGCGCAACATCGCGGGCTGGGTCGCGCGCAAGCGGGCCGGGACCAAGACCGCCAAGGCGGCGGCCGAGGCTACGAAAGACGGCGCGCAGAGCGACACTGGCGAGAAGGCACAACGGGAGGCGGGGTCATGAGCGGGATGAAACGGACCACCGAGAAGAATCTGATGGTCTTCTCCGGACGGGCCCACCCGGGCCTGGCCATCGAGGTCGCCGAGCAGCTGGGCGCCGGCCTGGTGCCGACCGCGGCGTACGACTTCGCCAACGGCGAGATCTACGTCCGGTACGAGGAGTCCGTGCGCGGCAGCGACGCCTTCGTGATCCAGAGCCACACCGCTCCGATCAACCAGTGGATCATGGAGCAGCTGATCATGATCGACGCGCTGAAACGGGCGTCGGCCAAGCGGATCACCGTGGTGCTGCCCTTCTACGGCTACGCCCGGCAGGACAAGAAGCACCGCGGCCGGGAGCCGATCTCGGCCCGGCTGATGGCCGACCTGTTCAAGACGGCCGGCGCGAACCGGCTGATCTGCGTCGACCTGCACACCTCGCAGATCCAGGGCTTCTTCGACGGCCCGGTGGACCATCTGATGGCGCTGCCGATACTGACTACCTACGTCCGCGAGAAGTACGGCGACCAGCAGCTCGCGGTGGTCTCGCCGGACGCCGGCCGGATCAAGGTCGCCGAGCAGTGGTCCGCCCGGCTGAACAACGCGCCGCTGGCCTTCATCCACAAGACCCGCGACATCGAGCGCCCGAACGAGACCGTCGCCAACCGCGTCGTCGGTGAGGTCAACGGCCGGGTCTGCATCCTGGTCGACGACATGATCGACACCGGCGGCACCATCACCAAGGCGGCCGACGCCCTGATGGCCGCCGGCGCCGCCGGCGTGGTGATCGCCGCCACCCACGCGATCCTGTCCGGCCCCGCGGTGGACCGGCTGAAGAACTGCCAGGCCAGCGAGGTGATCGTCACCAACACGCTGCCGATCGCCCCGGAGCGCAAGTTCGACAAGCTCACCGAGCTGTCGATCGCGCCACTGATCAGCCGGGCCATCCGCGAGGTCTTCGAGGACGGCTCGGTGACCAGCCTCTTCGAGGGCCGCGCCTGACCGACCGCCGCGGTCTGCCGACCGCGGCGATCAGCCCGCGCGGCGCCAGGCGTAGTACCCGGTGCCGATCGCCGCAGCGGTCATCGGTACTGCGGTGATCAGGCCGACCGCGCCGTTGCCCGGGATGATGAAGGTGGGCACGATCATCAGCCACAGCAAGGGAATCCAGCGCGGAACCGCCTTCGACCGCCAGAGCCCGACCACCTGGATGACCGTGCCGATGGCAACCAGGAGCGAGCCCGAGATGATCGGCCCGAACAAGTGGGCCATGTCCTCCGACATGCTGTCCATCACCGCTGTGCCTGCCGCGGTGCCGACCGCTGGATCGGTCGCGAAGTAGTAGGCAGCCGCCCACCCGCCGACCCCGACGGCGTACAGGGCGGTGCCGACCCACATCACCAGACCACCGATCGTTGCCCAGGCCGCACCCCTCCGGCGGACGAGCACGATCGTCGCGATGGCCTGTGCCAGCACGTTGAGGATCAGGTTGGCGCTGAGGAAGACCAGCAACCCCCACCACCGGTCGCGGACCGGGAAGATGTCTGAGTAGGCGAAGTTCTCGCCGCCGCCGGCCGGGCTGGGCCACAGCAAGCCCCCTGGCAGAGCGGCCACGGACGTGAGGGCCAGGATCAGGCCAACGATCCCGACCCGTCGACGGGTGACTAAATCTGGTCGCGGGGCGACCTCGGGCTGAACTGTCTCGGTTGACATGGCGGTACCTCCGAAAGCCGGGAATCGAGTCCCTCCAGACAAGCGCCGGTGGGTACCCGGGCACATCGGAGCGAGCGCGGAACCCGATCTCCGTACTGGCTCGGAGCCGATCGGGGCCTGATCGCCCTACAGTGACGGCATGCGGTGGCCGCGGTGGTTCGCGCTCGGCGCCTTCCTGCTCGCTCTGGCGATGCTCGCGGGCACTGTCTGGCTGCTCGTCGGCTACCGGACCGGAGCGCACACCGCCAGGAACTTCGCCGGCCTGGGCGCGGTCGCCCTGTCCATCACCGGGCTCGGCCTGGTGATCAGCCGGCGTGAAGCCCGTAACCCGGTCGGGGCTCTGCTGGCGTGGGCAGGTGTCACAGCCATGTTCCTCGCGGGACGCGATGTCTACTTCAGCGTCGTGGTCTCCGATCCGGGCAAGGTGCCGCTCGACAGCCGGGTCGTTGCCTGGTTCGACGAGAGCGGCTGGTGGTTGTTCGTCGCGGTTGCTCTCGTGCTGCTGTACTTCCCGGATGGCCGGCTGCCGGGAAGGCGATGGCGGGCGGTGCCGGTCGCGCTACTGGTGTTCGGAGCCGCGCAGCAGGTGGTCGGAGCCTTCGCGTCCACGCCGTTCCTGCCGCCCCTGCAGGATCTCCCCAGGCCGTATGGTCCGCCTTCGACTCTGATGCAGGTGGCCAACATGGTCGTCTTCATCGGTCTGTTGGGCCTTCTACTCGCGGCGGCCTCGTCGCTCGTCGTGCGGTTCCGGCGGTCGACCGGTCGGATCCGGGCCCAGCTCAAGTGGCTCTCGCTGGCCGGGTTGGCCGTGGTGGTCTATCCGTTCGTCTGCCTGGCCGAGATCGTGGTGACGGGCAGTTCAGGTTCGGTTGCCCTGGTCTTCGGGATCGCGACACTCGTCGCCCTGCCTGCTTCGATCGCGGTGGCGATGCTCCGGCACGACCTGTACGACGTGGATCGGGTGGTCGCCGACACCGTCACCTACGCCATCGTGATGGTGGTCCTGCTTGGCACCTATGCGGTGACGGCGCTGATTCTCGGGTTGTTCCTCGGCCGCGAGTCGGCTCCGGCAGCCGCTGCCGCCACCGCTGCCTGCGCGCTGATCCTGGCGCCGGTGCGGGCGAGGCTGCAGCGGGTGGTGGATCGTCGGCTCTATCCACCACGCCGAGCCGCGCTGGTGGCGATCGAGGACTTGCAGCACCGCATCCACACGGAACAGGCCCAGCCTGAAGAGCTCGAGCAGGCGCTGCAGCAGGCTCTGCGGGATCCGACCCTGCGAGTCGGTCTGCTGGTACCGGGCGCGACTGGTTTCATCGATGCCGCCGGTACGCCGGTCGGGGCCACGGGTGCTGTGCCGGTGACGCTTGGCGGCGTACAGATCGGAGTACTGGCGTCAGGAGGGGCTAGTGGTCCGGCGGTGTTGAAGGCGGTGGCGGCTGGTGCGGCAAGCCTGGTCGAGGTGACGCGGTTGCGGGCAGAGGTCGCTGCGGCGCTCCGGGAGGTGGAGGCCAGTCGTACGCGGTTGGTTCAGGTCGGCGATGCCGAACGCCGCAGGCTCGAGCGGGATCTGCACGACGGTGCTCAACAGCGGCTGGTCTCACTCGGTATGGCGATGCGGCTGGCCCAACGGCACCTCGGCGACGGCACGGTCGACGTCAACGGCCTGCTCGACCAGGGGGTTGCCGAACTCGCGACCGCGATCGCCGAACTCCGGCAGATCGCCCACGGGTTGCGTCCGACCAGCCTCGACGACGGACTCCATGCGGCGTTGACAGCAATCACCCGGACCTTGCCGATCCCGGTCCAGCTGCACATCGGCCCTGACCGGCTCCCCGACGATCTCGCCACGACCGCGTACTTCGTGGCCGCGGAGGCGGTGGCCAACGCGGCGAAGTACTCGCAGGCGACCTCGATCGCGGTCCGGGTGGCGCAGTCGGCCGACGATGTCCGGATCCGGGTCGAGGACGACGGCTGCGGGGGCGCGGTTCCCAGGCCCGGCTCGGGGCTGAGCGGACTGGCCGACCGGGTCGCGGCCCTCGGCGGCTCGCTGTCGATGCACAGCCCGGCCGGAAGCGGTACGACGATCGAGGCGGTGCTGCCGTGCGGATCGTGATCGGCGAGGACTCGGCACTGTTCCGCGAAGGGCTCGCCCGGCTGCTCGCCGATGCCGGTCACGAGATCGTCGGCCGGGCCGGTGACGCCGTGGCGCTGGTGACCGTGGTCGGCGAGACCGAGCCCGACCTCGCCGTGATCGACATCCGGATGCCACCCGACAACACCGACGACGGCGCTCGCGCGGCCCGGCAGTTGCGGACCAGCTATCCGGAGATGGGCATCGTGTTGCTGTCGCAGCACATCGAGACCCGGCACTCGGTCGACCTGGTCAGCGGCGGCGGATTCGGCTACCTGCTCAAGGATCGCGTGCTGGACGTCGACGAGTTCCTGGATGCGCTGACCAGGGTCGCGGCCGGTGGTTCGGCGCTGGACCCGGAGGTGGTCGGCCGGCTGATCGGACGCCCGCACAGCGATGACCGGTTGGCGCCGCTGACGCCGCGGGAGCGCGAAGTACTGGCTCTGATGGCAGAAGGGTGCACCAACGTGGGGATCGGCCGCCGGCTGTGGCTGACGGAACGCACGGTGGAGACCCACGTGGGCAGCATCATGGCCAAGCTCGGCCTGGTCTCGAACCCTGTGGACCACCGCCGGGTACTCGCGGTGCTGACCTATCTTGGTCAGCAGTAGCCCTCGAGGATCGGACGGCAGAATGCGGATCGTGGTGTTTCATCCGGGCGCGATGGGTTCCCAGCTCGCAGCCCAATTGGTTGCCGGAGGCCACGAAGTTCACTGGGTCCCGGACGGTCGCAGCAAAGCCTCCGTGGAGCGCGCCGAAGCAGCAGGGCTGATCGGTACTCCGTTCGCCGAGGCGATCGAGTCCGCCGAGGTGGTGCTGTGCTCGTGTGCTCCGCAGGGCGCGGTCGAGGTAGCTCGGCAGGTCGGCGCGGCCGGGTTCGCTGGTGTCTACATCGAGGCCAACCCGCTGTCGCCCAAGTCGCTCGACGAGGCCAAGGATGCTTTGCCCCAGGCAACCTTCACGGACGCGGGCGTGATCGGCCCGCCTCCCACAGGTGGTTCCTCCCCGACTCATCTGATGCTTTCCGGACCAGCCGCGCAGCAGGCCGCCGACCTCTGGGCCGGGACTGCGGTGACTCCGATGGTCGTAGGCGAGCAGGTCGGCGCGGCCAGTGCAGCCAAGTCTGCCTACGCCCTTTACAACAAGGGGAAGGCGGCACTCGCCGTACTCGCGTTCGACCTAGCAGCCAAGCACGGCGTCACCGACGCCCTGACAGCCCAACAGATCCGCCCGGACGCAGCCTCCCTCAAGGACCCACATCTCCCCGAGCACCTCAAGGCCGTCGCCTGGCGCTGGGGCCCCGAGTTCGACGAACTAGCCGATACCCTCGACGCCGCCAACCTCGAAGGCAACGCGGCCCGCGCCCTCCGTTCGGTTTGGACCCGCCTCGCCGCAAATCCCTGAGGGGCTTACCCACCGAGATTGTGCGTTGGCACCTGAGATTCTGAGGGGTCAACCCACAATCTCAGTGGGTAACCCCCTTACCGCCGGGCGCGCACGAACGCTTGGCGGATCTGGGCGACCACGGTGGCCGGGCGGTTGAGGTCGGACCAGGTGATCCTGACGACCTCCAGTCCCAGTGCGCGGAGGCGGTCCTCGCGGCGCTTCTCCTGGACCAGTACCTCCGCTGATCCGTTGGTGTACTTCATCAGGCCATCGAACTCGACGATTGTCTGGTACTCCGGGAAGTAGAAGTCGACCCGGCCGACGAATCCGTCCGCATCCTTGAACGAGGACTGCAGGACCGGTGCGGGCAGACCGTGGTTGTGCATCAACACACGCAGGCGGGACTCGCCCACGGACTCGCACTGAGGGTTGACGAAGGCAAGAGCCGAGCGAGCCGACGCGCTGCCCGGCCAGGACTCGATCACGGTCAAGAGTCGAACTATCTCAGCCGTGCTGACCTTGTGTTCGTGGAATGCGGCGTCCGCGCTGACCACGGTGGACTCGAAGGATGCCGTGCAAGCCAGCTCGACCAACGCCCGTGGCAGGGTGGTCGTCGCCAAGCCGCTCACCTTGGTGAGATCTGCCGGTGTCAAATTGCCGCGGTGATATCTGACACCGGCAACGAGCCGGCCTTTGCGTTTGTCCAGCCGATTGAGATGGACCTCGTCCAGGTCGACGCCCCACATGGTCAGCTCGTGCAGTGCGAGTGCCGATTGGTGGCTCACCACAACAGAGCCGGGTTGCACCGAGTTCATTGCCGCGTGCACCGATCGCCGATGCCGGATGATCTGCTGCTCCCAGGGTGGCCGGCCGCTCAGGTCCGCTGCTTCGGCGTACTGGCCGTAGCGGACCTTCTCCCATCGACCGTCGGCCAGTCGCTCGCGCATCTGCTCAGGTGTGTAGCCGGACCTACTCGCCTGCTGCCTGCTGAACACCCCGCCCTGCTTCGCAGCAACCACCTTCAACTCCGGATTCACCCCCCAAGCATCACCCGCCACCCCCTCCCACGGCTCCCCTTCCCCACTTCTGTGGATAACCGTGGGGTGTTACCCATCGAGATTGTGCGTTGACACCTGAGATTCTGAGGGGTCAACCCACAATCTCAGTGGGTAACGTCTAGCGGAGGCGGCGGGCGGTCGTGGGGTTGACGGGGGTGTTGTGGAGGAGGGCGGTGAGGGTCTCGACGCCGTCTACTAGGCGGGGGCCGGGTCTGGCGAAGTGGGCGTTGGCGTCTACGGCCCAGACCGGTACTGCGCTGGGCAGGACATCGCGGCGGATCAGGTCCTCGGTGACTTCGGTGGCTCCGGCGAGGTCGTGGCCGCAGGGGGCGGAGACGATGACGTCGGGGTGGGCTGCCTTGATTTCGGGCCAGGTGGTTCGGACGGACCGCAGGCCGGTGTGGCCGAGGACGTTGGCGCCGCCGGCGAGTTCCACCATCTCGGGGATCCAGTGGCCGGGGGCGAACGGCGGGTCGGTCCACTCGAGCAGCATCACGCGGGGCCGGGTGGAGTTGGCCCGCGCTGACCACAGCTCGACGGCATCGGTGGTCGCAACGAGACGATCTTCATTTCCAGACCGTATCCGGCCGGCCGGCCCGAGGTGGCCGCGGTCGGGCTGCCCGGATTGCCGCTGCCGTGTCTTGTCCCCAAGTCGGCGCCGACCTAGGGACAAGACAGGAGACTACGGCTGGACGGTGAAGGTGTAGGTCTTCTGGCCTGTGGTGACGGCGGTGCCCGCGGACGTCGTACCGGTGACTTCGAGGACGACCGTGTAGGTTCCGGCTGCCTCGAAGGCCCAGTTGGCGTGGGCGTGGGTGTTGATCGCGAATGCCCGGGTGTCGGGCAGTCCGTTGCCGCTGTCGAACCAGACGGTCGGGCTGCCGAGTGAGCTGGTGGTGTAGACGCTCACGTCGGCCGGCCCGCTGGCCGACACCAGTCGCACGGTCACCGAGTTGCCCTGCAACGCGCCGCTCGGCACGCCTTCGGTGTTGAAGCCCGGCCAGACGATGTTGCTCACCTGTGTCTGGGGGAGGATCCAGACCGGCGACCCCGCAGTACCGAGGAACGCATAAGCCGAGTTGGACGGCACTGTGGTCTTGCTGGCGGAGACAGCATTCAGTACTACGTCCGCCGGGTTGCGGTCGACGGCCGGAGTGACTGTGCTGTCGCGGAGGTCGAGGGTCAGGGCAGACCCGGTCCAGTCCACGTCAACGGCGTCGACGTGGCCCTGCGAGATGGTCGTGGCGGCGTGAGCCGGGGCGACCGAGAGCAGCGTGATCAGCGCAGCGGTTGCGGCGCCGGCGAACACCCGGGCCTTCACTGGGCGACCTTGAAGCAGTAGACGGCCGTGGTCGAGGTGACCTTCTTGCCGGTGGCGGCCAGTGTGCCGCTCACCCGCACCTTGACCTGGTAGGTCCCGGCAGCCTCGAAGGCCCAGTTGGCGTGCAGGTGACCACCTGCTGTGGTGTTGATCCGGTCTGGCAGACCGTTTCCGCTGTCAGCGAGTACGGTCGGTGCGCCGAACGAATCGGTCGTGAAGATGCTCAAGGCGGCCGGGCCGGTGACGCCGACGATGTCGACCTTCAACGCCTCGTCGGTGAAGACCCCGGGCCCGATCTCCTCCGAGCCGATCCCCGGCCAGAGCAGCTCCGGGTCCTGCACCTGCGGCAGCACCCAGGCGCGCGCGCCCGCGGCGCCCAGGAACCGGTACGCCGGGTCGTCGGGCACCGCGATCTCCGAGGCGGGCTTGGCGACGAGTTGCACCTCGGAGGGTGCGTACTCGACACCGTGCGCCTCGTCGTGCACGTGAACGTTGAAGGCGCCGTCCTCGAAGGCGATGCCGATCACGTCGACATGGCCCTGGTCGAGCACGACCCGGGGTGCCGCATCAGCCGGCACGGTGAAGCCGGCGAGCGCGAGGACTGCCACAGTCGGCAGTACCACGCGGTATGGCTTGCGCATAGATGTTCCTTTCAGACTTTCAGGGGTGGACGGGAACTGCGGCCGTCGCGACTGGGCGACGGTGGCTGAGAAGCAGGCCGTGCCGCGGCGCGAACAGCCAGCAGACGGCGAACACGGCGGTTGCGGTGAGCACGATCAGCCCGCCGGCGGCGAGGTTGAACGCGTAGGAGAGATAGAGCCCGACCAGTCCGGACAATGCGCCGATCGCCGGGGCGATCAGCATCATCACGCCGATCCGGTCGGTCAGCAGCCGGGCACAGGCGGCCGGGGTGATCAGCAGTGCCAGGACCAGGATGTTGCCGACGGCCTGGATCGAGATGACGATCGCGATCGTCACCATCGCGTAGAGCGCCATGTCTAGCCAGAAGATCGGCAGCCCCACTGAGCGGGCCGTCTCGCGATCCAATCCGACGGTGACGAACTCCTTGTGCAGACCGCCGGTGATCAGCAAGAGCACCGCACCCGCGATCGCCACGGTGACGACGTCCTGGCTGCTGATCCCCAGTACTGAGCCGAAGAGGAAGGACTCGAGCGAGCCGCCGTACCCCGGTGCGCTGCTCATCACCACGATGCCGAGACCGAAGGCGGCGGCGAAGAACACCCCGATGACGGTGTCCTCTTTCAGCCGGCGGTTCTGAGACACCACGGCGATCGACAGCGCGGTGACGAGCCCGGCCAGGATGCCGCCGAGGACCAAGCTCGTCTGCAGCACGAAGGCGATCGCGATCCCCGGGAAGACCGCGTGCGCCACGGCGTCCCCGATGAAGGCCATGCCGCGCAGCGCTACGTGGCTGCCGATCACCCCGCACACGACGCCGGACATCAGGACGACGAGGAACGCCCGCTGCATGAACACGTGCTGCCAGGGCTCGGTGAAGAACTCGATCATCGGGTCACTCCCAGGCTGTGCAGCAGTTGCTCGGAACGCGCCACTCCAAAGGCCTGCAGCCAGACCGCCGGGTCCCGCAATTCCTCTGGTGGGCCGTCGGCAACGACCGTCTCGTTCAGCAGGCAGAGCCGGCTGCAGGTGTCGGCGGCCGCGGGCAGGTCGTGCGTGGTCATCAGGATGGCCGAGCCTTCCTTGGTCAGGGACCGGAACAGCCGGGTGAGGATCTCCTGCGTCGGTACGTCGAGTCCGGTGAACGGTTCGTCCAGCAAGAGCAGGCTCGGTTGTAACGCGAGCGCCCGGGCGACCAGAACTCGTTGCCGTTGGCCCCCTGACAGTTCGCCGATCGGGCGGCGGCGGAGGTCGGTCAGGTCCACCCGCTCGAGCGCCTCGTCGACGGCGGCGCGATCTGCTTTGCCCGGACGTCGCAACCAGCCGATTCGATGCGTGCGTCCGGTCATCACGGCCGTGCCTACATCGACCGGGTAGTCCCACACGAACTCGTGTCGCTGCGGCACGTACCCGATGCTCCCGCGAGCCTCCGCGGGCGTTCTGCCGTTGATGGAGATCACGCCGTCACGAATGGGCAGAAGCCCAAGCAACGATCGCAACAGCGTCGTCTTACCGGCCCCATTCGGCCCGATCAACCCAACCTGCTCCGACGCCCCCACCCGCAGATCCACATCGTGCAGCACCAACCGCCCACCGAGTTCCACGGAGACGCCGTCCACCTGCAACACCTGGTCGCTCATCTGACACCCCTCGTACGCCGCCGCGCGAACAGCCACGTGATTCCCAGGAGCAGCACCAGCCCGGCCCCACCTGCGATCCACGGGATCCGGTTGTTGTCGCTCGAGGAACCCGCGGGGACGGCGTCGGCTGGGTTGGACGAGTCGGCCGCCGGGGGAGCCGCCTTCGGCTGGACGGAGAAGGCAGCCCGCGGATCACCAGGACCGGCGTACAGGCGCAGTGGTCCGCTGTCGGTGACCGTGGTGCCGTCGGTCAACTTGGCAGTCATCGCGATGTCGAGCAGATAGGTGCCTGCAGCATCGAACGTCCAGTTTCCGTGCACGTGGGTGTTGACGTCGACCCCGGTCTCCTGCGGGAACGGCTTGCGGCTGTCGAAGACCGGGTCGGGCTTGCCGAAGTCGCCGTTGAGGAAGAGCGTGAACGCCCCCGGCCCCTCCACACCGTTCAGCGACCAGGTCACCTCACGGTCGACCCGCGTTGCCACCTCGGTGTCCTGGGTGTTCCAGCCGGGCCAGAGCACCCCGGTCTGCTGGACCTGCGGGATCACCCAGACCTTCTGTCCGGACTTGCCGAGGAAGGAGTACGCGGGATCGGCCGGAACCGAGACCTGGGCCTTGTCGGTCACCTGCAGGACGACGTCCTCGAGCGGCCGCCAGACCGCCGGGTCGACCGTGTCGTCGCGGAGCTGGACGGTCCACTCGCCGTCCACGAAGCGGGGCCCCAGATCCACGTGGCCGTCCGTGATCACGGTCTGCTCCGTCGCCGACACCGGCTGCGCCATCGCCGGAACCGTTGCGGTGGACAACAACAGTACGGTCAGCGCGAGCGCCTTCATCGGGTCTCTCCCAGGCAGCGCTGCAGCTCGTCCGCGTTGTGCCGCATCATCGCCACGTAGGTCCGGGTGTTCTCGTCGAACGAGTCGCCGAACAAGGAGCAGACCTGGACGCGCTGGTCATGCGCCACCTGGGTGAGCACCGATGCGCGCTGAGTCAGGTTCGGCTCGACGAACACGGCCGGCACCTTCAGGTTGCGGATGGTCTCGGACAGCTTCTTCACCTGTTCCACACTTGGTTCCTGGGCGGGGTTGGGCACCACGAAGCCGGCCACGTGCAGGCCGTACGCCTCGGCCAGATAGCCGAAGGCGTCGTGGGTGGTGACCAGCTGACGCCGGGCGGCAGGGATGGTGGCCAGCTTGGTGCGCACGTACTGATCCAGTTCGTCGAGCTCCCGCAGATACGCCGCGGTGTTGTCCTGGTAGACCTGCTTGCCGTCGGGGTCTTCGCTGATCAGCGTGTCCCGCATCAGTTGCGCGTAGGCCTTGGCGTTGGCGACGTCCTGCCACAGGTGCGGGTCGATCTCACCGTGCACGTGCTTGCCGAGCACGGCCTGCGGGAGTTGGTGGACCTGCGTCCCTGCCTTGCCGAGGAACGCGAACCGCGCATCGTCCGGCACGGTCTCCAAAGCCTTGTTCGGTACGTCGATGACCACCTGCCCGGCCGGCACGACGGATTGCGCCGCCCCGGGCTCCTTCGAGTCGGAGTACGCGTAGACCTGTCCACTGTCCAGGTCGACCGTCAGATCCGTGTGGCCGTCGTCCAGCACCGTGGCCTGACCACCCGCCGCGGGTTTGACGGTGCGTGGTTCCACTCCGACCGCGAAGGTGAACGTGCCGGCACCCAGTGGCTGGAGCGGTTTGCCGTCACCGAGATCGAGCTTGCCCTCCAGAGTCAGCTGGTAGATCCCGGGCTTGGTGAAGGCCCAGTTCAGGTGGGTGTGGGCGGCCGGCGGCAGCGTCGTGTGGTCCGCAGGTCCGAGTCCGTCCGTGGAGTCGAAGTATCGATCGGGCTGCCCCAGGGACTCGGTCAGGTAGGCAACCAACTGGCCCGGTCCGGTCAGCTTCGTGGCCGACATCTGGACCGACGAGGTCCGGGTGGCACCACGTGCCTTGCCGGTGCCGCGGACGCGGAGTCCCAGCCAGAGCACGTCCAGCCCGATGTCCTCGACCATCGGGATCACGTTCGCCCCGTAGCTTTCTGCCGCCTCGGCGAGCGACACGTTGGGACTGTCCTTGGGGGCGTTCGCGTCGACCGTCTTGATCAGCGCTTGCGGCTCCAGCAGCAGGTGGTTGGTGAACGTCACGTCCGCCTTGGCGACCCGCTTGGCATCAGCCGGCGAAGGCTCGTACGAGTGCGGGTCGCCGCCGGCCGGTACGAGCGACGAAGCCGCCACCCGATCACCGCCGACGTGTTGCACGAGATCGGCCAGGATCTCCGTGGTCGTGACCACGTTGAGCTTCCCACCGGAACCGGCATCAGCACCGCCGGAACAGCCCACCAGCCCGACCGGTACGACGAACGCCAGCACGGCCGACGTGATCCGGAACCGCCGCCCGCGGCTCATGCGTTGCCCCGTCGGCGGGTGGCGACGATCGCGACGGTGCCGAGTAGAACCAGCACGACACCCGCAGCGATCCAGCCAGGCCCGATCGAGCCACCGGTCATCGCCAACGTGCAGCCGCCCGTGCCTGTCGCGGCGGTCGTGGTCGTGGGCGTGCTCGTCGGCGTGGTGGCACCGGCCAAGGGCACGGGACCCGCGGCGGGGGCGCCGCCTGAGCTGCTGCTGGTGTCTCCGACGACGAAGGTGATGGTCGCCGTGTCGGTCGACGTAGTGCCGGACGCCAAGGTCGCGGTGTGGGTGAAGCGGACCTTGTAGGTGCCCGCCTTGGTGAAGGCCCAGTTGCCGTGGGCGTGCGTCCCGAGCGGGACCTTGTGGGTATCGGGCAGGCCATCGCCACTGTTGAAGATCACCTTCGGCTGCCCGAAGGAGTCGAACTCGAAGAGAGCGAGCGCACCGGGTCCGGTCACCTGGTCGAGTCGCCAGTCGACCTGACCCGAGACCTGGGCCGCGGAGAGTTCCTCGGTGTTCCAGCCGAGCCAGACCACGCCGTCCTTCTGCGTCTGCGAGATCTGCCACAGCGTCGATCCGGCCGGGCCGAGGAAGGCGAACGCCCCGCCCGGCGCCTTGGTCTCCGCGGCGGAGGTCAACTTCACCGTTACCTGCGCGGGATCACGCCAGACCGGATCACCGGCCTTGGTCCCGTCCTTGAGCCGCGAGACCAGAGAGCCCCCTTCCAGCCGTACTGCGTAGTCGGCGTGGCCGGTGGTCAGCGTCACGCCGGCTGACGCGGTGCCGGATGAGCCGGGTGTGCTGGAGGTTGCTGTATGCGGGCTACTGCTGGAGGCCGGCGTCGTGGTCACGCAGGGCACGAGCTTGGCAACCGGTGGAGGTGGGGCCGAGCTGTCCGACTGGCCCGGCGTCGGGCTGCTCGTCGGCGAGCCGGTGGGTGGCGTGGTCGGAGGTTGGGTCGTCGGTGGCTGGGTGGTTGGTGGCTGGGTGGTTGGTGGTTGGGTCGTCGGGGGAGGCCCGCCGGGGCAGAGTGCGGCGAGGTCGGTTGCGCCGACCGCGACCGGCAGGGTGGCCGTGTCACTGAGCTTCTGGCCGGTCTTGGTCGTCGCCGAATAGGTGAAGGTCAGCCGGTAGATCCCCTGCTTGGTGAAGGCCCAGTTGCCGTGGGCGTGGGTCGGCGCGTCGAACTTGAGCGACTGCGGAAGGGCCTTGCCGCTGTCGAAGGAGACCAGCGGTTCGCCGAACTGGTCGAACTGGTAGAGCGCGAGCTTCCCGGGACCTTGGACCTTGTCGAGCGACCAGCTGACCGGTCCGGTCAGGGCGCCGTAGTCCACCGACTCGGTGTTCCAGCCGGCCCACAGGAGGTCGTCCGCCTGGGTCTGCGGTAGTTGCCAGACGGTCGCGCCGGTTGCACCGAGGAACCGGTAGGAGGCCGCGGCGGGAACCAGTTCATCAGCGGCCGGCCGGACGTGGAATGCGACCGTGCCCGGATCCCGCCAGACAACCTTGTCACTACCTTGCGTGCCGTCCTTCACCTGGAACCGCAGCTTCCCGCCAACCGTGCGCGCGGCCACATCCACATGCCCGACACCCAGTACCGCAGTGACACAGGCTGGCGCGGAGGGAGTAGGCGTCGGCGTCACCGGAGGCGTCGTGGGCGGGGTCGTTGGCTGCGTGGTGGGCGAGGTCGTCGGAGGAGTAGTCGGTGGAGTAGTGGGTGGGGTGGTCGGCGGTGGGGTCGGTGTCGTGGGCGGTGGGGTCGGTGGTTCGTACGGACCGACCACGAACGTGTAGTCGATCGGTCCAGAGGTGAGTTGGGCACCGCCGGCCGTGGTGGCCGTCGCCTGGAAGGTGAGCGTGTAGGTGCCGAGCGCGGTGAATGCCCAGTTGGCGTGGACATGCTGCCCGACCGGCTGGTGCAGGGTCTTGATCGCCGGATCCGTCGAGCTGAACAACCTTGTCACCGTCGAGCTGATGCCGTCGTAGTTGAAGAACACCTCGACGTTTCCAGGGCCCTGGCTGTTCAGCAGGGTCAGGTCGACGACGTCGCCCTGGAGTGCGCCGGCGGGAATCGTCTCGGTGTTCCAGCCGGGCCAGATCAGCTCGGGGTCCTGGGTCTCCGGTGCGATCCAGACGAAATCGCCCGGACTGCCGAGGAAGGCGAACGGCGGCAGGTCCGGGAGCTCGACCTTGGCCGAGCCCTTGTCCTCCAGGTTGAAGATCAGCCCGGCGGGATCGGCTTCGCGGACTTCGCCGAGCCCGATCCGGGTGTTCAGCTGCAGCGCCGACCCGTCGTACTTGGCGTGCAGGACGTCGGTGTGGATGGCCTGCAGGACTTCGGGCGGGGTGTCCGGCGGCGCCCCCTCGGCGGACGAGGGCAGCAGCAGGAGGGGCAGCAGGAGCAGGCCGATCAAGGGCAGCAGCAAGCGCATTCGGTGAGTGGCGGTCACAGGCCGACACTTTATCTGAATCGACAACCATTTTCAGTAAGGGCTGACGAAACTGGCCCGGATGACGGTGGAAAGTCACCACCGTCAGGGACCGCGGCCGGACCCCGCTCAACTGATTTCTCGTCTGGGCAGAGTCGTGGGTAGACTGTTTTGGTTGCCTCGGCGAGGGACGCCCCCCGGACAAAGTCACTTCGGTGACGGTATGGCGGGCGCGGCTCCGTGATCGACGCGGTGGTTCGTTGCTTGACGCCTTCTCCGGAGTCAGGACGTGCCCGCTGAGGCCAGCAGCCACCACGGACAACGCATCACCACTGACAACAGATCACCGCAACGCACTTGAGGAGTTCATCTCGTGGCCGAGGTCAAGATCCAAGCCGAGTCGCGCACGGAGTTCGGCAAGGGTGCTGCCCGCCGTATCCGTCGGGACCACAAGGTGCCCGCCGTTCTTTACGGCCACGGCACAGACCCGGTGCACATCACGCTGCCCGGTCACGACACCATGCTGGCGCTGAAGACCGCCAACGCGCTGCTGCTGATCGAGGTCGAGGGCAGCGAGAGCCTGCTGGCGCTGCCGAAGCAGGTCCAGCGTGACCCGATCAAGAACACCATCGAGCACGTCGACCTGGTGATCGTGAAGCGTGGCGAGAAGGTGCAGGTCGACATCGCCGTCCACATCGAGGGCGAAGCGGTCAGCGAGACCCTGGTCGTGCTCGAGAACGCGACCATCCTGGTCGAGGCCGAGGCCACCCACATTCCGGACGGCGTCACCGTCTCCGTCGAGGGCCTGGAGGCCGGTGCGCAGATCCACGCGTCCGACCTCGAGCTGCCGGCCGGCACCACCCTGGCGATCGAGCCGGACACCCTGATCGTGAACGTGACCGCCGCCTCCACCGCCGAGCAGGTCGAGGCCGAGCTGGCCGAGGCCGAGGCCGGCGCGGGCATCGAGCGCGACGAGCCGGCCGCCGAGGCCGCGACCGCCGGCGTCTCGGGCGACTAATCGCGACCTGCAGTTCTAGTTCACTAGGAGGGCCGGGATCCGTGGCGGACGACGTGTGGTTGGTCGTCGGGCTGGGGAATCCCGGCCCTTCTTATGCCAAGACCCGGCACAACGTCGGCCAGATGGTGGCCGACGAGCTGGTCGCCCGGGCGGGCGGCAGCTGGAAGTCGCACAAGCAGGCCAAGGCCGAGGTGGTGGAGACCCGGATCAGCGGGCTCCGCGCGGTCCTGGCCAAGCCTCGCTCCTACATGAACGAGTCGGGCGGCCCGGTCTCCGGGCTGCTGAAGTTCTTCAAGGTCGAGCCGGCCTCGCTGGTGGTGATCCACGACGAGCTGGATCTCGACTTCGGCACCCTGCGGGCCAAGTTCGGCGGTGGCGACAACGGCCACAACGGACTCAAGTCGCTCCGCAAGTCGTTGGGTACCGGTGAGTACTATCGAATCCGGTTCGGGGTGGGTCGTCCTCCCGGCCGGCAGAACCCGGCCGACTTCGTGCTGAACGAGTTCTCCTCGACCGAACGCAAGGATCTTCCGTTCGCGGTCGATCGCACCGCGGATGCCGTCGAGTCGTTGCTCACCGATGGACTCGATGTCACCCAAGGCAAGTACAACTCGTAATGACGGACAACGCGTGAGGTTGGACAACTCGTGAAACTGGCCGGTCTGGTCGACACCCTGCTCACCGATGAGGTGGTGGCCGAGGCCGTCCGTGACGCGCGGAAACATGATCAGGCTGACGGGGTCACAACGCTCGACCTGAGCGCTCCCGGGCCGATCCGCCCGGTACTGATGGCTGCCCTCGCGGCCCAGCAGGGCGCGGATCGCCCGATCCTGGCGGTGACCGCCACCTTCCGCGAGGGCGAGGAACTCACCGAGGCCCTGCAGTGCATGGTCGAGCCCGGTTCCGTCGCCTACTACCCGGCCTGGGAGACGCTGCCGCACGAGCGGTTGTCCCCGCGGTCGGACACCGTCGGCCGACGTCTCGCCGTACTGCGGCGTCTGGCGCACCCGGATCCGTCGGACGAGACGACCGGGCCGATCAAGATCCTGGTCGCGCCGGTGCGGTCCGTGTTGCAGCCGCAGGTCGCTGGACTCGCGGATCTGCGGCCGGTCCAGCTGCACGTGGGCGACTCGGTCGAGCTAGAGGACGTCGTCGAGCGGTTGTCCGGAGCCGCCTACAACCGGGTCGACCTGGTTGAGCGGCGCGGCGAGTTCGCAGTACGGGGTGGCATCATCGACGTCTTCCCGCCGACCGAGGAGCACCCGCTGCGGGTCGACTTCTTCGGCGACGACGTGGAGGAGATCCGGTACTTCGCGGTCGCCGACCAGCGGTCCCTGGAGATCGCCGAGCACGGACTGTGGGCCCCGCCGTGCCGTGAGTTGCTGCTGACCGACGAGGTCCGCCAGCGGGCCGCCGTACTGGCGAAGGAGCACCCCGAGCTCTCCGAACTGTTCGAGAAGCTCGCCGAGGGCCACGCGGTCGAGGGGATGGAGTCGCTCGCGCCCGTCCTCGTCGACCACATGGAACTGCTCGTCGACCTGATGCCGCCGGGCACACACGTCGTGGTCAGCGACCCCGAGCGGGTGCGGGCTCGCGCGCATGACCTGGTCGCGACCAGCCAGGAGTTCCTGGAGGCGTCGTGGGCGGCCGCTGCCGGCGGTGGCGAGGCGCCGATCGACCTGGGCGCGGCGGCGTACATGTCGCTGGCGGATGTGCGATCGCATGCCCTGAGCAAGGGTCTTGCCTGGTGGAGCATGTCGCCGTTCGCGATCGCGCCGACGGACTCGCCGGAGCTACGCGACTCGATGGGGCTGCGGGTCTCCCTCGACATCGATACCGAGGCCGGCGCGGTTCGCAGCCGGATCGTCGCCGCCCATGAGGTCGACCCCTATCGCGGCGAAACCGCTGCTGCTGTTGAAGATGTGCGCGGCTGGCTGCGCGACGGCTGGCGGGTCGTCTGTGTGACCGAGGGGCATGGTCCCGCCCAGCGCCTGGCCGAGGTCTTCTCCGAGGCCGAGCTGCCCGCGCGGATGGTGGACAGCATCGACACCATCCCCGACGCGGGGGTCGTGCAGATCTCCCAGGGCCAGCTCGAGCGCGGGTTCATTGCCGAAGGCATCAAGTTCGCGGTGCTCACCGAGAACGACCTGGCCGGCCAGCGCAGCGCAGCCGAACGCCGTTCCCAGCAACGGATGCCGAGCCGCCGGAAGAAGGCTGTCGACCCGCTGGAGCTCGCTCCGGGCGACTACGTAGTCCACGAGCAGCACGGCGTCGGACGGTACTCCGAGATGCTGCAGCGCACCGTCGGCACCGGCTCGCAGAAGGCCACTCGCGAGTACATCGTGATCGAGTTCGCGCCGAGCAAGCGCGGCCAGCCGGGCGACCGGCTCTACGTGCCGACCGACCAGCTCGACCAGGTCACCCGGTACGTCGGCGGCGAGCAGCCCACCCTCGACAAGATGGGTGGCGGCGACTGGGCCAAGCGCAAGGGCCGAGCGCGCAAGGCGGTCCGCCAGATCGCCGGCGAGCTGATCAAGCTGTACGCCGCGCGCCAGGCGACCAAGGGCCACGCCTTCGCCAAGGACACCCCGTGGCAGGCCGAGCTCGAGGACGCGTTCCCGTTCGTCGAGACGCCGGACCAGCTGGCCACCATCGACGACGTGAAACGCGATATGGAGCGGGTCACGCCGATGGACCGGATCGTCTGCGGTGATGTCGGCTACGGCAAGACGGAGATCGCAGTACGGGCTGCTTTCAAGGCTGTTCAGGACGGTAAGCAGGTCGCGATCCTGGTGCCGACCACGCTGCTGGTCCAGCAGCACTACGCCACCTTCGCGGAGCGCTACGCGGCCTTCCCGGTCAACGTCGCGCCGCTGTCGCGGTTCCAGACCGACAAGGAGTCGAAGGCCACCATTGACGGACTGGCCGACGGCACCATCGACGTGGTGATCGGTACCCACCGGTTGCTCGGCGGCGAGGTCCAGTTCAAGGATCTCGGCCTGGTCGTGGTCGACGAGGAGCAGCGCTTCGGGGTCGAGCACAAGGAGCAGCTGAAGCAGTTGCGGACCGCGGTCGACGTACTGACGATGTCCGCGACGCCGATCCCGCGGACGCTGGAGATGTCGATCACCGGCATCCGGGAGATGTCCACGATCGCCACCCCGCCGGAGGAGCGGCACCCGGTGCTGACCTTCGTCGGTGCCTACGAAGAGGGCCAGGTGACGGCCGCGATCCGGCGCGAACTGCTCCGCGAGGGCCAGGTCTTCTTCGTCCACAACCGGGTGAACACGATCGAGAAGGCGGCCGCCCGGATCCGCCAGCTCGTGCCCGAGGCCCGGGTCAGCGTCGCGCACGGTCAGATGCCCGAGCACCACCTGGAGCAGGTCATCCAGGGCTTCTGGGAGAAGCAGTCCGACGTCATCGTCTGTACGACGATCGTCGAGTCCGGCATCGACATCTCCAACGCGAACACGTTGATCGTCGAGCGGTCCGACCTGCTCGGCCTGTCCCAGCTGCACCAGCTCCGCGGCCGGGTCGGACGAGGTCGCGAGCGCGCCTACGCGTACTTCTTCTTCCCGCCGGAGAAGCCGCTGACCGAGACCGCGCACGACCGGCTCGCCACCATCGCGCAGCACGCCGACCTCGGGGCCGGTATGCAGGTGGCGATGAAGGACCTGGAGATCCGCGGCGCCGGCAACCTGCTCGGCGGGGAACAGTCGGGCCACATCGCCGATGTCGGGTTCGACCTGTACGTCCGGCTCGTCGGCGAAGCCGTCGCGGAGTACCGGGGCGACACCCAGGCGGACGAGCCCGAGGTCAAGATCGAGCTGCCGATCGACGCGCACCTACCGCACGACTACGTGCCCTCGCAGCGGCTCCGGCTGGAGATGTACCAGCGGCTGGCCGCAGTACGGGACGAGGCTGGGATTGCCGAACTGGTCGAGGAACTGCACGACCGGTACGGCGATATCCCGCAGCCGGTGTTGAACCTGATCGAGGTGGCGAAGTTCCGCAACCATGCTCGTCAGGCGGGGCTGCACGACGTCACCCTGCAGGGCAATCTGATCCGGTTCGGGCCGGTCGAGCTGCCGGATTCGAAGGTGCTCCGGCTGAACAGGCTGTACCCGAAGAGTCTGGTGAAGCCGCAACTGCGTACGATCCTGGTGCCGAGACCAACCACCCGGGCGGTCGCCGGTCAGCCGCTCCGCGACCAGGAGTTGCTGCAGTGGTGCGCCAGACTGATCGACGACGTGATCGCCGAGCCCGTCGGGGCGCCGGCCTGATGATTTCGCAGGAGGAGAGTTCGGTGAAGAGATCCCTGGTTCGCACGGGTGCGGCGCTGTCTTCGGTGCTGCTGCTCGGCGGCTGCGCGGCCGGGACCCACCCGGGTGCGGCGGCCGTGGTCGGCAAGACCGAGATCACGGTGGGCGACATCGACGACACCTCCCGCGCGGTGGCGACCGCGCTGGGTCAGCCGCTCACCACCAGCCAGATCCTGGGCGAACTGGTGAACAGCGCGCTGGTCCAGCAGATCACGGCCCAGCGCTCGATCACCGTCACCGAGGCGGAGATCGTGCCCGCGATGAAGGCCGTGGTCGGCGACCAGGCGGCGTACGACAAGTTCGTCAAGGACCCGGTCGCGAACACCTTCCTCCGTGACGTGGCGTCGGCCGCGGTCGGCACCATCAAGCTTGGCGGCGGCACGGGCATCACCGACCCGAACGTGCAGACGGCCCAGCAGGCCGGCACTGCCGTGGTCAAGGACGCCTCGAAGAACATCACTGTCGACATCGCGCCGCGCTTCGGCAAGTGGACGGACGGCACCATCGACGGCAAGGCCTCGGGCTCGCTGTCGGAGGAGTCCGCTCAGGCCAAGGCGAAGCGCGAGGCCGCGGAGCAGGCACAGCAGCAGCAACAGCAGCCTGAGCCGCAGGGCTGAGTCCGTAGCCCTGTGGTCGCCGTGATCAAGGTCGTTCTGACCAGCCCGCGGGTGGCGCCGGGACTGCTCACCCGTGCGGGGTGGCAGGCGTTCTCCGAGGCTGACGAGATCGGCGCTTCGGCCGGTGTCGAACGCCCGGACGTCCAGGCGCTGGTGGGCTCCGGGCTGGTCGTCACCAAGGTCGAGGGTGCTGCCGGTGAGCAGTGGTCCTGGCTGACCGCCTTGGCCGCGGCTGGTCGTCGCGTCGCCTGGCTCGTCGGCGAGGACGGCGAGCCGGCGTTGCTCCGGGCGATCGCGGACCACCTCACCCGGGACTCGTCGTACGAGGTCGAGATCCTGCACGGCTCGTACGACGTACCGGGTGCGCGCCTGATCGACCTGGTCCGGGTGATGGACCGCCTCCGCAGCAACTGCCCGTGGGACCAGGAACAAACCCACCGCAGCCTGGCCAAGTATCTGCTCGAGGAAACCTACGAGACCCTCGAAGCCATCGACTCAGGCGACCGCGCCCACCTCCGCGAAGAACTGGGCGACCTTCTCCTCCAGGTCGTCTTCCACTCCCGAATCGCCGAAGAAGGCGTCCCCTCAGAGGCGGACGACGAGGACTACGACGACGGTGGCGATGGGTTCGATGACGGAGCCGGTGACGATGGGGCATGGTCGATCGACGACGTAGCCGGCGGCATCGTCGAGAAACTGATCCGCCGCCACCCCCACGTCTTCGGCGACACCCAGGCCGACGACGCCGCCGCGGTGGAGGCGAACTGGGAAACCATCAAGGCCGCCGAAAAACAACGCACCTCGGTCCTCGAAGGCATCCCCCTCGCACTCCCTGCCCTAGCGCTCGCCGACAAGGTCCTCTCCCGCGCCGCCAAGGTCCTCCCCACCCCAGACGCTTCGACGCCCACCACGGATGACGCCCGCATCGGCGAAGCCCTCCTGGACCTGGTCCGCCAATCCCGCGCCCTCGGCGTAGACCCCGAACAAGCCCTCCGCGAAGCCACCCACCACCTAGCCGCCCAGGTCCGCAGTACGGAAGCCAACACCTGACCTCACTCAGTGTGCGTCAGCGCCACCTGCCCAGACGTTGGCAGGCCATTCAGCGCAGGCCCGAGCGAGTTCTTCTTCGGTGATCGGATCGTGGTCTACCGCGAGCTCGGCGACCAACTCACCAAGCCGGTCGTAGTCGGGATCGCTCATGCGGAAATCCTAGACTGCAGCCAGTGTTTGGTACGGCGAGTTCCCAGACGCCGACTAGCCTGCGCCGTGAACTTGCGAACCACCTGCGTCTGGTGGGGGATGCCGTGGCTGGGAAAGTAGTTCGACCTGGGGTGGGTGGGGCTGGGAGGGTGGTGGAGTGGGTATCGGGCGGGTTCTGGTGGATCGGTGGGGGCTTCGGGTTGAGCGGGTCGAGGTGCTCGAGGGCGGGATGAACTCGCGGGTCTGGCTTGTGGTCGCCGACGGCGTGCAGCTGGTGGTGAAGTCGGTTGACCAGGCCGGCGACGGGTTCGAGCGGGGACTGGAGTTGGCCGCGCGGCTGGATTCCGCGGGGCTGACCACGGGTGCGCCGATTCCGAGTCTCCGCGGCCGGCTGGTGGAGCCGGCCGATGACCGGCTGATCGCCCTGCTGCAGTACGTCGAGGGGATTCCGCTGGTCGGAGGACCCGACGACCAGGACGAGCACCGACTGATCGGTACGACGCTCGCCCGCGTGCACGAGATCGCCCCGGCGCGACCCGTTGACCTGGAGAAGTGGCTGAAGATCGTCACGGATCTCGACGAGTACCTGGACTACGAACCGTGGATCCGCCCTGCCGTGGGGGATGCGCTCGCCGGCGTACGGGAGTTGGCTTCGCAGCGTGAGCTGAGTTGGGCAGGACTGCACGGAGACCCGGCCCCCGAGGCCTTCCTCCGCCAGCCGGACGGCGAGATCGCCTTGATCGACTGGGGCGGCGCGATAGTCCCCGGCCCGACCCTGTACGACGTCGCCTCGGCCGTCATGTACGTCGGCAACCCCAACCACGTAGTACCGGCCTATCTCGCCGAGCGACCACAAGCCGCCGATGAGTTCGACGCCGGCCTGACCACCTTCCTCAACCTCCGCTACGCCGTCCAAGCCGCCTACTTCGCCTGGCGCTGCACCACAGACGTCCAAACCGGCCTAACCACCGCCGACGGCAACACCAAAGGCCTATCCGACGCCCGCCAAAGCCTGGTTGGTCGGTGAAACTGTCCGCATGAAGGACGTGGTGAAGCAGAGCAAGCGATTGTCGAGGTTGTTGCGGCATGGGGCCGGTGAGCGGGGCCTGGCTATGTCGCCTGATGGTTGGGCCGCCATCCAAGACGTCTGCGACCTGCTGGCGATGGACCGTACGACGCTCGACCGCGCTGTCCTGCATAACGACAAGAGTCGGCTGCAGGTGGATGGGGAGAGGATTCGCGCCTGCCAGGGGCATTCGCTGGAAGGGATGCCGGTCACATGTGAAGCCTTGGAGAACAGTTGGCGACCGGTGAGGCCGGCGGAGCTGCTGTGGCATGGGACGACTGCGGCGGCTCTGGAGAGCATCCAGAAGGCCGGATTGCTGCCGGGGCGGCGTACTCACGTGCATTTGGCGCCGAGCGTGGACAGTCGCGTGGGCAAGAGGTCCGCTGTGGACGTGTTGCTGGGGATAGATGCTGGTGATCTTGAGGTGTTCGAGGCGCCTAACGGTGTGTTGCTGACGCGGCAGGTGCCTGTGGATGCGATCGTCAGGGTGACGCGGTCCACTGGGGTGGGTGGTCTGGAGGCTAGGCTCGGGCCTGATCCGTCATCAAGAACTTGGGAGTAGATGTGGCCACCATCGAGGCCGTCGGCGCGCGCGAGATTCTCGACTCGCGCGGCAACCCCACTGTCGAGGTCGAGGTTCTGCTCGACGACGACACCGTAGCCCGGGCGGCGGTGCCGTCAGGCGCTTCCACCGGCCAGTTCGAGGCCGTCGAGCTGCGCGACGGGGACAAGTCCCGCTACGGCGGCAAGGGTGTCCTGAAGGCCGTCAAGGCCATCCTGGAGGACATCGACAAGGAGATCGTCGGTTACGACGTGCACGAGCAGCGGCTGATCGACCAGGCCATGCTCGACCTGGACGGCACCCCGAACAAGGCCAAGCTGGGCGCGAACGCCATCCTCGGCGTCAGCCTCGCGGTGGCCAAGGCGGCCGCGGAGAGTGCCGGCCTGGACCTGTACCGCTACGTCGGCGGGCCGAACGCGCACGTGCTCCCGGTGCCGATGATGAACATCCTCAACGGTGGCTCGCACGCGGACAGCAACGTCGACGTGCAGGAGTTCATGATCGCCCCGATCGGCGCGGCGACGTACTCCGAGGCACTCATGCAGGGCGCCGGCGTCTATCACGCGCTGAAGGCGGTCCTGAACGAGCGCGGGCTGTCCACCGGCCTGGGTGACGAGGGTGGTTTCGCCCCGAACCTGCCGAGCAACCGCGACGCGCTCGACCTGATCCTGGTCGCGATCGAGAAGGCCGGGCTGCGGCCGGGCGAGGACATCGCGCTGGCCATGGATGTGGCCGCGAGCGAGTTCCACACCGACGGCGTGTACGCGTTCGAGGGCGGCAAGAAGTCGGCCGACGAGATGATCGCGTACTACGCCGACCTGGTCGCGTCGTACCCGATCGTGTCCATCGAGGACCCGCTGAACGAGGAGGACTGGTCCGGCTGGATCAACCTCAGCTCGCAGCTCGGCGACAAGATCCAGATCGTCGGCGACGACCTGTTCGTCACCAACGTCGAGCGGCTGCAGCGCGGCATCACCGAGAAGGCGGCCAACTCGCTGCTGGTCAAGGTGAACCAGATCGGCTCGCTGACCGAGACCCTGGACGCCGTCGAGCTCGCGCACCGCAGCGGTTTCACCTGCATGATGAGCCACCGTTCCGGCGAGACCGAGGACACCACCATCGCCGACCTCGCGGTGGCGACGAACTGCGGCCAGATCAAGTCCGGTGCGCCGGCCCGGTCCGACCGCACCGCGAAGTACAACCAGCTGCTCCGGATCGAGGAGGAACTGGACGACGCGGCCCGGTACGCCGGTCGCTCGGCCTTCCCCCGATTCAAGGGCTGACCGGCGTAGGATTTTCGGATGCCGTCCCGCCTAGGCCATTCCGGGTCACGCCCGGGTTCGTCGCGCCCACCGGCGCGGCGGGGCGGCAGCCAACCCAAACGCCGTACGACGGGAACGCCGGCCGGCCCAGCCCGCACCCGGGGCTCACGTAATCTCACCGGCCGGGCAGCCGTGGTGCTGCTCGTGCTCGGCGCGCTGATCGTGTCGTACGCGCAGAGTCTGCGGGTGTGGTTCGACCAGCACCAGCAGATCACCGCGCTGCAGCAGGAGATCCGAGACCGGGAGAAGCGGGTCGACCAGCTGAACGACGAGATCACTCGCTGGGACGACGACGCCTACGTCCGGGCCCAGGCCCGGCAACGCCTCGGCTGGGTGATGCCGGGCGAGGTCGGCTACCGGGTGATCGGTGCGGACGGCAAGCCCGTCGGGGCCCCGCCGGCGCCGAGCGGTCCGGCCGATCCGCAGGCCGACGAGCAGCAGCAGCCGACCTGGTACACCAAGCTCTGGGGCAGCGTCGAAGGCGCCGGGAAGCCCGCGACGCCGGCCACGAAACCGGCCGCGAAGCCCACCCCGAAACCCATCCTCACCCCGTCGCCGAAGGCCGGCCGTTGAGCGTCACCCCTGAAGACATCGAGACAGTCAGCGCCCAGCTCGGCCGGACCGCCCGAGGGAACCGTTCGATCGCGCACCGCTGCAGTTGCGGCCTGCCGGACGTCGTCGAGACCGAGCCTCGGCTGCCCGACGGCACCCCCTTCCCGACCACGTACTACGTGACCTGCCCGCGGCTCGCGTCGGCGATCGGCACCCTCGAGGCCGGCGGGATGATGAAGGAGATGACCGAGCGACTCGGCACCGACGAGGAACTGGCGAAGTCCTACCAGGCGGCACACGAGTCCTACCTGGCGCACAGGGAGTCGATCGAGCACGTGCCTGAGATCGACGGGATCACCGCCGGGGGGATGCCGACGCGGGTGAAGTGCCTGCACGTACTGGTCGGGCATTCGCTGGCAGCCGGGCCCGGGGTCAATCCGCTCGGCGACGAGGCGCTCGAGGCGCTGGAGGACTGGGGCCGGCGAGGGCCCTGTGTCTGAACCGAAGCCGAAGGATCGCGGTCGCGGTCCGCACATCCCGCACCTTCGACGCCCGCCTGAGCCACCGCCGCCGCAGCCCCGACCGTTGCGGGTCGCGGCGGTCGACTGCGGGACGAACTCGCTGCGGCTGCTGATCGCGGACTATGCCGATGGCAGGTTGGCCGAGGTCGACCGGCGGATGACGATCGTCCGCCTCGGCCAGGGCGTCGACTCGACCGGAGCCTTCGCTCCCGAGGCTCTGCAGCGCGTCTTTGCCGCCTCGGACGACTTCGCCCGGGTCGTGCGGGAGTCCGGAGCCTCGCGGGTGAGGTTCGTGGCGACCTCGGCCGCCCGGGATGTGAGCAATCGTGACGAGTTCTTCGCCGGGATCCGTGCGCGGTTCGGGGTCGAGCCGGACATTATCTCCGGCGACGAGGAGGCCACGCTGAGCTTCCAGGGTGCGACCGGCGGGCTGGCGGAGTACGAGGTGCCCGGCCCGTACCTGGTCGCGGACATCGGTGGTGGATCCACGGAACTCGTGCTCGGCGACGCCTCGGGCGTGCTCGCGGCTGATTCGCTGGACATGGGATCCGTCCGGATGACCGAGCGGCACCTCGCCTCGGATCCGGCGACGATCAAGGAGATGGCAGCCGCTACCAATGACGTCGATGCCTTGCTGGCGTCGACCTCCGTCCCGCTGTCCCAGGCACGCAGCCTGATCGGCGTGGCCGGCACGGTGACGACAGTGGCCGCGGTCGCGCTCGGCCTGACGTCCTACGACCCGGAGCTGATCCACCATGCGCGGATCCCCGGTCCGCTGCTGCTCGACACCACCTCCTGGCTGATGGGATCGACCCGGGCCGCGCGCTCCGCAGTACCGGTGATCCATCCGGGGCGAGTGGATGTCATCGGCGCTGGGGCGCTGATTCTGCAGCGCCTGCACGACCGGCTGGCCGACCACCTGGTGACGGACGAGGTACTGGTCTCCGAGCACGACATCCTTGACGGAGTGGCGTTGTCGTTGTCCCGTAACTGATCTTGCGCAATTCGAGCGGCTTCGAGGGTTAGCCTGCTGAGATGCTGCTGCCGCATCCGTTGACGGGCGAGTTGTTCGAGAGCCCGGTCCCGCCTGGTAGCGGATGGCCCGAGGACCCGGCGGCACGGAGTACCGAAGTGGCTCGGACGGCAGCGGAGGTCGTCGAGCTGGCGCAGACCCCGGAGTTGGCGGAACTGGACGCCAGGGTGTCGGTCTGCCGGGCCTGCGAGCGGCTCGTCGAGTGGCGCGAGGAAGTTGCCGTCAGCAAGCGGAAGTCGTTCGCCGACCAGCCGTACTGGGGCAGGCCGATCGCGGGCTGGGGTTCGCCGGAGCCGCGGGTGCTGATCGCGGGCCTCGCGCCGGCCGCGCAGGGCGGGAACCGGACCGGGCGGGTGTTCACCGGCGACCGATCGGGGGACTGGCTGTTCGCGTCGCTTTACCGCGTGGGGCTGGCCTCCCAGCCGACCAGCGAGCACGCCGGCGACGGGCTGCGGTTGCTCGGCGCGCGGATGATGGCGGCCGTCCGCTGTGCGCCACCGGCCAACAAGCCGACGCCCGAGGAACGCGACAACTGCTCGCCGTGGTTCCGGCGCGAACTGGAGTTGGTGCTGCCGTCCACGCGGGCGATCGTCTGCTTGGGGAAGTTCGGTTTCGACGTCCTGCTGAACGCGTTGCAGTCGGTCGGCGGCGCAGTACCGAAGCCACGGCCCAGGTTCGGGCACGCGGTCGAGTACGTCGTCCCGGGCCCGTACGGCGAGGTCGTCGTGCTCGGGTGCTTCCATCCGAGCCAGCAGAACACCTTCACCGGCAAGCTCACCGAACCCATGCTGGATGCTGTGATGAGTCGCGCCAAGTCGATCGCCGAGTCCCTCCCAGGAGGGATTCCCGGTGGGTGAGATCACCCGGGAGAGTGCTTGTGAAAACTTTCACGAGCCTGTTAACCTGAAGTAGACATGAAGTTGGAACACCACTCAGGGAGAGTGAGCCGCATGACAGCCCAGGTACCGCACATCCTCGTGGTCGGGGGCGGTTACGTCGGGATGTACACCGCTTACGGCCTGCGCAAAGCCGCGCGGCGAGGCAGGATCCGGGTCACCGTGGTCGACCCGCGCTCCGTGATGACTTACCAGCCGTTCCTGCCCGAGGCGGCAGCCGGTTCGGTTGAACCGCGGCACGTGGTGGTGCCGCTGCGCAAGACCCTCAAGGGCTGCCGCGTGGTCACCGGCCGGGTGACGTCGATCGACCACGAGCACAAGGTCGCGAAGGTGATGCCGGAGGAGGGCCCCGACTACGAGCTCGCGTACGACCAGATCGTCGTCGCGCTGGGCTCGGTCGCCCGGACGCTGCCGATCCCGGGGCTGGCCGAGCAGGCCATCGGATTCAAGAACGTCGAGGAAGCCATCGCCCTGCGGAACAAGGTGCTGGACCGGCTGGACGTCGCGTCGTCCCAGCCCGACCCGGCGCTGCGCAAGGCCGCGCTGACCTTCGTCTTCATCGGCGGTGGATACGCCGGGGTCGAGGCGTTCGCCGAGCTCGAGGACATGGCCCGCTACGCCACCCGGTACTACGACAACATCAAGCCCGAGGACATGCGCTGGGTGCTCGTCGAGGCGACCAACCGGATCCTCCCGGAGGTCGGCGAGGACCTCGGCAAGTACACGGTCGAGCAGCTTCGCAAGCGCAACATGGACATCAGGCTGGAGACCCGGCTGGAGTCCTGCGAGAAGGGCCATGTAGTCCTCAACGACGGCGAGGAGTTCGACGCCGACACCATCGTCTGGACCGCCGGGGTGAAGGCGAACCCGGCGCTGGCCGCGACCGACTTCCCGCTGGACGAGAAGGGCCGGGTCAAGTGCCTGCCGAACCTGCGGATCGAGGGTCTGGACGACGCCTGGTCCGCCGGTGACAACGCGGCCGTGCCCGACCTCACCTCGGAGACCGGCGCGTACTGCGCCCCGAACGCGCAGCACGCGGTCCGGCAGGCCAACCGCCTCGCGGCGAACATCCTGCGCGTGGTCGACGGCAAGCAGCCGCAGGACTACAAGCACAAGTACGTCGGGTCTGTGGCGAGCCTCGGTCTGCACAAGGGCGTGGCGCAGTTGTACGGCGTGAAGGTGAAGGGCTGGCCGGCCTGGTTCCTGCACCGCTCCTACCACGTGTCCCGTGTGCCCACCTTCAACCGCAAGGCCCGGGTCATCCTCGACTGGACCCTCGCGCTGTTCTTCCGCCGCGAGGTCACCAGCCTCGGCAGCCTGCAAACCCCCAACGAAGAGTTCCGCCGCGCGACCGGCAGCAACTGACAACCACCTTGCGTCCGAAGAACCGAGGGGCCTGCCCCGCAGTTCTTCGGACGCAAGAGGCTAGTGGTCGATGGGAGCGGTGCCCCAGGTGGTGGGCGGCGCCCCCATCGCCACGCTGATGCGGCCGCCCTTCGTGAGGTAGGACTCGGGCAGCCAGGACTCCGTGCGGGGCTTGCCGTTCAGCGTCAGTGATTGCACGTACTGGTTGGCGTCCGACGTCTGCGGCGCTTCCACAGTCAGCCGTACGCCGTTGCTTCGGTGCAGCTCGACCTTCGGGAACAGGGGACTGCCTACCAGCAGTTCCGCCCGGCCCGGCGTCTGCGGGAACAGGCCGATCGCGGCGAACACGTACCAGGCCGACAGCGTGCCCAGGTCGTCGTTCCCGGGGAGCCCGGACGGCCCCACGCCGTACACGGTGTCGACGATCTCGCGGGTGGTCGCCTGCGTCTTCCACGGCTCCCCGAACCCGTTGTACAACCAGGGCGTGTGGAGGCCGGGCTCGTTCGTCGGGTCGTACCGGAGCGCACTGCCGCCCTTGACCGCCCAGTTCCCGGCCTCGTCGTGGAAGAACCCGTCGAGGCGCTGTACTGCGTTCCCGTTCATGGCGGCGGCGAGTCCGGAGACATCCTGCGGCACCATCCACGTGTACGTCGCGCTGGATCCCTGTGCGAACCCGACATCGGTCGACGGCGTGAACCCGGGCTGCCAGGTCCCGTCCGCCTTCCGGGCCCGCTGATAGCCGACCGCCGGATCGAAGGTGTTCTTCCACCAGGTCCCACGGTCCGCCAGCATCGTCGCCTCAGGACGGCCGAGCCGTGAAGCCCATTGCGACAGCGAGTAGTCCGCGAGCGAGTTCTCCAGCGTCTCGGCTGCTCCGCCCCAGCAATGACAGGCATCCTGCGGCGCGTACTGCTTGGCGATATAGGTGTCGAGCGCGGGTCGTTGCCCGGTGCATTGCCCAGGGCAACCGCCGTCGTTCTCCGCCTGCGGGTTCTGCACGGTTGCCTGGTGCAACAACGACTCATAGGCGCCTTCGGCATCGAAGTTCCGCACGCCCATCGCCGCGAACGTCGCCAGCGTCGGTGCCGCGGGATCACCCGTCATCACATGCGTGGCGCCGTTGTTGTGCAGCCAGCGGTCCCAGATCCCGTTGTTCTGTTGGGCGAACTGGTACATCGACTGCGCGAAGTCACCCGCGACGTCCGGCTTCAGCAACGCCAGCAACTGGATGTGCGCGCGATACTGATCCCATCCGGAGAAGGTCCCGTACTGCGCGCGCTGGCCCCGCGCCAGCCGGTGAATCGCCTGGTCGGTGCCGAGGTAGCGTCCGTCCACGTCGTTGAAGATGTTCGGCTGCAGCATCGAGTGGTACAACGCGGTGTAGAAGGTGGTTCGCTGGTTCTCGCTGCCACCGGTGATCTTGACGTTCTGCAGTTCGTTCTTCCACTGCTTGTAGCCGTCCGCGGCAATCCGGTTCACCGTCGTTCCTGGCTGGATCTCGGTCGCCAGGTTCTTCTCGGCGCCGGCCAGGCTGACATAGGAGATGCCGATCCGCATCCTTACCTTGGCGCCGGGCGCGAAGGTGACGTAGCCGCCGGAGCCCTTACCGGCACGGTCCGCCCCGGTCGCGTAACCCTCGCCGCCGGTGGTCTGCGTGCTGCCGGGGCTGAGCGTCTGGTCCTTCCAGGTGCCGTTGGCAACGATCGGCTGGTCGAAGGACGCGGTGAAGTAGAGCCGGTAGTAGGTCCGCCGGTTGTTGACCCCGCCGTTCGCCCTGCGGCCGCAGAACGCGCCGGTCAGCACGGACCCCGTGACCTCCCGGCCGGCCGGGTCGATGGTGATCTCGGCGTCCTCGCTGCCGTTCAGCGAGTTCGAGGTCCGGAACAGGAGGTTGGCGGCCTGCTCCGTCGGGAAGGCGAAGTCCCCGACGCCCGCCCTGGTGGTGACGGCCAGGTCGGTGGTGACCCCGTTGGCCAGCGTCACCGTGTACCGGCCGGGCTTGGCCGTCTCCTGGGCATGGCTGAAGTTGCTCGCGTACTTCGCATCGCTGGTGTCCGCGGTCGGCGAGGAATCCACCTGACCGGCGTACGGCATGATCGGCACATCACCGGCCGCGCCGGGGTTGCAGCCGGCCCCGTTCACGTGGGTGAGGCTGAACCCCCGGACCCGCGTCGCGTCGTACTGGTAGCCGTTGGCCGCGCCGGTACTGGTCTGGTCGCCTCTGGTACTGGTCGGGCTCCACGAGATCATCCCGAACGGCCGGACCGCGCCGGGCCAGGTGTTCCCGTCCCGCGCCGATCCGATCAGCGGGTCGACGTACGCCGCGGGATCGATCGCGGCCGCAACCGCGGTATCGGCGGGGACAGTCGCGGCCCCGGCCGGGACGGCGGGAAGCAAGAGGGCAACGGCGAGACCGGTGGCAAGCCAGCGCATGAAGAAACCTTCCGTGGGCGGACGGGCTCTGCAACGTTAGAACGCGAGAGTGACCAACGGGTGATCTCCGCGTGTTCCCCCGAGGACATGATCAGAACGCGCTGGCGCTGTCAGCGGGTGTCGTCGAGCAGGCCGGCGTCGTGGACGAGGAGGGCGATCTGGACGCGGTTGTTCAGGTCGAGCTTGGTCAGGATGCGGGACACGTGCGTCTTCACCGTCGGCACGCTGAGGTAGAGCGTCGCGCTGATCTCCGCGTTCGACTTGCCCTCGCCGACCGCGACGGCGATCTGCCGCTCCCGGTCGTTGAGGTCCTCCAGCCGCGCGGTCGCCTTGGTCTTGCGCTGGTCGTGGCCGGAAGCCGCGACCCGCGTGATCAGCCGCTTCGTCACGACGGGGGACAACACCGGCTGCCCATTGGCGACCCGGCGGACCGACTCGACGATCTCCCCCGGGGGAGTGTCCTTGAGGATGAACCCGGCCGCCCCCGCGCGCAGCGCGCGCAGTACGTGCTCGTCGGCGTCGAAAGTGGTCAGGATGACGATCTCGGGCGCCTTGGCGCGCGACCGGACCGCCTCGGTCGCGGTCAGCCCGTCGGTACCGGGCATCCGGATGTCCATCAGGACGACGTCGGGCGAGTGTTTGTCGATCAGTGCCTGTACTCCGCTGCCGTCGCTGGCCTCACCCACGACGCGGATGTCCGGAGCGCCACCGAGCATCATCTTCAGCCCGGCGCGCAGCAGCGGATCGTCGTCCACGATCAGGACCCGAATCGTCATGACGGCCACGGTAACCAGGCCGAGATCCGGAAGTCGCCTTCTGCGGTCCGCCCGTGTTCGAGTCGGCCGTCCACCAGGGCGGCGCGCTCGCTGAGTCCGATCAATCCCTGTCCCTGTCCTGATCTCCTGCGGGGTGCCGGGTTCCTGACCTCGACCTCGAGGCCGTTGCCCGGGGCACCGGTCACGCGGATGTTCACCGGCGCGCCCGGTGCGTGCTTCAGCGCGTTGGTGAGACCTTCCTGCACGATCCGGTACGCCGTCCGGCCGACGTGGTCCGGCAAGGTGCCATGGGCATCGAAATCCAGGTCGACGGGCATCCCGGCGCGACGCGAATCCTCAACCAGGGCAGGCAGATCCGCGAACGTCGGCTGAGGTAGCTCGCCCACCGGGGCACGCAGTACGCCGATCACTTCGCGGAGGTCCTGCAGGGCCTGGTGCGCGCTGGCCCGGATGATCTCCGCGGCCCCGGCGACTTCGTCGGTCGTCGCGTCCGGACGGTACGCGAGCGCGCCTGCGTGCACGCTGAGCAGGGACAGCCGGTGGCCCAGTACGTCGTGCATCTCCCGGGCGATCTCCTCGCGGGCTCGCATCTGCGCCTGCTGTGCTTGCAGTTGGGCGACGGTCTCCGCCCGGTCTGCCCGGTCCCGCAGTGCCTGGAGGAGCGTGCGGCGCGAGCGGATGTAGAGACCCCAGCCGACCACGGCGACATACAGGGTCACGACCGTGATGTAGGTGACGATCACAGGATCGTTGTTGGGTCGGATCTCGGTGTAGATCCACAGGCTGAGCAGATTGAAGACCATCAGCCCCAGCGTGACGCGGAGCGGGCAGTAGATGGCCACCGTGATCGTGATCAGCAGCCCTGCCATCGCGGAGGCCTCGGAATAGGTGCCCACGATCGCCGCCAGGATGAACAACTGGATCGGCCAGCGCCGGCGGAACCACAGCAGCACGCACAGCGCCATACCCGAGAAGAGGTCGACGGCTAGGAGCGCTTGCGAAGAGCCGTCGTCCTCGCCGGCGCTGTGCAGCAGGAGTCCGCCCACCACCCCGAACACGAACGCCAGGCTGTCCACGACCCAGTCGCGCACACTGCGCTTGCGCCTGTAGGAAGTGGTCATGAGGTCGAAGATAGTCGCGCGCGCGTGTCGCCGGCGGGTCCTCGCGCCGTCCGGATACCGAAGTCGCGCGGAGTCGAGACTTTGGATGCCGCTAGGTTTGCCCGTATGAGTCAGCTCGCCGTCACCGTCATCGGTCCGGACCGCCCGGGCATCATCGCGGACGTCACCGAGGTCCTCGCCCAGGTCGGGGTCAACCTCGAGGACTCGACCATGACGCTGCTGCGCGGCCACTTCGCGATGATGATCGTCTGCTCGGGTCCCTTCGAGCCGGTCAAGGAGGCGCTGGAGCCGCTCCGCGGTGAACTGGTGATCACCGTGCGGCAGATGGGTCCGGAGACGACTCATGCGCCGATCGGAGCGCCGTACATCCTGAGTGTGCACGGGGCCGACCGGCCCGGGATCGTGTCCGCGGTGACCCGGATGATCGCCTCGGTCGGCGGTACTGTCACCGATCTCACCACCCGGCTCAGTGGCGCCCTGTATGTACTCACGGCCGAGGTGGAGATTCCCCCGAAGGCTGAGCTGGAGATGCTGCAGCGGGCGCTGGAGATCACGGCCGACGAGCTCGGCGTGGGTGTGACGCTGCGCCCGGCCGAGAGCGACGACCTGTGAGCCTCGGCCATCTCAACCAGACCCTCGCGACCTGGAGCCCGGCGCAGCTTGACCTCGTCGGCGATGTCCTGGAGGTGATCCGCGCCCCGCACCCGGTGCTCGCCACCGAGGGCGCGACGGTCGACCCGCTCGACCCGGTGATGATCGCCCTGGCAGCCGATCTGGTGGCGACGATGCGGGTCTCGCCGGGCTGCGTGGGCCTGGCCGCACCTCAGGTGGGCGTGGCCGCCCAGATGTTCGCGCTGGACGTGACGGGCCACCCCAAGACTCGTACGTGTCACGGCGTCTTCGTCCTCTGCAATGCCGTGGTGCTCGAGGCAAGCCGCCAGGAGAAGGCGCGTGAAGGCTGCATGTCTGTCCCGGACCTGACCGGCGACGTGAAACGCGCCACCCGCCTCACTGTCACCGGCACTCTGCCGGGGACCACGGATGAGATCACCCTGAGCACGGACGCCTTCGAGGCGAGGGCGATCCAGCACGAACTCGACCACTGCGCCGGCAAACTCTTCCTTGACCGGGTAGCCGGCGCCCACGCCATCTATCCCCGCCAGGTCTACCTGTAGTTCGGGTTGCCGCGCTGCTTGTAAGGTCAGTGCTTGGCTGTTGGGCCCGGGTGGCGGAACGGCATACGCAGCGAGCTTAAACCTCGCAGCCGAAAGGCATACGGGTTCGAATCCCGTCCCGGGCACGCGCTGGCTGTCCTGTTCTAGGCCCTGGCCCTGGCCCTAGCCTTGGCCTCATGCCGAGGATCTTGGTGACTGGAATGTCCGGCACTGGCAAGTCGGCTGCATTGCGCTTGCTGGGTTTGCAGGGATATCGGGTCGTCGACACTGATACCGACGAGTGGTGCCATTGGGTGACGGACGCCGATGGTTCGGGGGACTGGGTGTGGCGGGAGGATGCCATCACGGCTCTCCTGGCCGAATCCGGCGAAGAAGCCTTGTTTGTGGCCGGTTGCAAGACGAACCAAGGTCGGTTCTACTCGCAGTTCGACCAGATCGTGCTGCTCAGCGCGCCGGCCGAAGTCATGCTGGCCCGCATCGCCGGGCGCACCGATAACCCTTACGGCAAGGGCGACGAGGAGCGCGAGCTGATCCTGCATCACCTGGCCGCGGTCGAACCGCTGCTTCGGGCAACAGCTACCGCTGAGATCGAGACGTCGGTCCCGCTCGACCAGGTCGTCGCCCGCCTCAAGGCCATCGCTGTGGGCGAGTAGGCGCGCAGAAAGCAGACTCCCGCCGAGCCAACCAGATTCGGCCACCTGTATATCCGGTTTGCGGTTCGGGCAGGTGTGACGTTTCCCCTTGTGGATAAGGCCAAGCAGGCCTCTCGCTGGGTAACGCGGACGCGACCAGCTGTAGTAGAATCGAACACATGTTCGCCGCCAATGACCCCGACCACGACGCCCCAGACGTCGCTGGCACCTCAGATGTCGCCGACACCCCAGCTGTCGCCGATGCGCCAGGGATCGCCGGTGCGCGAGGGATCGCCGGTGCGCGAGGTGGCGCCTCTGCGGAGGATGTCGCCGACGGGCGAGGTGTCGGCGATGCGCGAGGTGTCGCTGGTGTCGGCTCTGCGGAGGATGTCGGCGATGCGCGAGGTATCGCTGGTGTCGCCGACGCCTCAGTGGTCGCCGACGGGCGAGGGGTCGCCGATGCGCGAGGGGTTGCTGGTGGCGCCGATGTGGTGGGTGTCGGTGAGGTGTGGGATATCGGGGGTCTGGATGCGGCTGGGACGTTGGCTGCGGCGGCTCGGTCGCATGCGGGGCGGATCCAGTCCGAGGTTGATCTGCTGCGGTTGGGGCAGCATTTCGCTGATCTGCATCCAGGCCGGGCCCGGTACTGTCCCGACGGGTTGTCCGCTGCCGACGTCGATCCGCGGCGGCTCCCGGGCCGGGAACGTGTGGTGGTGTATGGCGGTCCGGGGTGTCCGGGGGTGGCGGAGTTCGCGGCGCTGGAGTTCGGTGCGGTGATCGGCCGTTCGCCCGAGGCTGGTGCGGCGTTCCTTGGTCAGGCTCTGGCGTTGCGTCACCGGTTGCCGCGGATCTGGGCGCGGGTGGAGTCTGGTCAGGTCGAGGCGTGGCGGGCCTGCCAGGTGGCCGACGCGTGCCTGCCGCTGTCGTTGGCTGCGGCCACGATCGTGGATCGCAGGGTCTGTGGCCTGATCAACTCGATCAGCCCGCAGCGCCTCGCGAACATCGTGAAGGCGGCCCTGTGGGAGGCCGACCCGGAAACCGCGAAGAAGCAGGCCGAGGCGAAGGCCCGCGAACGCGGTGTCTGGGCCGGCCGTACCGACAACCACGGCACCACCACCCTGTTCGTGTGCGCGGCCACTGGCGATGTGATCCGGTTCAAGGCCACCCTGCGCCAGATCGCCGACGCGCTGGCCGCGATCGGCGACACCGGCACCCTCGATCAGCGCCAGGCCCGGGCCCTCGGCATCATCTCCGACACCGCCCTCACCCAC